>Ga0268386_10000002_pt1 | contig 149942 bp, 123 predicted proteins | sample RVTome_15_FD_200260 | JGI IMG/M metagenome (GOLD analysis project Ga0268386, IMG submission 200260) | Soil microbial communities from uranium-contaminated site in the Upper Colorado River Basin, Wyoming, United States - RVT150D86... ... | reverse complement strand
GCCACGGACGGGCCTCGCGGGCGAGGGTTCCGAGCCAGGCCGCCGCCCGCTCGCGGAAACGGCCCAGGACGCGGCGCGTGCGCCCGGTGACGACCGTCCCGGTGCTCACGAGAACTCCCGCGCGACGTCGAGGACCCCGGTCACGCGGAGCAGCTCCACCCGGGCCACCTGGTAGCTGGTGAGGAGGCCGACGAGAGCGCTCCGGGCCAGGACCAGGCTGCCCTCGGCGTCCACCACGTCGAAGTTCGAGCCGAGCCCACGCTGGTAGCGCAGGGTGGCCAGGCGCCGCTGCTGGCGGGCGATGTCCACCGCCTTGCGCTGGAGGTCGACGCTCTTGCGGATCCGGTCCAGCTCGCGGACCGCCGCCCTCACCTCCGCCTCGATGTCGATCCGCCGCTGCCGGAGCGTCCGCACGCGGGCGTCCAGCTCGAGCCGAGCCAAGGCCTGGTTGGCCCGCTCCGACGAGCGCTCCAACGGATAGGAAGTGGTCACGAAGACGTTGAAGCGGGCGTCGGCGGCGTTGAAGGCGTCGGAAAAGGTCGGTCCGAAGCCGGCCTTGGTGAAGCCGACGTTGAGGTCGAGCTGGGGCAGCAGGTTCTGCCGCGCGAGGGACGCCGTCCGCCGGGCGTCCTCGACCTGGTCGTGGGTCTCGCGCAGCTCCAGCCGGCTTGCGAACGCCCGGTCCAGCAGCACCTCGAGAGGCTCCACGTCCCTTCCGGTTTCGTCGGGCAGCTCCGCCGCTTCCGGCTCCACGGGGTCGATCGGGGAGAGCCCGAGCAGGGAACGGAAACGCTCCTGGGCCGACTCCAGGTTCGCCTGCGAGCGCACCATCGCCTCGCGCGCCTGGGAGGCCTGAAGCTCGGCCCGGTAGACGTCGAGCTTGCTCACCAGACCCACCTGCAGCCGGGCCTCCGATGCGCGCATCAGGTCCTCGCTGCGACGCAGGCTCTGACCCGCGACCGAGAGGAGCTGCCGCTGCTGGATCACGTCGTAGAACGCCGAGGTGACCTGGACGGCGAGGCGCTGGCGGGCCAGCTCGTACGTGCGCTCCTGCGCCTGGCGGGCCCGCCGGCTGTTGCGCAGGGCGAAGTGGGTGGCGTTGGGCCCGAAGCCCCGAAGCAGCGGCTGGGTGAGGACGACGCTGAGGTCGGACGCGCGGGTCGGTCCCACCTGGCTCGACGGGCTCGAGCGCAGCGCTCCCGAGGCGGTGACGGACCCGCCCGTCCAGGGCAGGCGCTGGCTCGCGTCGAGGAGGAAGGACGAGTCGTCCTCGGAGCGCTGGTACCGGGGCGTCAGCTTCGGGTAGAAGTCGGCCAGGGTCGAGGACTCGTTGAACTTCGACGCCTGGACGCCGTCCGCGCTCGCGAGGAGGCCGAAGTTCGCGGTGAGGGCGGCATCCACCGCCGCGGCCAGGCTCAGGGTGGGAGCACCCGGAGAGGGGCCGATCGGCTCCTCGGCGTCGTCGGGATCGCCGGGCTCGGACCTCGGGACCGGCGGCGACGGCTCCGCGGCCGATGGGGTGGCCTGGACTGCACCCGCGAGGGACGAGCCTCCGAAAACCGCCACCAGTACGGCCGCCGCCATCCCACCGACCCGACGCATGGACACGCGGCACCCACCTTACCTGTGCGGTCCCGGTTGAGCAAGGGGCGTGCGGCCCGCGTGCGGCCGTCACGGCCCCAGGGCCGGGAAGCGATGAGGAGGCGCGTGTTTTGCGTCCTGCCCGGACGGGTGCTATCGTCCGGCCCCCCGATGCAGGACCTCTCGCCTCTGGCCTGGAGCGTGCTCCTCGGAGCGGCGGCTGCGGCCGCGAACGTCGTCGGCGGCCTGGTCGTGGTATCCCGGCGCCACTGGAACGAGGCATTCCTCAAGTACTTCCTGGCCCTGGGGGCGGGGTTCATGCTCGCCGCCACGTTCCTGCGCATGCTGCCCGCTTCCCTGGAGCTCTCCGACCGGGCCCCGCTCCTGATCCTGGCCGGCTACATGCTGGTCCACTTCTTCGAGCACACGGTGGCGCCGCACTTCCATTTCGGAGAGGAGGTGCACGGCGAGGTCATGATGAACCCGGCGGTGGCCTTCTCCGCCCTGGTGGGACTGTCCACCCACACCTTCTTCGACGGCGTGTCCATCGCGTCGGGCTTCCTGGTGTCGGCGCCCCTCGGCTTCCTGATATTCGGCGCGGTGGCCCTGCACAAGATCCCGGAGGGGGTCACGGTGGCCTCCATCGCCCTCGCCTCCGGACGCGGACCACGGGGCGCGCTGATCGCGTCGTTCGTGCTCGCGGCCGCGACCCTGGCCGGCGTGTTCGGGATGCACCGCTTCGCCGGGGCGGTCGCGTACGGCCTGCCGCTCTCGACCGGCGTCACCCTCTACGTCGCCGCCAGCGACCTCATGCCGGAGGTCAACGAGGACCGCAGCATCCGCATGGCCCTCGGCGTCTTCCTCGGCGTGGCTCTGTTCGTGCTGACCGAGCAGCTCCTCGAGGTCCTGGGGGTCTAGGCGAGGGTCGATCCCGGGACGTCGGCGAGCCCCATTTGCGGGACGCCGCGGGCGGCTGCTACCCTCGCGTCTGGCCGTCGCACGAGAAGGATCCAAGCCCATGAACCTGGCCCCCGCCCTGCGCCGCTGCGCCTTCGTGCTCCTCTCCGCCCTGCCCGCCCCCCTGCCCGCCGCCGCCGCGGAGAAGCCGGGCATCGACGTGGCGGAGCTGACCCTGGACAACGGGATGCGCTGGCTGCTCTTCGAGAGGCACGAGTCCCCCACCGTGGCCGCGGGCTGGATGGCCCGCGTGGGCTCGGCGAACGAGGGCGTGGGCGTCACCGGGATCAGCCACCTCTTCGAGCACATGATGTTCAAGGGGACCCGGGTGATCGGCACCAAGGACATCGAGACGGACCTGAGGCTCATCGAGGAGCAGGAGAAGGTCCGCGAGGCGATGCGGGCGGAGATGTCGCTGATGCGGGAGCGCCTCCGCCGCGGGGAGATCGACGACCTCCAGAAGCCCGAGAACCAGACCGAGCGCTACCGCGAGCTCGACCGGCAGCTCGATGCGCTGATCGCGAAGCAGCGGGAGACCATCGTCAAGGACCACCTGGACCAGATCTACACGCGCAACGGCGGCGAGGCCCTGAACGCCGGCACCAGCGAGGACTGGACCATCTACTTCGTCCGCCTGCCCAGCAACCGCCTGGAGCTGTGGGCGTGGCTGGAGTCCGATCGGCTCCTGAACCCGGTGTTCCGGGAGTTCTACAGCGAGCGTGACGTGGTCTACGAGGAGCGCCGGCTGCGCACCGAGTCGACGCCGCTGGGCAAGTACGACGAGGCCTTCAACGCCCTCTTCTGGGAGGCCCACCCCTACCGGTGGCCGGTGGTGGGCTGGCCCTCGGACCTGCCCGCGATCACCAAGGCGCAGGCGGACGAGTACTTCGGGATCCATTACGCGCCGAACAACCTCACCGGGGTGCTGGTCGGCGACTTCGAGATCGCCGAGGTCCGTCCCCTGCTCGAACGCTATTTCGGCCGGATCGCGCGCGGAAAGACGCCGCCACCCGAGGTCGTGACGCTGGAGCCGGAGCAGCTCGGGGAGAAGCGCTACCAAGCCGAGGCGGAGACCAACCCGACGGTACGGATCTGGTGGCACGCGGTTCCGTTCGTGCACGAGGACCGCGGGCCCCTCGACCTCGTGTCCGACATCCTCTCCGGACGGACCGGACGGCTCTACAAGGGGCTCGTCCTCGGCCGGCAGGTGGCCAACTCGGTCTCCGCCTCGGTGGATCTGAAGAAGTACGCGGGGAGCTTCCAGGTCGAAGGCGTCGTGAAGGAGGGGAAGGACCCGGCGGCGGTGGAAGCCGGGATCTACGAGGAGATCGAGAAGCTCCGCAGTGAGCCTGTCCCGGCGGAGGAGCTGCAGAAGGTGAAGAACCAGGCGAAGGCGAACGCCTACCGCCGGCTCTCCTCGCCGTTCGCGATCGCCATCCAGCTCCTGATCTACGAAGGCTTCGGCGACTGGAGGTACATCAACGCGTACGCCGACGAGATCGACGCGGTCACCGCGTCCGACGTCCAGCGCGTGGCGAAGGAGTACTTCGCGAAGGAGAACCGGACGGTCGGGGTCTTCCTCCGCAAGGAGGCGGCCGCCCCCGACGATCCCGAGCTGGCCGCCCTGCCCGCCCAGGCCCAGGCGATGGTCCGACCCCAGCTCCAGCAGGTTGCGGCCGAGAGCGACCCCGCCCGGCTGCGGGAGGGCATCGCGCGCCTGGAGGAGATGGCGTCGCAGGCGCCCGCCGAGGTGAAGCCGGCGGTGGACCTCGTGCTGAAGCGGGCCCGGCAACGCCTGGCCGCGCTGGAGGGGGCTGACAAGTGACCAGGTCGAGCGCGAGAACCCTCGTTGCGGCCGTCCTGGCCCCGGCGCTGGTCGCCGGCGCCGCCGCCGGCCAGACCATACCCGATCATCCCGACCGGCTCCGGTTCGATCCGATCGCCTTCACCCCGCCCTCGGCCGGGGACCACCGGGTGGTCCTGGAGAACGGCATGGTCGTCTTCGTCGCGGAGGATCCCATCCTTCCGCTGGTCACCCTCGGCCTCACCTTCCGCACCGGCAGCTACGTCGAGCCTGCTGGCAAGGAGGGGCTCGCCGCGTTCACCGGCTCGCAGATCCGGCGCGGCGGCACGAAGAGCCTGAGCGCGGACCAGCTCGACGAGCGGCTGGACTTCCTGGCCGCCCAGGTGTCGACCGGGATCGGGGACACCGCCGGGTCCGCCAGCCTGAACTGCCTCGCCGACAACCTGGACGAAGCCCTCGCGGCGTTCGTGGAGATGCTCCGGGAGCCCCGGTTCCAGGAGGACCGGCTGGCTCTCGCCAAGGAGCAGGCGCTCCAGGAGATGAAGAAACGGAACGACGACTCCGCGGACATCGAGCGCCGCGAGTGGAACGTGCTCCTGAACGGCGAAGGTCACTTCACGAACCGCTTCACGACCGAGGCTTCGGTGAAGGCGATCACGCGGGACGACCTGGTGGAGTTCCATCGGAAGTACTTCCGTCCGGCCAACGCGGTGGCGGCGGTGTCGGGGGCTTTCTCGCGTCCGGACATGCTGCGCACGCTGGAGCAGGCCTTCGCCGGCTGGTCCGGCGAGCGGCCGGCCGTGCCCCCCGTGCCCGCGGAGATCTCGCCGGCCGCCCCGGGGCTCTACCGCATCGAGAAGGACGTGAACCAGGGGCGGGTCTCGATCGGGCTGCCCACGGTCCGCCGCGACAGCCCCGACGTCTACGCGCTCGAGGTCATGAACGAGATCCTGGGCGGCAGCGGGTTCACGTCGCGGATCACGAAGACGGTCCGGTCCAACGAGGGGCTCGCGTATTCGGCCGGCTCCGGGATCGGCTTCGGGGTGTACTACCCGGGCCGATTCCGCGCCGGCTTCCAGTCGAAGAGCCGCAGCGTCCCCTACGCCACCCAGCTCGTCCTCGAGGAGATCCGGAAGATCCGGGAGGCACCGGTGTCGGAGGAAGAGCTGGACACGATCAAGAGGAACCTGATCGAGACCTTCCCCAGCAGCTTCGCCTCGAAGGGCCAGACCATTGGGATCTTCGCCTCCGACGAGTACACCGGGCGGGACCCGGGCTACTGGAAGACGTACCGGGACAGGATCCGGGCGGTCACCGCGGCCGACGTCCAACGGGTCGCCAGGACCCATCTGGTACCGGAGAAGCTCGTGCTGCTGGTGGTGGGCAACCAGAAGGAGATCGATATCGGCGACGGCAAGCACCAGGTGGACCTGCCCGCGCTGGCCGGGGGCCGGGTGGAGACGGTGCCCCTGCGCGATCCGATGACGATGAAGCTGCCCGAGAACGACTAGGACTTGCGGAAGGCGGCTACGAAGTCTTTGAGTAGCAAGGGGTTGTTGCTCTTGATGGTGCCCATCAGGAAGTCCTTGGCCGACGGCGTGTAGGCGCCGCTCCAAACGTCGAGGAACATCTTCTTCGAACCCTTGAAGAAGCAGTCCGCGTCCTCGGCGGGCCTGCCGGGCTTGACCACGCACTTGTCCGTGCCGAAGACGACCGTCCACTTCTCGTCGTCGTCCAGGGAGAAATAGAACGTCCGCGGCGACTTGACGTTCTCCTTCCTGTACTTCCTGGGCAGGCTCTCGAAGATCTTCGAGATCTCGGACATCGCGGTCAGCCGACCTTCGGCAGGGCGGTGATGAAGTCGTCCACGAGCTTGCGCTGCGCCTCCGGCGTCAGGGAGGTCTCCACGATCTTCGAGGCCGCCTCGATGGCCAGGTCCGCGACCTGGGCCCGCAGCTCCTGGACGGCCTGCGCCTTCTCGCGCTCGATCTGCTCCTTGGCCCGCTGGATCATCTGGTCGCTGGCCGCCTTCGCCCGGGCGGCGAGGTCGGACTTGATCTGCTCTGACTCCTGGAGGGCCTTCTTGATGATCTCCTCGCGCTCGCGACTGGCCTCGCGGAGCATCTCCCGGTGCTGCGTGAGCAGGGTCTGGGCCTCGGCGCTGGCCCGCTGGGCGCCCTCGACCGCCTCGCGGACGCTCCTCTCCCGCTCTTCCACTACTTTGAGGAGCGGCCGCCAGCCCAGCTTGGTGAGGACGAAGGCGAACAGCCCGAAAAGCACCACCGTCCAGACGGTGAGCCCGAAGTTGATGTCCGTCAGCCCGCCTCCGCCGCCGGCCGCCTCCGCGGCGAGGAGCAGGGGGGCCAGCGCCCCGTTCATGTCCGCTCCTCCGCCTACTTGAACGCCAGGAGCATGGTCACGATCAGGGAGAAGAAGATGGCTCCCTCGATCATCCCTGCGACCACGATCATGGCGCCGCGGATGTCCCCGGCCGCGTTGGGCTGGCGGGCGATCCCCTCCATGGCGGCTGCGGCCAGCCGCCCGATGCCGGCAGCCCCGCCGATGATGGTCAGACCCGCACCGATGCCGGCGGCGAAGTACGCGATGGCCTGTGGGTTCATGGCGCTCTAGCTCCTCCTGAAAGTCCGGTTCCGGGCCCTAGTGGGACGGGTGCGCGAACATGCCGATGAAGATGGCGGACAGCAGCGTGAAGATGAACGCCTGGATGAAGGCGACCAGGATCTCCAGGACCATCACGAACAGCGCGAGCCCCAGCGAGACGGGGATCATCGAGATGCCCAGCAACGTGCTGATGGCGGCGGTGAGAGGCACCAGCATGAGCAAGGCGCCGATCACCATGTGGCCGGCCAGCATGTTGGCGAACAGGCGGATGGTCAGGGCAAAGGGCTTCGAGAACATGCCCAGGAGCTCCACCGGGATCATGATCGGGATCAGGAACCAGGGCAGCCCCGGAGGGATCATCCCGGTGAAGTGGTGGAGCAGCCCGTTCGTCGAGATCCCGGCGTATTGCATGGCGATGAAGGACACCACGGCGAGGCCCAGGGTGACCGACACGTTCCCGGTGGCGGTGGCGGAGAACGGCACCAGCCCCAGGAACGCCGCCGCCAGGATGAAGAAGAAGAAGCTGAGTAGCAGGGGCGTGTACTTGTGGCCGTCGTGGCCGATGTTCTTCACCGCGATCTCGTCGCGGACGAACAGGACCAGCCCCTCCACCGCCGCCGCCAGGCCGCGGGGCACGCCCTGCTGGTAGCCACGCAGGGCCATCCGGATCACCACCAGCAGCAGGAGCGCCGCGGCCACGAAGAAGAGGAGGTGTTTGGTCGGGGCGAGGTCGAAGGGACCCACGTAGAAGTGTCCGAGCCGCTGGTCCAGCACGTGATGCATCAGGATCTCGGCCGGGCCCTCGTGGCCGGCCCCCGCCGGGGCGGCCCCGGCTCCCTCCACCGCGGCCAGGAGAATGGAGATCGGGCCCACGGTCAGCGTGCCTGCGGCAGCACCCGCGGACGGCGGGAGAGGACGGCCAGCTCGAACGCCAGGAACAGCGTGAAGTAGCCGAGCAGGGAGAGGACCAGCGGCACCTGCGGAAGGCCGAAACCGAGGACCGCGAGCGCGAACGCCCCGAGCATCACGGCCATCCGGCCGACCATGCCCCCGAGGACGGCTCCCAGGAAGGCCTGGTTGGACCGGCCGGCGGCCCACTGCGTCAGGAAATAGGCCGCGCACGTGTTCGCCGCGGCCAGGCACGCGCCGAGCAGGACCGCCCGGCGCCCTGCGTCGTCCAGGACGCCGCGAAGGACGACGAGCAGGAGCGCCAGGGAAGCCGCGAGGAAGGCCGCCACGAACGTGTTGTAGCGGGCGGCGCTCACGGCTTGGGCTTCGGCTTGGAGAAGAGCTTGTACACCTTATAGAGGTTGTAGAAGACGGCGAACAGGCCGAGCGCCGCTCCCACCAGGAAGAAAACCGGCTCGGTGTCGAACCGCTCGTCCATCCAGCGCCCGGCCAGCACGCAGACCAGAAGCGAGACGGCCAAGCTCGCGCCGAGCCCGAGGTAGGGCGAGGACTCGCGCACCACGCGCATCCAACCCTGCCCGCTTCCCTCTTTCCCGGGAGGCACCGGCGGTCACCGCCGGACTGGCGCGACGGCCGGTAAGGCTAGCACGGTGGAGCGCTCGGCGCAAGGTTGGAGCCCGCCTCGAGAGGGGCCCGGGACGCCGCGCGTCACAGGTGCCGCAGGTCGTCGCCCCCGTCGCGGCGGCGCGACATGCGCTCCAGGAACTCGCGGGCGAGATCCCGGCCGGCCAGGCCGAAGGCCAGGGCAAGGGCAAAGACGACCCCGCCGAACACTATGGTGAACGAGACCAGGATCACCTGCCGCCCGAGCCCGAGGTGCTCGAGCGCCATGGCCACGAAGAGCACCATCAAGGCGGTCTGGACTCCCCCGGCCAGGAGCCGGGCGGAGGGGAAGCCGGCGTTCACCGCCGCGATCAGGACGCTCCGCCGGACGAACCCGCTGATCAGCGCGCCCAGTATCAGGATGGCGGCGGCGATCAGGAGCTGGGGAAGGTAGGTGAACGCCCCGGAGACGAGGTTCATGGCGATCTGGAGGTTCAAGGCTCCGATGGCCAGGAGCACGAACACCCCGAGGACCGCCCAGGCGAGCCCGACCGCCACGACGGAGGAGGCGGCGACCGTGATCCCGCCCTTCTGCAGGATCAGGCTCAGCCCGGCCCGCTGCGCGAACCGGTCGAAGCCGAGCCTCGGCAGCACGAAGCGCACCACGAACCGTATGGCAGTGGCTGCCAGCAAACCCACCGCCAGGATCACGACCATCGCCAGGAGGTTGGGACCGAAGTCGCCCAGCCGCTCGCCGAAGCCGGTGAGGGTCTTGCGGATGACGTCACTCAACAGGTCACCCATTCGGCACCTCCTTGGGGGTGCACCCCTTCGTCACCTCCAGCGCTCCAGGAGGTAGTCCTTCGAGCGCACGTACTCGTCGGCGAGGTGGAGGATGATGGCCTCGACCTCGTCGGCGCCGCTCGCGGCCGTCTGCAGGACGAACGACGCCGTCCGGCCAAGGTACAACGGGACGAGCGATCCGATGAGCTGGTCCCGAGGCATGATCCGCCGGTGGTACGACACGGCGAAGTCGTAGACCACCCGGACCCAGAGGGCGTCCGGGAAGTGGAAGGGCTGCGCCTCGGCTCCCGCCAGCACCTCCACCTCGGCCAGGGTCTCCGCGTCAAGGGCCTTCTGCCAGACCTCCACGAGGTCCCGGGCCCCCTGCCGGAAGATGCCGAGCATCCGCTCCACGTTCACCGCCACCGGCTCCAGCCCCACGCCGTGGGGGAACCCGAACAGCGGCACCGCTTCCGCCCCCCGGACCTCCGTCCACTTGGCGCGGTAAGTGTGCATCAGGTCGAACACCGACGAGACCACCTGGACGAGCATCCCGGCGAGGTCCGCACCGGGGTCCTTGGCGTCGTGGATCTTGGCCCCCAGGAAGGACTGGCAGACCTTGAAACCGTCGGCCAGGGCGGTGGTCGTCATCCAGATGTCTATGCCGAAGCGGGCCACGTTGGACTCCCAGACCTCCTTGGTGAGGTAGTGCGAGGCCAGCCGCCCCGAGAACCCGAAGTCGCCGCCGATGGGCTGGCGGACCTCCTTGCCGTAGAGGGCGCGGGTCAGGGGATACACGATCGAGTTGGTGATGGTCCCATCGTACTTGTGGCGCAGGTAGAGCGGCGACACGTAGTCGAAGCCCTCCTGGATCACCGGGCCCAGGAGGAGCTGGATCCAGTCGGGAGTGATGCTCCGCAGGTCCGAGTCCACGACCGCGCAGGCTCTCGCCTTGAGGCGCTCGGCGATCGCGAAGATGGTCCGGAACGCGCTTCCCTTGCCCGGGATGCCATGGTAGGGCGTCACCACCTTGTGGACGACGTTCAGGGGGTAGGACACGAGGAGCGCGGCGGGGGAAGCGTAGTCCGAGGAAGCCACCACCGCGGGCGTGCCGTCCGAGGAGCCCCCGTCGGAGTTGACGATTATGGCCCGCCGCTCGGGGAAGTACTTATGGAACCCGGCGGCCACGGCGCGGACCACGTGGCCCACGGTGCGGGCGTTGTTGAAGCTCGGTATCCCCACGAGCAGGTCGACCTCCCCGATCTCGTGCAGCCGCTGCTCGACCGACGAGGGGAGGGGGACGCTCATCGGGCCGGCCGCTCCAGGCCGTCCACCTTCGGCAGGACGCGCCCTTCCAGGACGGCCAGGACCGCCTGACCCCATCCGGTCGGCCCCGGCAGGGGTGCCCGCTCCGCGTCCGGCAGCAGCCGGGCCACGGTGGGATCGACGCCCGCCCTCCTCGGCACCACGATCGGGCGATCGGACGCGCGCAGAAGCGGGACGTCGTTGGGGGCGTCCCCCAGCGCGACTACCTGGAAGCGCCGGCCTTGGCGCTCGAGCATACGAAGCAGCTCGCGCAGGGCGCAGCCCTTGTCGGTCTGGCCGGTCAGGTGGTGGAACCGGGAACCCCGCGTCACGCGCAGGCCACGGGCCTCGGCCGCCGCGGACACGGCCTCCGCGGCCGGGCGGCCGGACGGAGACGGCCCCGTCCAGTCGACCAGGAACGGCTCGTCCCACTCGCGGCGCAGCGCCCTGGCCGCCCGATCGCCGGAGAGGCCCGTCAGGCCCTCCACTTCGCGGACGGAGAGCGCAGAAAACGAGGTCAGCCGCACCCCCGTCTCGGCCGCGATCTCCCGCAGCTCGCGGGCCAGCACGGTGGCGGGGACGCCCAACTCGACGAGTTCGTCGTCGCCTTCTCGCCGGACGCCGGCGAGACCGGCGCCCAACCCGCCCCGGGGAAGGACGACGGCGCCGCCGTTCTCCACAACGTACGGCCCGGCGACGCCCAGCTCCACCAGGAGCGGAGCGACCTCGGCGCGGGTCTTGCTGCTGCACACCACCAGGGGAACCCCCGCGGCCTCGAGGCGGGCGAGGGCGCCGCCCGCCGCCTGGTGGGAGTAGCTGTCCTCGTCCAGCAGGCACCCGTCCAGGTCCGTGGCCACGAGGAGGGGCCGGTGCTCGCCCGTCAATCTCCCCCCTCCTGGACGGCCGCCACCAGGCGCGCGCCCGCGTCCGGCACCCCCGCCCAGACCCGGGCCCAGTTCGGGACCAGGGGCGGCCCCAGGGGATCGGCAAGGAACTCTTCGATGGAAGCCCTGAGCGAGGTGGTGAAGGTCTGGACGTTGCGCTCCTCCTCGTGGCGGTCGAAGGTCAGGCCGTTGATCGAGGCCACCGCGTAGCTGTCGGCCACCGCGTCCTCCGCTTCCCGCTGGTAGGCGGCGGTGAGGCTGCGTAGCAGGCCGTCCGAGAGGACGACGCCGGCGGCGGCCAGGGTGCGGAGCAGGTGCTTCACCACGTCCTTGGCCATCCGGTGCAGCCCGGCGGCCGGGTCGTCCGGCGAGAGGTCCTGATGCTTGTGGTCGTACCCCTCGGCGATCTCCACCTGGCAGACCCGGTTCGTCGAGCGGTGCCGTAGCACCTCGAAGAGCGTGACGATCTCCAGCCCCCAGTCGGAGGGCAGGCGCATGCGCCGGGCGAGCTCCTTCTGGATCGTGAACTCGCCGGCGAGGGCATAGCGGAAGGAGGCGAGGTAGCGGATGTAGGGGTCCTCGCCGATCAGCCGCGTGAACGCGGAGAGCATCGGCGTGAGCAGGAGGCGCGTGACCCGGCCGTGGAGGCGGTCGGAGACCCGGGCGTAGTAGCCCTTCACGAAATCGAAGTCGACGAGCGGATCGACGGCGGGGAGCACCAGGCGCGCCAGCATCTCGCGCCGGAAGTTCACCACGTCGGCGTCCTGGAAGGCGATGTAGTCGGTGCGGTCCTCGGCCAGCAGGTAGCCGATTGCCATCCAGCAGGCCCTGCCCTTGCCCGCGGACCCCACGTCCAGGCCGGCGCCGCGGATCTGGAACAGGAACTGCTGCACCGCGGGGGACTCGTTCCAGAGGATCACGCACCGTCCGGGGTACTTCTGGAAGTAGCTCACCGCCCGCCGGTAGTCCTCGCGCCGGGCCTTGTTGAGCGAGACCACGATGGAGTCGAGGTAGTCCACCCGCGACAGCTCTTCGAGGATCCTGCCCAGGGCGGGCCGGTCCATCTCCATCGGCACCATCGGGAGGACCAGCGAGACCGGCGTCCGGGCGGTGTAACTCCGGATGGCGCCCTCGAGGTCCTCGACCGTCCGGGGGACGAGCCGAGGGATTGCGGTCACCGTGCCGAACTGATGGAAGTCGCTCATGCCCGCCTCCTGGGTGTCGCGATGTCCTTCCGGCTCCGGCCCGCGCCCGGAGGACGATCCCGGCGGGAGTCCCTGGAGCCGGGCGCCGGAAGGCGGCGGTCCTGCATGGTACGGACCTCCGGGCGTGCCCGTCGCTGCGGCAACGGAGGATACCCCGACTCTCCTGGACCAGGCCAGCCGGCTCCGCGCACGTCCAGCCTAGCTCCCCAGCTCCACCGTCTCCGGAACCTCCACCGCGGGGCGGCCCGGCTCGGACACGACCCCGGGCTCCGGCTCGCGCACCCAGCGCAGGACGTCGTGGCGGTATATGCGGAACGCGGACAGCAGCAGCGACAGGACCACGGGGCCCGCCACGAGGCCCATGGGACCGAAGGCCAGCAGGCCGCCGAGGATCGAGAGGAAGCCCAGCAGCGTGTGGATGCGGGCCGCCCCTTTGAGGATGATCGGCTTCACGATGTTGTCCACGGTGCTGATGACGAACGCGCCGTACAGGAGCATGGCGATCCCCTTCGCCACGGAGCCGGACACCAGCAGGTACACGCCCGCGGGCACCCAGCCCAGGGGCGATCCGACCAGGGGAATCATCGCGGCGAGGACCACGGCGACGCTCCACAGCAGCGGCGCGGGCACTCCGAGGACCAGGAACCCCACCAGGGCCAGCAGCCCCTGGACCAGCGGCACCACCAGCATCGCCTGGAGCACGCCGGTCACGGTCCGCGTCAGGTGGTCCACGATCTCCTCCTCCTGGGCGTCGGAGAGCGGCGAGACGCTCCGCAGCTCGGCCCGCAGCAGCGGGCCGTCCCTCAGGAGGAAGAAGACCATCATCAGGAACAGCACCAGGTCGAACAGCGCGCCGGCGAGGTGGCCGAGGAGGTTCTGAGCGAGCCGGTTGGCCCCGGACGCCAGGCGTGACAGCCCCTCCGCGGCGACGGCCGTCACGTCCGCCCTCCCGTCCGGGTCCACCCAGGCCGCGACAAGCGGATAACGGGAGGCGGCGCTCGCCCAGAGCTGCCGCAGGGCGACCGGCTCCAGTTGCGGACGGACCCAGGCCACGAAGGAACCGACCTGCTCGCGCATGAGCGCGCCGTAGCTCAGCACCGGGACCACGATGACGACGGCGCACAGCACCGTGAGCAGCGCGGCCGCCAGCGTCGCGCGGCCGGCGAACGCCCGCGTCAGCCGCCGATGGACGGGCGCCAGCAGGAGAGCGGCCGAAGCGGCGACGGTGAAGTTGAGGACGAAGTGGCGGAAGACGAGGAACGCCAGGACGAGGATGAGTACGAGCCAGGGGAGCAGCGGCAGGAGCGCCTTCCACGTCTTCGAGAACGGAGGGCGCCCCTCCGGAGCCACGGCCATCGTCACAGGATACCCCACCCCTTCTGCGCGGGCGCCCCGGCTCGGAAGGAATGGAAGGGCTAGCGCCCGGCTCGACTGCGGCTCAGCGGTTCGCGGCCCCTTCCGGGACGATCGGCTCCTCCACTACCGGCGTGGCCGGCACGTCGGCGGCGGCTGCCGGGGCAGCCGCCTGCGCGTCACCCGGGGCGAACCGGCCGGGCTGGACGGTCTCCACGAGGGCGGCCATGGGCTTGTGGAGGAACGCGAGGAAGGGCCGCGGATAGACGCCGATCCAGAAGCAGAGCGCGACGAGGGGGACGAGCGTGGCGAGCTCGCGGGCGTTCAGGTCCGGGAGGTGCTTGTTCTCCTCGTGTGTCAGCTTCCCCCAGAAGACCCTCTGGTACAGCCAGAGCAGGTAGGCCGCGCCGAGGACGACACCCGAGACCGCCCAGTAGGCCCATGTGCGGTTGGCCGCGAACGCGCCGAGGAGGATCATGGCCTCGCCGATGAAGCCGTTGAGCAGGGGGAGGCCCATCGACGCCAGGAAGATGACGAGGGTGAGCGTCGCATACACCGGCATCACCTGGGCGAGTCCGCCGAAGTCGGCGATGAGGCGGGTGTGGCGGCGCTCGTAGAGGATCCCGACCAGGAGGAACAGCCCTCCGGTCGACAGGCCGTGGTTGACCATCTGGAGGACGCTGCCCTCGAGCCCGAGCGGGTTGAGGGCGAACATGCCCAGCATGCAGAAGCCGAGGTGGCTCACCGAGGAGTAGGCGATCAGCTTCTTCATGTCCTTCTGCACCAGCGTCACCAGCGCGGCGTAGACGATGCTGATGATGGCGAGGGTCGCCATCCACGGGACCGCACGCACGGTGGCGTCCGGCAGCAGGGGCAGGGAGAAGCGGATGAACCCGTAGGTCCCCATCTTCAGGAGCACGCCCGCCAGGATCACCGACCCGGCGGTGGGGGCCTCCACGTGGGCGTCGGGAAGCCAGGTGTGGAACGGGAACATCGGGACCTTGATCGCGAAGCCCAGGAAAAAGGCGAGGAATACCCAGAACTGCAGCTCCGGGTCGATGCCCATCCCGTACCAGCGGGTGACGTCGAAGGTGCCGGTCACCTCCAGCCCCGGGATCGACCGCGAACGGAAGTAGAGGGCCAGGATGCCCAGGAGCATCACCACCGAGCCCACCAGCGTGTAGAGGAAGAACTTGATCGCGGCATAGAGCCGCCGCGCGCCGCCCCAGATCCCGATAAGGAAGTACATCGGGACCAGCATCACCTCCCAGAAGACGTAGAACAGGAACATGTCCAGCGCGCAGAAGACGCCCAGCATCCCCGTCTGGAGCAGGAGCAGGAAGACGTAGTACGGCCTCACGCGCTCGGTGACCGCCGTCCAGGAGGACAGGATCGCGATGAACCCCAGCAGGGTCGTCAGCAGGATGAGCAGCGTGCTCACCCCGTCGACGCCGAAGAAGTACTGCACGCCGATGCCGGGGATCCAGGACCCCTTCTCCACGAACTGGAACCCGTCGGCGCCGCGGTCGAACCAGAACCACAGGGGCAGGCTCACCACGAAGCCGAGGAGCGCGAACAGGTTCGCCGCCCAACGGACGGCGCCGTCCCTGCCACGGAACACAGGCAGCAGCAGCAGCACCGCGCCCGCCGCGGGCGTGTAGGTCACGATCGAGAGGAGGTGGTCGCGGAAGAATTCCATGCGGTTCCCCTAATACAGCCGCAGTATGAAGCTGCCCGCCCCGATCAAGAAGAACACCCCGATGAGCATGGCCAGCGCGTAGTGCTGGACGAGGCCGTTCTGCACCGAGCGGAACACGTAGCTCCCGCTGTCGAGGACGGCGGCGGTGAGGTTGACCGCCCCGTCGACGAAGTGGCGGTCGAAGAAGCTCGAGAACGCGGCCGCCAGGTCCCGGGTCGCCCAGGCGATCCCGTTCACACCGGCACCAGCCCGCACCTCGCCGTCCCCGCCGTCGATCACGAAGCGGTCCACTCCGTGCAGCAGCGTGCCCCCACCCAGGGCGGCGCCCCGGACGAACACCTTCCCGTACAGCTCGTCCACGTAGTACTTGTTCGAGAGGATCCGGTGGGCGGTGGCCAGCGATTCGGCCAGCCACTCCGCGACCTGGGGGCGCACCCGGTAGAGCTGGCGGCCCAGGAACCAGCCTCCCGCCGCGACGAGCACGCTCAGCAGCATCACGCCGAACTCGATGTCGTGGTCCGCCACCGGGTTCGGGAAGACCTCGCCGAGGGCGTGGTGCGCGCCGGCGAAGACCGGGTGCAGGTAGTGCTCGAGCCAGTTCCCCCCCCCGAGGACCGCAGGAACGCCCACGTAGCCGGCGAGCACCGACCCCAGGGCCAGGATCTGGAGCGGGAGCATCATGGAACGAGGGGACTCGTGCACGTGTCGGGCCTGATCGGCGCTGCCGCGGAAGGCCCCGTGGAAGGTCATGTAATAGAGCCGGAACATGTAGAACGCCGTCATCCCCGCCGTGACGATCCCCACGAGCCAGATCCACCAGCCATACCCGCCGACCCGGTAGGCCGACCACAGGATCTCGTCCTTCGAGAAGAAGCCCGCCAGCAGGGGGAACCCGGCGATGGCCGCACAGCCGATTGCCATGGTCCATCGCGTCCACGGCATCTTGTCCTTGAGGCCGCCCATCCTCCTCATGTCCTGCTCGCCGGACATGCCGTGGATCACCGAGCCGGAGCCCAGGAACAGCAGGGCCTTGAAGAAGGCGTGGGTGCCCAGGTGGAAGATCCCCGCCCCGAACGCTCCCACGCCGCAGGCCACGAACATGTAGCCGAGCTGGCTGACGGTGGAGTAGGCCAGCACCCGTTTGATGTCGTATTGCACGAGGCCGATGGACGCGGCGAAGATCGCGGTGAACGCCCCCACAACCGCCACCACCATGAGCGCGTTGGGAGCGTGGGAGTAGATCGCGGCCGAGCGCGCCACCATGTAAACCCCCGCCGTCACCATCGTGGCGGCGTGGATCAGGGCGGACACCGGGGTTGGGCCCTCCATGGCGTCGGGAAGCCAGACGTAGAGCGGCACCTGGGCGCTCTTGCCGCAGGCCCCCACGAACAGGAGCAGCCCGATGAGGGTCAGGGTGCCCGTCCACGCGTACTCGACCGGCATCTGGGCCGCGGCCGCCATGACGGTCCGGAAGTCGAGGCTCCCGAACGTCACGAAGATCAGGAACATCCCCACCAGGAAGCCCGCGTCCCCGATCCGGTTCACGATGAACGCCTTCTTGCCGGCGTCGGAGGCGGACTGCTTCTCGAACCAGAACCCGATGAGCAGGTACGAACAGAGGCCGACCCCCTCCCACCCGACGAACAGCACCAGGTAGTTCGCCCCCATCACCAGGGTGAGCATGGCGAACATGAAGAGGTTCATGTAGGACATGTACCGGGCATACCCGGGGTCGTGGCCCATGTAGCCGATCGAGTAGACGTGGATGAGGAAGCCGACGAAGGTCACGACCACGACCATCACCGAGGAAAGCGGGTCGAGCTGGTAGGCCCACCCCACCACCAGCGGGGTGGCGCCCGCGGCGGTGGTCACGGCTCCGCCTTCGATCCACGTCCAGAGCGTCTGCACCAGGGTGTGGTCGGGCGCACGGTGCGCGGCCACCACGGCGAGCACGGCCACCGCGAACGACAGGAGCACGCTGCCGCAAGCCACCAGGCCGACGAGCGGGTCGGGGCGCACGCTGCCGTGGCCCGACCCATGCGCGTCGGCGTGGCCGTCTCCATGGCCGGGCTTCGCGCGACCGAGCACCCGGACGCCGACGATGAAGTTGAAGAGGAACCCGAGCAGCGGGAACAGCGGGATGAGATAAAGATATCGGCTCATGTGATGGGGGACACGGAGCGGCTCGGCTGGCCGATCTTATGCGCCTGCCGCCAGGCCGTCAAATCTCGGACCGATCTCAGGCCCGGTGCTCGGTCCGACCCGCGAGCAGGTCCAGGGCGTGGGCCAGGACCGGCCGTAGGACTTCCAGGCCGTCACGGACGCCGCCGGGGCTGCCGGGGAGGTTCACCACCAGGCACGCCCCCGCGTTGCCGGCGACACCGCGCGAGAGCACGGCGGTGGGGGTGCTCGCGGCGCCGCGGGCCCGCAGGATCTCCGCTATTCCCGGCGCCTCGCGGTCGAGGACCTCGCGGGTGGCCTCGGGGGTCACGTCCCTCGGGCCGAGCCCGGTGCCCCCGGTCGTGATCACCAGCCGAGCGCTGCGTGCTCCTTCCCGGATCGCCGCCGCCACCGCGGGCCGCTCGTCGGGCACCACGACGGGCGCGGAGACGCTGAACCCCGCCTGCTCGAGCAGGCGCCGAGCCTCCGCGCCGGAGGCGTCCTCGCGGAGGCCCCTGGAGACCGAGTCGCTCACGGTGATGACTACCGCCTTCATGGCGTTGACGGGCACGGATCCTGGAACCTATAGTTGCCATGATAGGAGTTGGCCGGTCCGTCGCGCAACGGCGGCCATGAAAAGCTGTTGACAACAACCCTGGCCCTCGCCGTCTTCCTGTTGTTCCAAGCCGAACCCACCGTCCGCTCGGTCTCCTTCGCCGCCGTCGACGAGAAGGGCGCTCCCGTGGAGGGTCTCTCCCGCGAGGAGGTCGCGGTCGTGGAGAACGGCGTGGCGCGGGAGCCGACCCGGCTGGAGCCGGACCCGCGCCCGCTCCGGTTGGCGCTGATCGTCGACACCAGCCGCCCGGTGGCGAGTCAGCTCCGCCTGCACGTCGTCGACGCGGTGGCCGCGTTCGTCCAGCGGCTGCCGGAGGGGACGCAGTACGCCGTCTGGACGACCGGAGACCGTCCCACCAAGGCGCTCGACTACACCACGGACCGCCAGGCAGCGGCGCGGACCCTCAAGCGGACCCTCCTCGACGGGGGCAACACGCTGCTGGACGCGGTGATGGAGGCGACCCAGGACATGAAGGCCTGGCTCGCCCGGACCGAGCAGGCGGAGGTCCGCCCGACGGTGGTGATCGTCACGGGGGCGGGGATCGGCTTCACCAGCCACGACCGGCGCCAGGTGGTCGATCGAGCCTCCCGGACCGGCCTCGTGTTCAGCGGCGTGGCCTTCCTGGAAGGCGGCGGCCCGGAGGGAGGGCCGGGCTCGGACCCGCAGACGGTCGGCCGCATGGACTACGACTACGTGGTGGGCACCCTGGCCGAACGGACCGGCGGCCTGTACGAGTCGACCCTTTCGGCGATGGGCGTCGACGACGCCCTGGACAAGATCGCCGCCGACCTGGCCGGCCGTTATCGCGTGAGCTACGCCACGCTGTCCGAGAGCAGGACGGGCAAGGTCGAGGTCAAGGTGGCCCGGCCCGGGGTGAAGGTACGGGTGGGCCCGCCCCCGTCCACTCCCTGAGCATGCGACTACCGGCCTCCCTCATCCTCCTCGCGGGCCTCGGGGCCGCCGCCCTACACGCCCAGACCCGGCAGCCGCCGACGCCCCGTCCTCCCACCTTCGGAGCGGAGATCGAGGTCATCAACCTCAACATCTCGGTCACCGACGGCCGCAGCCGGTACATCACCGACCTGAAGGAGGCCGACTTCGCCGTGTTCGAGGACGGAGTGCGCCAGGAGCTCTCGCTGTTCACTCACGAGAACCTCCCCATCTCCATGGTCCTGATGGTCGACTCCTCCGCCTCGATGGACGAGAAGCTGCCGACGGCCAAGGCCGCCGCCGTCCGCTTCGTCAAGACACTGCGCAACCAGGACCTGGCCCAGGTGGTCCAGTTCAACGACCGGGCGACGGTCCTGCAGGAGTTCACCCCCGAGCACGCCTCCCTGGAGATCGCGATCAACAGCCTGCAGGCGGCCGGGCCCACCGCCCTCCACAATGCCCTCTACGTGGCCCTGAAGGATCTCGGCAAACAGACGAAGACCCGCGAGCTGCGCCGCCGGGCGATCGTGCTCCTGTCGGACGGCGAGGACACGGCGTCGCTGGTGAGCGACGACCAGGTGCTGCAGCTGGCCCGCTCCACCGAGATCGCCATCTACACGATCAGCCTGCGCCCCGACCGCGTCCAGGACCGCAACCGCCTCAGCTTCAGCCAGGCCACCCACCTCCTCACCGCGCTGAGCCGCGAGACGGGAGGCCAGGTGCACTTTCCCAACTCGCTCTCCGAGCTGGACTCGGTCTACGACCGCATCGCCGAGGAGCTGAGGACGCAGTACTCGATCGGCTACGTCTCGTCCAACCAGCGCCGCGACGGGAAGTGGCGCCGGATCGTCGTCCGCACGCCGGAACGCGAGGACCTGCAGGTCCGCCACAAGATCGGCTACTACGCTCCGCGCGGCCAGCTGTAGGGCCCGATCCGCCTACGGCACCAGAGAGTCACAGCGGCCACGGAGGGCCAGAGAGGAATGAAGCCGGACTCTGTGCACCTCTGTGTGCTCTGTGCCTCTGTGGCTCTCGTTTCGTCGACCGCGCCCATCCTGCCGGGCCGCCGAGCTGCGCGACCGGCTACAGCCCCAGCACCAGCTTGGCGACCGAGAGGTAGATCACCAACCCGGTCGCGTCCACCAGCGTGGTGATCAGGGGCGCCGAGAGCACCACCGGGTCGACGCGGAACCGCTCCGCCGCGATGGGGATGAGGCAGCCGATGGTGGTGGACCAGGTGCAGATCACCACCACCGCGAGGGACACGGTAAAGGCCAACGGACGGGGAACGCCCCACAGGAGCGCCCATCCGAAGGCGACGCCCCCCAGGATCGTGCCCACGATGAGGCCGGTCCCCGCCTCCCGGGCCAGGACCCGCCAGCCGTCCCGGAGACCGATCTCCCTGAGCGCGATGCTGCGGATCACCGTGGTCACGGTCTGCGCGCCGGCGTTGCCGCCGGTGCCGATCAGGAGCGGGATGAAGAACGACAGGGCCACCACCGTCGCCAGCTCGTGCTCGAAGTGCCGCAGCACGGTGCCGGTGAAGGTCTGGGCCACGAACAGGAGCAGCAGCCAGCCGATGCGCTTGCGCACCCCGCGCAGGATGGGGTTCTCGAAGTACGGCCGGTCGAGGGCGCCGGGCTCCACCGCGCCCATCCGCAGCATGTCCTCGGTCTGCTCCTCGGACATGACGTCGATGACGTCGTCCACCGTCACGAAGCCGGCGACGCTGCCGTCCGTCTCGAGGACCGGGACGGCCAGCAGGTTGTACTTCGCGATCTTCTGCGCCACCACCTCCTGGTCGTCCAGGGCGTCGACCGTCACCGGCTTGCGCCGCATCACCTGGGTCACCGGACTGCCCAGCTCGGCCATCACCAGGTCGCGCAGCGAGACCGCCCCCAGCAGCCTCCCGCTGCCGGGTTCCATGACGTAGCAGGCGTAGATCGACTCCTTCTCCCGCGCCACCGACCGAATGTGCTTCAGCGCCTCGCCCACGGTCATCTCAGGCTCGAGGCGGACGAGCTCGGTGGTCATGATGCCGCCCGCGGTGCGCTCGGGATACGCGAGCAGGCGCTCCACCTCCGCGCGCATCTCGGGCTTGAACTTGGGAAGCAGGCGGCGACGCTCGTGGTCGCCCATCTGCCGGAGCACCTCGGTCCGCTGGTCGGCGGACAGCTCCTCGAGGACCGCCGCCGCCCGGCCGGGCTCGAGCTCCTCGAATATCGCCCCGCGGCGACGCAGGGTGGGCTCCTCGCAGACCTCCGCCGCCCGCGCCACGGGCAGCATTGTCACGATCGTGGCCGCCTCGACCAGGGTGAGCTGGTTCAGGAGGTCCGCGAGGTCGGGGGCGGCCAGGTCGGACACCACCTGGCCGATGCCGACGAAGCTCTCCTCGAGCCGCAGCCGGATGCGCTCCAGCAGTTCCTCGGGTGCGGACAGTCGAGCACCTCCTCGAGGGGGGTCCGGACAGGATTGTACCGGGGCGCCCGTCCTTCAGGGAGCGGGCGTGTGGCGCCGGGTCGCGGCTGCGCGGGATTCCCAGCGGCGCCGCAGGCCGTCCATGACCTCGGCGAAGCGGGGGTCCGAGCGGACCGGGTCGAGCTTGGGGCTCCGGGCGAAGAGGGGGTAGTTCTCGTTGCCGAGGTGCACCGCGCGGCGTACCCATTCAACCGCCTCGTCCGCCATCCCCTCCATGGCGTAGAAGGACGCCAGCCAGAAGGCGATGTCGTGGTCGGCGGCGGCGGTCTCCTTCACCCGCTCGGAGATCACGGCCCGAGCCGCGTCGTGCTCGCCGCGCGCGCTCAAGCACCAGGCGAGGACGGGAAGGACGCCCTCGAGATGGGGGTGCTCGCGCAACACCTCCTCGACGAGGGCCTGCGCCTCGGCGACGCGCCCATGATTGAAGAGCGTCACGGCCAGGAACGTCTTCACGAGGGGGTGGTCCGGCTCGGCTGCGCGGGCGCGCTCCAGCTCGGCCAGGGCCTCCTCGTGCCGGCCCTCGTGGGTGTAGAGCCGCGCGCGGTTGAAGTTGACCACCACCGCCTCGGCCGGGCTCAGCTCGAGCAGGCGCTCGTAGGCCTCGAAGGCCGCCGCGTAGAGGCCGTCGAGGCGGTAGAGCATCGCCGCCACGAAGAGGACGGCCGGGTCGTTCGATGCCTGGCCTCGCAGCTCCTCGATGGCCGCTTCCGCTCGATCCTTGTTCCCACGGTAGAGGTCGACGTGGACCATCTGGAGCCGGGCCTCGGTCATGGAAGGATCGAGATCCAGCGCCCGGACCAGGGAGCGCTCGGCCAGGAGGTAGTACTCGGTCCCGCCGTAGCCCTGGGCGTGGTGGACGTAGCAGCGGCCGAGCGCGGCGTGGGCGGCGGCGAAGGCGTCGTCCAGACCCACCGCCTCGTTGAACATCCGTATGGCCTCGTCGAGCTCCGCGTCGTCGAACGTCTTCAGGATGTACCGGAACACGAGGTCGCGCCCGCGCAGGTAGAACTCGTAGGCCCGGGCGTTCCGGGTGGGCAGGCGATCGATGCGCTCGCGCTCGTCCGCGGTGGGCTGGAGGTCGAGGCCGGAGATGACCCAGCCCGCGATCGCGTCCTGGACGGTTATGAGGTCGCGCTCGGCCACGTCGATCTTGCCGCTCCAGAGGATCTCGCCGCTGGCGGCGGCGAGGAGCTGGGCCGTCACCCGCAGCCGGTCGGTGGTGCGGGCGAAGGAGCCGGTCAGGACCGAGGAGACGCAGAGGTCCTCACCGACCTGCCGCGGGTCCACGTTGGTCCCCGCGTAGCGGGCAATGTAGGACGACGGACGCACCACCAGGGCCCGGAGCTGCGCGAGCTCCGTGATCACCGCGTCCGCGAGCGAGAACTCGTAGAACGCCGTCGCCGCGTCGCCGGCGAGGTTCCGGAAGGGAAGCACGGCGATGGTCTTGCGGGTCTCGGTGCCCCACGAGCTCGGCCGCGAAGGGGGGGCCGCGGCAGCGCCGGCGGCGGCGGCGGGCTGGCGTCCCCACCCAGGAACGGATCCGGGCGGCGCCACGCTGCGCAGCCGGCGGAACACCCGGCGGAAGGGTCCGCCGAAGCGCCAGAACCCGCGGCGGCGCCGGCGGCGGAAGGGCCGCGCCGACCCGCCGGACGTCGGCGGGTCGGCCAGGCGCCGCATCACTGCCTTGAGCTCGTCGCGCAGCGCGGCCATGGTCTGGAAGCGTCCGGCCGGGTCCTTGGCGAGCGCCCGGTCGAGGATCGCCTCCAGCTCCGGAGGGACCTTCGGGTTGAGCTGCCGCAGCGGGCGCTGGCGGCCGTGGATCACCGCGTGGAGCTGCTCGATCGCGTTCCGCCCCTGGAAGGGGGCCTTGCCGGTGAGCATCTCGTAGAGCACGACGCCGAGGCTGAAGATGTCGCTCCGGTGGTCGGCCGTCTCGCCCGCCACCTGCTCGGGGGACCCGTATCCCATGGAGCCGTACGGCACTCCCACCTCGGTCAGCGGACCCTCACCCCCGCCGCCGGGCTGCTGCCCGTTAGCGAGCACCTTGGCCAGGCCGAAATCCAGGACCTTGGCCTGTCCGCCGGGCGTCACGATGACGTTGGCGGGCTTGATGTCGCGATGAACGATCCCGGCCGCGTGGGCGACCGCCAGGGCGTCCGCGATCTGGACGGCGATCGACAGGGCGGTGGCCGTCTCCACCGGGCGGCCGTTCAGGAGCTGCCTCAGGGTCGGCCCCTCGACGAACTGCATGACGATGTAGCTGAGCCCGTCGGACTCTCCGACGTCGTAGATCGGGCAGATGTTGGGGTTGTCCAGTGCGGAGCACAGGCAGGCCTCGCGCTCGAAGCGGCGGCGGGCGGCCTCGTCGGTGGACAGCTCCGGCCGCAGCGCTTTGATCACTACCAGGCGGTTGAGGCGAGGGTCCTCGGCCTTGTAGGCAGTGGCCTGCCCCCCCTGGCCCAGCTTGGCCACGATCCGGTAGTGGGACAGGGTCTGGCCGGGTTCGAGCTGGACCGCCACGACGGGCCTCTAGAGGGGTCGCTCCCGAGCCTCACGACTTCCCGCCCCCGGAAGCGAGCGGCGACGGAGGTTGGGGCTTGCGGGCATGCTACTACCCGTCACCTACCTCGGCAACCGCCGGCTCGGGAATCCATCGGTCCCGCACCTCGCCTCGACGGTCGACCCTGTGCGCCCTGGCGCGCAGGGCACCTAGATGGAGAACCGCCGCTCCAGCCCGTTGACCCTCAACACGTAGTCGCCGGGAGGGAACGTACCGGTCAGGCGGACCGACTGCTCCACCGGCTGCAGGGCCTGGACGCAGACGTCGGCCGACCGGCGCACGGTGATCGTCAGCTCGATGGTGTTCCCGTTCCGTTGCTGCTGGACCTCGCCCACCGAGCGACACGCGTCGGGCAGAACGCCGTGTACGACCGCGGTCACCTGCGCCGGGAACGACTCGAGCACCCGCAGGTCGATGCTATCGACCTGGAGCAGCCCCACCTCCTGTATCGCGGTCGGAGAGCCGCCGCACGCGGACAGGCACGCTAGCCAGGCCAGCGTGGCCGCCAGAACCCGGATCACCGGCGTGCCCTCAGAACCGGAGGTGGAGGCTCAGCCCCGGACGGTGCAACCGATGGCACCGCACCCGGCCATGGTAGTGGAACGCCACCACCGGACCGGGAGCGTAGTAGTAGCGCGGCGGCGGATACGGGGCGTAGTAGCCCCGGGGGTAGCTCCGGTACCGGTAGCCGCGGTCGTACCCGCGGTAGCCGCGGTCGTACCCGTAGTAGCCGCGGTCGTACCCGCGGTAGCCACGGTCGTACCCGCGGTAGCCACGGTCGTTCCTGCGGTAGCCACGGTCGTCGCCGCGGTAGCCACGGTCGTCGCCGCGGTACCCGCGGTCGTAGCGGTCGCCGTGGCGGCAGTTGCGGGAGTGGCGATGGTCGGCGCTCGCCGCTGCCGGGGCGAGCAGGGTCGCCGCCAGCGTTGCCGCAAGCGCTCCGCCAACGATCCGACTCGACATGGGACACCTCCCTGGGATCTTGGACCGACGTCCAACAAGGGTTCGGAGCAAGGGGCGTTCCAGCAAACGGCCGTGCGTAATCAAGGAGTTGCGCGGGACCCGGAACGGGCGCGGGCCTCGCTGGATGACACGGCTGTCTGCGCCTGAGTCCAGCCCTACTCCACCCAGACTCGGACGGTGGCGTCCTCGCCCTCGATCTGCACCAACTCCTCGCCCGCGTCCAGTGCCCTGAGCGCCCTGGAGAGGCGGATCGAGCAGGAGCCGGCCCGCTCAAGCCGACGGCAGTGCTCCTCGAAAGGCCAGTCGCCGACGGCGCGGACGAGCGCGAAGGGCAAGCTCACGGAGATCCTTGCTCCCTTGGCCCCTTTCTCCACGATACGTAGCTTCAGCCACTCCGGTCGCCTGGGCGCCTTGCGGCTGGTGACGGCCCGCGCCGGCGTCCCGGTGGACCGCCGCTCCTGAAAAGTGGACGTGGCGCGCTTGACGAGGGCGAGGTCGTCGTCGGAGGAGGGCTCGCCGGCCGACGCGACGATCCCCGCCACGAGCAGCGCGGGAACCAGCGGCAGGGTGTATCTGTGGATCATTGTGGGCTCCTTGACTGGCCGTTGTTACTCCATCCAGATCTGGATCTTCCCGCCGTCCTGGCCCTCCACGGTGAGGATCTCGGTGGGGCCGAGGGCGCGGAGCCGTGCCCAGAGCTTCTCCGCGTCGTAGCCGTCGCGCCGCAGGTCCGCCTTCGCGTCCTCGGGCAGGCTCTGGAAGAGCATGTCCGCCAGCGCGATGGGCAGGTTCACCGAGACCTTGGCCTTCGAGCTCCCGGCCTCGAAGATCCGCAGCCGGAACCAGCGCGCCTCGCGCCCGCGCGGGGCCGGTGGCCGCGACCCCGGCTCCGGCGGCACGGTCCGGGTCAGGGCCCTCGGGTCCAGCCGGAGCAGGGCGAGCTTGGCGCGCTCGACCAGATCCGGGTCCTTCTCGTTCTCGACGATCGAGAGCAGGACAGGGATCGCCGGTTTGCCGACCTCCGGTCCCAGCGTCGAGAGCTGGAGGGCCGCGTAATAGCGGATGGTGCGGCTGGGATCCGCGACCGCGTCCACCAGCACCGGGAGGTGCTGCTTGCGCCCGGCCTTGTAGAGCCGCGCGGCCAGGCCCACCCGGCTGGTCCGGGCCTCCTCCACCAGCGCCCCGTCCGCCGGCCGCCGGGCCAGGAACTCCGCGTACTCCCGGAAGGCGCGGTCGTGCTCGCCGTTGTTCTCGCTGCAGCGGGCGACCCAGTACGCAGCGGCGGCGGCCTCCGCCCCGCGGGAGCTCTGGAGGATGGCCTGCCAGGCCTGCCGTGCCTCGGCGTAGTTCCGGTCGAAGAAGAGGGCCTTGGCGCTCCGCAGCCGGTCCGGATCGCCCTGGGCGGCGACCCGAACGGGCGCGGTACACACCATTCCGCCGAAGATCACGCCGGCGAGCGGAACGGCCCAACGCCGCCGGCTCATCCCTGCAGCTCCCGGGCCATCAGGTCCATCTTCATGAGGAGGCGCCGGCGGCCCAGCTCGCGGCTGATCGCCTCGAGGTCGGCCCGGCGGGCGCACGACTCCAGGGACGCGATCTCGCGCAGCATCAGCTCGACGTCCTCGAGCACCGGACGCGCGCTGGCCACCGCCGCGCGGTCCATCTCGACGAGCAGGGCCCGGCGGGCGAGGAGCGCACGGCTGCGCCGGGCCTCCTCGCCCACGTCCACCCGGCCTTCCCCCCGCTCGCAGTCCCGCGAGGTGGCCGCCAGCGTCACCAGCACGTCCTGCGCTTCGTTGAGGTAGCGTGCGGCGTGCTCGCGCGCGATGTGGATCTCGAGCCGTTCGAGGGCGTCCAGGGACACGCTGGTGTCGTCGTCGGCGGTCGGGGCCGGCGGAAAGGCGGCCGGACCCGACACGACCGGAACCGGGGACCCGTCCTGTCGCTCCAGCCGTGGCCCGAGGGTGAGAGGGAGCAGCGCGGCGAGCACCGCCGCCGCGGCGGCGGCCGACCGGAGCGCCGGCGCCGCGAAGGGGCGCCACGCCGTCTCCGCGGCGATAGGCTCCCGGCCCGGCCGGTCGATCGCGGCCTGGACGCGGGCGATCAGCGCGGACGAGGCGATGGGAGGCTCGGCGAGGCGCACCGGATCCGCCGCCACCAGCTCCAGCGTCTCCCGCAGAGCCGCCAGCTCGAGCCGGCACGAGGCGCAGCTCCGCACGTGGTCCAGCGCCGCCGCCCGCGCCACCCCTTCGAGGGCGCCGCAAGCCAGGAGGCTCACCTCCCGTCGCCAGGCTTCGTGGAAGAGAGTCACGCCTTCAGGCCCTCCAGGTCGGCGCGGAGACGGTGGACCGCCCGGTGGAGGCTGCTCTTGACCGTCCCCAGGCTCATCCCGAGGGTCTGGGCGATCTCATCGAGGCTCATCTCGTCGTAATGCCTCAGGACGAAGACCTCCCGCTGCTTCGCGGGCAGGTCCTTGAGCGCTTCCGCCACGCGCTCCGCGACCTCGCGTCCGAACACCGCCCGCTCCGCCGACGGCCCTGCGGCCGCCATCCGCAACTCGTGGTCGCCGTCATCGAGGGGCTCCTCCCTGGCCAGGCGCCGGCGGCCACGCCGGTAGCGGTCGATCGAGTGGTTCACCGCGATCCTCACCAGCCAGGGGGCCACCTCGGAGGCGGGGTCCCAGCGGGCCGCGTTGCGGAAGGCCTTCACGAAGGTCTCCTGCACGGCGTCGAGGGCGTCATCGACGTTGCGAAGGTAAGCGAGAGCCACGCGGTAGATCCGCCGGTAATGGCGCTCCATGAGCGGCTCCAGTGCCCCGCGGTCGCCGAGGGCGAGCCGACCCATGAGGTCGCGGTCCGAGGCCTCCATCGGGCCGGGATTGGAACACGGATCCAAGCCTCAGCAGCGCCGCAACGAGGATCGCATGGCCCGTTCGGCGGAGACCAGCACGGTTCGGCCCCTCCCCGACCTCCACCGGCCCCGTGAACGGCCGGCTTCCATCTCGGTAACGCTCGAAGGGGAGCCGGGGTTCCCGTGCCGGGCGCCCGGCGCGCGTTGCGGGGGACGCTCCCGTCGCCTATCATGGGCTCGAAGCCATTGAGAGGACGAGGCTTGGAGCTACGACGCGATCCCATGCTGGACTTCGCGGTGAAGGACACCTGGCGGATCTTCCGCATCATGGGGGAGTTCGTCGAGGGGTTCGAGACCCTGTCCAGCCTCAAGGGCGTCGCCATCTTCGGCTCCGCGCGCACCGAGCCGGGGAGCCCGGACTACCTGAAGGCGGAGGAGATGGGCCGGGCCATCGCCGGCGCCGGCTACGCGGTGATCACCGGGGGCGGGCCCGGGGACATGGAAGCGGCCAACAAGGGCGCGTTGGAGGCCGGCGGCGAGTCGGTGGGCCTCGCCATCGAGCTGCCCTACGAGCTGAAGCCCAACCCCTACCTGACGCGGACCGTGTCCTTCCGGTACTTCTTCGTACGAAAGGTGATGTTCGTGAAGTACAGCCAGGCCTTCGTCATCATGCCCGGTGGGTTCGGCACGATGGACGAGATGTTCGAGGCGGTGACGCTGATCCAGACCAAGAAGGTCAAGCCGTTCCCGGTGATCCTGGCGGGCGACGACGACTTCTGGGACGGGCTCATGGAGTGGATCACCGGAACGCTGGTGCGCCGGGAGAAGGTCCGGCACGAGGAGGTCGGGATCCTCAAGCGGGCCCGGACGCCGGCCGAGGTCCTCGCGATACTCAAGCGTCACGCGCGGGTGGTACCCGGCGGGCCGAAGGCGGTCGCCCGGACGAGCCGGGACATCCCCTAGCGGGAGGACGACACCATGCACCGTGAGCGGTCGATTCGAGGGGGTCCGGCATGGGCCACTCCGTCACCCTGATCCCGGGCGACGGGATCGGGCCGGAGGTGGTGGCCGCCGCGGTGCGCGTCCTCGGCGCTACCGGGGTCGAGCTGCGGTGGGAGACCGAGCCGGCGGGGGCCGCCGCGCTCGGCCAGTACGGCACACCGCTTCCCCAGAGCGTGCTCGAGTCGATACGGCGGAACCGCCTGGCGCTGAAGGGACCTACGGAGACGCCGATCGCGGGAGGGCACCGCTCGGTCAACGTCGAGCTGCGGAAGACCCTGGACCTCTACGCGAACCTCCGGCCGGTGAAGACCCTGCCCGGTGTCCGCAGCCGCTACGACGGCGTCGACCTGATCGTGGTCCGGGAGAACACCGAGGACCTCTACAGCGGCCTCGAGCACGTCGTCGTGCCCGGAGTCGTCGAGTCGCTCAAGATCATCACCGAGCGGGCGTCCACTCGGATCGCCCGCTTCGCCTTCGAGTACGCACGCTCGCACGGCCGGCGCAGGATCACCGCGGTGCACAAGGCGAACATCATGAAGCTGTCCGACGGGCTCTTCCTGGACTGCTGCCGCCGGGCGTCGGAAGGCTATGCGGACGTCGCTTACGACGAGATCATCGTCGACAACGCCTGCATGCAGCTCGTGCTCGACCCGACCCGCTTCGACATGCTCCTGCTCGAGAACCTCTACGGCGACATCGTCTCCGACTTGTGCGCCGGCTTCGTCGGCGGCCTGGGCATGGCGCCCGGCGCGAACATCGGCGAGGAGGCGGCCGTGTTCGAAGCCGTCCACGGCAGCGCCCCGGACATCGCGGGGAAGAACCTGGCCAACCCCCTGGCCCTCATCCTCTCCGGGGCCATGCTCCTCGATCACGCCGGTGAGCACCAGGCCGCCGAGCGCGTGAGGCGGGCGGTCCACGAGGTCCTCCGCGAGGGCCTAAAGCTCACCACGGACCTGGGTGGCAGCGCCGGCACGAGCGAGATCGCCGAGGCCGTGGCCGCGCGGGTGTCGCAGCCCTGAGCCGCGCCTACCTGAGCAGCGCGCCCAGGATCCAGTTCACGACCATCATCACCAGGCTCCCGACGATCCCGGCCCAGATCCCGGAGACGTGGTAGCCCGGGAGGATCCAGGAGGCCACCCACAGGAGGATACCGTTCAGGACGAAGTAGAACAGGCCGAGGGTGACGATCAGGAACGGGATGGAGAGCAGCAGGGCGACTGGCCGCACGATCGCGTTGAACAGGCCGAACAGGGCGCCGGCGATCAGCAGGGTCACGACGCTCCCGCTGAAGCGGATCCCCGGCGGGCCCGGGATGAGCGTGGTCGCCCACAGGGCGACCGCGTTGATGACGATCCCGACCAGGATTCCCATGGCGACGCCTCCTTCTTCAGGGGAGAGGCTCGGCGGCCTCCCTGCGGACCTCGTACCCGGCCGGCGGCTCGAAGAGCCCCGCCGGGTGTGGACCCACCTTCACCTTGGTGATGGTCGAGACGGTCTCGTGCACCTCGTCGAGGATCGTCACCCGCGAGCGCGTCTCCATGGGGAAGCCGCGGAGCTTGCGGAGCTCGGCCAGGATCCCCGTCATGGAGGCGGCCGCGCCCGACCACTCGAGGAAGTCCGTGAAGGCCTCGATCCCGACCGGAAGGCCGGCGGCGAGGTAGACATCCATCACGGTAGTCCCCGTGCTCAGCCGATAGCCTTCGCAGGCCTGCCCCGCGATCGTTCGGCCGAGCAGCCTGGCGACCCGGACGGAGGCTTCGTCGGCCACGCCCATGAGGTCGGCCGCCGTGGACGCGTCCTCCTGCGACCGGGCCCGGAGGCGGTCGAGGTCGATCTCGGTGGCGGTGCGGGTGGACGGATCCAGGCGGTACGCGCGCCCCAGGTCCAGGCGGAGGATCAGCGCGTGGCCGCCCGGAGGGCCCCCGGCTTCCAGCCGCATCCGCCGCCCGTCGTACCAGACCCTCGACGCGACGCCCGGGCCTCGGCCCTCGTCGTCGCCGGCGGGGATCGTCGTGGTCTGCTCGAAATAGACGGAGGCGTCTCCAGGAGCGGCCAGCAGCAACGCGATCGCGGCGTGGATCACCGGGAGCCTCCGAGGTTGGACAGCCGGCAGGAACTATCATAGCCTTTGTGCGCCTGCGATCCCCCCGGTCGAGGTGGTGTGGTGCGAACTCCAGTGCGTCCCCTCGCCGCCCGCAGATCGCTGCAGCGGCTGCTGGAAGCCCCCCCCGCCGAAGAGGCCCGCATCCTCGCGGAGATCGAGGAGCGCCGGAAGGACAAGAACCTCTACTCGTCCCTCCTCTACCTCCTCGCCCACCTGAGCTTCTCCGAGGCCGAGGCGCGCCGGCACTGGGAGCGCGTATCGGCTCACCGGAAGAAGCTGCGGCGCAGCCTGGGCCGCGACGTCGGCCTCAGGGTCGCGCTCCTGGATTACTTCGTGAACCTGAACCGCGAGCTCAAGAACCCGAAGGTCATCGAGATCGCGATCTACGAGAGGACGGAGCGTTCCGCGCTGACCGACGGCCTGACCGGCCTCTACAACCACGCCTACTTCCTCCAGGCGCTGCGCCGCGAGATCCAGCGGTCCCGGCGCCACGACCTGCGGGTGTCCCTCGCCCTGTTCGACCTGGACGACTTCAAGAAGCTCAACGACACGCGCGGGCACCCGGAAGGGGACAAGGTCCTCGCCAAGGCCGCCGTGCTGATCAGGGGGAACCTCAGGGAGATCGACACCTCCGCCCGCTACGGCGGCGAGGAGTTCGCCGCCATCCTGCCCGAGACCTCGAGGACCGGGGCGTACGTGGTGGCGGACCGGATCCGAGCGCGCATCGAGGAGCACTTCCGCCGCCGGCGCGGCGCGGCCCGCATCACCGTGTCCGGGGGCGTCGCCACGTTCCCCGACGACGCCTCGAGCGCGGAGGAGCTGATCCGCCGCTCGGACGAGGGGCTCTACCGGTCCAAGGCCGAGGGGAAGAACCGCATCACCCTCGCCAAGGGCGAGAGGCGGCGCCACCGGCGCATCCCCGCCCCCCAGACGACGATCACGCTCAGCGCCCGGGAGGGCCGGGTGGCGGCGGCGCGGGCGCTCAACGTCTCCGCGGGCGGGCTGCTGGTGACGCTGAAGGAGGCCGTCCCGGTCGGGAGCACCGTGAGCCTGGTGATCCACCCCGCCAACGGCGGCGAGAGGTCGACTCCCCTGCGTGGCCGGGTGGTGCGCGTGACCCCGGCCGGAGGCGCGAGCCGGCGCCGGTTCGACGTCGGCGTCCGGCTCCTCAACGATCCCGCGCTGACGCGGAGCCTGCTCCTGGCGCCGAAGAAGGCCGCGGCGCGCCAGGGCTAGCGGGGTGTAGCAAAGGACGTCAGACACCCCGCTGCCCCGGCGCGATGCTCATGTCAGCAAGGACTTACGGCCTGCAGGCGCCGGGGCCCAGAGCTTCACCGGACATTTGCCACGCCCTGCCAGCGGGGGTCGGCCGCCGCGCCCGCCTCGCGGCTGCGGTCCTGGCCGCTCTCCTGTCGCTGGCGGGGCCACCGGCGCTCGCCTTGCCCCCGTCCGACCCGCCGGCGGTCGAGCGCGTGGACGTCAAGGGCAGCTCCGTCTTCGATCTCCGGCAGGTCCTTCGCATCGTGCGGATCCGACCCGGCGAGCGGCTCCACCGGGATCCGGCCACGATCGCGGCCCACCTCGAGCATCGCTACCGCACGGCCGGCTACCTGGCCGCCCGGGTCGATGGGTCCTTCGACCGCGACACGGGCACGCTCACCCTCGTGGTCGCCGAGGGCCGGCTGTCCGCGGTCGTCCTGGAAGGCCTCGAAGGTGCGGCGGAGCGCCGCGCCCGGCAGGAGCTGGCCCTCGCGCCCGGCGGCGTCCTGAAGGAGCAGGAGGTCTGGGACGCCATCGACCGACTCGAGGCCGCTTCGAGGGGAGCGGTCGCCGTCCGTCCGGAGGAGCCTTTCTCGGTAGCGCGTGACGGTGACGGCGCGCGCCTCGAGCTGCACCTGCAGACGCGCCGCACCCGGTGGAGGTTGGGGCCCTTCGGACCGCGGACGGCCGGCCTCTACAACCGCGTGGACGGCCTCAATCCCGGCCTGCGCGCCTCGTTCAACCTGACCGATCCCTCGAGCTACGACGACCTGGACCTCTACGCGCAGGCGTCGATCGGGCTGTCCTCCGGCGAGCCGCGGCACGCCGCCGGTATCCGGCGCAGCTTCAGGGGCGGGAGCCTCACCGCCGGCTACGAGCACCACGAACTCACCGACACCGACGACACCTTCCGCGGAGCGCCCCTCCACGGAGCGCACCTGGCGGCCCTCTATTTCTCGAGCTTCCAGGATTACTTCCGCAGGCGTGGACACGAGGCCTACGCGCTCGTGAAGATCGCGCCGGGCGCACACCTCGGCCTGAGCTGGCGCGGCGACACGTACGAGAGCCTGCCGCTGGAGACCGACGGCAGCCTCCTCTTCTCCGGAACGCCGCGGCCGAACCCCGCGGTCGACGAGGGCCGCATGCGGTCGCTCGTCGCGACGCTCCGCTGGACCTCGTCGGGAGACCTGTTCGGCGACCTCGCGAGCGAGCGCGAGTCGTACCTGCTCCGCAGCCTGTACGGCACGTCCTTCGCGGGACGGCAGGCGCTGAGAGCCGAGGCGTCCTACGAGACGTCCTCCGACGTCCTGGACAGCGACTTCTCCTTCCGCCGCCTCCTCGTCCACGCTCGCGGCCAGACTCGCCTGCCGCGGGGACGGGGCGTCCTCGGGGTCCTGCTCGGCCTGACCGGCGGCGAGCCCCCGGTGCAGAAGCGGCTCGCTCTCGGGGGGCGGGGGACGCTGCGCGGCTACCAGCTCAAGGAGCTCCCGGGCGAAAACCTGGCCGCCGCCACGCTGGAATGGGAGGCCGTTGCGGCCAGCTTCCCCAGGCCCGGCCTCGTCCTCTTCTACGACGGCGGCACGACCTGGGGAGGGCCGGAGACGGCCGAAGGCTGGAGGAGCGGCGCCGGGGTGGGGCTGGACTGGGCGTTTGGCGGGGACTCGATCCTCCGCATCGACGTCGGCGCCCGGCTGGGGCCGGACCGCGGCCACGACCGGCTGACCGTCATGGCCCGGCTGAGGACGCCGTTCTGAGGCTCGCCGCCACCCTGCTCCTCCTGGCCGCGCGGTCGGGGGAAGTTCCGGGCACGCTGCTGCCCGACGGGAACGCGCTGGTCCGCGGCCTCCTGGAAGGGCAGCGCCGGACCGAGGACGCGATCGACGCCTACGCGTACGACCTCCTGAGCGTGCGTGAGCATCTCGACCGCCGCAGCCGCGTGACGAAGCGGCGCACCCGCCGGTACGAGGTCTTCCACGTGAAGGGCCGTCCGGTCCGCACGTTGGTGGCCGAGGACGACCGGCCACTGTCGCCCGCCCGGAGGGCTCGCGAGGAGCGGCGGGCGCGGGAGATGGTCGCGGCCATCCGCGCAAGTGACGTCGTGGTCGAGGAGCCGCGGCGGCGGCTCTCAGCGATCCTGGAACGCTACGCGTTCCGGACCGTCGCTCGCGAAGGCGTGGCCGGCCGGCCCGCGCTGGTGCTCGAGTTCGGGCCACGGGAAGAGGCGGGCCGGGAAGAGGAGGCTCGGGCCCGCGACGAGCACGACCGGTATCGGTACCTCTTCGGCCGGCTGTGGGTGGACGAGCAAGAGCACCGGATCGTGCGGGTCGTGGTGCGCAGCGCGTCGGGCGCCCGGATCGGCCTGGGAGGGGGAGCCTCGGTCTCGGCGCTCGAGGTCACCCTGGAGTTCCGGAAGGTGGACGGCGCCGTCTGGCTGCCCTGGCGGGTACAAACGTCCGCGTCCGGCCGCGCGTTGTTGTTCAAGCGGTTCCGCGTGCGCCAGACCGACGAGTATGGCGGCTACCGGCGGTTCGACGTGGGCTCCGAGGAGCGGATCGACGTCCCCTGAAGGTCCGGGACGTGGGTGAGCGGGCCGCTCCGAGTTGCCGACCTCAGCCTCGGCTGGACACCGCCCGGCGCTCCCAGTCGACGCTCGGCAGCGAGGCCTCTCGCGCGTCCAAGGCGGGCCGCCGATCCGAGCGGCAGGCGCGGGCGCCCGGATGAGCCCGTTCGCGTGGGCCTCCGCCAACGAGCCGCACACCTGGCGCAGCACGTGGACGACGCGTGCGGGGGCCTGGGGACCGTCGGCAGCGACCAGGTCTTCCAGGCCGATGCCCTCCAGCGCGTAGGGTAGGTATCGTGAAGGACTTGGCCGTCGCGCGCGGTTCCGGCGGGACGAGAGGGGAGCGGGCAGCCCGGCGGCGGGTGCCGCTCCCCCCCCGCGATCGAGAGGAGGGACCGGAACGGCGGAGGCCAGCCCGGCGGGACGTCACGGCGCCGGGGAAAAGGCGGTGCGGCGTACGGCGAAGCCAGAACCGGCCGGGCAGAGCACGAGTCTCCCGGCCATCGGCGTCTCAGGCGATCCTCCCGGCCGCGCGGACACGCGGAGCGACGGAGGATCCCGCCAGCGTGCCCTAGACGGTAGTGGGCGGCCGCGAGGGTGTCTATTCGTAGATCTACGTACTTTGCGCCCCGTCGCTCCTCATTTTCGTGGGTACAGGCTCGCTCACGCGTTCAAGGCGGACCACCGTGTTGTAGTCGGGCTCCCGGGAGGCTGCGTCCCTCTCCTCTCGGGACAACAGTACATTGCCTTCCGGCCAGTGCACCTCGAGGTTGCCGGGCTTGATCCGGTCGATCCGCGCCGTCCCGAGGAGCGTTCCCGTCGCGGACGTGAGGCGGACCCTGTCGCCGTCACCCAGGCCGAGGGCGGTGGCGTCCTCCGCCGAGAGGAGAACGGCGTCGCGGCCGGCCCCGGTGAGGGGGTCCACCGGATGCTGGATCATCGAGTTGAACTGCTTCCCGCGCCGGGTGGAGAGGAGGAACGAGCCCGGCTCGGCCGTCCGCACCGGCGGCGAGACCACGGAGAACCGGGCGCGGCCGTCCGGCGTGGCGAAGGTACCGTCCGCGAACAGCCGGCTGCCGCCCCATTGGAGATGGTCCCCGCGCTCGGACAGCGTCTCGATCCCCGCGTACAGCGGGACCGTACGGCCGATTTCGTCGCGGATCGCCTGGGAGGAGGCGAACCGGACCCTCCCCACCAGGTCCGGCCGCACCCGCTCCGCCACCTCGCCGAAGACCTGCCACTCCGGCCGGGCCGTGCCGACACGGCGGCCGCGCACCTCGGGCGAGAAGATGATCCTCCTCTCGGTCGAGGTCTCGGTGCCGCCTCCAGGCGACTCGTAGCGCGTGGTCGCGGGGAACAGGACGACCACCTCGCCGGCGGGCAGGAGCATCATCGACGAGAGCACCACGTCCTGATGGACGCGTGTCTTGACGGATCGCAGAGCGCGCGCGGCGGCGGCGGGGTCGGGCAGCGTCTCGAGGAAGTTGCCCCCGGTGATCCAGAAGGCGTCGAGCGTCCCGTGGTAGGCGGCGTCGACCATCTCGGCGGCCGTGAGGCCGGGGAGCTCCGGCAGCACGAACCCCCAGGCCTCCTCGAACCGCCGCCGCTGGTCCGGGTCCAGCGCCGGCGTGCAGCCCACCTCCGCCCCGCCCTGGACGCCCGAGTGGCCGCGGATCGGCATCAGGCCGGTCTTCTCCCTCCCCACCCATCCCCGCGCCAGCCCAACGTTGACCAGGGCCTGGATGGTGTCGACGCCGTGGGCGTGCTGGGTCAGCCCCATGGACCAGACGAGGATGCCGTTGCGCGCGCCCCGGAGGAGCTCCGCGAACCGCCGCATCTCGCCGCGCGCGGTCCCGCTCTCCGACTCGAGCTGCTCCCACGGCATCGCCTCGACGTGGGCCCGGGCCTCCTCGAAGCCCTCCGTCGACCGGGCGATGAAGTCCGTGTCCACCCAACCCTCCGCGGCCAGCACCTTGAAGGTGCCGCACAGGAAGGCCAGGTCCCCGCCGGTGTCGACCGGGAACCACTCGTCCGCGAAGCGGGTGCCGAACAGGGCGGACTCCGCGACGGAAGGGACCCAGTATCGCCGCAGCCCCGGCTCGAAATAGGGGTTCACGACGGCGACCCGCGTGCCCTGCCGGCGCGCGTGGTAGAGGTACTTCATCGTGACCGGCTGGTTGTTGGGCGTGTTCGAGCCGAAGAACACGATGAGGTCGGTGCCGATCCAGTCCAGGTACGAGCAGGTGGTGGCCCCGTGGCCGAGCGTGCGCCTCATGGCCACCGTGGACGCCGCGTGGCACAGCCGCGCCGAGTTGTCCACGTGGTTCGTCCCCATCGCCCGCGCCGCCTTCTGGGCGGCGTAGTAGTGCTCGTTCAGGATCCCCCGCGACGTCAGGTAGACGGCGAAGCGGCGCGGGTCCACCGCACGGATCCCCTGCGCCGCCGCAGCCAGCGCCTCGTCCCAGGAGACCACGCGGAACCCCGGCTCACCGGGCCGACGCACCATCGGCGCGGCCAGCCGGCCGAGCTCGCGGAGCTGCCGCGAGCTCATCGCCTCCAGCCGAGACACGTCGGCCAGCACGCCGGGGTCGAGCGCGGGCGCGGTGTTCAGCCTCATCAGCTCGAGCCGGACCATGCAGAGATGGACCCCGTCCATGGTCCAGTCGGAAAGCCCGCTCGTGCCCAGCGCGCACCCGTCGCAGACACCCTCGCGGAGGATGCGCCAGGCGAAGGGGAGCTGGTCCCGGTTCTGCCAGGCCACCCGCGCCATCTCCAGATAGTGGTTGGGCTTCTGCTCGGTGGGGTTCCTGGGAACGACGGAGGCCCACAAGGACGGCTTCCAGGCCATGGCGCTATTGTCGCGTGGCGGGCCCGGACTTCGGAAAGGCTGGCCGCCGGTTTCCTATGCCGGAGCGGGCGGCAGCTTCCGGTGCCAGCCGGTCGCGGCCTGGTAGCGGTCGGCGATGGCCAGGAGCCTGGCTTCCGAGAAGGCTCTGCCCAGGAGCTGCAGCGACGTGGGGAGCCCGTGCGCGCCGAAGCCATTGGGGACGCAGACCGCCGGCAGGCCGGCCAGGTTGCCCGCCGGGATGGTGGACGGTGGTCCGGGGCGGTCCGCCGAGGGTGACGGCGGCGGCGTGGGCGACGGAGACGGCGATGGCGGCTTGTCGAAGTCGTACCCGATCGGCGGGGCGACGCCGGTCCGCGTCGGCGCCACGACCGCATCGTACTTCGAGAGCAGCTCGTCGAGCGCGGCGCGCATCGGCACGCGCGCCCGCATCGCCTGCAAGTAGTCGACGGCCAGCGTCATGATCGCGGCGTAGCCGCCCACCCGGTCCGCCTGCGCCCGCAGCCGGCGAGTTCCCCCGCTCTCGATCAGGTCGCGGAACGCGCTCGCCCCTTCCGCGTCCACGATCACGCCCACCGCGGGCCCCCAGGGCAGGTCGGGGAACTCCACGCCGTCCTCGACCGTCGCGAAGCCCCGCAGCACCTCGAGGGACTCCTCGAAGTTGGCCTTGACCTCGGGCTGGGCCCGCTCGGTGGCGTTCCGGAGGACCCCGATCCTCGGCTTCCGCGCAGGAGGCTTGGCCGGTCGCCGGTACGTGAACGCCCGGCCCGTCGTGGGATCCTTCGGATCCTTGCCGGCGATGGCCGCGAGGACCAGTCCGCAGTCGTCGGCGCTGCGGCACAGCGGGCCGAGCTTGTCGAGGGTCCAGCACAGCGCCATGGCGCCGTGGCGCGACACGAGGCCGTAGGTGGGCCGCAGGGCCGACAGCCCGCAGAAGGCCGCCGGGGTCAGGATCGACCCCGAGGTCTCGGAGCCGATGGCGAAGGCCACGAGCCCGGCCGCGGTGGCCGCGCCGGACCCGCTGGAAGAGCCGCCGCTCCAGTGATCCGGGTTCCAGGGACACCTCCCGGGCCCGGTGAAGCTCGCGTCCGGGTTGTTGTAGCCCATGCCGCCGGCCAGCTCGACCATCGCCAGCTTGCCGGCCAGGACGGCCCCCGCCGAGCGAAGGCGTTCGACCACGGTGGCGTCATGGTCGAAGACCTGCTCGCGGTAGGGCTCGGCCCCCCAGGTGGTAGGGATCCCGCGCGTCGCCAGAAGGTCCTTGGCCCCGTAGGGCACGCCGTGGAGCGGCCCGCGGTAGCGCCCCGCGGCGATCTCGCGGTCCGCCTCTCGGGCCTGGCCGAGGGCCAGGTCCCGCGTGACGGTCACCACGGCTCCGAGCCTCGGACCCAGCGTTTCGAGGCGATCGAGGTACGCTTCGGTGAGGGTGACCGAAGTCACCTTGCGCGATCGGAGCAGGCCGCCGAGGTCGCGCACGGAGGCGAAAAGGACGTCCTCGCCGATCATCGGTCCGGCCGGGTTGCCGCGGCCGGCGGCTCGGCCTGGAAGAGGGTCACCGGCTCGTCGCCGTTCCCCAGGAGGACCTTCTTCAGGCGATCGGCGGAGCGCAGGTTCTCCGCGATGACCTTCTTGACCTCGGCCAGGTCCTCCGCGCCGAGCTGGCTCCCGTAGCGATGCTGGACGACGCCGCCAAGGGCCTCCGCCACCGGGCCCGGCGCGGCCGGGGAGGGCGGCGCGGCTGGAGACGCGGCGGTGGGGGGCGCGGCGGGAGCGACCTGAGCGTGCGCCCAGGCGGCGGGTAGGAGGGGAGCGGAAGCCAGGGACTGGAGGACCCGGCGCCGAGCGGTGGGCATGGGCTCGCCCCGCGCGCTCAGTGCTTGCCGTGGCCAGCCGCGGCGGCGTGGCCGTCGGGCGTGTTCTGGATCTGGAGCACCTGCCACCGTCCATCCGCCCGCGCGAGGAGCGTCGAGCCTACGAGCCCCCGGGCATTCTCCCCGGCGCTGAGCGTGTACTTGAAGCGCGCCCAGGCTACCTCGCCCTTGGTGCCCACGGCGACGTCGCCGACGGGGGCGATGCTGCGGGCCGGCGTCATCGCGAAGATCCGCTTGAACAGGCCCAGGATGCGCTCCCGGCCCGCGAACGTCGCGCCGTCGTCCGCGATGTAGACGGCGTCCGGAGCGAGCGCGGCCTCGAAGTAGGAGATGTCCCGGTCGTTGTAGGCCTTGATGCCCTTCTGGACCTCGGCGGTCACTTCGCCGGCCGCGTCGCCGGTGACGGCCGCCGAGCCCGGTGTCGCCAGGACGGCCGCAATCGAGAACGCCAGCGCGAGCTTCTTCATGATCCCTCCGTTCGGGTCGATCCGATCCTTATAGCACGCCGGGGCCGGCCGCCCGCGAAGAAGCGCACGCCGCCCGACGAACCGGGATCGACGGGCCGCGGCTTGGCGGCCCCCGCCCTCGCGGGTTCCGCCCGGGACGCCTCGGCCTGGAACGTGTAGTAGCGCTTGCCCCCCATGTTGAAGTGCTCGTAGTGGCTCTGGTTGGCCTCGTCGTGGTTGCCGAGCGCGGCATAGAACTTCACCCTGGAATCGAGCAGCGACTTGTAGGGCTCCTCGAACTTCCGCTCGTAGTCGCGCGGCCTCTCGCTGCCGTAGAGGTTGTCGCCCATCATCAGCACGAAGTCGTACGGGAAGCGCTCGCGCCAGCCGTCGAGCCTGCGCGCGATCTGGTGCTGTTCGGTCCCACCCGTCCCGGTGTCGCCGATCACGGCGAAGCGCACCGAGCCTTCCTTCAGGGGGAGCAGCAGCTTCCGGTCGCCAGGGCCGTCGGGTGCCCGCGATTCGACGGCGGGCGCCGCCGCGGGGGGCGCGTCCGTCGCCGTGCGGCAGCCGGCGAGCGCAGCGGCGGCGAGCACCAGCAGCAGTCGAGCCCGGGGATGGCGAGTCATCGGGCCCCCACGTCCCGGGGGATCGCTCTGGGGAGAAAATCGACTATCAGGGCCGAGGCCCGGTCGCGAAGCACCAGATGCCGCCCCACGAAGCGGTACTCGAGCGGCTCGGGCAGCGGAGGCAGCTTGGCGAACAGCTCCGGGGGCACCGTGGAGACGGGCTCCCGCTCCGGGTAGGGCGTGTTCGGCGCCAGCACCACCTCCCTCGTCGGCGGCACTTCCTGCGGCTTCGTCCGCATCTTCGGATCCTCGAGGCCAGGCTTCGGGTTGTCCTGCCGGATCGTCTCCCGCAGCCGGACCGCGTCGGCCTCGCGGAACTCGCTGCCCACCAGCTCGAGAAGGAGCGCGGAGGCCCCGGGCGTGAAGACGTCGCCCTGGCGCGCGTCCTTCCGGGCGGCGCGGATCCTCGCGGTCAGCGCCTCCCCGTGGGCCTCGATCTGTTCCGCGGTCGCTTTCTTGGGCAGCTCGGGCAGCTCGGCCGCCAGCTTGCGGTGCAGCTCGGCGTAGCCCTCGGCGCGGTCGGTGAACGCCTTCAGGATCCGCGCCCTCGTTCACCACGGGGGGCTCTCCTCGGGCGCCGCCCGGCAACAGGACCAGGTCCACCAGCAGCGCGGGACATCGTCGGAATCTCGGCATCGGGTCCCTCCTCATGGTTCCGTGGGACAGGGGGGGCGGTCCGCGATCTGGCGGACCTTGTCCTCGAACGCTCGCACCCATCCCGACACATCTCCCGCCGGCTCGTCGGTGGAGCTCCCGAACCGGGCCCGAGCGAACAGGTCCCGCACCTGTCTGGACGAGAGCTGCTTCAGCAGCCGGGCGGCGAAGCGCCGGCCGGCTTCGGTGATCTCGGCCTCCTCGAACGTGGCGCCGTGACGGGGCGGCGACTCCACCTTCACCAGACAGCTCGCGGGGTCACGCCAGATCGGGACGGAGCGCCAGGCTTCGAGGTCCATCTTGCGCTCGCGCCGCGCGGCGCTGCCTCCGAACGTGCCGCCCACGTCGTGCATCAGCGCGAACGGCCGCCGGCAGGCGCCATCGGGGCCGTCGCCGCCGGGCAGGCACACCAGCCGCTGGTTGTCCGTGCGGTTGTCCCAGTTGTTGAGGAGGACGGCCATCAGTCGCAGCGCGTCGACGTGGGCGCGCGGGGCGCCGCCGCGCGAGACCTCGATCGAGGCGAGCTCGTCCCAGCCCCAGCCCTCGCGGTCGTCGGTCTCGATCGTGCGGCCCGGCGTGCGCCGTTCGATGACCGCCTCGTCGAAGTCGGCGAAGCGCCCGTAGTCCACCTCCATCAGGAACTCCCCCGTGGGGCTGCGCACGCCGTGGTTCCGTTCGCAGTCGGACCGGCGCTCCTCGAACGGGCTGGCGAGGCAGCTCAGCGGGACGAAAGGGTCCTCGGGACAGCCGAAGCAGCGCACCTTGGCCACCACGTACATCCGGTCCGCGCCGAAGCCGAGCGCGTCGAGCAGACGCGCCGCAGCGGGCTCCGTGTGCAACTCGGGGCTCTCGCCGTACTTCACCCTGAGCACGTCACCCCCGTCGCGGACGCACTCGAACTTGGGCGTGCGGCCGGTGGCCTTGCCGGGCAGGAACTTGCACACGACGTGATCGGCATCGCGGAACGGCCCGGGCGGGTTGCGGCCCAGGTCGGCCTGCCGGATCGGGCGCCCCGGCTTCCGCCACACCTGCGCACGCCGGAGCGCGCCGGCGCGCAGCTCGCGACCGCGGTCGCCCTTCAGGTCCTTGGACTCTCGCTCGCGGGGCTCGTAGTCCCCCGCCGGAAGCACGATCGGCAGACGCCCGGCGCTGTCCGCGAGAGCCACGCCGGCCGCCAGGGCGCCCACGACGACTCCCATGGCGGGGCGAAGACCTCTCCTGGTCATACCTGGCCCCCCACACTTCCTCGAGAGCAAGATCCTGGCCAGCGGCTGAAGGCCCGGCCCGGTCGGCCACGGCCGGCCGCTAACGTTCGGCGGCGCAGGCGATTACGAAGGTTGCCCGCGGGCGGACTCGTCGGCTCCGGATCCGGCGACGGGATCGGGCACCGCGCGCAGGCAGGCCCAGCACTCTTGTCAACAGGAGAAGGGACGGCGAGCGGTTCCGGGCCCGACGTCAGCTCCGCTTGCGGGCGCGGTACGTGATCGAGCGGACGCGGCCGGCCACGGCCTCGCGCGGGACGCCGTTGCGCTCGAGAAGGGCACGGGCTTCTTCCGGCGCCGCCTCTTCCACGGAGGCGAGGTAGTCCACGTCCTTCAGCACCTCCACCTCGAAGCCGGCCGCGCGCAACGACCCGAAGTACTCCTCGCGCAGCATGGCCCCCGAGACGCAGCCCACGTAGGCGCACACGTCCTGCGCTATCACCTCGGGGAGGGGGCCGTCGAGGACGATGTCCGAGATCACCATGCGCCCGCCGGGCGCGAGCACGCGGGCGGCCTCGCGGAATACCTGCGCCTTGTCGGGGACCAGGTTGATGACGCAGTTGCTCGTGACTGCGTCGACCGAGCCAGACTCCACCGGCAACGACTCCAGGCGGCCCTCGCGGAACTCGACGTTGTCGAAGCCGCCGCGGGACGCGTTGCCGCGCGCCCGTTCCACCATGTCCGGCGTCATGTCGACGCCGATCACGCGGCCGGACGCCCCCACACCCTTCGAGGCGATGAAGGCGTCGATTCCGGCGCCCGAGCCCAGGTCCAGGACGCGCTCGCCCGGCTTCAGGTCGAGGAAGCCGATCGGGGCGCCGCAGCCCAGGCCCAGGTTGGTGCCGTCGGGAAGCTCGGTGAGATCGCGCCGGCCGTACCCGATCTCGAGAGCGACCCGGGTCTCCGAGCTGCCGCCGCAGGGACCGGTCGGGCCGCAGCAGCCGGACTGCTCGCTCCGCGCGATCTTTCCGTACCGGTCCCGAACCACGTCCACGATCTCATCCGCTCCGCTCATCGCAGCACCCTCCTCGCGCGGGAAAATCCGTCATCAGGTGGTCGAACGCGCCCGGGCAGCATCCCTCGGTCGCCTCTCGCACCGCCAGCAACAGGTCCTGGAGGGACTCGACGACAGCGTCGCGCCGCGCCGCCGGCAGCCGCTCCAGGATCTCGCGGCCGAAGGCGGCCTCTTGCTCGTCGAGGCGGGTGGCGGTACCGCGCCCCGCCGGCGTCAGCTCCACGAGGCCCGCGCGGGCGTCCTCGGGGTCCGACCTCCTCTCCACGAGGCCGTTCTCGAGGAGGCGCTCGAGGTTCCGCGTCAGCGTGCTGGGAGTGATCCCGAGTCGGCGGCCCAGCTCGCCGAGGCGCAACGGTCCCGTCGCCGCCAGGGTCTCGATCGTCGCCGCCTGGGCCACGGTCATGCCGCAGCAGGCGACGTCGGCCCGCTCCGAAACCGCGAAGCGCCGGACGAGGGCGCGGATCCCGGCACGGAGCCGCCGGCTGTCGGTTTCGCTCGCCTTCCCGTGCATATCTCCGTTCATCGACGACTATACTTGTATCATACAACCTAGTGCCTGACAAGCCCTTCCGCATCGGAGAGCCACATCAGGGGTGCTCTCGCGGCGGCCCAGTATGGCCCGTAGATTGAATTATTTATGTAGATACCTGGAGTCACGCCGCGTGGCGTCGATTTACGGTGCACCGGTTCGTCGTTGGAAGAGACGCCTACCGGCGCATCCGACCGTGGACGTCGTCCCTCCCGTGCTGCCTTGAAGTGCGCCCACCTGGATGGTTTGATCGGAGGTCGTGGAGCACTCCGCGACCCATCGGGCGATCGAGGCGGTCTGGCGAATCGAGTCGGCGCGGCTGATCGCCGGTCTCGCGCGGATCGTGCGTGACGTCGGCCTGGCCGAGGAGCTGGCGCAGGACGCCCTCGTCACGGCGCTGGAGCGGTGGCCGCAGTCGGGCGTCCCGGACAACCCGGGCGCGTGGCTGATGGCGGCCGCGAAGCACCGGGCGATCGACCTGCTGCGCAGGAGGACCCTCGTCGAGCGCAAGCACGAGGAGATCGCCCGCGAGCTCGGGTCCCGGCAGGGGTCGGCTGCGGCGGAGCTCGAGGCCGCTCTCGACGACGACGTGGGCGACGACCTCCTGCGGCTCATGTTCACGACGTGCCATCCCGTCCTCTCGACCGAGGCCCGCGTCGCGCTCACGCTCCGCCTGCTCGGAGGGCTCACGACCGGCGAGATCGCGCGTGCGTTCCTGGTCCCGGAGCCGACCGTCGCCCAGCGCATCGTCCGGGCGAAGCGGACCCTCGCCGACGCCCGGGTGCCCTTCGAGGTCCCCCGCGGAGCCGAGCGCTCCAAGCGCCTCTCGTCGGTGCTCGAAGTCCTCTACCTGGTGTTCAACGAGGGCTATTCGGCCACCGCCGGCGACGACTGGGTGCGCCCGGCGCTGTGCGAGGACGCACTCCGCCTCGGCCGCATCCTGGCGGAGCTGGCGCCTGAGGAGCCGGAGGTGATCGGCCTGGTCGCGCTGATGGAGATCCAGGCCTCACGCCTGCGCGCGCGGGTGGGACCCTCCGGAGAGCCGATCCTGCTTCTCGACCAGAACCGCGCGCTGTGGGATCAGCTCCTCGTCGGCCGCGGCCTCGCCGCCCTCGAGCGGGCCGAAACGCTCGGCGGCGTCCCGGGCCCGTACACGGTCCAGGCCGCGATCGCCGCCTGTCACGCCAGGGCGAGGACCCCGGAGGAGACCGACTGGACCCGCATCGTCGCCCTCTACGACACGCTGGTCAGGCTCACGCCGTCGCCCGTCGTGGCCCTCAATCGCGCCGTGGCGGTGGCGATGTCGTCCGGACCGGCCGCGGGCCTGGAGCTCGTCGACGCGTTGGCTTCGGAGCCGTCGCTCCGGAGCTATCACCTCCTGCCGAGCGTGCGCGGCGAGCTGCTGGCGAGGCTCGGCCGCTTCGAGGAGGCTCGGCACGAGTGCGAGCGCGCGGCGGCCATGACGCGCAACGCCCGCGAGCGCGCCCTGCTGCTCGAGAGGGCGGCCGCGTACGCGCGTGAGGTGCCGTCGCCACGGTGACGGGACCCGCCCTCTGGTCGAGCCTAGCGAAGCACGGCCCCGGCTCGTGGAGGCCCCTCGCGCGGAACCTGCCCGCGAACGCGCTCCAGCGCGGCCGCCTGTTCGCGCAGCGACGCCGGAAGCGCCGCCATCAGCTTGTCGAGCGCGCGCTCGGCCGCCCGGGCGAGCCGCACGTCCCCGACGACCCGCGGCTGGGCCATCAGCAGCGCGCAGCTCCGCCTCGTCCAGCCCGGGTACCCGCGTGCGCCAGCCGTCGTCCAGTTGCCAGCCGCCGTGGGCGCCGCGTCGACAACCATGACAGGCTCGGACACAGATCGCCTGATATCGTGCAATTTGGATGGACGACTTGCCAACTCGCGTATTCGAGCGATTGCGTCTCGGCACGCAAGGGGCTCAGGCACGGTTGGAAGGAACCGGGAGCCTCTCGGGATCGTCCAGTCCAGGTGTGACGCCATCCTGCCGCGATGCGATGAAGGAGATCCCCGCCGGCCGCCTCCGTATCGTCGACGCGCTGCGGGGCTTCGCGCTCGGCGGGATCGCGGTCGTTCACTTCGGCGAGCAGTACCTCGGCTACATGCCGCCGCCCGAACATCGGTCCTACGCCATTCACGGCCCGGTCGATGGCGTGCTCGAGGCGCTCTCGTGGATCTTCATCCGCGGGAAGGGGTTCGGCCTGTTCTCGCTCCTGTTCGGCCTGAGCTTCGCGCTGCAGATGGAGGCCGCCGAGCGGCGCGATCCCTCCCGGGACTTCCGGCCTCGCTTCGCCTGGCGGCTCGCGATCCTCTTCGGGATCGGCTGGATCCACGGGATCCTCTACAGCGGCGACATCCTGACCGTGTACGCGCTGCTGGGCCTGCCGCTGATCCTCTTCCGCGGCGTGCGCGACCGGTGGCTGCTCGTGGCGGCGGCACTGCTGATGGTCGGGACGCCGCGTGTCGTTCGGCGGGCCTGGAACGGCCCCGCCTCGACGGCCGAGCGCGCCTCCGAGGAGCAGCGGATGAACGCTTCCGCCGAACGCCACTGGCAGGCCCTCGAGACCGGCACCCCCCCCGAGATCGGGCGGATCCACGCGACGGAGGGCTTCCGCGCGAAGTGGGAGTTCCAGTTCGGGCCCATGGGTCGGGGCTTCCCGACCTTCGGCCTGTTCCTCCTCGGCCTCTGGACCGGGCGCCACCGCGTCTTCCACGACCCAGAGCGACACCGGGGCTTCTGGAGGCGTCTCCTGACCTGGTCGGGCGCGCTCACCGCGGCGATCCCCCTCGTGGCCGGGGCGGTTTTCGCCGCCGCGCAGGCGACGGGGGGAGCCGCGGGCCTGGGGGCTTCTACCGCGCCGGAGACGATGCCGGACCTCACGAGCTGGCCGTTCATCGCCTTCCTCTGCGTCTTCGACGCCTGGAACGGCGTGATGACGCTGCTCTACGTCGCGGTGTTCGTGTGGCTGTCGGGAAGGGCCCGCTGGCGGCCGCGGCTGCTGCTCTTCGAGCCGGTGGGGCGGATGGCGCTCAGCTCCTACGTCGCGCAGACTCTCGTCGGCAGCCTCGTCTTCTTTGGCTTCGGCCTCGGCTTGCTGGGCAGGTTCGGCAACGGGGTCAACCTGCCGCTCGGCGCGGCGCTGTTCGCGGTCGAGGTCCTGGCCTGCGCCTGGTGGCTCGGCCGCTTCCGCTTCGGTCCGCTCGAGTGGGCCTGGCGCTCGCTCACATGGATGCGGCGCCAGCCCCTCCGAAAGACCTCCGGGCTTGTCGCGGCGGGGGTTGACCGCCGCCGCGAACAGACCGGCCGCGGCCGAAGCCATCGTGGGCCATGACGGGGCTCGTGCGAGGCAGCCGAAGCACTTAGCGGGTATGCCCGGACGCGGTTGTGCTTCCTGCCTGCATTCCTGCCTTCGCCGGGTCGACTCCTCGTCGCACTGCCGCCACACAGCCTTCGTACCTCCTCTAGAGAGGAGCGTGATCCGATGCGCAGTCCGTCCGTCGTCGAGACCGAGGAAGTCGCCGAGACCGAGGAGGCCCGCGCGGCCGACCGGCACCCGGCCAGAGCGCCCGAGCCGAATCTGCGCATCGAGACACTGGCGGAGGCGCTGCCGCGGCGCAGCCGTTCCTCCACGGCCGTCGTGTCCGCCGTCCTGCACGTGGCCGGGCTGCTGCTCGTGGTCGTCGTCCCGCTCCTGACCTCGGGTAGCCTGCCGGAGCCGACCTCGCACGTCAGGGCCTTCCTGGTCGAGCCCTCCTCGGTCGTGGCGCCGCCACCGCCTCCGCCACCTCCTGCGCCCCGGGCCGCGACCACGGCCCGGCCCGCGACGCGGACGCCGACGAAGGCACCGGACTTCGTGGCCCCCGTCGACCTACCGACAACCGCCCCGATCGAGGAAGGTCTCGACCTGGGCGTCGAGGGCGGCCTACCCGGAGGTGTCGAGGGCGGCGTGGAAGGGGGCGTGGTCGGAGGCATCATCGGCGGCCTGCCCGATGGCCCGCCGCCACCGGTCGCACCGGTCAGGGTGGGAGGCGCCATCAAGGAGCCGAAGAAGCTGAAGCACGTGCCCCCCGAGTACCCCGAGCTGGCACGTCAGGCCGGAGTGCAGGGCGTCGTGATAGTGGAGGCGCGCCTGAGCCCCGACGGACGTGTGCAGCAGGCGACGGTGCTCCGAAGCGTCCCGCTCTTGGACGAGGCGGCCGTGCAGGCGGTGAAGCAGTGGGTCTACACCCCGACCCTCGTGGATGGCGTGCCGGTTCCGGTGGTCATGACCGTGACCGTCAACTTCAGCATCCTGACCCGCCGCTAGGCTTCCTCACCCCGGCGTGAGGCGGCGGCGGCCCGATCATCCTGGTACCGGCCGGACCATCCGCGAAGGCGCCGCCAAGCACCTCCGGTTTCGGCTAGGATCGCCTCGTTTCCGGAGGTGGTCCATGAGCCGAGCCGGTGGTGCCGCGCTCCTCGTCACGATCCTGGTGCTGGCGCCCGTGCGGACCCGATCCGCCGACGTCCGCGATACCCGCCTGCTCTCGGACCCTGCGGTCAGCGCGCGACACGTCGCCTTCTTGTACGCGAACGACCTCTGGATCGCGAACGTCGACGGCAGCGAGGTGCGGCGACTGACCTCCCATCAGGGCGTCGAGTCCGGCCCGCGCTTCTCGCCCGACGGCGCTCGGGTCGCCTTCACCGGAAGCTACGAGGGCAACGCCGACGTCTACGTCGTTCCGGTGGAGGGCGGCGTCCCGAAACGGCTGACGTGGCACCCCGGCTCCGATACGGCCCTGGGCTTCACGCCGGACGGCCGGTCGGTCCTGTTCGCCTCGCCCCGCGAGGTCCACACGTCGCGCTACCAGCAGCTCTTCACCGTCCCGGTCGAGGGCGGATGGCCGTCGAAGCTGCCGGTTCCGCACGCGTCCAAGGCGGCGATCGCCCCGGACGGGAGGACCGTCGCCTATCTGCCGCTGTCCGAGCCGTTCGTCCAGTGGAAGCACTACCGGGGCGGGACGCACGCGCGGCTGCTGCTGTTCGACCTGAAGACCCACGCCGTCGAGCAGGTCCCGCAACCCGAGGGACGCTGCAACGACACCGACCCGGCATGGTCCGAGGGCAAGCTCTACTTCCGCTCGGACCGGGACGGCGAGTTCAACCTCTACTCCTTCGATCCGGGGACGAAGGCGGTCCGCCGCCTCACCGGGCACGCCGATTTCCCGGTCCTCGGGGTGTCGGCGGGGGGCGGCCGCGTGGCCTACGAGCAGGCCGGCCAGCTCCACGTCTTCGACCCCGGAGCGGGAAGCGCGACGCGCCTCGTGGTCGGCGTCCCGGCCGACCTCCTGGAGACGCGCCCGCGCTTCGTGAAGGGGGCGAAGTACGTGCGGAACGCCAGCCTGTCGCCCTCCGGCGCACGGGCCGCCTTCGAGTACCGGGGCGAGATCCTGACGCTGCCCCGCGAGAAGGGCGACGACAGGAACGTCACCCGCTCCGTGGCCGCCCACGATCGCTCGCCGGCCTGGTCCCGCGACGGAAGGCAGATCGCCTACTTCTCGGACGCCTCCGGCGAGTACGCCCTCTACGTGGCGGCCCAGGACGGCCGCACGCCGGCCCGTCGCATCGACCTCGCGGGCGCCGGCTACTACGACGATCCCCGCTGGGCTCCCGACGGCAAGGCGATCAGCTACGCCGACAACTCCCGGACCCTGTGGGTCGTCGACGTCGCCAGCGGCAAGTCCGTGAGGGTCGACACCGAGCCGATCTACGGGCCCGCCAGGGTGCTCCACCACGCCTGGTCGCCTGACTCGCGGTGGCTGGCCTACACGCGCACCACGCCAACGTTCATCAACCGGATCTGGCTCTACTCGACGGCGCAGCGGAAGAGCTTCCCTCTCACCGACGGGCTGACCGACTCGCGCAACCCCGTGTTCGACCCGAACGGCAAGTACCTCTATTTCCTCTCGTCGACCGACGCCGGCCCGGTCCAGGACTGGTTCTCGATGGCGAGCGCCGACATGCGGGCGACCCAGTCGATCTACCTGGCCGTGCTCGCCAGGGGCGTCCCCTCGCCGCTGGCCCGCGAGAGCGACGAAGAGGGAGCGAAGACGGCCGGCAAGGAGGACGACGGCAAGCCGGGCGGGACCGCGAACGCCGACGAGACCCCCGACGCCGCCGCGGAGGACGACGCGACGGACGAGGAGCCCAGCCGCAAGGGCGCCGGGCGCCGGGCCGAGCGCCCGGTCAAGGTCGTCGTCGACCTCGAGGGCCTCTCCCAGCGCATCCTGGCGCTGCCGCCCAAACCCGCCGGATACTCGCGCCTCCAGGTCGGCGCCAGCGGCAAGGTGTTCTACCTCGAGGTGCCGGGGGGCGAGCGCGACGGTGACGCCAGCCTCCAGCGCTACGACCTGGACAAACGCAAGGAGGACACGGTCCTCGACAAGGCCGACTCCTTCCTCGTCTCGTCCGACGGCAAGCGCATCCTCGTCAGGGTGAAGGACGCCTGGTCCATCTGCGATGTCGAGGACAAGCTGGACACGTCGAAGCACAAGCTGAAGGTGGACGAGGTCCAGGTCAAGATCGACCCCGCCGCGGAGTGGCGGCAGATCTTCCACGAGGCGTGGCGCATCAACCGGGACTACTTCTACGACCCCGGGATGCACGGGGCCGACTGGAACGCGATGCGCGAGAAGTACGCCGCGCTGCTCCCCCACGTGACCACCCGCCAGGACCTGAACCGCGTCATGCAGTGGATGTTCAGCGAGCTGGCCGTGGGCCACCACCGTGTCGGCGGAGGCGACACGCTGGCCGACGTCGAGACCGTGCCCGGGGGGCTGCTCGGGGCGGACTATGCCGTCGAGAGCGGCCGCTACCGGTTCCGGAAGGTCTACGGCGGGCTCAACTGGGACCCGCAGCTGCGCGCCCCGCTGACCGAGCCGGGCGTCGACGTCCAGGCCGGCGAGTACCTGCTCGCGGTGCAAGGTGCCGACCTGCGCCCGCCCGACGACCTCCACGCGCGGTTCGAGCGGACGGCGGGACGGATCGTCGAGCTCACCGTGGGGCCCAGCGCGGACGGGAAGGGCTCGCGCACGGTCCAGGTGGTGCCGATCGAGAACGAGCTGCAGCTGCGCAACCGCGACTGGGTCGAGTCCAACGTCCGCAAGGTCACCGAGGCCACGAACGGACGCGTGGCGTACGTCTACGTCCCTAACACCACGACGCTCGGCCATACCTACTTCAAGCGCTACTTCTATCCCCAGTCGGACCGCGAGGCGATCATCGTCGACGAGCGGCACAACGGCGGTGGACAGGTGGCCGACTACTACATCGACATTCTGCGGCGGCCGCTGATCAGTTTCTGGGCGATGCGCTACGGGGACGACCTGAAGACCCCGATCGCCGGGATCCACGGCCCCAAGGTCATGCTCATCGACGAGACCGCCGGCTCCGGGGGCGACCTGCTGCCGTGGATGTTCCGCAAGCTGAAGCTGGGGCCGCTGGTGGGCAAGCGCACCTGGGGCGGCCTGGTGGGGATCCTGGGCTTCCCCACCCTGATGGACGGCGGCTTCGTCACTGCCCCCAACCTCGCGATCTGGACCGAGGACGGGTTCATCGTCGAGAACGAGGGGGTGCCGCCGGACGTGGAGGTGGAGCAGATCCCGGCCGACGTGATCGCCGGCCGCGACCCTCAGCTCGAGAAGGCGATCGACATCGTGATGAAGGAGCTGGAGGCGAACGGCAAGCCGTTCCCGAAGCGGCCGCCGTTCCCGGTCCGGGCGCGGACCGGGTCGTGATTCACGGAGGACGTGGGGAAACGACGCCGGCGGCCGGCTAGCGGGCCCGGGTCGGGCGCTGGGCGAAGTAGCGGTCGCAGGCGCGGCGGAAACGCTCGGATAGCTCCCGCCCCGGCTCGCCCGGCACGGGCCCGAGGCGTTTCCAGGCGGTGCGGGCCGCTTCCACCTCCTCGGTGGCGGCGCGCCAGCGGGCCTCGACCTCGCCCTTGCCCGCGATGGTGTTCGTGGCCAGGGCATCGCGGAGGCGCTGGGCGAGGGCCTCGGCAGGCGAGCCGGCAGACTCGGCCGGCAGCAGGCGCTCGACCCGCTCGCAGAGCTTCTCCATGCGGAGGCGGTTGGCCTGCGGATCGAGGTCGCTGCCGCGGAAGCTCTCCGGGTGGGCGGCGACCAGCCGATCGCGGGCGGCGGCGAAGCGGGCTTCCAGCACGGCGGCGCCGTCGCGGGGTGACGGACCGGCCTGCCGCCACCGCGCCTGCGCCGCCTGCACCCTCGCCGCCAGGTCGTCGGGGGGCGGGGGCGGCTCGGCGGCATCGGGGGGAGGCGCGAGGGCCTCCAGCTCCGAGCAGAGAGCCTCGCGCCCGGCGACCGTCGCGGCCCGGTCCAGCTCGTCTCGCTTCCGGTAGCGCTCGAAGAAGGCGTCGCAGGCGGAGCGGAACCGCTCCCAGACGGCGTCGGACCGGCTGCGCTTCACCGGACCGATCGTCTTCCACTCCACGCGCAGCCCCCGGATCGCCGCTGCGGTCGGCTCCCAGTCCGTGGACGAGGCGAGAGCCTCCACCTTCTCGCAGAGAGCCTCCTTGCGCTCCAGGTTCCTGGACCACTCGGCCTTGCGCTGGACCAGGTCCTCGTGCCGGCGGGTGAAGAACCGGTCGCACGGCTTGCGGAACCGCTCCCAGACGGCCTTGGCGTGCTGCCGCGGGACGGGACCGATGTCCTTCCAGTGCGCCTGCAGGCCACGGAGGGTCTCGGCCGTCTTCACCCACTCCCGCGATTCCGCCAGCGCCTCCGCCTGCTCGCTGAGCGACTCCTTCTTCTTGAGGTTCTCGGCCAGCTCGGCGGCCACGCTGGCGAGGTGCGCCTGGTGGCGCGCGCGAACCTCGTCCCGCGCGGTCCGGAAGCGCTGCCACAGCGCCTCGCCCTCGGCCTTGGGGGCCTGCCGGACCTCGTTCCACTCGTCCTCGAGCGACCGGAGCTGCCGGGCGGCCTCCTCCAGGTCCTCCACCGCGAGGAGCGCCTCGGCTTTGCGGCACAGGGACTCCTGGGCGGCGACGTTGGCCCACCGTTTCCACTCGTCGGCCTCGCGCAGCTCCTGGAGCTTGGGATAGAGGGCGGCGCGGACGGCCTTGAGCCGGGCGCCGAAGGACTCCCGCTCGCGCTTCGACGGAAGGGGGCCGGGGTCGTCGAGGGCGGCCTTCACCTCGCGCAGCCCGCGGTCGGCATCGCGCAGGCTAGGGGAGGCCGAGGCGGCCAGCGACTCGAGCCGGTCGCACAGCGCCTTCAACCTCTCGACGTTCGCGCTCTCCCGCGTCGTCCGCTCTTCCCGGACCTTGGCCTCGCGCTCCGCCAGCCGGGCCTGCGCACGCTCGACCCGGGCTTCCAGGTCCGCCGTCTCGGGACCGGGCTTCTCGGCGAGGGCGGACCATTCCCTCCGCTTCTCCGCGAACCGCGAGCGCGCCTCGGACACCGGCTCGCCCTCGGCGGCCTCCTCGAGGACGCGGCACAACTCCTCCAGAGCGGCGCGGCGGGACCGGTCCGCCAGTTGCGCGTCACGCCGCCCGGACCACGCGTCCCCGGCCGCCGCGAACCGCCGGTCCAGCTCGGCCGCGTCGGATCCTGCGAGCGGCGGCTGCGACGCCCACGCCTGCCTCATCTCCTCCACCGCGGCCGGGTCCGCCTCCCCCGGCAGCGCCTCCAGCCTCTCGCACAGCGACACGCGCCCCTCGACGGCCTCCGCCTGGGCCTTGTCCTGGCGCTCCTTTTCCGCCCTCTCCTCGGCGGCCTCGTCCAGGCGATCCTGGAGCGCCTGGCACGCGTTCGCGAACCGCTGCGCCAACTCCGGATCGGCTTCGCCTTCTCCCCAGCCGGACTTGGCCCGCGCCAGCTCGTCCGCGACCCGCGGCCAGTCCCGGGAGGGGGCCAGCGTCTCGAGCCCCAGGCAGAGCTGCAGCCGCTTCCACCGCCGATCCTCGGGCGTCACCACGGGTGCCTCGGCCGGCAGCTCCTCCAACATCGCCCGGGCGCGCCGGGCGGCGCTCCGGGCCTTGGCCCGCGCCGCGACGGCCTCGAGGATCACCCGGTCGCACAGGCCGTCCAGGGCCGCCAATGCCGCGTCCTTGTGCTCGCTCTTGAGCGCCACCTCCCCCCGGAGCGCCGGCTCCTCTACCCGCTCGAGGGCCGCCAGCCTCGTAGCTGGATCCTGGGCCTGCTTGGCGACCTGCGCCAAGAGCCGCGGGTCCGAGAGTCGCGCCAGCGCCGCGCGGCGGACCGGGTCGAGCGCCGCGCTCCTGGCCACCGCCGCCAGGTCGCGGGCCTCGCTCAAGACCTCCAGCGCCGCCGACGCCGCGGACTCGTCGCGGCTCTCGAGCGCCACGGTCAGGAGCAACGCCACCGCCTCCTCCCGGACGCCCGCGTCGGCGTCGGTGCGAGCCACCTCCGCCACGACCGTGGGGTCGTCGAGCTTGCGGAGGGCGATGCGGCGGATGCGGGCGTCGGCATCCGATCGAGCGATCGAGGCCAGCACCTCCCGGTCGGCCGAACCCAGCCTCCGGACCGCCCCCGACCGCGTCTCCGGGTCGGGATGCATCCACAGTGGCTTGGGTCTCAGGCGGTCCAGGAAGGTCATCCGGGGTCTCCGTCGTCGGCGGGCGTGGCGCACGAGCGCCGGGTCGAACGTTACTACACCGGAGCGGGGCGAGTCACGCCAGGCCCCTACCGGCCGGACGGGTGCGCCATCGCCAGCCGCCCCGGCTGCCGTGAAAAGCAGACCAGAGCGCCCGGCCCGGTCGGGACGGGGTGCTAACCTGGATTCGAGACGGCCAGGCAAGCCGGCCTCGACGGAGGGTACCTCTCATGATGGAGAGCCGAGCCAAGGTTTTGGGCCACCCGGTCCATCCCATGCTGGTCGTCCTCCCCCTGGGCCTGCTCACCACGGCGGTGCTCTTCGACCTCGCGTTCCTGGTCGGCGAGGACCCGATCTTCGCCGAGGTGGCGTTCTGGAACGTCGCCGCTGGAATCGTCGGGGGCGCCCTCGCGGCGGTGTTCGGCTTCTGGGACTACCAGGCGATCCCGGCAGGGACGCGCGCCAAGGCCATCGGGCTCTGGCACGGCAGCGCCAACGTGTGCGTGCTGCTGCTCTTCGCCACGTCGCTGGCGCTGCGGCTCGGCGCCCCGAGCCACGCACCCGACACGACGGCGTTCGTGCTCGGGCTGGGTGGCCTCGTCCTGGCCGCGCTCGCGGGATGGCTGGGCGGCGAGCTGGTGGACAGGCTCGGGGTCGGGGTCGATCCGGGGGCGCACCTCAACGCGCCCAGCTCCCTGTCGGGGCTTCCGGCCGACGCGACCGCCGGGACCTGGTCCGGCGTCGAGCGGCGCGCAGCCCTGCGCAACCGCGAGGTCTAGCCTGGCCGGCCCCCGGCCGGCGGCGCCCCGCCCAGACGAGTGAAGACGACTAAGCCGGGACGGGGTCGGCCGTCCGCGTGAGGTGCATGCCCGCGGCGGCCATCTCGGCCATCGCGCGGTCGGCCACCCTCGGGAAGTCCAGGGCCTCGGGGAGCGGATCGAGTGGTGGCGGCGCCACCGGGCTCATCGCGTCCTCCAGGATCCAGATGCGGTCGAGCAGGGCGGCGTCGCGGCGGTGGCATTCCCGCAGGATGTCGCGCAACGTGAACAGCACGCAGTGCGACTTCGCCTGGCCGAACACGTACACGCGGTCGTGGGCGAGGAGGGTGTCGAACAGACGCGCATTGAAGACGCCCACGTCAACCCCTTGCAGCCGGCGTACCTCAGGGGCGAGGGCGGAGTAGCTCTCGGTCACGGGCGAGCGTCCCTTCAGCTCGAACACGGCGTCGGTGCGGCGGGCCGCCGCGTGGAACAGCGCCGCCTCGTGCAGCGCCGGCACCAGCGAGTGGCTGATCCCACCCAGCAGGGCGTGATACGGCCAGATGGTCAACACGTAGCGCCCGCCGGCCTCCAGCGCATCGCAATATTCCACGCACGCCGCGGTGAAGTCGGGGAAGGACTCGGGACGGAGGAGGGGGATCCATCTCCCCCGCCGGACCTCCGCCGCGGTGATGACGGTGAAGGGCGCCGGATGGCGCCCCTCCGGGTCCACCCACGCCGCGGGGTGGAAGATCTGGAACATCGAGTGCGTGTCGAGCGTGAAGAAGAGGGAGGTGAGGCGGTCCAGGTTCCGGTACATCCACTCGATCGCGCGCTCGCCGTCCTCCACCGCGCCGGGAACGAACAGGCTCGCCCCCGGCATGCAGAACGTGACCTGGCAGTCGATCGCCAGCACCGCGATCCGGTGCCGGTCCTCCCTCGCCTCGCGGATCCCGTGCGCGCGCCGGTAGCGGTCGGCCTCCTCGGCGATCCGGGCGGCGTCCTCGAGATAGAGCTGACCCACCGACTCGCGCCGATAGACGGAGGGCAGCGGCAGCGCCATATGGCAAGACTACCGCATGCGCCGGTCGCCGGAGCGGTCAGGGACGGAGCTGCGACGAAGTGCCCGGAAGCACCAGCCGGAAGGCAAGGGACCCGGGGCGCCAGGAGCCGGGCGGTATGATCAGCGCGTGGGGGTCCACGCCGTAGTCCTCCTCGTCCCTTCGATGGCCGCGGCCGTCGAGCTGCCCCGCCGGCTCGGCTCCACGGGGAGGGCGGTCACGGGCCTGTATCCCTTCAAGCTGCGGGACCTGGCCCGGGCGGTGGCCGAGCCCGCGCTCCTGGGCCGTGGCCTGAAGCCCTGGGACGACGGCCATGCGGCGCTGCTCGCCGGGCGGCTGCTCGCGGGCACTCACGCGCTGCGGCTCCCGCCCGGGATCCCTCCGGTCCCGGTGTCCTCGGCCCTGGCACGGACGCTCACCGCCCTGCGCCTGGCCGGGATGGACCCGCGCCGCCTGGAGTCGCTGGGCGCTGCCCTGGGCGTCGGGACGGAGGACGGCGAGCGCTTGCGGGCCCTCGCTGGACTGCTGAGGGCTTACGACGAGGCGATCGAGACCCGCTTCGCCGACGCCCGAACGCTGCTCCACGCCGCCCGGGAGCACCTCCCCGCGGCGGGCTGGCTCCGCGGCGCCGAGGTCCTGGTCGCCGACGACCTGGAGCTGGATCCTCCCGAAGGGGAGTTCCTCGAGGCGCTGGCGCGGGCCGTACCGGTCCGCCGGCTGGCCCGCACGCGCCCGCCGTCGCTCGCTCCCGGGTCGTTCGCCGCGTGGGCCGAGAGCCGCGCCATCGAGGAGTCCCCGTGGGCGAAGACGGTCTTCGCCCCTCTCGCCCCCGCGCCGCCGCCCGCGGGACTGCACCGCCTGCGGACGTCCGTCTTCGAGCCCCCGGGCGGACCGGCGATCGAGGACGGCAGCGTCGAGCTCCTCACCGCGCCGGGCGAGGCCGCTGAGGTGCGCTCCGTGGTGCGCCGCCTGCTCCGTGACGCCTCTCGCGGCGTCCCCTTCGAGGAGATGGGCGTGGTCCTGCCGCGTCCGGTGGACTACGCGCCGCTGTTCACGGAGACCCTCGAGCGGCTCCACATCCCGTACCGCCTGCACCCCTCTCTACCCCTGGTCTTCGGCCGGACGGCCCGCTCGATGCTCCTCCTGCTGAGGTGCCGCGGGCTCATCCGGCCCGCAGTGATGGAGTTCCTGACCTACGCTGCGGTTCCGTTCGCGGACATCCTGGGCGACGGGACCCCGCCCCGGCCCGCACAGTGGGACGCCATCAGCCGCGACGCCGGTATCGTCTCCGGCCTCGAGCGGTGGATCATCGGGCTCCGCTCGTACGCCGAGGCAGAGCGCGACGGCGCGGCGAAGGAGCGTTCTCCCGAGCGCGCCCAGCGGCGGCGCCGGCGGGCCGACGACGCCGAGGAGCTGCTCCGGGTGGTGGAGCTGCTCTCGACCACCCTGGATGCGCTCTCTGGAGAGGCCTCCTGGCCGGAGTGGTCGGAGCGCCTGCACGATGTCCTCGACCAGTGGATCTCCGGCGGTGCAGACCGCGAGGCCGTACGGGACCTGCTCGCGGAGCTCGGTGGGCTGACGTTCGTGGGGGGGCGCGCCCGCTGGGAGGAGGTGGAGGCGGTGCTGGAGGTGCGCTTCGAGCGCGAGCGGCTGCCTCTCCAGGCCCGGGAGGGCGGGGCGGTCCACGTCGGTGCGCTCGACGCCATGGCGGGCCTGCCGTTCCGCGTGGTGGCCATTCCCGGCCTCGTGGAGGGCGGCTATCCGGGAGTCTTCCGTCCCGACCCCTTCCTGCCGGATCGAGAGCGCGAAGCGCTGGCCGAGGAGCGGCAGGCCACGCGGGCCCCGTCGCCAGCACCGCCCGCGCCACGCCGGCGCCGGGACGCCCCGGGACAGCTCTCCTTCGGCTGGCACTGGGACGACGAGCCGGACGGGGCCGGGCCCGGCGCCGCCTGGACGCCTCGTCCGCTGCCCACTACCCAGGACCGCCTCATGGAGGAGCGCCGCCGCTTCCACCGGGCGCTGAGCCAGGCCGGGGAGAGGCTGGTACTCTCCTACCCCCGGGCCGACGCGCGGACCGGGCGCGAGCGGATGCCGTCGCTCTTCTTCGTCGCGGCGGCCTCGGCCCTGGCGGGCCGGCCGCTGGCCGGTTCCGACCTCGACCGTCTCGTCGTCGAGGACGACGTCGACGCGCTCGCCCTCGAGGACACGCTCGACCCCTCGGAGCGCGACCGCGCCCGAGTCCGCCGGGGCGGGGACGAGGCGGTCCTCGCGATCGCGGCCGGCTCGCCCTTCTTCCGCCAGTCGCACCTCGCCTCCCGTGCCCGCTGGTCGGCCGAGCTGACCCCGTACGACGGCCTGGTCGCCTTCAACCCCAAGGACGAAGAGGAGGCCATCCTGGCCGCGGAGGTGCGGAGGAGGCTCGACCCGGTCACCGCCGACTGGCCCATCTCCGCGAGCCGGCTCGCCACGTACTCCAGGTGCGGGTTCCTCTACCTCCTGCAGTACGTCCTCCGCCTGGAGCCGGCCCTCGAGCCCGAGGAGCGCAAGCGGCTCGACCCGCTCGAGCGCGGCACGCTGTTCCACGAGGTGGCCGAGCGCTTCCTGCGGGAGCGGCGGGACCAGGGCGAGCTGCCGGTCGTGGACACGCCCGCCATGCGCGAGCGGCTGCGAGAGCTGGCGGAGGAGAGCCTGGCCGCGCTGGTGGCCGGCAGCCCGCCTCGCTTCACCCTGCTGTGGGACCGCGAACGGAGCCGCTTCCACGCGACCCTGGGGGCCTGGCTGTCACGGGAAGCCGCCACCGCCGGGCGGGCGACGCCGGCCCACTTCGAGGTCGGCTTCGGGCCCATCGTCGACCCCGACCCGCGCGAGCGGCACTCCCCCGAGCCTCTGGTCATCGACCTGGGGGACGGACGCTCGCTGCGCGTGTCCGGCAAGATCGACCGCATCGACCGCCGGCCGGGGGGCGGCCTGGTCCTTCGGGACTACAAGACGGGCCGCGCGCCGAAGGACGAGGGCGGCGTGTTCCGGGGTTCTCGGCAGCTCCAGATTCCGTTCTACATCCTGGCGGCGGCCCAGATCTTCCCCGGGGAGCACGTGGTCGAGGCGTTCCTCGACTTCGTGGACGGTGGGCGCCAGCTCGCCATGGACCCGCGGTCGGTCGCCGGCGGCGAGTTCCGCGCGCTGCTCCGCGGGCTCGTCGACGCGATCGCGCAGGGGGCGTTCGTCCAGGAGCCCTCCGCCTGCGACTGGTGCGAGTACACCGCCGTCTGTGGGCCCAAGCAGCTGCTGGAGCGGCGCCGGCGGCTGAAGGTCCTGGACCGGCGCGTGCAGGCCGTGCTGCGTCTGCGGGACGCGGTTTGAGCTCGTTCCGGCCGATCGACGAGGACGCCCGCCAGGCGGCGCGGTGCGACCACGACCGCAGCTTCGTCCTCGAGGCCGGTGCCGGTACCGGCAAGACGACGCTGCTGATCGACCGGATCGAGGCGCTGATCCGCACCGGCCGCGCGCGCCTCGACGAGATCGCCGCGGTCACCTTCACCGAGAACGCCGCCACGACGATGAAGCTCCGCCTGCGCGAGCGGCTGGAGAAGGCGCGGGTCGATCCCGCCGCCGGCACCGACGAGCGCGGCCGCGCGGCCGACGCGCTCGAGGTCCTGGAACGCGCGCAGGTCTCCACCATCCATGCGCTGTGCGCCGCCCTCCTGCAGGAGCGTCCCCTGGAGTGCGGCGTCGCGCCGGGCTTCCGGACCGGTGACGAGGCCGAGACCGACTTGCTCTTCGGGGAGGCCTGGGACGAGTGGCTCGCCGACCGGCTGGTCTCGGCGGACGAGACGCTGGTCCTGGCGCTGGAGAACGAGATCCCCCTGGAGGGGATCTTCGCCTACGCCGAGCGCGCCTCGCTGCGCGGGCTGGCTCGCGCCCTCCTGGAGCAGCGCGACCTCGAGCCCTTGCGATCCGGCCTCGCGGTGGACGCCGAGGCGTGGCGGGGAGAGCTGAACGCCCAGGCCTCGCGGGCCACGACCCTGCTCGCCGGCGCCCGGGACGGCGACACGCTCGTCTCCCAGCTCTCGACCCTGGTCGCCTTCGCCGAGGGCTGCCGGTTCCTCTCCGGGCGCGCACTCGAGACGCGTCTCGCCGCCCTGCCGGTCGCGCAGAGCCACGTGGGCCAGCGGCGCTGGTGGCCCTCGGCCGAAGCCCTCGAGGAGGGCCGGCGCATCGCGGCCTGGTCGCGGCGCGCGGCGTCGGAGTGGGCGGCCGCTCGGAGCGCGGAGCTGCACGGCCGCCTCGTGGAAGCGGTGCTCGGCGTCGTGGCGCGGTACGAGAGGAAGAAGGCGGAGCGGGGCGTGCTGGACTTCCTGGACCTGCTCCTGAAGGCGCGCAACGCGCTGCGCGACCACGAGTCGGTGCGGCGCTACTTCCGGCAGCGCTACCGGTACGTCATCATCGACGAGTTCCAGGACACCGACCCGCTCCAGGTCGAGATCGCCCACCTGCTGGCCGGCGGCGGGCCGGGCGCGCTGGTGGTCGTGGGCGACGCGAAGCAGTCGATATACCGCTTCCGCCGCGCCGACGTGACGCTGTTCGCGCGGGCCGCCCGCGAGGCCCGGGAGCGGCCCGGGCACGCCGTCCTCCAGCTCACCCAGAACTTCCGGTCGAGGCCGGCGATCTTGCGCTTCGTCAACCGGGTCTTCGCTGGCCTCATCGAGGCCTCCGAGGAGGCGGGGCAGCCCGGGTACCAGCCAATCGACCCGCCCCCGGACCTCCCCGAGGAGCCCGCGGTGCTGGCACTCCGGTTCGACGCCGGCCCGGACGATCCGTACCCCGAGGGCGACACGCTGCTGCGCGCAGAGGCCGAGGCGCTGGCCGCCTACCTGGCCGGCGTGGGCGAGGGAGCCCTCGAGGTACGCGATCCCGCGAACGGTGGAACGCGCCGCAGCCGCGCCGGGGACGTCATGGTCCTGGCCCGCCGCCTGACCCAGGTCCGGCACCTCGAGGAAGCCCTGGAGGCGGTCGGGCTGCGGTTCACGGTGGAGGGCGGCAAGTCGTTCTTCGACCGCCAGGAGGTGCACGAGATCCTGGCGGTCCTGCGGGCGGTCGACGATCCGAGCGATGCCGTGTCGCTGGTCGCCGCCCTGCGTTCGTCGTTCTTCGGCGTGAGCGACCGCGACGTGGTCGCCTACTCGCTCTCTGGCGGCCGGCTCTCGCTCGGAGCAGTGGACGAAGGCCGGCCGGGCGCCGGCGCGCTCGGGCCCCCGCTGGCCCTGCTGGAGGAACTCCACCGGGAGCGGCTCCGGCTGACGGTGCCCGCCCTGCTCGATCGGCTCTACGACGAGACCCGGGTCCTCGCGGCATTGACCGGCACGCGCCGCGGCGAGGGCCAGGTCGCCAACCTCGAGAAGGTCGCGACCCTGGCCCGGCAGGCCTCCGACCTCGGCGTCCTGACCCTGCGCGGGTTCACCCGGCTCCTGGAGGAGCGCATCGAGAACGCCCGCGAGGAACCCGACCTGCCCTCGACGCGGCCCGGCGACCCGCGGACGGTCCGGGTCCTCTCGGTCCACAAGGCCAAGGGGCTGGAGTCCCCGGTGGTGGCCCTGTTCGACACCGCCGACGACTACCGCGTCTTCGTGGACGCGGTCCCGCTCTGGGACGAGGGGCGCATCGCGGTGGGCTTCCGCCAGGGCTGCCAGCCGCCGAGCTGGAGCGCGCTCGTGCTCAAGGAGCGCGCCCGCGCGGAGGCGGAGCGCAAGCGGCTGCTCTACGTCGCCTGCACACGGGCCCGGGACTTCCTGCTGGTCCCTTCGCCGCCGCCCGACGCGCGGGTCGGAGCCTTCTGGCGAGAGCTGGTGATGCACCTCCCCCGCGCCGACGACGGCGACGTCCGCGTCGTGACGCCGTCGTTCCGGCCCGACAGCCCGGGCCTGCGCGTGGACTTCCGCGCCCTGGCCGCGGCTCGGGGCGGGGACGTCCTCGCCTCGCGCTGGGACGCCGACCGCCAGGACCTTCTGGAGCGCGCCGCCGAGCGCTCGTTCCGGCCGGTCTCGGCGACGCGCGCGGCCGCCCGCACCGCGCCGCCTCCGGCTTTCGCGCCCGGCAGCCGGGGAGGCAGGGGGTTCGGTGCGCTGGTCCACCGCGTTCTCGAGTGGATGCCGCTGGACGATGCCGGCCCCGAGCGCGCCGCCTCCATGGCCGAGGCGCTGGCCCCGGCGTACGGGCTGGACGCGGACGGTGCCCGGCGCGCCGCCGAAGCCGCGCTCCGCGCGCTCGCCCTCCCGGTCATGGAGCGGGCGCGGAAGGCGGCCCGGGTCTGGCGCGAGCTGGCGCTCTGGTTCCCCGAGGAGGACGAGCTGGTCGAGGGGATCGTGGACCTGGTCTTCGAGGAGGACGGCGGGCTCGTCGTCGTGGACTACAAGACCGACCACATCGCGGCCGAACATGCCCTCGTCCAGGCCGCGCACCACGCACCGCAGCTCCAACTCTACGGGCGGGGCCTGGCCCAGGCCACCGGGATGCGGGTCAAGGAGCGGCTGGTGCTGTTCACCGCGATCGGCCAGGCCGTGCCGGTGTAGCTCCCGGCCGCGAACGAGACGTCCTCGCGTTCGACGAGGACGGGGCGCTCGCGGGTGATGGACTACCCCGGGACCGCCGGGGTCCCGCCCCTCGAGCCCCTCCCGGGCGTGCCCTCGGCGTGCCGGCTCCCGTACTCCAGGAACTCGTGCCAGAGCCGCTCGACGCCGGGCCGGAACAGGCCGAAGTGGCCGAGTCTCTCCAGCCCGAGGTCCGAGGGGGCGAGATCGACGCGCTCGACCGAGGTGGCTCGAAAGTATCGCAGCAGCTCCGCGACGGCACGCGGCGGGGCGATCGGGTCGTCGAGGGTCGCATACGCCCTGAGCGGGCGATCGAAGCCGGCGTAGAGCGCTTCGGCCCCGGGCACGTGAGGGAGCAGCCAGTCGCGGGTCCGCCCCCAGCGCGCCCACTCTTCGGCCGCGCCGCGGGGCAACGGCGTCCCCAGCCCGGTCCAGCTCGGTACCACCTCGAACAACGCCGTGGCGGCAGGCAGGATCAGGTTCCAGTATGCGGCGACCTTGACCCGGCCGAGGCCGTCCCAATGGCGCGCCTGGCCGAACTGCGCGCCGACGAGGATCGCCGCCGCCACGCGTCGGAACTCCGCGGAGAAGCCGATGGCTTGTCCGCCGAAGCTGTGGCCGAGCAGGACGACCGGAGCGCCGTTGCCCGTCTCCTCGACGAAGCGGAGGGCGCCGACCGCGTCTCGACTCGCCCAGGTCGACAGCCTCGCCGTCGTGCGCAGGGCGGCGGCGAGCCGCGACGCCCCCACGCCGCGGTAGTCCACGGTCACGACCCGCACCTGGCGCTCGGCGAACCAGGCGCCCAGATGCCGGAACAGCCGCTGCGGCACGCCGATGCCCGGCAGTACCAGGAGGTCGTAGCGCACGTCCGGGCCGGGCCGGTACTCGCACCCCGCGAGCGGGACGCCGTCGGTGGCGGGGATCGTCACCGTGACGGCGCGGTCGCCTCCGTTCACGCCCTGCACCTCCTCGCAGCGCGGCTCCGCCGCAAGCGACCGGCGCCCTCGGTCAGCGGGTGTCGCCGCGCTCCCGCGCGGGGCGCCGGAGGAGCGGTGCGTTCGCGACCAGCGGCGGCCAGCCGGCGATCTTGTCCGGCTTGGACCAGCTCGTGAACAGGTGGCCCAGCACGGCGGGCGTCCCCAGGCGCAGGCTGTAGTCGACGAGCGCCTTGCTCGCGGCGACGTCCTTCCAGCTCGTGGGCAGCACACGGAAGCCCTTGTCCACGAACATCGGCACCGACGGGTAGTAGTCGCGCGGCTCGTAGTGCCAGGCGCAGATCACGATGTCCTTCGGGATCCGGTCGATCGCGGGCCAGGTGCCGTTCCTGGACGACTCCCAGCTGCCGTAGTCGTAGCGGGACGCGTCGATCAGACGATCGCCCCACATCAGCATCGTCCGGCCGCGCTTGCCGGTGATGTGGCGGTGCATGTCGTTCACCGCCTTGGCGTATACCTCGGCGGGGTCCTTGCCGCGGGTCGAGGGGGAGGCTTCGCTGCCGATCAGGAACACCTCGTCCATCCCCACGTGGACGGCGTCGGCGTCGAAAGCGTCGATGATCTCGTCCAGCAGGGCGTACACGATCTCGTAGACCCGCGGGTTCATCGGGTCCCACTCGCGGCAGTAGATCCCCTCGTTGCCAGGGAAGGCCCCCGGCGTCGAATCCAGCTCCGGGTAGCGCGTGAGCAGGGTGAAGGTCTGCTTCTCCCAGGACTGGTGCCCGAAGCTCTGGAACTGCGGGATCACGCGGATCCCGTGCCGCTCGCAGGCCTTCACGAGCCTTTGGGCACCGGCCCTGGTGATCGGCCGCTCCGAGATGCGCAGCTCGGGATGGGAGCGGAACTCGAACCCGTAGTCGACCTCCAGGACCAGGACGTTGACCCCGAGGGCGGCGAGGGCGGGTAGCTCGGCTTCGATCTTCTGGAGGTCCTCGTCGTTCTGGAAGTTCAGCAGGTGGAGGGCGCACCAACGCCCGTCCACCTGGACGGAGCGGGGCGCGGCGGACGCCGGGCTCGCGAGCAGGCCCAGGGAGACGGCCAGCGAGACGAGCGTGCGGTCCATCGAGACCTCCTTGCCCCCGATCGGAGCGGCCCGGACCATCATCGCACGGGGGGTGCCGGGCCGTAACCGAGGTCCCCGAACCGACATCACCGACGTGTCACCGACGCCCGGGCCTCCGGCCGCGACCACGCCCCCCCCGGGGGTCCATCCTTGACCCCTCACCCGGGACGGACCTACGATGGGCGCCTCCCCAGCAGCCGGAGGGACCCATGAGCGTGAACGATCGGGACGTCCCGGACCAGCCGGGCGCGGCGGCGGGAGGGGACGGGAGCGCCGGCCGCCAGGCGGTCGCCGAGATGCTCGGGGACCGCTACCAGGTTGTGGCGAAGCTCGGCGCCGGAGCCTTCGGCGAGGTCTACGAGGCGACCGACACGACGCTCGGCCGCAGGGTGGCCATCAAGCGCATCCGCCTCGACACGTTCGCCGAGGGCCCGGAGCTCGAGGACGTCAAGGCGCGCTTCCTCCGCGAGGCGCAGGTGGCGGCCCGGCTCCGGCATCCCAACGTCGTCACGATCCACGATATCGCCGCGAAGGGCTCGTCCAGCTTCATGGTCATGGAGAAGGTCGAGGGGCGGACGCTCCAGGCCCTGCTCCGCGACAGCGGGCGGCTGGGCGTGGACGAGACGCTGCGCATCGTGTCGCAGGCCGCCGACGCCCTCGATTACGCCCACGCCAACGGCGTCGTCCACCGCGACGTCAAGCCCGCGAACCTGATGATCGAGCCCTCGGGACACGTGAAGGTGATGGACTTCGGCATCGCCAAGGCGCAGTCCTCCGGCAACATCACCCGGACGGGTACGATCCTGGGTACCCCGAACTACATGTCGCCCGAGCAAGCGCGCGGCGTTGAGGTCGACGGGCGGGCGGACCTGTTCTCCCTCGGCTGCATCCTCTACGAGTGCCTGAGCGGGCGGCGACCCTTCGGCGGCGAGAGCGTCACCGCGATCCTCCTGAAGATCATCAGCGAGACCCCGCCCGCCATCGACTTCGACGCTCTGGGGCTGCCCGCCTCGCTCGGCGACGTGCTGCGCAAGGCACTGGCCAAGGACCCGGCGGAGCGGTATCCCACGGGGGAAGGACTGGTCGCCGCCGCGCGTGAGGCCGCTCGGGGCGCAGTGGAGACCTTGGCCGGCGGCGCCGCGACCGAGCGGCCCGCTCCCCCGCCTGTGCCCCCGCCCGTGCCCCCACCCGTTCCGCCGCACGGCACCCCCGCCCCGCTCGCCAGCCCGCTGTCGCCGTCACCGCCCGTCCCCCTGCCGCGGCGCGGTTCGGCGTGGAAGGTCGCGGCAGGCGCGGCTGCCGCAATCGTCGTCGCCGCCCTGTTCTGGGGAGTGAGCGCCTCGCAGCGCGCCTCCGACCCGGGAGCGTCCGTCGCCCCCGCCTCCGAGGGTCCGCAGGTGGTGCGGGTGTCCGCCAACGTCACCCGCGAAGAGCCGACGCTGGTCAAGCGGCTGATGGGAGCCAAGCCGAAGCTGCGCGTTACCGTCCCCGAGGGCGCGTCGCTCAACGTGCGCCTGGACACGCCGCTGTCGTCCGAGACCGCGAAGCCGGACCAGGCGTTCACGGCCTCCACGGAGGAGCCGCTGCTCGTCGACGGCTTCGAGGCCTTCCCGGCCGGCAGCCGCGTCACCGGCCACGTGTCGCACGCGGCCGGGGCGGGCAAGGTCTCGGGCCGAGCCGAGCTGACGCTCGAGTTCGACCGGATCGCCGTCCCGGGACGCCCGGAGATCCCGATCGAGGCAGAGCCCGTGCAGCGCCGGGCGCGCGCCACCGTCAAGAAGGACGTCAAGAAGGTGGGCGGCGGCGCCGTGCTGGGAGCGGTTGTCGGGGGCCTGCTGGGTGGCAAGAAGGGCGCCGCCATCGGTGGGGCGGTCGGCGGATCGGCGGGCGCCGGTGTGGTGCTCGCGACGAAGGGTGAGGAGGTCGTGCTGAAGGAAGGAGTGCCCTTCGAGGTCCGGCTCCGCGCGCCGGTGAGGCTCACGCTGCCCGCGCCGGAGAGCTGAGCCCCGGCTCCGCCCGCGACCCAAACCCGCGGCGCCCGCGCGCGCCAGCGTCGGAGGCGCACCCGACTCCCCGCAGGGCCGCGCGGACGAGCCGCTCGAGGCCGATCGGGATTCCCGCCGGAAGGCGCCGGCGAGGCAGGTGAACCGTTTCGCACCGCGATCGGTCCTGGCCTGGCCGGACCCCGTGCTACGGTCCGGCCGTGCCCGGCGAGTTCAGCTGGTCGGTCTCACGCCACGACACCTTCATGTCCTGTCGCCGGCGCTACTACTACTCGTATTACGCCGCGGAGGAGGACGCCGCGGTCTACCGGCTGAAGAAGCTGTCCGCCCTGCCCCTGTGGGCCGGCACCGTCGTCCACGAGACGATCGAGACCGTACTCAAGACGCGGGACGTGATCCCCACGGAGACCGATCAGGAGGCGCTGATCCGGGACGCGATCCATGGCCGCATGCTCGGGGAATGGCGAGAGAGCGAGGCGGCCTCGCTGCGATTCCGCCTGTTCGAGCACGAGTACGAGGTCCCAGTCGAGGCCGAGGACAAGAAGATCCTCGTGGGCACGGTGAGGCGGTCGCTCAGGAACTTCTTCCGCAGCCCGCTGCTCGCCGACGTCTTCGCCGCCGGGCGCGAGCGCTGGCTGACGGTCGAGGATCTCGATTCCTTCCAGGTGGGCCCCGTCAACGTCTTCCTGCGAATGGACCTGGCCTATCGCGATCGCGACGGGCGGGTCGTCATCGTCGACTGGAAGACCGGAAGGGGGGAAGGCCGCTTCAGCGAGGTCCAGCTCGCCGGCTACGCGCTCTACGCGGCGGAGAAGGGCTGGGTCGGCGCCCCGGAGGAGATCCGGACCGAGCTGGCGTATCTCGCCATCCCGCGCTACGTCCGACGCTCCGTGGACGCGCGCAAGCTCGCGCACGCCCGGGCGTTCATCGAGAAGAGCGCCGGAAGCATGAAGGCGCTGCTGCTCGATCCCGTCGCGAACCTCGCGCGTCTCGAGGACTTCGCGATGGTGGACCGACCGAGCACCTGCCGGCGCTGCAACTTCCGCCGGCTGTGCTTCCCGCGGGCCCAGGACCGGTTGCCCGTGCAGGAGCACGGGGCCGCCGATACCCCGCCGCCCGTGGAGGCGGCTTCGCCCCCTCCCGCGACTTGAGACGCGCCGTTCGCCGCCCTGCCTGTCCGTTCGTCCTCGTCCTGGTCGACTCCGAGTCCCGGGCCGACTCCGTCCGGCGCCCACTCCCGTAGCCAGCCGGGCGGGACGCCGGCGCGGCGCGGATCCGCTTCCGGGTCCGGAACAGCGCCCCCGCCACCAAGGCTCCACGCAGGCGCTTCTCCGGCTCCGAGGTCGCTCCGGGACTCGCGGTGGGCGTCTGTGAAGGAGGAGGAGGATCGGCCGAATGCCGGGGCCCGCCTGTCCCCGCTGGAACGGCCGAGGGGTCGTTGGCCAGCCGGCCCTTGTTGGCGGCCAGGTCCTCGTTGGTGATCACCTTCGCGGTGTCGCCCCTGGCTCTCGCATGGCGCCGCCGCTCTTTCTCCTTCTCGGCGGTGTCGCCGAGGCTCTGGCGTTGCCATCGCTGCCACCGTTGCCGCACGCGAAGATCGCACCGTACGGGGTCCGCGGTCGCGCCGCGTCCCGCCCCCTGAGAGGATACTGCGCCCCATGCCCCACGAAGCCCGCCGTCAGCACCTCCTCGGCATCGCGTACGGGGTCGCCGCGTACGGCCTGTGGGGCTTCATGCCCCTCTACATCAAGGCGGTGAGCGCGGCGCCTGTGCTCGAGGTGCTGTCGCACCGCATCGTGTGGGCCCTGACGTTCCTGCTGGCGCTGCTGAGCTGGAGGCGCGGAGGGCTGCGCGGGATCGGAGTTCTGTTGCGCCCGGGCCGCACTCTGGCCTTCCTGGCGGGCTCGACCGTGGCGATCGCCGCCAACTGGCTGCTCTACATCTTCGCGGTGGTCCAGGGCAGGGTGTCCGAGGCCAGCCTCGGCTATTACATCCTGCCGCTGGTCAACGTCCTGCTCGGCGTGGTCGTCCTCGGGGAGCGGCTCGAGAACCCAGTGAAGGCCGCCGTGGCGATCGCCGGCGCGGGAGTCCTCTGGCTGACGTACGGCGTGGGCCGACCCCCCTGGATCGCCCTGGGGCTCGCAGCGTCCTTCGGCCTGTACGGCCTCATGCGGAAGCTCGCGCCCGTGGGAGCCGTGGCGGGCCTGGCGGTGGAGACGACGCTGCTGCTACCGTTGGCCGGCGGCTACCTAGCCTGGGCCGTCACGGCAGGACGCTCCGCGTTCCTCGCCGGCCGGCCGGGCCTGGACGTCCTGCTGGTCCTCGCGGGGGTCGTCACGGCGGTGCCGCTGCTCTTCTTCGCGGGCGCGGCGCGGCGCCTCCCGCTGACGTCACTGGGGATCCTCCAGTACCTTTCCCCGACGCTGCAGTTCCTCCTGGCCGTGCTCGTGTACGGCGAGCCGTTCGACCGGGCCAGGACGGCCGCCTTCGGCCTGATCTGGACAGCGCTGGCGGTCTTCGCCGTGCACAGCCTCCGGCGCGGGACGCCGGAGCCCGTGACCGACGCCTGACCGACCGGCGGCGCCGGCGGGCGCCCGCTAGGACTTCAGGTGTTTCCCGAAGAACGCCACCGTGCGGGCCCAGGCGTCCTTCGCCGCGTCTTCCCGGTAGCCCTTCCACGGGTTGTTCTCGTTTGCGAAGGCGTGGCCGGCGCCGGGATAGACCTTGATGTCCGCTGCCTTCCCGGCCTTCTTCATGGCCTCCTCGAACGCCTTGACCTGTTCGGGCGAGGGACCCTCGTCCTCGGCCCCGAAGTTGCCGAGGACCGGCGCCTTGATGCGCGCGATGGCCTCGGCGTCGGTCGGGGGAGCGCCGTAGTAGGCCACGACGGCGGCCAGCCCGGGATCTTCGGTCGCCAGGGCGAGAGCGTACCGGCCGCCCATGCACCAGCCGATGACACCGACGTCGTCCTTGTCGACGTTCGGCCGCGATCGGAGATGCGCGAGAGCCGCCTGGAGGTCGCGCATGGCCTGGTCGGGCGACAGACCCATCATGAGCTGGTGAGCCTGGTCAGGGTCGGCGGTCACCTTGCCGCGGTAGAGGTCAACGGCCAGGGAGACGTAGCCCTCCTTGGCGAGCTTGCGGGTCTGGTCCTTCACCCAGTCGTCGAGGCCCCACCACTCCTGGATCACGAGCACGGCCGGGAACGGCCCCTTGCCTTCCGGGGTGACGAGGAGTCCCGACGCGGTCGCAGCACCGCTCTGGAACGTGACGGCCTGTTCCGCGGCCCACACCGGACCGGCCAGCCCGGCGGCGGACGCCAGGGCGCACAGGGTGACGAAGCGCTTCATCGATCGACCTCCTGCTGTTCTCGACCCGTCCATCGATTGTAGCGGATGCCCCGGTCCTCAGTGCCCGCCACGCCGGGCGCGCGCCTCGCCGTCAATGGATGTGGGCCTGGGGGTCGGGCGAGGGGAGCCCGCGAAAGGCCGGGTGCCGGGCGTCGCCGCGCGCAAGGACGATCGCGTAGAGGAACGGGCCGAAGCTCGTTCCCTTGCGCCCGTTCACGGCGACGATCGGCGTGCCGTCCGCGTCGAACCGCGAGCCCAGAACGGCGTCCTCCTCCAGCCGGCCGCGGGTCGCCGCGCTCGCCATGCACGCCTCCATCTCGGCGCGGCCCTTGTACGGCGCGGCCAGATCGAGGACGCGGTCCGGCGTCAGGGTCTTCTGGTGCCGGTAGAGGGCACCCGCGAACTCGGTCGCCCGCGGGTGGCCTTCCATGCAGATCCTGGCCCGGGCGGCCACGCACCGCACCGACACCGGACCGCGGCGGGGCAGGAGGGGGTTGCAGTTGCCGTCGAGCGGGAACTCGCGCGGCGCCACCGCGAAGCTCCCTTCCGGCAGGTGCTGCCGCAGCGACTCGAGGGTCTCGTGGAGCTGCGCGCAGTGGTCGCAGAGCACGTCGGTGAACTCGGTGACGCGGACGGGGGCGTCCGGCGAGCCCAGGAGGGTCCGCGGCGCCGGCAGCGACACCGGCTGCGAGGACGCATAGATGAAGAGCGAGTCGCTGAGGCGCTGCTTCAGCTCCGGGGCGAGCGAGCGGACGAAGTCCTCCAGGCGCGGGTCGGCCGGCGCAGCACCTTCGGACCGCGGGGCGTCGTCGGATCGCGGCGCGGCCGGCGCCCGGGCCAGGGCCTCGCGTTCCGCCTCCCCCGCCGCCCGCGGCGTCCGCATGCCGGGATAGAGCAGCAGCAGGAACCACACCAGCGTGGCCGTCCCCGCGAGCGTCAGCGCGCGCCCCGGCTCCGGGAGCCCGTGCCTCTGCCAGCCGAAGAGCGCGATGCCCGCGTAGCCGGCGACCACGAGGTAGGTGACCGAGCAGCCGAAGCAGAAGGCGCGCTCCGCCGCGCTCACCCCGACCATGGCGAACACGGTGACGAGCCCGGCGCCCGCGGCGATCCGGACCGAGGAGAGCAAGGCCGCCAGGGGCCGCCCCTCCGCCAGTCGGACGAGGGCTAGGAGCGGCAGCGCCAGCGCCACCACACCCCACACGAGGCCCCACGCCGCGATCGGCAGGCCGGTCGAGCCGTGCACTGCCGACGCGAACGCCGAGTCCCACACCGCTGCGCAGCCGGACTCGTCGCCGATCGGGCAGAAGGGCCGGGCTCCCTCACGGGCGCGGACCAGCTCGCTCCAGAGGAAGGCGGCCCATAGGGCTGCCAGCGCCCCCAGGGCGACCAGGGCGGCGAGCGAACCGGGGCTCGGAGCGGCGGCGGCCGGGGCGGAGGGCTCGGCAGCGGCGCCACCGGGGGAGTTGCCCGGGCTCCGCTCCGCACGTGAACCGGCGCGGGACCTTCGGCTCATCGCGTCAGCGGCGAAGGACCACGCGCAGCCCGGTGGACCCGGCCTTGACGTCCTCCAGCCGGCCCTTGGGGTCGGTGGGCGGCCGCGTGACCGGGTCGCCGTCCGCGTCGAGGCGGGCCTCGACCAGCAGGTCGGCCGGCAGGTCCTCTCCGGTCATCGAGTCCGCCTGGCTGATCTCGAAGGGCAGGGGGAAGCGCGAGGCGACCAGCCGCTTCGCCGCCAGCGGCGGACCCGCGCCGAAGCTCGCGTCACGGACCATGACGAACACGATCCCGCCGGTTGGAGTGGATCCCTTTATCGAGGGGTCGAGGTCCACGACCCCAGCGATCCGGCGCCCGCCGCCACTGGTGGCGGGCGAGGACGGCGCAGCGCCGTTCCCGGCGCCCGAAGCCGGTGGCGGCACGCCGGCGTGGGGATCGCCCTCCAGCGCCGCCGGACCCTGCGCCTGCGCCCGCATCTCGTCCAGCAGCCGCTCGATGCCCTTGGCCTGGGCCGGGAAACGGCGAGAGGCGTCGGCGATGACCCTCTCGGCCTCGTCCTCGCGCCCGGTCCGGGTGTATACGAGCGCGAGGTGGAGGTACGGCTCCAGGAGGTCGGGCGCGCTCGCCTGCGCCTGCTCGAGCATCCCTTCCGCCACGTCCGGCTGCCCCATGGCGAGGCGGACCAGCGCCTGGTAGCTCAGGGCGCGCGCGTTTCCCGGCACGCGCTGCAGCACGAACTGCGTCTCGTTCCAGACCGCCATCAGGTCCTGGCGGCCGAGGTGGAAGCGCGCGAGGTCCAGCCGCGCCTCCAGATCGTCCGGGTTGCGCTCCACCGCGGCGCGTAGCTCGGTCTCCTCCGCCGAGAGCGGGGCATCTCCGGGAGCGGGCTCGCCCGACGAGGGAGCGCCGACGTCCCCCGTCACCGGAGCACCCTCGGTGCGAGGCCGGGCGGCCTGTGCGACGAAGAAAACGAGCAGCGCGAGTGCCGCCGCGCTGCCGATGCCCCAGAGGAAGCCCCTCATGGCGGGACTGCCGGCGGGGGCGGGGACCGCCTCGTCGCCGGGGACGGGCGCGGCCGCGCGGCGCGCGCGGGCGGCCTCCTTGCGCCGTCCACGCTCCGCGGGTCCGGCGAGGGCGTCCAGCTCCTGGAGCACGCGTGCGGCGTCCAGCTCCAGCGCGTAGCGCTCAGACGCCAGCTGCTCGGGCCGTCGCTTGGCCGCCGTGTCCTCCAGCTCCCGGAGCTGCTGGAACAGGGCGTCGCGCTTGCCCTCGAGGTCCCTCACCTCGACCGGCACCGCCGGAGCGGCGGCGACCCGTCCCGACGCGTAGACGCGCCAGATGAAGGCCGCTCCCAACAGCAGGCCCGCGGCGAGGACCACGAAGGCGGGGCCCCACTCGACGGCGGAAGGGTCCATCAGCGCCGCTCCGCGGCGGGCTCCGGCGCCGACGAGGGCGCAACGGGCGTGTTCGCGACGGGTGCGTGGCCTCCAGGCCAGCCGTAGACGCTCTCGCGGACCTGCAGCACGTAGGCCGCGAGCCGGCCGTCCTCCGGGAGGGTGTCCGGGCCGGGAAGGGGCTCGCTTTCCGCCGCGGGCTCCGCCGCGGCCCCGCGCTCCCCCGAACCGGGGGACATCGCCGCCCTCGGCACCCTGAGCGTCCAGGCCACCACCGCGGCGCCCGCCAGCAGGCCGGCGATCGGCGCCAGCCACACCAGCCAGTTCACGCCGCGCAGCTGCGGCTCCAGCCGCACGAACTCGCCGTAGGAGCCCTCGAAGTAGGCGAGGATCTGCGCGCGGTCGTAGCCCGCCGCGAGCATCTCCCGCACCTGCCGCTTCATGCTCTGGGCCATCGAGGACGGCGAGTCCGCAACCGAGAGGCCCTGGCAGACGGGGCAGCGCAGCAGCGCCGCGACCTCCTCCGAGCGGGCTTCGAGGTCGGCAGCCGCTAGCGGCTGGCCGCGCGGCGGTCCCACCACGGTGCCTGGGTCGATCGCCGGCGCCGAGGCCGCGCTCTCCGCGCCGGGAGAGGGGACGGATGCGGCATCCGACGCGTCCGGCGGGACCTGGGCCTGTGCGGCCGCACCGCCGAACAGGCAGGCGGCCGCCAGGGCGCCCAGGAACGGACGCCTGAGCCTCACGTCCCCCCTCGCGTCTTCCGGACGAGCGCGGCCAGGAGCCGGGAGTCGAGCGGTCCGACATACTTGGTGACGACCGAACCGGCGGCGTCGATGAAGTACGTCTCGGGGACGCCGGCCACGCCGTAGGCGATGGCAGTCTTGGCCTCCGGGTCCATCAGGGACGGGTAGGTCGAGCCTCGCTGCTCCAGGAACTGGAGGACCCGCGGCTCTTCGTCCTCGTAGACGATCCCGACGAACTGCACGCCGGGCGCCAGCGCCTGTGCCCCCTGCACCAGCACCGCGTGCTCCTGGAAGCACGGGACGCACCAGGTGGCCCAGAAGTTCACGACCACCGGCCGGCCCCGGAGCGACTCGAGGGAGACGGCTGGCCCTCCCCCGGCGGGCGTCAGGGCGAACGGCGGCGCGGACCGACCGATGAGCGGGGACTCGATGGCGTGGGGGTCCCTTCCGAGGTTCAGGAACAGCACCGCGAGGAGCGGGAGGACCGCCAGGAGCCCGGCGGCGAGGACCTTCGGATTCACCGCGTGGACCCGACGGCGGCCCGATACCCCCTGGCCTCGCCCGCCGGAACGGCGGCGGCGGCCGGGGAGCGCCGTCTCGGCGCGAGCGCGATCAAACCGCCGAGGGCCATGACTCCGGTGGCGATCCAGATCCAGCCCACCATCGGGTTCACCATCGCCAGCAGACCCAGGCTCTCGCCGCCCGGCCCCACGTTCATGATCGAGAGGTACAGGTCCTCGGTGAGCGACGTCCGCACGGCCGGCGTCCCGATTGGCTCACGCTGGGTCTCGTACTGGTTCATCCGGGGCTTGAGGGTCCCCAGGTCGCGGCCGCCGCGCTTCACCGCAACCGACGCCACCAGCGACTGCCGGTGCGGCTCGGCCACGTCCTCCGAGCCGAGGTAGGTCAGCGTGTAGCGGCCTAGCTGGACCGATTCGCCGCGACCGAGCTGGACCTCGATCGAGGAGCCCATCGTGCTGCTCACCGCGATCGCCACGATCACGACCGCCGCTCCGGCGTGGACGATGTACGAGCCGAACCGCCGCTTCCCCCGGCGCAGCTCCGCCTCCACGAACGCGCGCCCGACGCTCTCGCCGCGCGCGCGCATTCGGTGCCGCAGGGGGACCCACAGCTCCCGCAACGTCACGTAGGCGGTGTACCCGCCGAACGCGAGGGTGAGGAGCGTCCAGGGCTGGCGCACGCCCAGGGCGGCGCCGATCAGCACCAGGACGCCGGCGCCGGCCAGCGGCGGCAGCAGCGCCTGCCTGACCTGGTCGCCGGTGGCCCGGCCCCAGGGGAGCGCGGGCCCGACGCCCATCAGGAACAGCAGGGCCGCGCCGATCGGCACCGCCATCTTGTCGAAGTAGGGCCGCCCCACGCTCATCTGCGTACCCTTCACCGCCTCGACCACCAGCGGAAACACGGTCCCGACCAGGACGGTGAAGGTGAAGAGCACGAAGAGGAGGTTGTTCACCAGGAACGCTCCGTCGCGGCTCGCTCCCTCCAGGCGTCCCTCCGCGGACAGACGGTCGATGCGGGCGGCCAGCAGGGCCACCGACCAGAGCAAGGCCACGGCGAGGAAGGCCAGGATGGTGGGCCCGATCGCGCTCTGGGTGAACGAGTGGACGGAGTTGAAGACCCCGGAGCGGGTCATGAACGTGCCCAGGATCGTCAACAGGAACGTGGCCAGCACCAACGTCACCGTCCAGCCCTTGAGGACGCCCTTGCGCTCGGCCAGGATCGCCGAGTGCAGGCCGGCAGTGGCGGTGAGCCAGGGGAGGAACGACGCGTTCTCGACCGGATCCCACGCCCAGTACCCGCCCCAGCCGAGGACCTCGTAGGCCCACCACCCGCCCAGCACGATGGCGACGGTCAGGAACGTCCACGGCAGGAGCAGCCAGGTCCGGAGCGGGCGCAGGAAGTCGTGGCCCAGGCGGCCGGCCAGCAGGGCGGCGGAGGCGAGGCCGAACGGGATCGTCATCCCCACGAAGCCGAGGTAGAGGAAGGGCGGGTGGATCGCCATCAGGACGTGGTTCTGCAGGAGCGGGTTCGGGCCGGGTCCGTCGGCGGGCACCGGGCTCACGGTATGGAAAGGCTGCGCCGGTCCGGCGAGCAAGAACGCGAAGAACGCCCCGCAGGCCAGCCACACCCCGGTCGCGTAGGGCATGTACTCCGGGTGCCGGTCGCGGCTGACCCACGTGGCGCCGGCGATGTAGCCGCCCAGCACGAGCCCCCAGAACAGGATCGAGCCCTCGAGCGACGACCACAGGCTGACCACGGCCACCCAGGCGGGGACCGCCCGCGAGCCCACCTGGGAGACGTAGCCGACGCTGAAGTCGGGGGCCAGCAGCGCCCAGACCATCAGCAGGTTGGCCGCGGCCATGGCGGCGGCGAAGCCGTAGGCGAACCGGCGCGTCCACGCAGCCCCGCCCGCCGACGGGCGACGCCCCGCCGCGAAGGCGACCATCGTCCCCACGGTGGCCAGGAACAGGGACAGGAGGATCAGCGAACGGCCGAGGGCAGGGACCACCAGGCTAGTTCTCCTCCTCGAGGCCCTTGGTCGTGCGCATGAGCTCCTTCACGTCCTTCTTGCGCTCGTCGCCGGGAGCCCGGTACTCGTTGTCGTGGGAGACCATCAGGCGCCGGCTCTCGAAGTAGCCGGCTTTCGTCATCGTCCCCTCCACCACGACCCCGATCCCCTCGCGGAACATCTGGGGAGGAACGCCGGAGGACCGCACGTGCACGACGCTCTGGCCGTCGCTCACGTCGAACTCCAGGCCCGAGACCCCCTGGCCGTACTGGATCGAGCCTTCCGCCACCTGTCCACCCAGCCGGATCGTCGCGCCCACCGCCCGCACTCCGGCCGCCTGGACGTCGCTCGGGCCCCAGTAGTAGACGAGGTTCTCCCCGATCCCGCCGAGGGTGATCACCAGCAGGGCGGCCCCCGCCACCGCGAGGGCGCCGAAGGCGAACCACTTGCGGCGGGCCGGCGAAGGGCCGGGCGTGTGGGTGGTGGAAGGATCGGTCTGGCTCATCGGCAGCTTCAGGCGCCCTGGGGCGCCTCCTCCCGCCGGCGACGGGCGCGCTCGGCCCGGTACCGGACGTGCACGGACACGGCGTAACCGACGAGTATAGCCGCGGAGACTCCGTAGGCCGTCCACACGAACTCCCAGCCCCCCTCGATGACGCCGACGCCCATGCCGGGCATCAGAGGCCGCCTTGCGCCGCGGCGGGAAGCGGGAGCGGCGGTCCCAGCTCGTCGCGCAGGCGAAGCTCGGCCACCCGCGCCCGCAAGGCGATGAGTCCCGACATCAGGAACAGGACGCCGAAGGCGTTGATGCGCAGGGGCCAGTGGAAGGCCCTCGAGACGGTCTCGGGGGAGGACTGGAGCTGATGGAGCGAGTTCCACCAGCGCACCGAGAAGTAGACGATCGGCACGTCCGCGAAGGCGATGATCGCTGCGACCGCCGACCAGGCCGCCCGCCTCACCGGATCGTCCACGAACCGGCGCAGCGCCAGGATCGCGGCGAAGGCGAACACCATCACGGCGGTGGTGGTGAGACGCGGGTCCCAGTCCCACCACACGCCCCAGGTGGGCTTGGCCCACAGCGAGCCCTGGATGCACAGGAGCACGGCCAGGGTGACGCCTACCTCCATGGCCGCCTCCAGCCGAGCGTCCCACTTCCAGCCCCCGCGGAGCAGCGACACCATCGCGCACGCGAACGCGAACGTGAGCGCCAGCATCGCGTTCCAGGCGGTGGGCACGTGCACGTACATGATCCGCTGCACGTCGCCCATGTAGGACTCCTGCGGGGCGACGAACAGGCCCCAACCGGAGCCCCACAGCAGGAGCGCAAGCCCCAGGCCGATGAGGAGGTATGGGATCGACCCTTCGGCGGGCGTCGGACGCGGATCGACCGCGGACTCCATGTCAGTCCTCCACGACCCGATCGAACAGCAGGCCGCAGAGCGCCCAGTGTATCAGGTCGAAACAGGCAAGCAGCAGGGTCCAGGGGCGGAGCTGCCCCATGGGGTCGCCCAGGATGAGGAGCGAAGTCGCCTTCACCGCCGAGAGCAGGACCGGCACCACCAGAGGGAAGAGCAGGAGCGGCAGCAACGTCTGCCGGGCCCGCGCCTGCGCGGTCATGGCGGCGTAGAGCGTCCCCGGCGCCGACAGGCCGGCAGCGCCCAGGACCAGGATCCCGGCAAGGCCGAGGAGCCGCGTCGTCCCCGCGTCGTACAGGACCACCATGAACGGCACCAGCCCGGCGCCGACGAGGGTGAGCTGGAGCCAGTTGGCGATCGCCTTCCCGTAGTAGAGGGCCCGGGGCGAGGCGGGCAGCAGGAGCAGGCCCTCGAACGCGCGCTGCTCCATCTCGCTCTGGAAGCTCTCGGCCAACGTCAGCGTCGAGGACAACAGCAGCGCCAGCCAAAGGAACCCGGCCGCGTGCAGGCGCAGCGCCTCGGCGTCGGGTCCGATGGCGAAGCTGAAGAGCAGCAGCGCGGAGGCGCCGAACACGAAGATCGCCAGAACCTGAGCGCGGGTCCGCCACTGGAGGAGCAGGTCCTTCCTGATCGCGGCCACGACAGGGCTCATCGCGGCGCGCCTGCGGGGAGGGCCGCGGAGGAGGCCTCGGGCACCTGCGCCGCCGGGCCGGACCACACCAGCCGGCCCTGCTCGAGCACCACGGCCTGGTCGCAGATCGCGCTTCCTCGCTCGAGCAGGTGCGTGGCCATGAGGACGGTGCGACCGGACTGCTTGAGCCGGCCGAGCAGCCCGTCGACCAGGCGGAAGCCGGGCGGGTCGAGCTGGCCGTAGGGCTCGTCCAGCAGCACCACCGGAGCGTCCTGGAGGAGCGTGCGCGCCAGCGACAGCCGCTTGCGCATGCCGGCCGAGAAGGTCGAGACGGGGTCGTCCGCGCGGTCGGCGAGGCCGACCTCTTCGAGGAGCGCCCGAGGGCTCGGCCCCCCGCCCCGCGGCCACAGGAACCGTGCGGCGATCGCGAGGTTGTCCAGCGGCGTCAGGGCTTCGTACAGGTAGGAGTAGTGGCCGAGGAGCGCCACGCTCCGGCGGACCGCGTCCCGCTGGGTCCGGCAGTCGTACCCCAGCACGCGGGCGCCGCCGCGGTCCGCGCGGATCGCGGTGGCGAGCACCCGCAGGAGCGTCGACTTGCCCGAACCGTTGCGTCCGGTGACCATGACCACCGTCGCGAGCGGCACGCGAAGAGACACGTCAACCAGCGCCCACCGCCGTCCGTAACGGCGGCACAGCCCCGACGCTTCGACTGCCACGGAATCGACGGCCATGCGGGAGGGTTCTACCCAGCGGAGGCGGCGCGGTCAACTCGCGTCGCCGGGCACGCCCAGCTCAGCTCGCACCGGCGGGCCCCCAACAGGGCCCCCACGGCGGCGTGCTAGAATCCCGGCTCGGAAGGCGCTCCCCCGAAGTCATCCGCGCGCGGAGGAACTCCATGGCGAAGCTACGGCTCGTCCCGCCCTCGGGAGACCCGATCGATTTCACCGCGGACGCGGCGCTCGTGGGCCGGGACCCGAGCTGCGACGTGGTGCTCAACGACGGCTCGATTTCGCGCAAGCACGCCCGGGTGGAGCGCCGAGGGCCCGCCTGGGCGGTGGTGGACCAGGGAAGCGCCAACGGGACGTTCGTGGACAGTGCACGCGTCGCGGACACCGTGCTGCGCCCGGGCCAGGAGCTTCGCTTCGGCGCGGTCGGATACCGGGTGGAGATCGAGTCGGACGGGCCCGACGAGACGCTCACTCCCCAGCCGGAGGCCACGGTGGTCCAGCCGGCCGTCGTGCCCCCGCCTCCGCCGCGTCCGCCTGCCCGCCCCTCCTCGCCGCCCCCGCCTCCGCCGGGGCAACGGCCAGCGGTGGGTGGGCTGCCGCCTCTGCCGCCTCCGCGCCCCACCACCCCGTCTCCGAGGCCGCCCGCCCCCTCCCCGCCCGGCGGAACCCTGCCCCCACCCGCAGCGCCGCGGGCGAAGGGACGCGGCCCGCTGTTCTGGATCGCGACCGGCTGCTGCGGCTGCCTGACGCTCGTGGTGGCGATGGTCGCCCTCTTCGTGGGCGGAGCGCTGTACCTCTCCGCCGAGCCGGTCAAGGCCGTGCGCGTCCAGCTCGAAGACATCAAGACGGGCCGGATGGAAGCGGCGTACGGACGGCTGAGCGCGTCGTACCAGGCGCAGGTATCCCGCGAGGAGTTCGAGCTCTTCGTTGAGGGGCACCCCGCCATGAAGGACAACAGCGACTCGACCTTCCTGCAGCGAAACGTCTCGGGCGACACCGCCCGGGTCGCCGGCTACCTGCTGTCGTCCTCCGGAATCCGGGAGCCGGTCGCCTACGGGCTGGTGAACGAAGGCGGGGGGTGGAAGATCTCGAGCATCGACTTCGACGAGTGACCCCGACCACCCCCTACCCCGAGCCGGTCGAGGTCCGCCACGAGAAGGGCGCCCGCCGCCTGGTGGTGACCTGGGACGACGGCCACGTCTCCACCTACGACCTCGACTACCTGCGGAGCTGGTGCCCGTGCGCCGGCTGCCAGGGCCACGCCCCCACCGCCCGCTACCTCGACTTGCAGGACCAGGAGCTGGTGCACCTGGAGGGTGTCGGCAACTACGCCCTCGGCCTCACCTGGCAGGACGGCCACAACACCGGGATCTACAGCTTCCGGCTGTTACGCGGGCTGTGCCCCTGCGAGGACTGCGGGGGCGAGAAGCGGTAGTCGGGAGCTGGATCGCCCGTCCCCTTCGCGAGAGCCTCGCCGGAGACTCCCCATCACGGCACTCATCCGCGGCCGTTTTCCACGGGTTCGTTGACACGGAGCCGTGGCGACGAGTATCCCGCCGCCAAGTTGAAATCGAATTGCAATTTCAAGTTCGCCGAGGCCGGCGGGAAGGCCGGCGAAGCCCCGCGAGAATTGAAATTGAAATTCATTTTCACTTGATCCGGCAGCCCGTTCCTCAGGTCCCTTCGGCGGGCTCGACGTGGACCACGACGTCCACGATCTGGGGGAACGACTCCGCGAGGGAGCGTTCCACCCGGTCGGCCACCTCGTGGGCCTCCCTCAGGGAGAGGCGGCCGTCCACGTGGACCACAAGGTCCAGGTAAACGGCCTCGGCACCTCCGCGCGAGCGCACGTCGACGCATCGGGCCACGCCGGGGACGGCGTTGACGACCGCGGCGATGTCCTCGGGCGGGAGCGCGGCGCGGTCGGTCAGGGTATGGAACGAGCCCACCAGGATCCGGACGCCGAGCACGGCGATGAACGCGGCGATGCCGAGCGACACCACCGGGTCCATCCAGGCGAGGCGGGCCCGCGCCCCGGCGAACGAGGCAACCACGCCGAGCGTGACGTAGACGTCGGAGCGCGTGTGGGCGGCGTCGGCGATCAGGTAGCTGCTTCCCAGCCGGCGCCCCTCTCGGGTCTCGTACCAGGCCACGAACAGGTTCACCAGCAGCGTGGCCCCCATCACCGCCCAGTTCAGGGCTCCGACCTCCGGCAGCTGCGGGCTGCGGAAGCGAGAGAGAGCGCTCTCGAGAACGCCGTACGACACGCCCAGGAGCGCGAGACCGATGGCGAGGGTGGCGGCCGTCTCGAACTTGCGGTGGCCGTACGGGTGGCCGCGGTCCGGCGGGGCGTAGGCGAGGGCGGCCACGAACAGGCCGAGGACGTTGTTGGTCCCGTCCATGAGGCTGTGGTAGCCGTCGGCCACCATGGAAAGGCTGCCCGACAGCTCGCCCACCGCGACCTTCGATCCGCTGACGAGCAGGTTCAGTCCGAGGGTCGTCCACAGGACCCGCCGGACGCTGCGGCTCGTCTCCATCACCGCGGCGCTGCTCGAGACGGTGGCCTCACCGACCTCACTTCATTCGCGCTCCCTGCTCCTCGGTGGCGAAGACCCAGCCGACAACCTTGCCCGGCTGGATGATCCCCGACTCGCCCCAGAACTTCCGGTCGCGGAGGAACCGCGAGGAGGTCTCGGCCGGGGGGATCGCCTCCATCTCCCCGGCGATCCGGTCGAAGCGGGCCTTCCAGCGGGCCATGTTGGGCTCGCGCAGGTCGACCCAGCCGGACCATGCCCAGGCTTCCAGCAGCTCCGCCGTCACCTCGTACGACTCCGAGACGGTGGTGACGGGTGGGATCTTGCACTCCGGCCCGCGCAGGAGCCGCCCGTCGGGGAGGAGGACGGGGATCCCGATGGAGACGATCTCGCGGCGGCGGCCCGCGTCCGCGAGCACCTCCTCGGCGGCGCGGCCCGAGACCTCGGCGGCGGAGGCGGCGCGGACCGCGTCCATCGTCCCGTAGCTCCGCCGCAGCAGGTCCGCTTCGTGGAGGAGCTTGGAGAGGCGCGGCGGCCCCAGGTTCTCGAACGCCACGCTGCGCACCCCGTGGCGCTCCTCCAGGTCGCGCAGCTTCTCCAGGGCCCAGTGGCGCATCAGGCCCGCGCGGTAGGTCGGTCCCATAACCGCGTTGTCCAGGGCGTTGATGACGTCGTGTCCGGTGTTGCCTCCGACCAGCTCCCGGACGACCACGTCGGCGATCTCCTCCGGCGTCACGAACTCCATCTGCTCCCCGGTGGTGATGGCGCTGAACTCCTCCAGCGAGAAGATGCCGTTCTCCCCCGTGTCGATGAAGACGCTCTCGAGGTTGGAGCCGGTGGGACGGGCCCGCGCGGGATCCAGCGGCCGGAAGCGGGCACCCGGCACCAGGCGCTCCGCCTCCGCCGGGTCGGCGTCGTGGAGCGGCACCGGCCGGCCGCTCCTCAGGACCGGGCCGAAGCCGATCCGCTTCCACGCGATCGCGGCGGCGGGCTTGATCTCCTTGGTGATCAGCCCGCCCGGGGTCCGCGCCATCAGGAACAGCAGCAGCGTGTGCGCCCCGGCGAGCGCGCTCTTGGACAGCAGCACGCGCGAGGGCTTCTCCTCCGAGTGCGTGTACGGGATGTTGAGGCCCATCCCGCCCGTGCCCGACGTGCCGATCTTGACGTAGGCGCGCGTGCCCGCCTTCACCATGGCGAGGTAGAGCACCTGGACGTGGCGGATGAGCTGGGGGACGTAGTCCGTGACCAGGAGCATCTCCAGGCTCTCGCGCAGGTCGGTCCCTTCGCGCAAGGCGTGGTAGGCCAGCCGGCTGGTCCTGTAGATGTCCTGGTAGGCGATCCCGGTGGCGGTGTTGACCGCGTCCACGATGATCTCGGGCCGACGCCCGGTCACGAGCTGGAACAGGAAGTACTGCGAGGCGACGGCGTCGGAAAGGGGCTCGATCAGCCCCTCGATCAGCCGGGCGCGGTGCGCCTGGTCCGCGAACAGCTCCGCCCGCGGGTGGTCCTTCACGTCCGCGAACGTGAAGACGTCGCCCCAGGCGGTCTCCAGCTCGACGCCGGCGGCCTCGGACGCCAGGGCCGCCCGCGCCTCCTCGGCCTCTTCGCGCCGGAGCGAGAGCAGCACGAGCCGCCGGGGGCGCTCCCGGAGCAGCCGCCTGGCGACCGCCTGGCCGACCAGCCCGTAGCCTCCCAGGATCAGGACGCTCTTGCCGGCGATGTCCATGGGCTGACCCTAGGGGGTGCCGAAAAGCAACTAGCGAGCGCTCATTGGCTCGTCGCACCCCTTGCGCTCGGCCATCGCGCGACTGTGCGCGTATTTTTCGGCACCCTCAGACGAATCCCGGCCGGCCGTCGCCCTCCTCAGGCCTCCTGCTCCCTCACCACTCCGATGCGGCCCACGTCCTGGAATACCGACATGAACGCGGCGTAGAGGAAGCCCGCCTGAAACAGCAGGATGAAGGGCAGGGTGCCGAAGATCTCGTTGGTGGCCGCGTAGTAGGCCATCACCGTGAAGTAGACCCCCAGGAGCAGCTCCGCGAAGGGGACGAAGTTGAGGCTGCCGCGATAGCGCTTCTGCCTCCACTCGTCCCCGCGGCCCTCCACCCGGTACTTGGGCGTGCGGGCGAACTCCGAGCGGATGCCCAGAAGCGCCTCCAGCACCGCCTTGGAATTGTTCACGCTCAGGCCGATCCCAACCGAGAGGACGGCGGGCAGGTACTTGATCCGCGTCTTCCAGGCATCGCCGAAGACCTCCCGCTGGCTCATCAGGTAGAACGAGCACACGCTCATGGTGGCGCCCAGGAACAGCGGGACGTCCACGATCATCATCTCGTAGAAGCCCATGTTGTAGCGGATCACCATCGCCGGGAACATCAGGATCGACAGCAGCACCATCAGCGGGTAGGCGAAGTTGGCGGTCAGGTGGAAGGCCGCCTCGACCTTGATCGGCAGCGGGAGGTCCGAGGCCAGTATCCGGGGCAGCAGCTTCTTGCAGGTCTGGATCGAGCCCTTGGCCCAGCGGTGCTGCTGGCTCTTGAAGGCGTTCATCTCCACCGGGATCTCCGCGGGTGAGACGACGTCCTGGACGAACACGAAGCGCCAACCCTTCATCTGCGCCCGGTAGGAGAGGTCCAGGTCCTCGGTGAGGGTGTCGTGCTGCCATCCTCCGGCGTCGCCGATCACATCGCGCCGCCAGATGCCGGCGGTCCCGTTGAAGTTGAAGAAGCGACCCGAGCGGTTGCGGCCGCCGTGCTCGAGGATGAAGTGCCCGTCCAGGAGCATCGACTGCACCTGCGTGAGGAGCGAGTACGAGCGGTTGATGTGCCCCCAGCGGACCTGGACCATCCCCACCCCGGGGTCGGTGAAGTGGCCGAGCGTCTTCTCGAGGATGTCGGGAGGTGCGACGAAATCGGCGTCGAAGATCAGGAGGAACTCGCCCTTGGCGACCTTGAGCCCCTCGTCCAGGGCGCCGGCCTTGTAGCCGGTCCGGACGCTGCGGTGCAGGTAGGAGGCGTCGAGTCCCTGGGCCCGCAGGCGCTCCACCGCCTCTCGGGCGAGGACGGTCGTCTCGTCGGTCGAGTCGTCCAGGACCTGGATCTCCAGGAGCTCAGGGGGATATCGGATCCTCGACACGGAGTCCAGGAGCCGGTCCACCACGTACATCTCGTTATAGAGGGGAAGCTGGACGGTCACCTTCGGCAGCTGCTCCGGCAGCGGGGCGGGCAGGGCGCGGTGGTCGCGGTGGCGGTAGTAGAGGAAGACCATGATGTACCGGTGCAACCCGAACACCGCGAGGATGACCAGGGTCAGGAAGTACAGCCCCAGTATCGAGTATTCGATGGGATTCATGGCCTCAGGGAAAGCCCTCCTCGACGACGCACGTCATGAGCCGCGCCGGTCGCGCCGGCGGGGCCCCGCCTTCGGAGCATCCTGCCGTCGCTCGGTCGAGAGCCGCCGGTACGCCCTGACGGGCTTTACTGGGAACCCACTGGTAGCGGCCGCGCAGGCGCCACGGCCGCGGCGCTCCTCAGCGTCGAAGCTGTGCCGCGAGGCACGTTTTTCCAGTTCACACCAAGTCTATCGTATAGGCTCCCTCAGTCAACCGCCGGCATAAGGAATGCACGGCGGGGCGGCCACCGCGACCGGCACGTGCAACGTTCGTGCGCGCGGAGCGCGCGCTGGGAACGACGGTGTCTCTGGCCGACGGGTGGGGCCACGACGAAGCCGAATCGGGCCCCCAGAGCGGCGTAACACGTCGGCCGCGCCGGCGAGCGGTCCCACCCCCGTGCCGTGGCCCGCGGAGCTCGCGCGAACGGTTGCAAGAAGCTCCACCGCCGTACGCGGTGCTGGTAGCTTCTGCCGCGCAGTCGGTGGAACCTGTCGGCCGCGGCATGATGCCACCGACGTCACAGCGCTATCATCCGTCGGTCGGCCGTCCCCGAGGTGCCCTCGCCGATGTCGGCTCCGCGGTCGCAGCAGGGCAAGCTTGACAAAACCATTGATCCTGCTCATCTTCTAGTCAGTCCTGTCCTGACCCTGCGGCGATGGAAGGCGCACCTGAAGGGGGGTGGGGCGTGGGCAGGATCCCATCCGTGTCTCCTGGTTCCAAATCACACTCACGTAAGGCCTTCAGGTATTGACCTCACGAGTGGTCGGAGGGGATGGGTCGCGTTTTTGTTGGAGTCCGGTCCGTCCTTGCGGCGGCCGAGCAGAGGGCTGTGAACGGGAATAGTTTCCGAACGCTTGAATTCGACGCCGTTCGTGACCATTTGCTGAAGCATGCAGGCTCGGCCAGGGGCAGGCAGCGCCTCAGCGCACTCGCCCCGCTGACCGAAGCGGCGGCGGTGCGCGACGCCCTCCGCGTCACCAGCGAGGGGATCTCCCTCTTGCAGGCACCGGGCCGGCAGCCCTACCACGATCTTCCCGATCTCGCCGACACCGTCCCCGCGGTGCGCGTCGCGGGGCTGCATCTCGAGCCGGCGGACCTGAGCCAGGTCGCGTCGTTCGTCGAAGGCGCCGTGGAGATCGGCCGCCGGATCGCTCGCGCCGAGGGCGCGCCTCGGCTCGCCCGCCTCGCCTCCACCGTGCGCGACATGACCGACCTGTCGGCGGCCATCCGGCGCGCGATCCTCCCGTCCGGCGAGGTGGCCGACGACGCCTCGCCCAAACTTGCGGAGACGCGGCGCGCGCTCGCGCGGCTGAAGGCGCAGCTCCAGTCCGTGATGGAGTCGTACCTGCACGGCAAGGACACGGAGCGGCTGCTCCAGGACAGGCTCGTGACCAGCCGGAACGAGCGGTACGTACTGCTCGTCAAGGCAGAGCACCGCGGGCAACTCCCCGGGATCGTGCACGGCTCCTCCGGCTCGGGAGCGAGCCTGTTCGTGGAGCCCCTCCCCGCGGTCGAGCTGAACAACGACATCGTCGCCCTCGGCGACGAGGAGCGGCGCGAGGTCGTGCGCATCCTGACCGAGTTGACCGCGCGCGTGGGCGACCGCGCCGACGACATCGCCCGGGCCGACGAGGTGATGGGCGAGCTGGACGCCGTCCAGGCCAGGGCGCTGGCCGCCCGCGACATGGACGCGGCGGCTCCGTCGATCTCCGAGGACCTGTCGCTCCACCTGATCAACGCCCGCCACCCGCTGCTGATACCGGTCGTAGCCGAGCGGCTGGGGATCTCCAGGCGTTCCACGCGAGAGCCCGTCCCGGTCACGCTGCGGGTGGGTTTCGGGTCCCCCGTTCTCGTCATCAGCGGCCCCAACACGGGCGGCAAGACCGTCGCCCTCAAGACCATCGGGCTCCTTGCCCTGATGGCCCAGTGCGGGCTCCATGTGCCGGCCGCGGAAGGCAGCGTCCTGCCCGTCTTCCGGCGCGTCTTCGCCGACATCGGTGACGAGCAGTCGATCGCGGCCGACCTCTCGACCTTCTCCGCCCACCTCTGCGCGATCGTGGAGATGACCTGCGACCTGGAGCACCCCGCCCTGGTGCTCCTCGACGAGGTCGGCGCCGGCACCGACCCCACGGAAGGCGGTGCCCTCGGGGTCGCGATCGTGGAGCACTTCCGCGGGCGCGGCGCCATGACGGTCGCGACCACCCACCACGGCCTGATGAAGGCCTACGCGCAATCCACCGCGGGCGTCGAGTGCGGCTCCTTCGGCTACGACCCGGAGACCTACGAGCCCAACTACCGGCTCACGCTGGGGCGGGCCGGCCGGAGCCTGGCGCTGGAGATGGCGGAGCGGCTCGGGCTGCCGGGCGTCGTGGTCGCCGACGCCCGCTCGCGGGTGGACGAGAAGCAGGCGCAGGCCGAGGCGCTCCTGAAGAAGCTCGAGGGGCACGAAGCACTGCTCTGCAAGGAGCAGGCCCGGATCGAGGACGCGCGGCACGCCCTCCGCGGGGAGCAGGAACGCCTTGCCGAGGTCGAGCGCGACATCGAGGCCGGCAGGAGGACGCAGGCGGAGGCGTTCGCCCGCGAGCTGGCGAGGCGCGGCGAGGAGGCGGCTCGGCGCATGGCCGACGCGGTGGGCGAGGCCGTTCGGCGCGTCGAGGCGGCCCGGGCCGCGCAGGCAGCGGCCGGCCGCGCCCGCACCGAGGCGGTCGGGATCATCCGCGAGGCCCAGGAGCAGGCCCTGGAGGGGATCCGGCCGGCCGCTCAGGTGGCGGACGTTCCCGCGATCGAGCTGGTCACGGGCGTCCGGGTCAAGGTCCGCAACCTCGGCGTCGCCGGCGAGGTGCTCTCGCTGGGCGACCACGGGGACGCGGAGGTGGCGGTCGGGGGCAAGCGCCTGCGTGTTCCCCGGCGGGAGCTGGTTCCGGTGGCGGCGGCGCACGCGCCCGGGCGGCCTCTCCCGTCGTCGCCCAGCCCGCGGTCGGGCGGAGACCGCTCGGCGGGTGCGCTCGTCGAGGTGAACGTGGTCGGCCTGACCGTGGACGAGGCCCTGCCGCGCGTGGACAAGGCACTGGACCAGGCCGTCATGGCGCAGCGCCGGGAGGTCCGGGTGATCCACGGCTTCGGCCAGGGCCGCCTGCGCAAGGCGGTGGCGGAGTTGCTCGACGGCCACCCGCACGTGGCGGCGTTCCGGGCGGGGGGCCCCCGCGAGGGCGGAGGCGGCGCGACGATCGTGGAGCTGAAGGAATAGCGCCGGCATCATGGGATTCCAGGAGGGGTTCATCGAGGAGGTCCGGCGCGCGTCGGACATCGTGCGCGTGATCTCCGAGCACGTGTCGCTCCGCAAGATGGGCACGTCGTGGAAGGGCCTGTGCCCGTTCCACAAGGAGAAGACCCCTTCCTTCAACGTGCGGTCGGAGCCGGCGGTCTTCCACTGCTTCGGGTGCGGCGAGGGCGGCGACGTGTTCCGGTTCCTGATGCTCCACGAGCGCGTGAGCTTCCCGGAGGCGCTCGAGACCCTGGCCCGCCGCTTCGGCGTTCCAATCCCCCAGGGGCGGTTCGAGACCGGACCGGAGTTCCGTGACCGCGAGGAGCTGCTGGCGCTGCTGGAGGCCGCCGCCCGGCACTTCGTGGACATGTTCTGGAGCGGCGCGGGCGCTCGCGCCCGCGAGTACCTCCTCGGCCGGGGGTTCAAGAAGGAGACGCTGGAGCGGATCCGGGCCGGGGCGGCGCTCGACTCCTGGTCCGGGTTGATCGAGGCCCTCAAGGGCCGCTTCAAGCCCGCGCTGCTGGCCGCTTCCGGGCTTGTCGTCGAGAAGCCGGAGACGCGGCACCAGTACGACCGCTTCCGCAACCGTGCGACCTTCCCGATCCTCAGCGAGTCCGGAAGGGTCGTGGCCTTCGGCGCCCGCAGCCTCGACGGCAGCGATCCCAAGTACCTGAACTCCCCGGAGTCCCCGGTGTACCAGAAGGCCCGGACGCTGTACGGCCTGTCTTGGGCGCGCGAGGGGATCCGCAGGGAGGGGCGGGTCGTGCTGATGGAAGGCTACCTCGACGTGGCCCGGGCCCACGAGGCCGGGATCGACGAGGCGGTGGCCGCGTGCGGCACCGCCCTGACCGGCGGCCACGCCCGGCTGATCCGGCGGTTCAGCGGACGGGCCGCGGTCAACTTCGACCAGGACGACGCCGGCCAGAAGGCCGCGCTCAAGAGCATCGACGTACTGGTGGAGGAGGGGCTGCAGGTCCAGGTCGTGGAGCTTCCGGCGGGCGACGATCCCGACACCTACGTGAGGACCCACGGGGGCGACGCCTACCGCAAGCGCCTCGAGGAGGCGCCGGTACACATGGAGTGGCTGATCCGCCGCGCCACCGCCGAGCACGACACCCGGGCGCCCGCCGGGAAGGGCGCCTACCTCAACGCGCTGCTGCCGGCCCTGGCGCGGATCGACAGCGCGGTCGAACGGGCGGCGTGGGTGCCGGTGGTCGTGGAGCGCGGCGGCCTGGACGGACGCGCCGCCCAGGAGGAGCTGCGGCGCGCGGTGGCGGCGCGGGCGAGCTCCCTGACGCCGCGCGAGGTCCCGGTCGCGACGCCGGCTCCCGCGATGCGCTCCCTGCTGCCGGCGGAGCGCTGGCTGGTGGCGCTGTCCTTGAGCGGCGCGGAGGGAATCGCGGCCGCGCTCGGCGAGCTGGACGAGGCGGACCTGGCCGGCCTGCGCGCGGCCCCGGTCCTGGCCGCCGCACGGGCGGTGCTGGCCGAAGGACGCGCCGCGACGCTGCCGGCGATCGAGCCGCTGCTCACGGACGAAGGCCAGCGCCGGCTGCTGCGCGAGATCGCGGTCGAGGACGGGCCCTCGGGCGTGACACCCCTCGAGTGCGCGAGGGAACTGAAGCGCGTGCTGTTGAAGGCGCGCATGGCGGAGATCCAGAAGGGGCTTCTGGGGGCGAGCGGAGACGCCCTCCAGGCCCTGCTCCGGGAGAAGAACCAGCTCGGGCGGCTGATGGCGAGCTTGTAGGGAGGATATCGATCGCGATGGCGTTGTCTATCGAAGAGAAGTACGACGAAGTCCGGCAGCTCATCACCATGGGCAAGGAGAAGGGCTACCTCCTCTACGAGGAGGTCAACGACATGCTGCCGTCCGAGATCACGTCCTCCGACGATCTCGACGACATCTTCTCCATGTTCGGGTCCATGGGCATCGAGGTCGTGGACTCGGAGCAGAAGTTCCGGGAGAAGGCGGACGGCGAGGAGGGAGCCGAGCTGGACCTCACCCCCGGCGCCCTGGACAAGACCAACGACCCGGTGCGGATGTACCTGCGGGAGATGGGGACGGTACCCCTGCTCACCCGAGAGGGCGAGGTCGAGATCGCCAAGCGGATCGAGCGCGGCAAGAAGGCGGTGCTGCGGGTGATCTCGCGCACCCCGATGGCCGCCCAGGAGGTGGCCCGGCTGGCCGAGCGCCTCCAGGCCGGCGAGATCTCCGTCCGGGACGTGGTGATCTTCAACGAGGAGGAGGTTACCGAGGACAAGATCGAGAACAAGGTCAAGGAGACCCTCGGCCTCACCGACAGGGTGGCCCGGGCCCACCGGGACTACCTGGCCTACCGCAAGAAGTTCGTCGAGATCGGCAAGCGCGAGCCCAAGTACGTCAGGGCGAAGTGGCGGCTTGGGCGCTTGCGGATCGGGGTCTCCAGGGCCATCCGCGACATCGAGTACAGCGAGCCGGTGAAGCGCCGGCTGACCGAGCGGATCCGCGAGTCGGTGGAGCGCATCCGCGACGCCGAGGACCGGATCGCCCGCCTGGAGCCCAAGCTCAAGGCCAAGGTCTCCGACGAGTACAAGAAGTCCGTCCGCAGGCTCATCCACGAGCAGCGCGAGGCGCTCCGGCAGATCGCCGAGGAGTTCGACACCCGCACCGATGAGCTGAAGCGGACGCTGGACACGGTGATCACCGGCGAGAACCAGGCCGAGCAGGCCAAGAAGGAGCTGGTGGAGGCCAACCTCCGCCTGGTGGTCTCGATCGCCAAGAAGTACACGAACCGCGGACTGCAGTTCCTGGACCTGATCCAGGAGGGGAACATCGGGCTGATGAAGGCGGTGGACAAGTTCGAGTACAAGCGCGGCTACAAGTTCTCCACCTACGCGACCTGGTGGATCCGCCAGGCCATCACCCGCGCCATCGCCGACCAGGCCCGCACCATCCGCATCCCGGTGCACATGATCGAGACCATCAACAAGCTCATCCGGACGTCCCGCGCCCTGGTCCAGGAGCTGGGCCGCGAGCCGACCTCCGAGGAGATCGCCAAGCGCATGGACATCCCGGTCTCGAAGGTGCGCAAGGTCCTCAAGATCGCCCAGGAGCCGATCTCCCTGGAGACGCCCATCGGCGAGGAGGAGGATTCGCACCTCGGGGACTTCATCGAGGACCGCAACGTGGTCTCCCCGGCGGAGGCGGTCATCAACATCAACCTCAAGGACCAGACCGAGGCTCTCCTCAAGACGCTCACTCCCCGCGAGGAGAAGGTCATCAAGATGCGCTTCGGTCTCGGCGACGGCAGCGAGCACACCCTGGAGGAGGTCGGCCAGAACTTCGCCGTCACCAGAGAGCGCATCCGCCAGATCGAAGCCAAGGCCCTGCGCAAGCTGCGCCACCCGTCCCGCTCGCGGAAGCTCAAGGCGTTCCTGGAGGGGTCCCGGATCTGAACCCGTCGGCCAGGGGAACCCGCGGCGCCGCTGGTATGATGGTTGGGCAGCGCCGGTTCTCCTGGATGCCCGAAAGCCAGATCCCCACCCCGACTCGAGCGGGCTCACACGACCGGCGGGACCGGCCCGCCCTGCAGTACGCGCTGGCCGCGGCCGCGGTCGCGGCCGCGGCGTTGGTGCGGCTGCCGTTCGAGCCGCTGTTGCAGGGACGTGCACCCTACGCACTGTTCTTCCTGCCAATCCTCCTGACCGCCTGGCGGGGCACGGTGGGACCGACCCTGGCCGCCGCCGGGCTCTCTGCGGCGACCGCGTGGCTCTTCGTCGTCCCCCGCGACGAGCCCGGCCACGCCGCCTCGCTGGTGCTGTTCCTGGCCGCCTCCGGGGCGATGGCCTTCCTGGCCCGGGCGGCCAGGCGCGTCCACATGCAGGCGGAAGCGGCCCTGGCCGCGGCCCGGCGCACGCGGCAGGCGGCGAACCTCGCGGTCTGGGAATGGGATCTCCGGGGGACGGGCGGCCGCTCGGAAGGCCTGCCGCAGCTCCTCGGGCTGGACCCTGCCGACGAAACCCCGCCGACCCGGCAGCAGTTCCGCTCCCTGATCCATCCCGACGACCTTCCCCTCGTCGACGCGCAGACGAAGAAGGCGGTCGAGTCCGGCGGGCAGTTCAGGACGGAGTTCCGGGTCCACAGCCCGGTGCTCGGCGAGCGCTGGCTCTCCTCGATCGGCGAGGTCGTCCGGGACCCGGCCGGCCGGGCCCTGCATCTCGCCGCGGTCACCCTCGACGTCACCGACCGGAAGCGGGGGGAGGAAGTCGAGGCGCGGCTGGCGGCGATCGTAGCGTCCTCGGAGGACGCGATCATCGGGAAGGACCTGAACGGCGTGGTCCAGTCCTGCAACGTCGCCGCGGAACGGCTCTTCGGCCACGCGGCCGAGGAGCTGATCGGTCGGCCGATCACGGTCCTCATCCCACCCGACCGGCAGGAGGAGGAGCGGCTGATCCTCGAACGGCTGCGCAACGGCGAGCGGATCGAGCATTACGAGACGGTGCGCTTGGCCCGCGACGGACGCCCGATCGACGTCTCGCTCTCGATCTCGCCGATCCGCGACGCCGCGGGGAGGATCGTCGGGGCCTCGAAGATCGTCCGTGACGTCACCGAGCGCAAGCGCGCGGCGGAGGCGCTGGCGGCGCAGCGGGAGTGGTTCCGCGTCACCCTCTCCAGCATCGGCGACGCGGTGATCGCCGCGGACGTCGAAGGGCGCGTCACGTTCATGAACTCGGTCGCGGAGCGGCTGACCGCATGGCCCACCTCCGAGGCCCAGGGCCGGCCCCTGGCCGAGGTCTTCCACGTGATCAGCGAGGACACACGCCGACGCTTGAAGGACCCGACCGCCAAGGTCCTGGAGACCGGGAAGGTCCAGGGGCTGGCCAACCACACCGTCCTCGTCGGCCGCGACGGCGCGGAGTGGCCCGTGGACGACAGCGCCGCCCCCATACTGGACGACCGCGGCAAGGTCCTGGGAGTCGTGCTCGTGTTCCACGACGTGATCGAGCGGCGGCGCACGGAGGCCGCGCTCGCGGAGCAGCGGGCCCAGCGCGAGCGCCTGCACGAGAGCGAGCGCGCGGCCCGCGCGGAGGCGGAGCGGGCCAACCGGATCAAGGACGACTTCGTGGCCATGGTCTCCCACGAGCTCCGGACGCCGCTCAACGCCATCCTCGGATGGACCCGGCTCATGGCGCAGAGCCCGGACGACCTGGAGATCGTCCGCCGCGGCCTGGAGGTGGTCGAGCGGAACACGAACGCTCAGACCCAGCTCGTCTCCGACCTCCTGGACGTCAGCCGGATCGTCTCCGGCAAGCTGCACCTGGAGGTCCAGGACGTCGACCTCGCCTCCGCGGTGGAGGACGCCATCCAGACCGTGCAGACCGCCGCCGACGCAAGGGGGGTCCAGATCCACCGCGCGATCGACACGACGCTGGGATCCATGGCCGGGGACCCGGCCCGGCTGCAGCAGGCGGTCTGGAACCTTCTCTCGAACGCGATCAAGTTCAGCTCCCCGCGAGGCGCGGTCAGGGTGACGCTGCGCCGCTCGGGCACCCAGGCGGAGATCGCGGTGGCCGACCAGGGGGTCGGCATCCGGCCAGAGGTACTGCCCTTCGTCTTCGAACGGTTCCGGCAGGGCGAGGCCCTCACCACCCGCCGCTTCGGCGGGCTGGGCCTCGGGCTGACCATCGTGAAGCAGGTCGTGGAGCTGCACGGCGGGAACGTGCAGGCCCACAGTGAGGGCGAAGGCAAGGGAGCCACCTTCACCCTGAGGTTTCCGATCGCCGCCTTCGGCCGGCGGCCGGACCTGCGGCGCGACGAGGGTGCGAGGACGCCGGTCGCCGCGGGCGGTGCCTCGCTGGAGAGCATCAAGGTGCTGGTCGTCGAGGACGAGCCCGACACCCGCGACCTGGTGCGGCGGTTGCTCGAGGAGCACCGTGCGGAGGTGCTCACCGCGGGGTCGGCCGGAGAGGCACTGGAGATCCTGGCCTCCGCTCGTCCGGACATCCTGGTGAGCGACATCGGCCTGCCGGAGATGGACGGCTACGAGCTGATGCGGCGCATCCGGCGGTTGGGCGCCGACTCGGGCGGTCGGATCCCGGCCGTGGCCTTGACCGCCTTCGCTCGCTCCGAGGACCGCACCCGCGCCCTGCGTGCCGGGTACCAGACCCATCTGGCGAAGCCGATCGAGCCGGCCGAGTTGGTGGCGGCGGTGGCCAGCTTCGCCGACCTCGTCGCCTCCCGGCAGAAGACGGGCCCTTCCGACTCCGCGTAGTCGAAGCCCGCCGCACTCGCGCGCTCCAGATCGTCCGTGCCGTGCCGACGGAGGGCCCGGCTACCCGGCGCGGCCGGACGCCGCGAGCGTCACCGATTCCACTTCCAGCAGGAACCACTGACCGTCGAACGGCTGCACCGGACGGGAGACGCCCTCGACCACGAGCTTCGCGTGGTTGCTGATCTGGGAATTCTCCTTGTCCTGGCTGTCGGAGAAGACGGTGACCGTCGTCCCGCCCCGCACCTTCAGCGTGGCGCGGTAGTCGAGCGCATAGAGGTCGTGATCGAGGGGGCCCTCCGCGTCAGGCAGGCGGCTCGGAGTCGGGCCATGTCTGGCACCTCACGCTGCCGCGGCGGCGCGGCCAGCCGTGAAGGGTAGCGTCCGCGCCGGCCGGTTTCACCCGCGCGGAGACGTGGACGGCGCCGCTGGTCGCGGACCCTGGCCTCCCCAAGGGGGTGCCAAAAAACGCGCACAGTCGCGCGAAGGCCGAGCGCGAGGGGCGCGGCGTGCCACTGAGCGCTCGTGCTAGTTGATTTTTGGCACCCCCTAAGCGGTCGGGGCCGGTTTCGGGGGATGGCGCCGGGGCGGCTTGGGAGCGTGGGCGGTCCGATAGTCTTCCAGCTCGGAGTCGTCGACGCTCAGCCAGGCCGGAAGCGGCCCGTCGCCGGCCAGCAGCTCCTTCTGGAGCTTGAGGAAGCAGATCTCCGGGCCGTCCTGGAACCGCACGCGATGGCTCAGGAACGCTTCGTTGGGGATCGCGAGGATCACCTCGACGGCCTCGTCGCCACGCCTGACCCGCAGCGTGTACTCGCGCGCCTTCGCGCTGGTGACGAAGCCGACGTACTCGACCTGGGGACCTATCATCGGAGTCCTCCTGGCAAGCTCGTGGAGGGACCCCGAACGGTCCACGCGGCTAGCGTGAGCATCTTACCACGCCCCACGGCCGCGCTGCGGGCCTCCGCGCCCGCGCCGCCGTAACTGAACGGCGGCCGCCCGCTGACGCTCAACCACACCGTCGACTTCTTCAACCTGGTTCGCCAGACGGGCTGACCGCGCCGGAGACGAAGGACCTGGTCGGGCTCATGAGAAGGACCCGGACGCGCCCGCAGGTGTGGCCGCCGTCCCGGCGCGAGTGGACGGCGCCGTATACGTGCAGCTGCGCGACAGCGTCCTGGACAGGATCCCCCGGACCCGGATGCTGCAGGTTGAGGGCGACGACCGGGACCGAGCCTGCGGACGGCGCCCCTACTCCGCTCGGAGCACGGCGGCGGGATCCAGGCAGGCGGCGCGGCGGGCCGGAACGGCGCTGGCGAGGAGCGCGACGACGCCGAGGACCAGGGGCAGCACCGTGAAGGTCAGCGGATCGGTCGCGCTGACGCCGACCAATGCGCCCGCCATCACCCGGGACAGCGCCAAGCCGAGGAACAGGCCGGCGGCGAGGCCGAGGGCGACGAGGCGGAAGCCCTGGCCCACCACCATCCGCAGGATGTCGCCCCGCCGGGCGCCCAGCGCCACCCGTACGCCGATCTCGCGGGTCCGCTGGGCGACCGTGTACGAGATGAGGCCGTAGAGCCCCACGGTGGCAAGCCCGAGGGCCACGACCGCGAAGGCGACGAACAGGCCGGTGATGACGCGGTTGCTCGCGAGTTCCTCGAAGAACGCCCGCTCCATGGTCTTGACGTCGTAGAGCGGCTGCTGGGGGTCGAGCCGGGAGACCTCGCTGCGGGCCGCTGCGACGACCGGGTCGAGGCTCGACGTGCGGACGAAGAACGTGAAACCTCGAGCCGGCTGCTGCTCGAACGGCAGGTACACCTGCGGCACCGGAGGCTCCCCGGGCTCCGTGTTGTACACGTCGCGGGCCACGCCGACGACGGTGCGCCACGGCGAGCCCGCCGGGCCGACCTGCAGGCGGCGGCCCACCGGCACGGCCTCGGCGAAGTACCGCCGGACGAGGGCCTCGTTCACGATCACGACCGGCTCTGCGCCGGCCGCATCCTGCGGTCCGAAAGCACGGCCACGGAGGATCGGGATCCGGAGCGTCTCGAAGTACGAAGCCCCCACGATCGTCCGCGCCGCCCACGGCTGGGCGTCTCGCGCCGGCGGCTCGGCGCCCGCGATGGCGAACGCCTCGGTGGGCCCGCCGTCGAGGACGGGTCGGGCAGTCGCCACCGCGACGCCGCTGACTCCCGGGACCGCGGCCAGCGCCTGCTCGAGCTGAGCCACGAACGCGCGCACCGCCTGGTCGGCGCCGTACCGCGCGGCCGGCAGCTCGGCCTTGAAGGTGAGCAGTTCTCGAGACTCGAAGCCGAGGTCCAGGCGCTGGAAGAACAGGGCCATGCGCACGGCCAGGCCGGCGACGAGCAGCAGCGACAGCGCGATCGCCAGTTGGCCGGCCACCAGCACGCTGCGGCCGCGGGCCCTCCGGACCGACGCGCCGACCGCACCGCCTCCCGCGTCCTTCAGGGCGCCCACGACGTCGCGGCGGGTGGCCTGCAGGGCGGGCAGCAGCCCGAAGATGGCGGGGGTGAGCAGCGAGATCGCCGCCGAGAAGGCCAGCACCCGCCGGTCGACCGCAACCAGCTCGAAGAACTGCTCGAAGGTCACGGAGCGGATCAAGTCGAGCCCCGCGTTGGCCAGGGCCACCCCGAGGACGCCGCCGAGCGCGGCCAGCACGGCAGCCTCCGTCAGGGACTGCCGCACGAGCTGGAGCCGGCTCGCCCCCAGCGCGGTCCGGATCGCCGTCTCGCGCCGGCGCGAGGCGGCCCGAGCGAGGACGAGGTTAGCCACGTTTGCGCACGCCACGGCCAGAACCAGCGCGACCGCGATCGCCATCAGGGCGAGGACCGTCCAGGTGTGGGCTCCGGTCATCGCCCTCCGGATCGGCAGGACCTGGGCGCTCCAGCGGGCGTTGGTCGCGGGGTGCTCGCGTTCCTGCACCCGAGCCAGGGCCTGCAGCTCGGCCTGCGCCTGCGTCACCTCCGCTCCCGGCTTCAAGCGGCCGGTGACGCGCAGCGAGCGGTCGGTACGGTCGCCCGGGTCCGCCGCCGCTCCCAACGCGGTCCACACGTCGATCTCGCTCAAGTTGCCGATCTCGATGCGCGGCGTCAGCACCCCGACCACGACGTGGGGCTCGCCGTCGAGGGTCAGCGACGCGCCGACGACGTTGGGATCGGCGCCCAGGTGCCGCGACCAGAAGCCGTGGCTGAGCAAGGCCACCCGGGGCGCGCCGGGCTGGTCGTCCGCGGCCTGCACCACCCGGCCATGCACGGGCTCGAGCTGCCAGATCGCGAACAGGCTGGCGGTCGCTTCCGCCCCCCCGACCCGTAGCGGGTCTCCTGCGCCGGTGAGGTTGTACGTCACCCGCCGGAACGCGCCGAGGTCCTCGAAGCTCCCGCTGTCCCGCCCCCAGTCCAGGAAGTCGCCGTACGCGACCCCCATTCGATCCCGCCCGCGCTCCGGGTGCGTGGCGAACACCATGGTGGTGCGCGACGTGTCCCCGAAGGGGAGCGGCCGGAGGACGAAGAAGCTGACGAAGCTGAAGATGAGGGTGTTCACCCCCACCGCCAGACCGAGGGTCACGACCACCACGGCCGTGAAGCTCCGGCTCTTCCAGAGCTGACGGAAGGCGAATCGGACGTCACGGACGAGGTGATCCATCGGGCGCTCCTCCGTTCAACGCCATGCCCGATGCAATGAGGAGGCCGGCACCCCCCCGCGCATGAACTCCAGTGGAGCGGCCAACTTACGCGTCCAGGGCGACCGCCGCCCGCTCTAGCGGACGTGCGGAGCCGGACACTCGTCGTCCCATGGGCGGAGACACGGCCTCCGGGGCCGGTCTATAACTTGGGGGGGCGGCCCGATCCGCCCAAAGCGTCCCCAAGGAGGGTTGATGCCCCTTCGATCGTCGGTCGATCCCGCCCCGGCTGTTCCGGCACCCGCCGGGGGCATGCGCCGGTACCTGGTCGTGCGGACCTTCCCCCCCGGGGCGCTGGACGGGCTCGACGCGGCAGGCAAGCGGGAAGTGAACCGGAAGAACGCCATCCACTCGGCGCGCTGGGTGCACTCGTACGCTACCGCGGACAAGACCCGTACCTTCTGCATCTACGAGGGCCCCGACGAGAACGCGATCCTGCAGGCGGCCACCGCAAACGAGCTGCCGGTGGACTACGTCGTCGAGATCCCCGTGGTCTTGATGCCGAACTGAATCCGTCCACGAGCCCGAACCGCTCGCCGAAGGCGCCGTGGCGTGGTGGTGGCCCAGGTCAGCAGCGACGCGGTCCGGCCGCGGGCCGGGTCGCTGTGCTCGGACCTGGGGACCCAGCTCCGGAGTCCGACAGCGCGGGGATGAGCCCCCCGGAAGCGGCTCGTCCCCGCGGGAGCGGGCGGCCTCATCCCGGAGGGGTCGACGTGGGCAGACCGACCATCGCGGCGCTCACGTCCCACAGCCGCCGGGCGAGACCGTCGTCCTGGGCGAGCGCCGAGGTCGGCACGCGCCGGCCTTTCTCGAAATAGGCCCCGGAGACGCCTTCGAGCGCCGGGTCGGCGGCGAGCTGCACGACGTAGGAAGCGCCCTGCTCCACGCTGATGAAGAACGGCCGGTAGAAGAGGTTGACCACGGGCCTCGCCCACAGGGGCGCGCCCGACCAGATGTTGGTCGCCACGGAGCCGGGATGGAGGCTGTTGGAGCTCACGCCGGCGCCGGCGAGGCGGCGGGCCAGCTCGGAGGCGAAGAGCACGTTGGCCAGCTTCGAGCGGGCGTACGCCTTCATGATCCAGTAGCCGCGCTCGAGACCGAGGTCGTCGAAGTCGAGCGTGCCTCTCCGGTGCCCGACCGAGGCGACGGTGACGATGCGCGCGGGCGCGCTGTCCACGAGGAGGCCGAGGAGCAGGTTGGTGAGGAGGAAGGGCCCGAGGTGGTTCACCGCGAAGGTCGCTTCGATCCCGTCGGCCGTTACGCGGCGCGCCTTGTTGACGCCCCCGACGTTGTTCACGAGCACGTCGAGGCGACGATGGCGCGCGCGGAAGTCGGCCGCCAGCGCTCGGACCGCCACCTGCGACTCGAAGTCACAGAGGAGCGTGGCGACGTCGTCCGACCCGCTGCGGGCAGCGACGGTCGTGCGCGCGCTCGCGGTCCGTGAAGGGTCGCGGCCGACCATCACCACGCGCGCGCCGAGGCGGGCCAGCTCCACCGAGGCTTCGAGGCCGAGACCGCCGGTGGCGCCGGTCACGAGGACGGTGCTGCCCCGCACTTGCCAGGCCACCGATGCCCTACCGTGCTCCGATTCCCATGGAGCTCCTTCCCGGAAGCCGACTATCCCGCCGCCGCCGTCGCCCTGTCAACGTTCGTGCCTCGGGCCGCGCTTTCGACCGCGCCGGGCGGCTACAATGCCGCCGGCTACGGCGAGGCGGGCCGGCGGCCGCCAGTCGCCTTCCTTCAGGTCCGACCGAACCCGAGGAGGATTCCTCATGCCGCTCCCGCCGCTCCGCGCCTGCACCGCCCTGGCCCTGGCCTTCGGAATCGGCTGCGGAGGCCCCGGCTCGCCGGTCACGCCGCCCACCCCCGCGCCGACCCCCGCGCCGACGCCTACTCCCACCCCCTTGACGGCGTGCCAGCGCATCGGGCCCGGCGTGGGCGACGCCAACGCCCGCTGCCTCACGACCTCCCCCTCTTTCCTGAGCGACGTGGACCGCGCGATCGACCAGCTCGTGAGACAGAAGCCCGAGCTGTTCGACCTCGACAACCAGAGGGGCGCCGACGGCTACCTCGTCAAGGGCGACGTGGACGAGTACTTCAACGGGGTCGTGAAGAACCTGAACGACATGGACCTCTGCGCCATCGTCGACCGGTCCGGTGAGATCGCGGTGAAGGACGACGCCGCGTCCAACGACCAGTACCACATCCTGCTCTCGTCCGGGCACGTCCGGCGCGGACCCGCGAGCTACCGCTCGACGTGCTTCCCCGCCTGGTTCTGAGGCCCGCGCGCGCCGGCGGCCGAGGGAGGCAGCGGGCGTGCGATCAGCGGCCGATCGCCAGCAGCTCGCGGTCGGTCCGGAAGTAGAACCGGCCGTCCACCAGGGCCGGCGAGGCGAGGACGCTCGCCCCGAGCCGGTTGACGCGCAGGACCTCGAACTCCGGCCCGGCCCTCAGGACGAAGGTCTCGCCGTCGTCGTTGGTGAAGAAGACCCTCCCGTCCGCGTAGACGGGCGAAGACGAGAAGCCCTCGCGCTGCGCCTCGCCCAGCCGTCCCTGCCAGACGGCCTCTCCGGTGGCCGCCCGGAAGCAGGTCGCCACGCTGGCCATGTCATTGACCACGTACAGGTAGTCGCCGTGCAGGAGCGGCGAGGGGACGAAGGGAGACCCCTTGACCTCCTTCCAGGCCACGTGGGTATCGCTCACGTCACCTCGGCCCCCGGGACGGATCGCCAGCGTCGGACCCGCCCGCCCCGAAGAGCAGAACACCAACCCGTGTCCCACGACCGGTGTCGGGATCACCTCCATGGTCGTCCCGCGGCAGCTCCAGAGATCGCGTCCGGAGTCGGGGTCGTAGGCGACCACCCGGTGCTGCCCGTTGACGACGATCTCTTCCCGGCCGCCGACCCGGACCGCGACGGGCGTGCCCCAACCCACGGTCCCCTGCCGCTCGGTGCGCCACCGCGGCCGGCCCGTCGCGGCGTCGAAGGCGGCGACGAAGGCGCCGCCCTTGTGGTCCTGGAACAGGACGAGGCGACCGCGATGAAGGAGGGGCGAGCCGGCGGTTCCGTGGTAGTTCGCAAAGGTGCCGAGCGAACGGTGCCAGAGGAGCCGGCCGTCGAGGTCGACTGCCATCAGGCCCTTGTTCCCGAAGAAGGCGTAGACCCGCTTGCCGTCCGTGGACGGCGTTGCAGAGGCAGGGCTGTTCTTCCGGTGGAGCTTCTCCGCGGTCGTATCGGGCGCCGCCGTCTCCCACAGCAGCTTCCCGTCGGAGCGCCGGAAGGCGAGGACGGCCGCTCGACCGTCCTCGTACCCCGTCGTGAGGAACACGCGGTCTTTCCAGACGATCGGCGACGAGTGGCCGCGACCGGGGACGGCGGTCCTCCACTGGACGCCGTCCGTCGCGGACCACGAGTCCGGATAGCCGCTTCCCACCGCGATGCCCTGTCCCGACGGACCGCGCCACCGCGGCCAGTAGCCGCGCGCCTCGCCCTCCGGTTCGACCATCGCTACCGCCTCGCCGGGCGCACCGTCAGTCTGCGGCGGGGAGCCCGCAGCCCAAGCGCCGGCGACGGCGAGTAGAACGAGCGCGGGACGGCGCGGCATCGCCACCTCCTGGAGGTTCGATCTTACCCGCGGCCTGGCGCTACGGCGACCGCCCTTTACTACGGGCCGTTCGCGGGCCTGACGATTCCAGCCGACGGCCGGCGGCCGCTGGTCGAGCTTTCCTGAAGCGCATCGCCACCAGCAGCGGCCAGCCGACGTGCTTGCGTGCTCGGGGAAAGCTGCGGGCGAACTTGGCGTCCGGCGCATGTTCGCTCATATGGTCAACAAGCAGGCCCGCCCGCGTCGCGGCCATGACGTAGTCGGACAGCTCCTGCCGGTAGCTCCGCGGCCGTATCTGGTCGCCGGTGGCGGGATCGTAGAACCTCGCGGAGTCACCTTTGAGCCACATCGCCGGATGCATGGCCGAGACCACGATGAAGCCGTCGCGCCGGCAGATCCGCGCCAGCTCGGCGAAGAACGCACCGAGGTTGCGGATGTGTTCGACCACGAGGCAGCACAGGACGCGGTCGAAGGTCCGGTCGGCGAACGGCAACCTCCGGTCGATGGCGCGGCGCAGGAAGCGCACCCGTTCGGCTCCGGGCTTCGCCCGGGCTCGCTCGATCATCCCCGGCGAGAAGTCGATCCCCGTCACATGGGCGCCTCCCCGCGCGAGCCGGACGGAGTGCCTTCCCGTGCCGCAGCCGATGTCGGCCACGGAGCGGCCTTTCACCGCGCCGAGCAGCCGTCGGACCACAGGCTCCTCGATGGCGATGAGCGGATTGCCGTCGCTGTCGTAGACCTGCGCCCAGCGATCGTAGCCTTGGCGGGTGGGAAGCGTCAGATGGGCCATGAATCGGTCCTCGTTGCGGCGGCCGTGCACGCGATCCATCTTCGCTGACTTTCGGTTCCGCGAGAACCGGCCCCGTTGGACCCGGGAAGAAGATGAACGTATGGAAGACCAGAGCATCGTCACCGTGGCGAGCAGCCGAGCCGGGCCAGGGTGAACACGACCACCGCGACCTCGGCGACGACGGAGGGCCGGGGCAGGATCTGGCCCGCCGAACGCCGGGGCGACGGGCGCGGTGCCGGAACCGTTGCTCCGCCGAGTGCCGTCCATGCCACGCCATTGAAGACGTCGATGCCAAGTATTCCATGGATCGCCTTGATCGATGTGCGCCCCTGGCGCTACGTTGGGCTCGAGGAGGCAGCGGTGATCCGGCTCGCGACGGCAGCGGACGCAGCGGCGGTAGCGGAGGTCTACGCGCCGGTCGTATCGGAGAGCGCGATCTCGTTCGAGCTCGTACCGCCCACCGCGGGCGAGATGGCCATGCGGATCGCGCGGGCCCTGGCCCATGCCCCGTGGCTCGTGTCGACGGAGGGCGGAACGGTGCTGGGCTTCGCGTACGCTTCCCCGCATTCTGAACGCGCGGCGTACCAGTGGTCGGTCAACGTGAGCGTCTACGTCGACGCGGCGGCGAGGCGGCGCGGCGTGGGGCGGTCGCTCTACGGTTCGCTGTTCTCACTCCTGCTCCTGCAGGGCTTCTATACCGCCCACGCGGGCACCACCCTGCCCAATCCGGCGAGCGTGGGCCTGCACGAGAGCCTCGGCTTTCACCCCGTCGGCGTCTACCGGTCGGTCGGCTACAAGCGCGGAGCCTGGCACGACGTCGGCTGGTGGCAACTGCCCCTCAAGGACAGGACGGGCGAGCCCCCGCCGCCGCGGCCCCCGTCTGCGGTTCGAACGCACCCGGAATGGGAAGCGGCGCTGCGGGAAGGTGAGGCCGGACTCGGACCGACACGGTGATTCGGAGCGGCGGAATCAGGCCGCCGGGTGAGGGCGTATGATGCGGGGATGGACGCCACGCGGTCGCCGCGCGTGGAGCACCTCTCGTGGGGGCGAGTCAGCGTCGAGGGGGAGGACCGCCCGTACAAGGACGCCAAGCTCTACCCGGGAGGCTCGCGCGAGTGGGACTGGCGCGAGACAGGGACCAGCCACGTGCCCGGGATCCAGCCGGCCGACGTCCAGGAGCTGCTCGACCGTGGCGCCGGGGTGGTCGTCCTCTCGAGCGGCATGCTGAATGCCCTGCGGACAAGGCCGGAGACGCTGCGCCTGATCGAGGCGAGCGGGGTCGAGGCCCGCGTGGTCAACACGAAGGAGGCCGTCCGGCTCTACAACGAGCTCTGCGGGAGCCGGCGCGTGGGCGCCCTGATCCACTCGACCTGCTGAAGCGGCTCCCGCCGCACACCTACGGCTCGAAGAATGCCGCAGCATCGCGGAATTGGAACCCGAGGCGCGCGGCGAAGGTACGGTCGCCGGCGTCGCGTCCGACGTAGAGGCAGCGCGGCGCGTCCAGACGGTGGCGCGCGACGAGCTCGACACCGAGGCCGGGGAGCGGCTTGCGGCACCAGCACACGGGCGGTCCGGCGCCGTGAGGGCAGAACCGGGTCTCGGCCTCGAGGCCGAGGAGCCGGTGGGTGCGCCCGAAGGCCGCGCCGACCTGATCGGCGCTGGCCGTCCCGTCCGCCACCTCCGGCTGCCAGGACAGGCCCAGCAGCAGCCAGCCGTCATCCCGGCAGCGAGCCAGAACCTCCCTGCACCCCGGCAGGACCTCCACGTCGTCAGGTCCGTCCGGTGTGCGCCGGCCGGAGCGGCTGCGCCGCACCACCCCGTCGTACCAGAACAGCACCGCGCGGTTCGTGAAGCCGGGGTCGCGCCGCCGCTCGAACGGGACGACGTCGATCCGGGTGAATCCCTCGGCCATGTCGGGCGGCTCGAGCTCGCGCTGGTACCGGAACTGGACCCCGGGGGCGAACGCCCCGGGGTCGGTCCGCGACGCCACCGCGAGCTCCTCCGGCGCCAGCAGGCGGCCGTAGCGGGCCACCATGCGGCTCGCGGCGTTGACCTGCGCGTCGGCGAGGCTGGTCTTCACCCACACGCAGCGCACGGGCAGGCCGCGGGCCCAGGCCCGTTCGACGAGCGCGCCCCGCGACTTGCGCGACACGTACGTGTTGTCCGCCACGATGCGCTGGCGTCCCGAATCGACGAGGCGGTCCAGCGCCGCAAGGAGAGCGGCGAGCCTCCCGCCCGCCTCGTCGCGGTTGAGGCGCGCGTAGCCCCGGGCGACGAGGTCCGACGCCACCGTGCTCTTCCCGGCGCCGGGCAGACCCATCACCAGGACCACCTCCCGGCTCTCGTCGCGCGACGGCTGCCGGCGGGAGCGAGGGACCCGCAGCACGCGTCCGGTCGGGAAGCGTTCGTCCAGGCGCGCGCGATCGGCTCCGCTCAGCTCGATCCCGGGCAGCCGGCCCAGCGATCGCGCGGTATCGAGGCGGGTCGGACCGGGGATGGGCAGAACGAGCGGTGACAGGCCGCGCAGCCAGGCGAGGGCGATCTCGCACGCGGTCACGCCGTGCCGGGCGGCGAGCTCCGCCAGCAGCGGATCGGCCTCGAGCCGGCGCCGGCCCTGCGGACCGCCGAGCGGCCGGTGGGCGATCAGTCGGATGCCATGGGCCAGGCAGTGCTCGGCCACGCCGTTCATCACGCTCTCGTCGTGCCAGGGGCCCAGCTCCACCTGCACCGCAGCCACGTCCACGGTGCGTCGGGCCTCCTCGATCTGGCCCACGGTGACGTTGCACAACCCGATCTGCGCGACCCGGCCGTCGCGTTGGAGCGAAGCCAGGGCGCGCACGCTGGTGGCCAGCGGAGTGCGCGGATCGGGGGCGTGGAGCTGGTACAGGTCGATCCGGTCGGTACCCAGCGCACGGAGGCTGGCCTCGCAGGCGGCGATCAGGTGCCGGGCGCGGCCGTCCGGGACCCAGCGACCCTCGGGCCGCCTCAGGCCGCCCTTGGTGGCGATCTGGATCGCCGTGCGATCGCCGTGCCAGCAGGCGAGGGCGCGGGCGAGCAGCCGCTCGTTGTGCCCGGCTTCCTCCGGGCTGCTGAAGTAGGCGTCGGCGGTGTCCAGGAACCGGACGCCCGCCTCCAGGGCGGCGTGGAGGACGGCCAGCGACCGCTCCTCGTCGCGCTCGGCTGCGGTGGACAGTCGCATGCAGCCCATGCCCAGCGGGCGCACGGGTCGGGCATCCATTTCTCCGGGAGTCTACGCCTCCCGGACCGGGTCTGGTTCCGGCGTCGTCGTCTTCCCAATGCGTCACCTCGAGGCCTGCGAGCTGCCGGCCAGCCGGGTCACGTTCGCTCGTGACCGCTGCCACCGGCTGGCCGCCCGCTGCGGATAGAATCGCTCCGGGACCAGGGCCGCCCCCGCCCGCGCTGGGGCGAGCGCAGCGACAGGAGCCGAAAATGCTGGACTCTTGGGTCGTGGTGGGCCTCGACAACGGAGGCAACAAGAACAACGCCACGGTCCTCGACTCCGGCGGGACGTTCCTCGTCGACTGCATGCTCGAGATGCCGAGCCGCGTCCAGGAGGGCCCGTTGGTTGCGGTCGAGACCCTGGCGGAGTCCTACGCCGCCGTGCTCGAGAGGACGGGCGTCGATCCCAGCCGGGTCAAGGCGGTCGGGCTGGACACGCCCGGGCCGGCGAGCGCCGACGGGGTCATCTCGTCGCTGGGCTCCACCAACTTCAGCCACCAGGGGTGGCGGGGCTACGACTTCCGGGCGGGGCTCGAGGCGCGCCTGGGCGTGCCGGTCGTCTACAACAACGACGGCAACGCGGCGGCGCTCTACGCCCATCACGTCTGCTTCGGGGCCGATTCGAGCCGCAGGTCCTCCGTGGCCGCCATCGTGGGGACGGGACTCGGGGGCGGAGTCATCGAGTCCGGGCACATCGTCAAGGGTGCCGCGGGGATGGCGGGCGAGCTGGGCCACGTGCACATCCCGATGGAGGGGCTCCTGGCCGAAGGGCAGCCGGTGCCGCGCTGCAACTGCGGCTTCACCGGCGATGCGGAGAGCGTCGCCTCGCTGACCGGCATCGAGAGGAACCTGCTCCCCTACTGGCTGTCCCGCCACCCCGACCACGAGCTGGCGAGGACGGGCAGCGTGGCGGAGGCGGCCAAGCGGGTCCGCTCGTACGGGGTGAGCGGAGATCCCCTGGCGCGTCGCATCTTCGAGCAGCAGGCCATGGCACTGGGGCGCCTGTTCACCATCGCCGCCAACTTCACCGACCCTCACGCGTACTTCGTCGGGGGCGGCGTGGTCGAGGCGGCCCCGGACTTCCGCGAGTGGTTCCTCGCCAAGGTCGAGGAGAACACGCTGCTGCGTGAGGAGCAGGCGCGGGCGGCCCGGTTCGCGCTCGTCCCCGACCTGGACATGGCCGGGGCGCGGGGGGCGGCCCTCGCCGCTCTCGAGCACCTCAGGGTCCACTGAACGCGGCCGTCGGGGCTGAGCGTCCCGGGCCGTCACGAGTGCGCTGGAGGACGGGGAAGGACGTGCTCGAGCGGGATCGCTGGTCGAGGGCGGACGAGCTGTTGGATGCCGCCCTGGACCAGCCTGCCGGCCTGCGCGAGGCCTGGATCCGGCAGGCGTGCGGCGCCGACGCCGAGCTGCGGCGCCGAGTGCTGCGCCTACTGGAGCTGGCCGAGCGCGACGACGACGATCTGCGCCCGCGGGGCGCCCTCTCCGGCCCGCTGTGGGAGCAGTCGCCCGACCCTGATACGGGAGCCGAGCCGGCGGAGCTGGCCCCGGGCCAGGTCGTGGGCCCCTACCGCATCGTGGGGCTCCTGGGCCGGGGCGGCATGGGGTACGTCTACGAGGCGGAGGATCCCAGGCTGGGCCGGCGCCTCGCCCTCAAGGTGCTCCCTCCCGAGCTGGACTCCGCCGAGCGCCGCCACCGCTTCGAGCAGGAAGCGCGGTCGATCGCGGCCCTGAACCACCCGAACATCGTCCACGTCTACGCGGTGGAGCAGGCGGAAGGCCTTCGGTTCATCGCCATGGAGCGGGTGGACGGCCGCACCCTCTCCGAGCTGATCCCGCCCGGCGGGCTGCCGCTGCCCCGCCTGCTGGAGCTGGCGATCCCTCTCGCCGGCGCCCTGGCCGCCGCGCACGACCGCGGCGTGATCCACCGCGACCTCAAGCCCTCGAACGTCATGGTGACCGCGGACGGGCACGTGAAGGTGCTCGACTTCGGCCTGGCCAAGCTGAGGAAGGAGGCCCCCGCCGGCACGGGCCACTTCGAGACCCGCGAGGGGCACGTGCTCGGAACCGTGTCGCACATGTCCCCGGAACAGGCCGAGGGGCTGGAGGCTGACCCACGCACCGACGTCTTCTCGCTGGGTGTGACCCTCTTCGAGATGAGCACCGGGCGGCTCCCATTCGCCGGGGGGAGCGCAGCCTCGATCATCACGTCGATCCTGCGCGACACGCCGCCGTCGGTCACCGACCTCAACCCCCGGCTGCCCCGCGACCTCGCCCGGATCGTCAGGCGCTGCCTTTCCAAGGATCGCGGCCGCCGGTACCAGACCGCCCTGGACGTACGCAACGACCTGGACGAGCTGCGCCTGGCTCTGGCGACCGGCGAGGTCGCGCCATGGCGCGGCCGCTCGCGGTGGCCGGCCGCCCTCGTCGCCGTCGCCGGGGTCGGGTTCGCCCTCGCCACGTTCCGCCTCCTCCAGGCGCCCCCGCCGCCGGTCCCGCCGCCGGTGGATGGGACGTTCGCCCCCCTCACCTCGGCTCCGGGGCCCGAGCTTTTCCCCTCCCTCTCTCCGGACGGCCGCTTCGTCGCGTACTCGGCGCGCGCGGAGAGCGACTGGGACGTCTTCCTGTTGCGGGCGGAGGGCCAGCGCCCCATCAACCTGACGGCAGGATCCGGGGCCGACGACGTGCAGCCCGCCTTCTCCCCCGACGGGGAGCGGATCGCCTTCCGCTCGTCCCGGGAGGGCGGCGGGCTGTTCGTGATGGGCGCGACGGGCGAGTTCCTGCGCCGGGTGGCGGACCTTGGCTGGAACCCCACCTGGGCCCCGGACGGCTCGGAGATCGCGTTCTCGACCCAGCCCGTGTTCGACACGCCCCTCGACCGCCCGAGCCGCGGCGAGCTGTGGGCGGTGAAGCTGGACGGCGGCGTGACCCGGCGGATCAGCACCGGCGACGCGGTCCAGCCGAGCTGGTCGCCCCACGGTCACCGCGTGGCCTACTGGGGGCTCGTGGCGGGTGGCTCGCGGCGGGACATCTGGACGGTTGCGGCGTCCGGGGGCGAGCCGGAGCCGGTGACCCGGGACGAGGCGGTGGACTGGAGCCCGGCGTGGTCTCCCGACGGCGAGCACCTCTACTTCTCGAGCGACAGGGGCGGGAGCATGAACCTGTGGCGGGTGGCCATCGACGAGAGGAGCGGGCGGGTGAAGGGCGAGCCGGAACGGGTGACCGCGCCCTCGTCGTTCGCGCACCACGCCGGCTTCTCGCGCGACGGCAGCCGGATGGCGTACGTGTCCGCCGACGCCGACCAGGAGCTGCGCCGGATACGCTTCGACGCCTCGGCGGGACGCGTCGCGGGCGAGCCGGAGGCGGTCGCGCGGGACCTGCGCCGGGCTTCGTTCCCCGACGTCTCGCCGGACGGGGAGTGGGTCGTCTACTCGCGGACCGAGCCGCAGGAGGACCTGCTGATCAGCCGCCTGGACGGCCAATCGCGCCGGGCGCTCACCGACGACCCGTTCCGCGACCGCAGGCCGCGCTTCTCGCCGGACGGAACGCGGATCGCCTTCTACTCGAACCGCGGCGGCAACTACGAGATCTGGACCATCGCCCGCGACGGCAGCGGCCTGCGCCAGCTCACCGCCGACCCCGGACGCCGCAACGCCCGCTATCCCGCATGGTCCCCCGACGGCGCGCGGCTCCTGTTCAGCCGGGAGGGCGTCACCGGCGAGATCGTGGACGCCGGCGGAGAGCCCGGCTCGCCGGTGCGGGGTGCCCTGCCAGCATACGATGCAGACGGCGGCTATTTCGAGGCCTTCTCCTGGTCCCCGAACGGACGGTGGATCGCGGGCACGCTGGTGAGCGCAGGGGCCATCCGCGGAGGCATCGCGGTCTACGACCTCGAGGAAGAGGCTTACGCGCAGCTCACCGATTTCGGGACGCTCCCGGAGTGGCTGCCCGATTCGCGCCGGCTCGTGTTCCAGGGACGGCTCGTCTCGGGCGACGCATCGAGCCGGGACTACCCCGGTGACGAGGGTGTGTTCCTGGTCGATCGCGAGAGCAGCGAGGTCCGCGAGATCGTGGGCACGCCCGGGGAGAGCCTGGCATATCCGATCGTCTCTCCCGACGGGCGATGGCTGGTCTACGCCCGCACCGTCGCCCGGTCGGACGTGTGGACACTCAGTGTCCTGGCGCGCCCGAGGGCGAACGAGTAGGTCATGTTCGAAGCGCTCAAGGACGGCTGGCGGCTCCGAAAGAGCGCCTCATCCCTCGTTCGATGTCGACATCCGACTCCTCATCGATGGCCGGCCGCACAGCCGACCCGTCACGGCGCGTCGTCGCGGACAGCGAACGCGAAGATCGCATGTCCGGCGGCGATCGCCACGTGCTGCCGCCCGTCCACCTCGAACGAGACCGGGTTGGCCCAGATCAGACCTCCCGTCTGGAAGCGCCACAGCAGCCGACCGGTGTCGGCGTCCAACGCGAAGAAGGTCCCCTCACGGTTGCCGCTGAACACGAGCCCGCCGGCGGTCGAGAGGACGCCCCCGGAGGGGCCGGAGTAGAGGTCGAACTCCCACCGGACCTCGCCGGTCAGGGCGTCCAGGGCCTTCACGACCCCCCGGTGCTCCGCGCCCTCGACGTCGCGCGCGCTGCCCCCTTCGAAGTGCTCTCCAGGCTCGTACTCCCCCTTCGTCTTGTAGAACATCTGCGCGTAGTCCTCGCGGGCCTGCACGTAGAAGAGCCGGGTGAGCGGGCTGTAGGACGGGCTGAACCAGTTGGTGCCTCCGGCCAGGCCGGGGTAGACCAGCGTCCCTTCGGCGGTGGGGGCGGTCCCGGGGCGGACGAGGGGACGGCCCCGGGGGTCGAGGCCGTCGGCCCAGGTCTGTTTCGCGAACGGTACCCCGGCCAGGAACTCGCCGCTCGCCCGATCGAGCACGTAGTAGAACGCGTTGCGGTTGGCCTGGACGACCAGCTTCCGCGGCCGGCCCTTCACCACCGCGTCGACCAGGACCGGGACCTGGTTCGAGTCCCAGTCATGGAGGTCGTGGGGCGTGAACTGGAAGTGCCAGCGGAGCCGCCCGGTGTCGGCGTCGAGGGCCAGCAGCGAGTCGGAATACAGGTTGTCGCCCTCGCGGTCGTCCCCGTCGTAGTCCGGGGCGGGGTTTCCGGTGCCCCAGTAGACGAGGTTCAGCTCGGGATCGTAGGAGCCGGTGACCCAGGTCGGGGCCCCTCCCGTTCGCCAGCTCTCGCCCTCCCAGGTCTCGTGGCCCGGCTCGCCCGGTCCCGGCACGGTCCAGAAGCGCCAGGCGCGGTCGCCGGTCCTCGCGTCGTAGGCGTCGAGGAACCCACGGATCCCGAACTCGCCCCCCGCGACGCCGACGATCACCTTGTCCTTCACCGCCAGAGGCGCGGCGGTCATCGAATGGCCGGTCCGCGGATCGGCGACCGCCACCTCCCACCGCGGCCTGCCCGTGGCCAGGTCCAGGGCGATCAGGCGAGCGTCGAAGGTGCAGGTGTAGAGCGTGTCCCCGAGCACAGCCACGCCCCGGTTGACCGGGCCGCAGCAGTTGGGCACGTCGCGGGCCGGCGGCCGGCGATGGCTCCACACCGGCCGGCCCGTACGCCCGTCGAGGGCGGTGACCGCGTGGGGTTTCTCGGTCAGGTACAGGATCCCGGCCACCACGATCGGCGAGGTCTCGATCTTTCCCGCCTCGCGCGACTGGTAGACCCACGCCGGCTGCAGGCGCGCCACGTTCCCGCGGTGGATCTGCGCCAGCGGCGAGTGCCGGTGCCCCTGGTAGTTCCCGGAGTAGGTGAGCCAGTTCCCGGGCTCGGCCGCGGCGTCGCGGATCCTCTCGTAGCCGACCGGCCCTCCGGCGTCGCCGCTGGAGAGAAGGAGCAGGAGGAGGGCCTTCCTCATCTATTCGCCACTCAGTGAAAGGAGGTAGGCCACCAGGTCGTCCAGCTCCTGCTCCGTGAAGAGCCGGCCATAAGCCGGCATCGGGGACCGGCCCCAGTCCTTCTGCAGGTCGACGAGCTCGTCCTTGAAGAAGGAGTGGAGGCGCCCCGAGGCGTCGCGGAGCTGGAGCGAGAAGGTGTCCTCGTTCACCCGCACGCCGAGCATCCGCCGGCCCGACCGGGTGACGACCCGGACCTGGAGGAAGTTCTGGGTCACGCTCACGTCCGAGCGGTACATCGAGCGGCTCCGGGGCACGTCGGCCTCGGGATCGGTGAGGGAGGCCCGGAGGTGGGCGACGCCCCGCCGGCGGCCGATGTCGGTGAGGTCGGGGCCGAACGCGCCTCCGCGCCCGCCGATGGCGTGGCAGGCCACGCAACCGCCCTTGCCCAGGTACAGGGGCTCACCGCGGCTTGCATCGCCGGGCGACGGCTCGACCGGGCGCTCGCCGAGCCGCATCACCCAGCGGGCCAGTTGGAGCGTCTCCGCGTCGGAGAGCCGCAATCCCGGCATCTCCGTCCCTTCGATGCCTTTCCGGATCACCGTCAGGAGCGACGCCTCGTCGGGCGCGCGCACGAGCCGTGGCACCGCCAGCGCGGACCCGCGGCCTCCTTCGCCGGCCGGCCCGTGGCAAGCCGCGCATCGCCTGACGTACACGCGCTCGCCCGCTGCGAGCTCGTCGGCCGGGGACGGATCGACTCCCCCGCGGAGCAGGCTCCCCGGAAGAGCGGCGACGAGCGCCGCGGCCAGGAGCAGGCGGTCGCCGCCGCCGGCCGGCCTCGAGGGCTTCATGGAGACGAGACGCTACCGCGCGCCCCTCCCGCCGTCAACGCTCGCCGGCGGCGCGAGAACGGGCCGGCCGCCCTGCTCGGATCCCTCGACGCCTACTCGTACCCCTTGTTGAAGAACACCCAGAGCCCCAGCTCGCTCGGCGCCATCAGGTCCGGACGCCCGTCGCCGTCGAGGTCGGCCACGCTGTACTGCCGGCCCAGCGCGACGTTGTCGCCCGGGGCGGCGATGGTGTGCCGGGTGAACCTCGCGCCCGACCGGTCCCACTTGTAGTAGTAGACCGCGGGCGGGTCCAGCGCCCCGGGATCGTCGCCGTTGTGCGCCCAGATGCACTTGCCCGCCACCAGCTCCTCCTCGCCGTCGCCGTCCAGGTCGGCCAACGCGAGGGCGTGGGCCTGGGACCACGACTCGTCGATCACGTGCTGCTTCCACACCGTGGTCCCGTCGGCCTTCGGCGCCTGCTGCTCCCACCAGTAGAGGCCCACGTCGTGGCCGCGCCCGAAGATGATGTCCAGGCGGCCGTCCTCGTTGAGGTCCTTCACCACGAAGGGGCAGCTCGGGTGGGGCAGCGCGGTCTCCGGATGGAGCTTCCAGGGTCCGGCCCAGGGATCGCCCTCGGGCCGCTCGTACCAGCCGATCTCGGTGAGCACGTCCTCGCGTCCGTCGCCGTTCACGTCGCCGAACGCGAAGCCGTGCCCGCCCCCCTCCGCCCCGAGGACGAAGGGCGTGAGCGCGGGGGCTCCGTCCGGTCCCTTGCTGAACCGCCAGACCTCGAGAGGCTCCTTCTTGCGGTAGCAGGCCGAGTGCAGCTCGGGGACGCCGTCGCCGTCGTAATCGTGGAGGGCGAACATCTCCATGTGCCCGCGGGTCTTCGCGAGCAGGCGCGCCTCCCAGGGCAGGTGCATCTCCCAGGGCTTCCCGCGCTCGGCCGCGCTGTTGCCCGGGTTCCTGTACCAGTAGATGCCGTCCTCGCCCCAGCCGCCCGCGATGACGTCCGGCCAGCCGTCCTGGTCCACGTCGTAGACGTGGTCGCTGTTCGCCCGCATGTAGTCCTTCGAGGTGTGATTGGGGCGGAAGGCCCGGGGCACGAAGTCCGGGCCGGCGAGCCAGTAGGCGCCGTAGACGAGGTCCGGCTTCCCGTCGCGGTTCAGGTCGCCGACCGTCCCGCTCTCGTACGGGCTCACGAAGAGCTGGCGCTTGGCGAAGCGGAGGGAATTGGAACGTGTGGTGTCCGTGGCAGTAGCGAGCCCCGGGGCCATGAGGAGGAGGAGTCCGCCTGGGAGGGCCCGTGCCCGGAAGCGCTGGGAAGGAATCAGCCACCGCGGGACTGTTCTCATCGTCTCGGCTCCTTGAAAATCGTCACAGAGCTGCCTTCCGCGCCCGTGTGCCCAATCGGTCGCGATCCTGCCGCGGAAGGCAGCTACCGGCTACAGCCCTTTCGGCCGCCACGGCGCCCGGTACTCCCCGACCGCCAGGCGCGCGGCCTCCGGGTCGCCGACGACCTCGTGTTTGGCCGCGTCCCAGCGGACCGTCCGGCCCAGGCGATAGGCGATGTTTCCCAGCCGGCAAACGGTGTTCGCGTTGTAGCCGTCCTCGATCTCGGCGATCGGCCGCTTGCGGCTCTTCACGCAGTCGAGGAAAGCACGGACGTGGGGCCCGTGCTGCTCCGAGCTGTCGGCCTGCTCGGGAAGGATCTCACTCGTATAGTAGAACCCGGGCGCCCGCATGTCGGGAACCGACGGGCCGTCGACCCGCTCGGGCTCCTCCTGGCGGAAGGTCTGGGGCGTGACCCGGAAGCCTCCCCGGTCGATGAACAGCGTTCCCTTGGTCCCGTGGAACTGCATGCCGTAGCTGCCGAAGCGGGCGGCACCCGGATCGCCGTTCAACCCGAACGTGTTGTGGTGCAGCACGGAGTAGTGGAGCACGAACTTGGGGAACTTGTAGGTGACCTGCAGCGTGTCGGGGATCTCGCCCTCCTTGTGGAACCTACCGCCGATGGCGGCGACGCTCTCGGGGGCCTGGACGTTCATGGCCCAGAGGACGATGTCGTTCAGGTGGGAGCCCCACTCGGTGAGCATCCCCCCCCAGAAGTCCCAGTAACCCCGGCGCCCCAGGTTCCAGACCTCGTCGTAGGGCAGCTTCGGCGCCGGCCCCAGCCACATCTCCCAGTCCATGCCTTCGGGCGGGCCGCCGGTCACGGGCTTCCGAGGTCCTTGCATCGGGGAGTGGTTCCAGCAGGCGGCGTAGTAGACCTCGCCGATCTTGCCCTCCTGGACGTACTTGACCGCCCGCTGGAAGTGCGAGCCGGAGCGCTGCTGGGTGCCGACCTGCACGATGCGGTTGCTGCGGCGCGCGGCATCGACCATCAGCCGGCCGTCCTGGACGTGGTGGGCGACGGGCTTCTCGACGTAGACGTCCTTGCCGGCGTCGCAGGCGTCGATGCACATGATGGCGTGCCAGTGCTCGGGGGTCGTGATCACCACCGCGTCGACGTCCTTGTCCTCGAGCAGGCGGCGGTAGTCGCCGTACGTCTTCGGCTTCCCGCCCGCGAGCTTCACCCCCTCCTCCAGGTTCGGCCGGAACACGTCGCACACCGCGACCACGTCCACGTCGGCGTGCTTGACGAACTGGCGGAGATTGGCCCTGCCGAAGTTCCCGGTGCCGATCATCCCGATGCCGATCCGGTCGCTCGCGGGGGACCGTGGCGTCTCCGCCTCGCCCGCGCTCTGGCCGAAGGCCAGCTCGCCTCCCATCAGGGCCCCGAGGGCCGTGGTCTTGAGGGCGTCCCTGCGCTTCATTCCCACCTCCCTGCGCTGTTTCGGTGACCGTTCATACTACCGTGCTACCGTGGATCGGGCCACCTGTGTGCCGCGCTGGTGCGCCCGCCAAGGACACGGAATATCCGGCGGTCTGCGTCGAGCCCCGACATGCACAAGGTGAGAAAGGTGGTTCTGTCGGTCACCGTCGTCGGCCTGCTGGCCGCCGGGCTCCTCTTTGCCCTCACGTCGGGGCGGTACCGGCATGACATGCGGGGCCTGGAGGATCGCCTGCGGGCAGGCAGCCGGGTCATGGCGACGAGCTTCGGAGACATCGAGTACGCCAGCCGGGGCGAAGGCGAACCCGTATTGGTCGTTCATGGTGCGGGCGGCGGGTACGATCAGGGTCTGATCCTCGGGGAAGCCGCTTTGGGGACGGGGTTGCGGCTCATCGTCCCCTCACGCTTCGGCTACCTGCGCAGCTCCATACCTGGGGACGCCTCGCCGCGGGCCCAGGCCAATGCCTACGCCGCGCTCCTGGACGGGCTGGGAATCCCGGAAGCGACGGTGGTGGCCGTATCCGACGGCGGACCGTCGGCGCTCCAGTTCGCCCTCCGCCACCCCGAACGCTGCACCGCCCTGGTGATGATCTCGGCAAAGAGCCATACGCCCCCGACCGAGACGCTGCTCCAGAAGGTCACCTTCAACGTGATCTTCCGCTCGGACTATCTCTACTGGCTCGTCACCGAGAGCTTCGAGCCGTTCCTGCTGTCCATGTTCGGGGTGCCGGAGGAAGCGCAGGCACGGCTGGATCCCGCGTCTGAAAGGCTGATCGGCGAGTTCCTGGCGAGCATGCACCCCATGAGCCAGCGGAGGGCGGGCATCTACAACGACCGAGCAACCCTCGCCGTCCTCGCCGAGCGGGACTTCGCCCTGGAGCGCATCACCGCGCCCACCCTGGTCGTACATGCGGTCGATGACGGGCTGCAACCGTATTCCCACGCGGAACACACGCACCGGCGCGTGCCGGGGGCTCGACTACTATCGTTCCCAACGGGCGGGCACATGGTCCTCGTCGGGCATGCGGACGGGATCCGCCAGCGGGTGAGGCGTCTGATCCAGTCCGGCGGGGGCGTTCCGATGCCATCGCGCGTGGACGGCGGAAGACGCTGAGTGACCGGCCCTTCGTGCTCGCTCGCTGCGCTCGCACTCGCGCTCGAGCCACGACCGTCGTTCGACGCACGCTGACGGACGACACGTCGTGACGAGGGCGTGGCGCACGAGAGCGTCGCGTCCCCTACCTCGCAAGACTCGCGATCGTGCACGCCCCACGGTCACCGGATAGGCTACGCGGATGGCGACTCCCGAGCCGGGCCCGGTCCCGGGCCGTGAGGCGCGCCTGCTCGCCTTGATCGTCGTCGTGTCCCTGGCCACGCTCGCCGTCCTCGCCCAGTTCCGCTTCCCCGAGCGCGACGCCACCGAGGTCCAGCGCTCCTCCACCCCTCGCGCCTCCAACCCCCTGGAGAGGCTGGCGGCCAGGGCCACCTACGAGGAGCTCGCCTCGATCGTCGCGACCCTCGAGCGCCGGGTGGATCCGCTGCTCGTGGTGCTCCGGCTCGTCCCCGGGAACGGGGGGAGTCCACGGTTCGTTCCGGGCCTGCGGGTTCGCAGCGACCTCGTCCTGGTGCGGTTGGGCTTCGGAGACCGCCCGGAAGCCATCGTCGGAGACGGCGGCACGCCCCTGCTGCTCGGACTCGATCCCCTGACCCGGCTGGCGGCCGTACGCGTACCCGCGGGCCCCGAGCCGGCCGCCTCCGTCGAGCCGGCGGGGATGGACGAGGCCGCTCGCTACGTCGTCGTCGTGGAGGGTTCTCCGGGCGGTGCGGTGCTGCGCCCTGTCTTCCTGGGACGGACCCTGCCCTTCTCCGATCCCAAATGGGACGCTCCCCTGAGCGTGCTGGGCGCGGCCCTGCCTGCGCAGGATGGAGCGCTCGTGTTCTCCATCGAGGGGGGTTTCGCGGGGATGGCCGTGGTCGAGCAGACCGTTCCGGCGCTCGCCCCGCCCGAGGCGCTCCTGCCCCATGCGGACCGGTTGTCCCGAGGGAGCCCGCCGCCCCCTGTCGATCTGGGCTTCGAGGTCCAGGAGCTCACGCCCGCCCTGGCGGCGGCCGCCGGGGCGAAGGCGGGAGTGGTGGTGACGCACGTCGATTCCCGGGGCCCGGCCGCAGGGATACTGCAGGTCACCGACGTGCTGGACGGACTGAGCGATCAGCCCATCGCGAGCCCGGACGGGCTCCGCGTGCTCCTGGCTCGCGTGTCGCCGGGAGCAACGGCGCGCTTCCGGCTCGTTCGCGGCGGGGAGGAGCTCGAGGTCTCGGTGGTCGCCAAGCCCCCGCCCCCGGAGGGCTCCCGCGACTCGGGACTCGTCCTGCACCTCCTTCCGCGCGAGGGCGCCGAGGTCCTCGAGGTGCGGGCCGGCTCCCCCGCCTCGATGGCCGGGATTCGCCCTGGGGACCTGGTCGCCTATCTCGGCAGCAAGCCCGCGCCCACGCCCGTGCGGATCGCCCGGGCCTTCCAGGAGCTGGCGCCTGGCGGCACGCTGGTCCTCGGCGTGCGGCAGCAGGAGGGTCACCGGGTGGTCGTCCTGCGGAAGCCGTGAGGCCACCCGACGACGACCTGGGAGAGCTGGGAGGCGTCGATCCCATCGACGCCGAGGTCCCGGCCGCCGAACCGCTCCCTCCCCTCGCCCGACTGATCGAGCCCTTCCGCATGCGGGCGGCCCTGGGGCTCGAGGCCGCACGCGCCCCCGCCCTCTTCCTGGTCCCACTAGGCTTCGGGCTGGGCCCGCGGGCGTCCGGCATCCTCTCCGAGGAGGCGATCGCCCACATGGACATGGCCGTCTCGGTCGCCCTAGCGGCCCTCGGGATCTTCATCGGACTCGCCCTCGACCTGCGCCACGGCCCCGAGCGCCGGCTGCTCGCCGCCGCCAGCGCCGAAGCCGTCGGCACGCTCGGGATCGTGGGTGCGGCGGTCCTGTTCCTGTTGGCCCGATGGAATCTGCCCCTCGACGAGCCGGCGCCGGTCGTGGCGCTGGCGCTGGGGGTGTGCGCCGCGGCTTCGTCGGGGAGCGCCTCCATGCGGCCGACCGCTCGCATCCAGCCGCTGGCGGCGCGGATCGCCGACCTCGACGACGTCCTGCCGGTCGTCGTGGGCGGCTTCGTGCTCGCCTTCCTCGGCGCGCCCGCCGCGCTCGCGGCGGCCCGGATGACCCTCGTCACCGCCCTGGTCGGACTGGGGGTGGGGCTGGCGGGGTGGCTCCTCTTCGAGCGGGCCCACGGGCCGGCCGAGCGTGGCGTGTTCGTCCTGGGCTCGGTCGTCCTGCTCGGAGGCAGCGCCGCATACATGGCCCAGTCCGCCCTGCTCGCAGGCATGACGGCCGGGCTGTTCTGGCGGCTCGCCCCGGGCCGGGCCGACCGCGTGATCCACGACGACCTGCGGCGCATCCAGCATCCCCTCGTCGTGCTGCTGCTCCTGGTGGCGGGGGCGAGCCTGGCGCCCGGGCGCACGGCGTTGTGGCTGCTCGCGCCTCTCGTCCTGTTCCGTCTGGTGGGCAAGCTCGTCGGGGCGTGGGTGGCGTCCCGATTGATCGCCGAGCCGGCGGCTCCGGCCGACCTCGGCGCCCACCTGCTCCCGCCCGGCGTGATCGGGATCGGCTTCGCGCTCGCGTTCCAGCAGTTCTCGGGATCTCCCACGGGCGCCGCGGTCGTGACGGCCACCGCGGCCACCGCGGTCGCCAGCGAGCTGCTGGCCGTGGCGGCGCTGGCCGAGCGGCGCCGGGGCTGATGCGGCGCGCCCTGGCCCTGGTCCTGGTCGTGGTGGTGGCCAGCGTGGTGCGCTCCGTCGGCGCCGAGCACGGAGCGCTCAGGGGCACCGGCCTGGCCCTGGGCTTCGCCTTGATCGCGGCGGCGCTGGTCGGGGGCCTTTTCGAGCAGCTCCGGCTCCCGAAGATCAGCGGCTATCTCCTGTTCGGCCTCGCCTGCGGCCCCTACCTGGGAGACATCATCTCCCGCCCGATGGCGCGCCAGCTCCAGATCGTGAACGGGCTCGCGATCGCCCTGATCGCGTTCGTGGCCGGGCTGGAGCTGAACCTCGCGCGGCTCCGGCCGCGGCTGCCCACGATGCTGCGGATGGGCGCGGTCACCCTCGCCTGCGTCTACTCGGGCCTGTTCCTGGCGTTCTGGCTCGCCTGGCCCTGGATCCCGGTCTTCCCCGAGGCGGGCGGTGTCGCACGCGTCGCCCTCGCCGGGCTCCTGGCCACCGTGGTCGCGAGCTTCTCGCCCACGGTGACGATCGCCGTGATCGCCGAGACCCGCGCCCGCGGACCCTTGTCCGAGCTCGTCCTCGCGATCGTGGTCCTGGCCGACCTCGTCCTCATCCTCGTCTTCACCCTCGTCATGCAGGCGGTGCGGTGGGCCCTCGCGCAGGCGGCCCCGGGGGACGTGAGCCTGCTGACGCGTCTCTCCTGGGAGATCCTCGGCTCGTTCGCCTTCGGCTCCATCGTGGGGGCGGGGTTCGCGCTCTATCTGCGCCACGTGGGCAGGGAGCTGACGGTCGCGCTCCTGGGCCTCTGCGCCGTCCTCAGCGCGGTCGGCGCACGGCTGCACTTCGAGACGCTGCTCGCGGCGCTCGCGGCCGGCCTCGTCGTCGAGAACGTGGCGCCCCCCCGCGGCGACGCGCTGAAGGGTGCGGTGGAGCGAGGGGCGCTCCCGGTGCTGGTGGTCTTCTTCGCGGCGGCCGGCACGTCGCTCCGTCTCGACGTACTGGGCTCGATCGGAGCCGTGGTGTGCCTGGTCGCGCTGATGCGCGTCGCGCTCATCCGCCAGGGCAGCGTCCTTGGGGCGCGCGCGGCCGGGTTGGACCCCGCCCTGGGACGCCTCTCCTGGATGGGGCTCGTTTCCCAGGCTGGCGTGACCCTGGGCCTCGCGGTCCTCGTCGCCGCGGAGTTCCCGGACTGGGGCCCGCAGCTCCAGACGCTGGTGGTGGCCCTCAGCACGGTGCACGCCCTGGCGGGTCCGGTAGCGTTCCGGGCGGCCCTGTCCCGCGCGGGCGAGATCGGCCGGATGGACGAGGACGAGATCGGAGGCTCGGCCCGTGTTGGCGCGTGAGCGCCGGTGACGGCGCGCAGCCGGCTCGCGCGGACCTACAATCCCCTGCAGGGCTGACGAGAGGAGACCCATGACACATGCCGCCGACTCCCATCGCGTCGCCTGGCCCGAGCTGCCGCCTCTCGCCGGCTGGCTCGACACGCTCGAGACCCTGCACCGCTGGTCCCAGATCGTCGGCAAGGTCCGCCTCGCGCTCACGCCGTGGACCAACCACTCCTGGCACGTCCCCCTGTACGTCACGGCTTCCGGCCTGACGACCTCGCTCGTCTACCACGGCACCCGTGCGTTCCAGATCGACTTCGATCTCCTCGAGCACCGGCTGCAGATCGGAACGTCCCACGGCGAGCGCCGCTCCTTCGCGCTGGAGCCGATGCCGGTGGCGGTCTTCTATGCGAAGACGATGCAGGCCCTGCGTGAGCTGGATCTCGACGTCCACATCTGGACGATGCCGGTCGAGATCCCGGACCCGGTCGAGCTGTTCCCGGACGACAGGCGCCACGCCGCCTATGACCGGGAGCCGGTCGTGCTCTTCTGGCAGGCCCTCCTGCAGGTGAACCGGGTCCTGGCCGCGTTCCGTGCGCGGTTCGTCGGCAAGGTCAGCCCGATCCACTTCTTCTGGGGGGGGTTCGACCTGGCGGTGACGCGCTTCTCCGGGCGAGCCGCGCCCCGGCATCCGGGCGGGGCGCCGCACTGCGCCGACTGGGTGATGCAGGAGGCGTACTCGCACGAGGTCTCGAGCGCGGGCTTCTGGCCAGGCCCGGCCCTGGGCGAGCCGGCTTTCTACTCGTACGCCTATCCGGAGCCCGACGGATTCAAGGAACGGACCGTGCGGCCGGCGGCGGCCGGCTATCACGAGACGCTCCGGGAGTTCGTCCTGCCTTACGAGGCGGTGCGCACGGCGCCGGATCCGGACGCGGCGCTGCTCGAGTTCCTGCAATCGACCTACGAGGCGGCGGCGGACCTCGCGGCGTGGGACCGGAGCGCCCTGGAGCGGACGCCGTAGACGTACCGCGCCGATCTCCAGCACTCGCGGTCGGCTGCGGAGAACGCCCCTGGCGTGCACCTTCCGCGGGCGCTCCGGGCTTCGGCGGGGCTCGGCCCCGAGAGCGGGCCGATCAGTTCTGCTCGACGCTGACCAGGCGCCGGGTGAGCTCCAGGATCCGCCGGTCCTCCTCGCGCGCCCGGGCGCGGTTCGCCATGCGCCACCGCACCTCCAGGGCGAACCGGTCGATGTTGTACCGGTGGCCGGTGCGCGGGTCCCGGCCGTACGGGATGCCGGGCAGGCGGTCCATGGCCTCCAGCCGAGCCAGGGCGTCCGCCACCACCATCTCCCGGTCCGCACGGGGCTCCTCCATCCACATGCGCATGGCGAAGAAGGCACGGGTCCACTGCTTCTGCAGCTCCGCGGCGTCCAGGAGGTAGCGGAAGCCCTCCCGGAGGTCTTCGGCCTGCTCGGGCCTCAAGTACCGGGCAGCGGATCTCAGGTCCTCGAGCCCCGCGCGGACCTGGTCGATGACCTCGTCCTTCTCGGCCAGGAGCCTGGAGAACAGCGCGTCGTCGGGCGAGTAGAGCCCCTTCTCGAGCGCCTCGTCGGCGGGGTCGCGCGTCCACTTGTGCCGCGACCGGAGCAGGATGTGGCCGAAGTAGTAGGGGTAGTCCCCCCACTCCTCGCCGATCGACTTGGTCAGCCAGAGTCCCAGGAACCAGCGGCCGTGGTGCTGGATGTGCTCGGTGCGCTCGAGGGCGGAGGCGACGAAAGGCGCCGCCTCGGCCGGATAGCGGCGGCGGGCCCAGTCCTGGAGGACCGCGTCCACGCCGGCGCCGGGGTCCGCCATGAACCGCGAGAAGGCGTACAGGTTCACCTCGTGCGAGTCCTCGAAGGGACGGTCCCACATCAGGCGCGCCCGGCCGACCGCGCCCGCCAGCCCCAGGTCGCGGGCCCGCTGCACGTAGCGCTGGATGTAGGCCGGCTGGGCGTAGTGGCCGTGCCGGCTCCAGGCCTTCTCGACGCCCAGGTCCAGCTCCATCAGCTGAGCCTTCCGGCCCGCCTTCCCGTGCTGCGGGTCGGGGGGATAGAAGGGGTGGAACTCGTGGACCGTGTCCTTGCTCATGAGGACGATATCGTCGGGGAGGCGGCCGACGACCGCGGCGAAGTACTCCATCTCCCGCGGCTCGTAGAAGAAGTTGCGCAGGATCAGCTTCTTCCCGTGCTTGCGCAGGACGTCGTGGACGAGCGTCGTCACCCCATGGATCCGGTCCGGCACGGGCAGCTTCGAGCGCACCTCCGAGTTGCGGAACAGCTTGCGGTCGCTCTCGTGGAAGGTCAACACCAGGCCGGCCGTGTTCGGACACCGGGCGAGCAGCCGCTCGTAACGGTCGCGGAGGTAGTCGTGGAGGGCGGGATCGTCCATGTCCACGCGGCCGCCGAGACGGAAGGACGACGACTCCGCCGCCGCCGCGGCCCGGGGGTCGTCGGCGGCGACCTCGGTCTTCACCAGGAAGCGCTCCGGAACGTCGTCGAACTCGTGCACCCAGAGGTACCAGGGGATTCCCTGGCGGTCGGCCAGGGCGCCGAGGTGGAGGATCTCCCTCTGCCGCTCCGGCGAGGCGAGGAACTCCTCGACGTGGTCGAACAGCTCGTGCGAGAAGATGAACAGGTTGACGCCGTATTCGGGGGCCTTCGCGATGGCTTCCGCCACCTTGGGGACGTTCCGCTCGTGGAACTGCCAGCCGTTCACGGCAAAGGGATCCGCCGCGGCGATGCGCCCGGCCAGGAGAAGCACCCCCACCGCGGCTGTCCTCATCGGCCCCTGCCTCCTCGTTTCGCGGATCTGGATCCCGGCGACACTATCTCCCCTCGGGAAGCACCGTCAACCGCGGCCCGCCTGTCGTATACTGGGCTCGCTCTCCGGCCGGGACATGGACCTCGCAACGGGCACGATACTCGCCTCGCGCTACCGCGCGCTGAAGGTGGTGGGCTGCGGCGCCACCGGGACGGTTTACCGCGCCCAGGACCTGCTTCTGGGCGGGACGGTCGCGCTCAAGGTGCTCCACGACGAGGTGGCCGCCCGGCCGGAGCGGGTCCGACGCATCCGCCGCCTGGTCCGACGCGCCCGGCGGGTTTCACACCCGAACGTCTGCCGCATCCACGAATACGTCGAGGATGGTCCGGCTCGCTTCGTCACCATGGAGCTGGTCGAGGGGTCCGACCTGGAGCGCCTGTTGCGTCAGCGCGGGCCCCTGGCCCCGGATCTCGCGGTCGACGTGGCCCTCCAGGTGGCGGAGGGGCTGGCCGCCATCCACGCGTCCGGGATCGCGCACCGCGGCCTCACTCTCCGGAACGTTCTCCGGGACGAGCGCGGGCGGGTCAAGGTCACCGGCTTCCGCTCCGCACGCCGCCTCGAGGCGCGGGCCGCCCCCGCCGTCCCCGCCGCGGGAGCCTCCGAGTACGTCAGCCCGGAGCAGGCGCGGGGTGACCGGGTCGATCACCGGAGCGACGTCTACGGCCTCGGGATCCTGCTCTTCGAGATGCTGACGGGCTCGCCGCCGTTCCGCGGCGCAACGCCGTCGGTCACGCTGTTCCAGCACATGTACGACCCGCCGCCTCTCGGCGGCGAGGCGGCGCGGCGCGTCCCGCTTCCCGTCTTTCCGATCCTGGAGAAGGCGCTCGCCAAGAAGCGGGAGGACCGCTACCAGAGCGCGGCGGAGATGGCGGCGGCCCTGCGTGCCGTCCGTGAATCCGGAGAAGTGGCGGCCCTCGAGCCCGGGGCCCTTCCCTGGCCTCTGGCCGGCGACACCGCCGACGCGCCGTCACCGCGGCCCGGCAAACGGTTCCGCCGGCCGTTGGTCCTGGCGGGCGCCGCGGCCCTCCTTGCAACGGCGGCCGGAACCTGGCTGGCCACAGGCACCCGGCCGCTGGCGCCCCCGCCGCCGAGCGGGCTGGTCTCCGGGCAGTCCGACGCCGAGGAACCGCGCCCGTCGGATGAGCGCGCCACGCCGTCGCCCGAGACGACGTCCCTGGCCGATGCGGCTTCGACCGCGAAGCCTCGTCCGGAGGCGCCAGACAGGCCCTCGGCCGACCCCCCTGGCACCTCGCCGCAGCGCAAGGACCAGACGCGGACACAGCTCACCGCGCCCGGCGCGTCACACCCAGCGCCGGCCCCGGGGGGGTCGGTCCCTGCCGGGCCCGCCCTGGAGCGGGTCGATGTCGCGGACCCACCGATCGTGCCCGCCATACTGGAGCCGGCGGTGGAGACTGCGCCCCGGGAGGAGGCGGCCGGATCCGCGGAGAATCCGGGCCGGCTCCAGATCGGGGTCCGACCCTGGGCGATGATCACCATCGACGGCCGCCCGGTCGGCGAGACGCCGATCGCCCCGCTGTCGCTGGCGCCGGGCGTCTACACCGCCCGGCTCGAGCACCCGGAGTACCGGCCGCTGCTGCGGAAGGTCACCGTGCGGCCGGGCGAGACGGTGCGGCTGAAGGTGGACTTCGGCCTCGACGGGATCCCGCGATGAGGCCCGCGATTCCACGGAGGGCACGATGACGGCGCTCCTGCTCGCGCTCGCGCTGGCCGCGCCGCCCCAGGCGGCGGACACCCAGCTCGCCGACGGCATCCGCCTGGTGGAGGAGGGAGACCTCACAGCCGCGCTCGTCACGCTCTCCGAGGCCGCGGCGCGCCTGGACGCGGCGGAGGCGCCGGAGCGCGAGCGGGCACTCGCTCACCTGTACCTCGGGATGACCCAGCTCGGCCTCGCCCGGCCCGACGCCGCCCGGGACAGCCTCGGGAAGGCCTGGCAATTGAACCGCGGGGCCCCGCTGGACAGGCACCGCTTCCCGCCGCGCGTGGTGAGGCTCTACGAAGAGGCCGGCGAGGCCCTCGCCCCGGCGGGGAAGCCGGAGCCGAAGTCCCGGAAGCGCACGCTCGTCGCAGCGTCCGCCGCTGCCGGGGTCGCCGTCGGCGCGGGGCTGGCCAGCGCGGCCGGCGGGGGCGGCCCCACTGCGCGCCCCGGGCCGACCGGCCCGCCGGTGGCGGAGCCGCCGGCGACGGTGACGGTCCGGGCCTACAACTGCGACGACGTGGGACGCGTCTTCCTCGGCGGCGCGCTGGTGGGCGAGGTCCGCATCGGCGAGGACAGCGGGCTCCTGGACGTCACCTCTCGGCTCCGGCCGGGGCCCAACGAGATCGTGTTCGAGCTCTTCAACGACCACGCCCACATCACCTACGGGTTCGAGGTGAGGCTCGGCGACGCCATCGTGTTCCAGCAGACCTGCGGGGTGGTCTACCGCATCGGCTGTGAGAACGACTCCAAGTTCCCTCCGGGCGTGATCCGCCGGTTCAGCCACGTCGTTCACCGCTGAGGCCGCGCCGCACCGATCTGCGATGACCGACGGCGCCGACGAAACGCTCGAGGCCCGGCTCCTCGAGGCCGTGGGGCTGGCACTGGGGGGGGACTGGCAGGCCGCGCACCGGATCGTGCAGGAGCACGAGGACGACGCGACCGCGGCCTGGATCCACGCCGTCGTCCACCGGATGGAAGGCGACCTGGGCAACGCGCTCTACTGGTATCGCCACTGCCGGCGCCGGCTACGCGAGGACGTGCCGGTGCAGGTGGAGCTGCGGGAGATCGAGGCCCACCTCTCCCGCTGATCGGGACCGGGGCCTATTTCACCAGGATGTCGACGCCGTGGAACGGTGCGTCGCCCGCGTTGACGACCTCGAGGGCCGCGAACGAGTCGCGCCACTTGAACCCCGCCGGCGCGAGCGTCACGACCTCGACGCCCCCCGGCGAGCGGGCCTCCAGCCGGCCGCCGGTCACCGCTACCAGCATCCCGCAGGTGGGCGACAGCCGGGCGCTCCGGCCGGGGTCGAGCAGCAGGCGCGTGACGCGGACCCGATCGTTCTCGAGGATCGGCGGCCGGCCGGCGTCCTCGACGGGCGCGGAGCGGCCGCAGCCCTCGTGGATCTCGGTGTCCACCACGCGGAACGGCGTGGCGCCGGTGTTGTCGACGCGGTGGATCCTGGGCGCCTTCGTGTAGTTGAAGAAGTAGGTTTCCCCGAGCTGGCGCGGGCCCCGGACCACCGGCTCGCCCCCGAAGTCGGTCGCCACCGTCTCGCTCGCCTCCACGTTGACGAAGACCCCGTCGTGGACGTGGCTGTGGAACAGGCCGCGATACCCGGGTGGGAGGTGCACGTCGAAAAGGCGGACGTGCCGGTTCTGGAACTTCAGGAAGTGCCGGGGCTCGTCCTCGATGGCGACGATCCGGTCGGTGGCGCCGGACGGCGCGGCGGCGAGGGCGCCGGCCAGGACCGCCGCTCTCTGCATCTCCAAGGCGTCGTCTCCTTCACGGTTCATCAGCGCACCGCGATCGGCGCGACGGTCGACCCCGTCCCGCCGCGGATCTTGAGCGGCTGGGCCACGAGCGCGAACTCGTAGGCCTGTTTCGCGGCCAGCTCGTCCAGCTTGAGGTTCTCCAGGAGGAAGATGCCGTTCACGACCAGGGCGATCTGGTGGACGGGGAGGCTCAGGGCTGCGTCGGGGTTGGGCGACACCTCGACCGACGTGGTGTCGGCGCCGATCAGCAAAACGTCCTGCTCGGCCAGCCACGTGGCGGCGGCGACGCCCACGCCGGGAGCGCGGCCGCCGTAGCGCTCGTCGTCCGCGCCCCAGAGCCGTCCCCAGCCGGTGTGGACGAGGACGGCGTCGCCGGGCTGGAGGCTCAGCCCCTGCTTCCGGAGCGCGCCACGCAGTTCCTCGGCGCCGATCTCGTATCCGGCGGGGAGCACGTCTGCCCCCTTGTACCCGGCCACGTCGACGAGCACCCCGCGGGTGAAGAGCGCGCCCACCTTCTCGACCCCGAGCTTCTGGAAGCCCGACCGCGTCGCGGCCTGGTCGATCGGCACGCAGTTGTAGAGGATCCCGTCGATCCCCTGGTGGGAGAACATGTCGAGCTGCGTACCGACCTGGCCCAGCTCGGCCACCACCAGCTCCTCGTTCGAGTTCCGCCGGTTCGCCCCCGCAGGCGGTCCCGTGCGCTTGGTGTGGACGTCGAAGCGGCGAGTGCCGACCAGCGACATGTCCGGGGCGAGAACGCGCCCCAGCTCGAAGACCTCGCCGGTGCGGATCAGGCGGGCGGCCCGCAGCACGGTGGCGGCGGTGACGTGATTGGCCGCCCCCCGCTCGTCCGCGGCGCCCCACTTCGAGGGGCAGCGGGCTTCAGGAGCAGGGGGCGTCCACGCCTGTGCGGGCGCGCCGGCCGGCAAGCCGAGCAGTAGCGCGGGAACGAGGATCAGGGTCTTCATCGAGCTCCTTTCGGAGAGCGGGAGCGGCCGGGAGGCGCCCGCGAGGAGGCCGAGGAAGCCGGGAAGGAAGGCCACCGTCCAGCACGCGAAGTGATAGGGATACGAGGGCCCGCCCGGCTCGGGACGCGTCCAGATCCCCGAGACGGCGTAGAACGCGAGGCCCGAGCCCAGCGCCGCCGCGAGGCCGCGCACGACCGGCTCGGCGGCCCGGGCAGGGCCGTGCAGGACACGCGCGTCGAGGAAGGCGAAGCCGACCCAGAGCAGCATCCAGCAGGGGAACATGGCAGCGTACCCGAGCCAGGGGGCGAGGGCGTAGAACCCACCGGCGGCCAACAGGCCCACGACCACGCCACCGGCGGCGCCGACGGCGGCGCGCCACCTGAACGCCCCGAGCACGAGGCCGATCGCCAGGCACAGCGTGGCTCCGTGGACGAGCCCGAAGACCGGCCGGTGGGCCGGGACGAACCGCGCCCACACGAAGTCGCCGAGCGTGTTGAGCGCGGCCAGGAACAGCGCGCCGGCCAGCGCCGCGGCGACTCCGGGGCCGAGGGGCCCGGCACGACCCGCCGCCGTCATGCACAACCGGTCTCGATGCTCGCGCCGCCGCCGCCGCACGGGAAGCCCCGGACCATGGCCCCTCCTCGAGCGGGGCGCACCGCGCACCCCCCGTCATGCTATGCGAAACGTGCGGGCGGGGGTGGCGGCGCCGACCGTACAATCCCCGGAACCAGGGGAACGGAGGCGAGCGATGGCGCGGGTGCCGCCGGAGGTCATCGCGTACTACGGCGCCGGGTTGGAGCAGGGCCGGCTCGACCAGGGCGTCTTCAAGCTGGAGCGGGCCCGCACCGCCTTCTTCCACCATCCGGACGAGCTGCGGGCGGACGTGGCGGAGGCGGGCTTCCACGTGGACGCGGTGCTCGGCGTCGAGGGCCCCTTCTGGACGCTCCCGGACTTCGAGGCCGCATGGGCGGACCCGTCGCGCCGCCAGGCGCTGCTGGCCGCCGCCCGCGCTATCGAAGCCGAGCCGTCCCTGCTGGGCGCCAGCGCCCATCTCATGGCCGTCGCCCGGCCGAGGTGACGAAGGCTTTGACTTCACCTCCCGGCTTTGCCAACCTTGGGCTCCACGCTGGTGTCGCCATGACCATCGGGCCGCGCGTGAGCCTCGCCGAAAAGGCCTATCTCGCCGTCCGCGACGAGATACTGGGGGGACAGATCCGCCCGGGGACGCCGCTCTCCCGGCGGCGCCTGGCCCGGGAGCTGGGGATGAGCGTCATCCCGGTCACCGACGCCCTCCGCCGCCTGGAGGGGGACGGCCTCGTCGAGGCCCGGCCGCGGGCGGGTACCCGGGTCCGGGTCCCGACCGAGAAGGACGTCCGCGAGCTATACGAGCTCCGGGAGGCGCTCGAGACCCAGTCGGCGAGGCTGTTCGCCGAGCGGGCCAGCCGCGGCCAGCGCAACGATGTGCTGCGCCTGGCCGGACGCGTGGACACCCTGTTCAACCGTCTGGCCACGCGGGGTGACGATCCCGCTCTGCGCTTCGAGGTGCACAGCCAGCACGTGCGGTTCCACATGCGCGTCGCCGAGCACACCGGCAGCAGCCTGCTCCGGCAGATGATCGAGAAGAACCACGTGCTGATCCTGAACTGGCTCTTCGACGTGGCCGGGCGGCGCACGCCCCTCCCGCCGAGGTTCCACTCGGAGCTCGCGGAAGGCCTGATCACGGGCAACCCGGAGCGAGCCGACGCCTGCATGCGTGCGCACGTGCGCTACGGCCTCGCGGAGATCGCCGGCCAGCTCTCGGCCCTCACCGCTACGGAATGGCGCGAGGGCCGGCGGCGCGCCCGCGCCGACACCGGCCCGGTCCGGTCCGGTCCGGGCCTCGCCGCCGCCGCCCGTCGCTGAGGTTCCGCGCTAACCGCGCCTGCCCGCCGCCAGCCATAGCTCGCGGCCGGCCCGATGGAAAGAACACCGACCCGGCCGGTCCGCGGTACCCTACGCGGTCATGGCATGCTCGACGGCTCACGACCGTGCCCGGCGCGCCACCATCGCCGTGATCACGGCCGTGGTCACGAGCACGGCGGCCGCGGCCGGGTCCCTCTTCCCCGACCTCCCACCGGACGAGACCCCGCGGGCCCAGCTCGTCCGCGCGCTCAACCGCACCGGCCGGAGACACCTGGATGCGCGGCAGGCTGCCGTCGCCCGGATCACCACGGCCGAAGAGCTGGAGCAGCGCGGGCGCGTGGTGCGGACCTCGCTCCTGCGGCTCATGGGCGGGCTACCGGAGGACCGGACGCCGCTGGACGCCCGGGTGACGGGCCGCCTGAGCGGGCCGGGCTTCACGGTCGAGAAGGTCGTCTTCCAGAGCCTCCCCGGGTTCCCCGTGACCGCGAGCTTCTACCGCCCCTCCGGCCCGGGGCCGTTCCCGGGGATCCTGGCTTCGGTGGGTCACGGCGAGGCGGGCAAGGCCGGGGAGCGCCTCGGTCCGGACCTGGCGCGCAAGGGCTTCGCGGTCCTCCAGTACGACCCGCTCGGCCAGGGCGAACGGCTCCAGCATTACGATCCGGCCCTGCACGCTTCCCGCGCGGGCGGCTCGACCGAGGAGCACGGGCAGGAGGCGGCGCGGGCCGAGCTCATCGGCGACAGCGTCGCGCGCTACTTCGTCTGGGACGCGATGCGCGCGATCGACTACCTGGGCGGGCGCCCCGACGTGGTCGCGGAGCGCATCGGGGCGGCCGGCTGCTCGGGTGGCGGCACCGTGACAACCTACCTGGCCGCGCTCGATCCGCGGGTGAAGGCGGCCGTGATCGGCTGCTACGTGACCTCCTGGAGCGCCCTCCTCGAGGGACCCGGCCCGCAGGAGGCCGAGCAGACGCTGGCGGGCTTCCTGGCCGCCGGGCACGACATGGGCGACTGGCTGGCGCTGATCGCTCCCCGACCGCTGCTCGTCGTGTCGACGACCGACGACTTCTTCCCGCTGGAGGGCGCCCGCGCCGTGTACGAGGAGACCCGCGCCTGGTACGCGCTCCACGGCGCCGAGGAGCGGATCTCGTGGTCCGTCGGCCCCGGGGGCCACGGCATCCGCCGCGAGGGCCGCGAGGCCATCGCCGCCTTCTTCCTGCGGTGGCTCGGCGACCCCTCGGTCGACGCGAAGGACGAGCCCGACGCCCGGCCCGACCCCGAGGACCTCGAGTGCACGGACACCGGCCAGGTGGCGACCTCGCTGTCCGCGCGCACGGTAGCCGACCTCGTCGCCGCTCGCGCGGCATCGCTCCTCGGCAGACGGCCGGCCACCGGGATCCGGCCGGGCCCGCCGTCGCGCAGGCCTGAAGCCGGCCCCGGCCGGCTCCGGCGCCGCGCCGCCGAGGTCGCCGGCATCGACCTGCCGGTGGGCGCGCCTCGCCCGCTGCGCGTCCACCGCACCGAGGAAGGCGACGGTTACCGCCTGCAGGTGGTGTCGTTCGCGGTCGAGATCGGGCTCGACGTGTGGGGACTGCTGGCCGAGCCTTCCGGAGAGGGCCGAAAGGCCGCGGTCCTCGTCTTCGACCCGAGGCTTCGCACCGCGCCGGGCCCGGAGCTGGATCAGCTCGCCCGCGAGGGCCGGGTCGTGCTCGCGGTGGAGCCGCGGGGCACGCTGACCGCGACCGAGCTGCCCGCGCGGCCGACCCCGCTCGGGCCGTACGCGGCCCTGTATCGGCGGGCGGCCGCGCTCGGACGGAGCCTGGTGGGCCTGCGCGCCGAGGACGTGCTCCACGCCACCGCGATCCTGGCCGCGAGGCCCGACGTGGACCCGGAGGGGATCGCCGCCTTCGGCTTCGGCGCGGCCGCTGTCCCCCTGCTCCACGCCGCGGTCCTCGAACCGAGGATCTCCCGCCTGGCCCTGCAGGAGGCGCCCGTCTCGTACCGCGCTTTCCTCGACCACCCGATCCACCGCGGGCTCCCCGAGATCCTGGTCCCCGGTGTCCTGCGGCACTACGACCTCGACGACCTCGTGGAGGCGGTCGCCCCGCGCCCGGTGGCGTGGATCAACCCGCTCGACGCCGTCGGCCGTCCGCTGCGGAAGCACGCGCGCGAGCGCTACCTCGGCGAGGCCCGCGTGCTCCGCCGCCGGCCGGGCGACGCGCTCCTCTGGGAGTAGCCCTCGGACCCGGACCGGCGAGACGTCAGACCTGGGAGTAGTCGGTCGGCCGCAGCAGCCGGATGTGGATGCTCGCCATGATCTCCGCGTTCCCGAAACCGGAGGTGGTGCGGAGCTTGAGCCATTCCGGGTCGTCGCGGAAGGCCGCCCAGGCCTTCTCCCGGGCCGCCATGTCGGGGAAGACCAGCATGTAGCTGAGGCTCGGCAGCCGCGGGCCGACGACGTTGCGGGCGAAGAACACGGGCGTCAGGCCCAGGCGGCGGAAGATCGCCAGCTCGCCGGCGCTCTCGAACATCTCGATCTTCTTGCGCCCGGCGGCCCGGTTGGGGCTTACGTAGTTGCGCAGCTCGAAGACGCGGGTGGGCACGGCGGCGGCCCCTGAGGGCACCTCGATGCCGGGCAGGGTGTCGAACCCGGACATCAGCGACGACTCCAGCGAAACGTAGGGGGGGTCGCCGGCCGGGAGGCCGTGCGGCGCCGCCCCCGCCCGGCGGTACTCCGCGTCTCCCGCCAGCCTGGCGTCGAGCTGCACGACCGATGCCGCGTCCGGATGGGGAAGGAGCAGGTGCAGGCTCGGGCTCTCCGAGCCGATCGCGACAGTGAAGGCGCCCACGGGCCGGACCCCGGCGCGGTTCAGCGCGGGCACCAGGGCCACCTTGGCGTATTCGGCGAATCGGGACTCCATGGGCCCGAACCGGAAGAGGTAGGAACGGAGCTCGAAGAGACGGGGCCCGTCCTTCGCCACAGCCTCCGGCGCCGGGCCGGCCGAACCGGAGGCCGTCCCGAGGCCCGGCCCCAGGACCGCGGCCACGGTGCTCGCCACGAAGTTGCGCCGCTCCATCCTCGTCCTCCGGTGAAGAACGCCGCTCGACCGCGGCGGCCAGGTTGGGAGAGGATACACCGATGCGGCCAGACACCGGAGCAACGAGAGCGGTCGTGAGCCGCGTGGTCCGGGCGACGGCCGGCATCCTGCTCCTGGGTTTCGCCATGGCCGCCGGATCGGGGTCCGCGGCCGAGCCGCGCGCGGCCTGGATGAGGAACGCCGGCTTCGGGGTGATGGTCCACTACCTGCCCGAGTGGATCGACGCCGAGCGCGAGTGGACGGTGGAGGCGTGGAACGCGCAGGTCGGCGGCTTCGACGTCGAGGCCCTGGCCCGCCAGGCCGAGGGAACCGGCGCCGGCTACGTGGTGCTCTCGATCGGCCAGAACTCGGGCTTCTATCTGGCGCCCAACCCGGCCTACGACCGGCTCACCGGCATCCGTCCCAGCAAGTGCTCGCGCCGCGACCTCGTGGCCGAGCTGGCGCGTGCCCTCGAGCGCCGCGGCCTCCGGCTGCTCGTCTACCTGACCTCCGGGCCGCCTTCCAACGACCCGGCCGCGGGGAAGGCCCTCGGCTGGGAGGGCGACGGGCGGCCCAACCGCGAGTTCCAGCGGCGCTGGGAGACCGTGGTCGCCGAGTGGTCCCGGCGCTGGGGCCGCGCCGTCTCGGGTTGGTGGTTCGACGGGTGCAGCCGGCCGAACACGATGTACCGCTCGCCCCGCCCGCCGAACTTCGCGAGCTTCGCCGCCGCCGCGCGGGCGGGCAACCCGGCCACGGCGGTGGCGTTCAGCCCGGGCCTCTACTACCCGGTCTACCCCCTGAGCCCTCACGAGGACTACACCGCCGGCCTGATCTACGACTTCGAGCGGGAGTTCGTGAACGCCCGCCGCGTGAGCGAGGGCCGGGTTGACGGCGCCCAGCTCCACGTCCTGAGCTTCCTCGGCCGGACGTGGGGCCGTGGCGAGCCGCGCTTCCGCGCGGACCAGGTGCTCGCCTACACTGGCAAGGTCCGGGAGCACGGAGGTGCCGTCACGTGGGACGTCCCGGTGCAGCCGGACGGGACGATCGCGGAGCCGTTCCTCGAGCGGCTGGGCCCTCTTGGGCGCACCGCCGACGACCGACCCTGATGTCGCGGAGCCCGCCGCCCTCGACCGGCCGACCACGACGCCTCCACGACGCAGCTTGACAGGCGGCGCCCCGACGTTTACCGTTTGCGCTCGACGCGGTCGGGTGCCCTCCCAGTCCTCCCTCGCTGGACCCACACCGGTGCTCCGTACGTGATGTAGGTCGGCCTCCAGCGAGGCACGCCCAGAATGACGCGGTCCACAAGGGATGTCGTGCTCGCGGCGGTCGGCCGGGTCTGCGCGGACAAGGGCCGCCTGCAACGCCCCGCCTCGGACTCCGAGGCCCTGGGGGACGGCGGCCTGGGCCTGGACTCACTCGACATGGCGACGATCGTGGCGGAGCTGGAGATAGCCCTCCAGCGAGACCCCTTCGCCGAGGCCACCCCCCGGTTCCGGACGGTGGGGGACCTGGTCGCCCTCTACGAATCCGAGGACGAACGGTGATCGCGGCGGCGCTTGCAGGACGGGCGGACCGGCACCCGGAGCGGCCGCTCCTCCGTTCCGCCCGGAGCTCCCTGAGCTTCGGAGCCTGCCAGCAGCAAGCCGGACGGCTCGCCGACGAGTTGCGGTCCTGGGCCGGTGGCCGGGTCGCCCTGGCGGGAACGACGACCGAATGGCTCCTCCCGCGGCTGGCCGCGCTCGACGCGCTCTCATGCCGCCTGTACCTGCCACCGCAGGAGCCATCCGCCGCCCTCGACGAGGTCTCCCACCGGCACGGCCTCGACGCCGTCCTCGCGGAGGTGCGGGGCGCACCAGTGACCTTCACCCGTCCGCCTGTAGTGGCGCCGCCAGCGGCCGGCGAGCTGGTGCTGTTCAGTTCCGGGACCACCGGCACGCCCAAGGCGGTCCTCCAGACCTGGCCGCGCCTGGCGCGTCGGATCCGCACAGGTGCTGAGCTGGAGGGGAGCTGCTGGCTGGCGAGCTACGCCGTGACGACCTTCGCGGGCCTGCAGGTGCTTCTCCACGCCCTCCTGAATGGAGCCACCCTCGTGGTGCCGCCCTCCGACCCGGGAAAGGCCGCTGCGCTCGCGCGGGAGGCGGGTGTCACCCACGTCTCCGGCACCCCCTCCTTCTACCGGCTCCTGCTCGCACGCGCGGCCGACGCCGACCTGGCCGCTCTTTCCCTCCGCCAGCTCACCCTGGGCGGCGAGGCGGCCGAGCAGGCCTTGCTGGACGCCCTCCGGGCGCGCTTCCCCCAGGCTCGCCTGACCCAGATCTACGCCTCGACGGAGATGGGCGCCTGCTTCTCGGTCCAGGACGGGCTCGCCGGCTTCCCGTCGGAGTACCTGCGTGGAGAGCGCGACGGCGTTCGCCTCCGGATCGTGGACGGCGAGCTGTACGTGGGTTCCGCGGGCGCCATGAAGGGATACCTCGACGGCGCCCCCCTGCCGCCGGGAGAGCTTCATCCTACCGGAGACCTGGTGGGGGAGCGCGCCGACCGCGTGCTGTTCGTCGGACGGCGCGGGACCCGGATCAACGTGGGCGGCAGCAAGGCGCAGCCCGAGGAGGTCGAGGCGGTCGTCCGCGAGGTTCCCGGTGTGCTGGCGGTGCGCGTCTCGGGCGCCGCCAGCTCCCTCGTGGGACAGCTCGTGCGCGCCGAGGTCGTGTTGGACGCCGGGGTCGATGCGGCCGAGGCGCGGCGGCTCATCCTGGCCCGCTGCCGGGAACGACTGCGCCCCCACATGGTGCCGCGGCTCCTGGAGTTCGTGGACGAACTGGTCCGAACGGGGAGCGGGAAGCTCCGCAGGGGGCGGCCATAGGCGCGCGAGTGGTGGTGATCAGTGGCGCGAGCCGCGGCCTGGGAGAGGCCGTGGTCACGCATCACCTCCGGAAGGGCGACGTGGTGTGCGGCCTGGCCCGGCGGGCGACCGACTTTGTCGACCGGACCCGGGCCGCTCCCGGGATCGGAGACCGCTTCTTCTTCGAGCCGGTGGACCTGGAGGATCGCGGGGCCATCGTCGCCTTCGTCCGCCGTGTCGTGGAGCGCTACCGCACCGTCGACGTCCTCATCAACAACGCCGGCGTCGCCCGAGACGCCCTTCTCGCGCTCGCCTCCCTGGAGGACCTCGACGCCACGGTGGACACGAACCTCCGCGGGACGCTCCACCTCACCCGCGCCTGCCTTCGGCCGATGCTGGCCGCCAGCCGGGGCCGGATCGTCAACGTCTCCTCCATAGCCGCCCAGCGGGGTTACGCGGGTCTCGCCGCCTACTCGGCCACCAAGGCGGCGCTCGACGGCCTCACCCGCGCGCTGGCACGGGAGGTCGGGCCGCGCGGGATCACCGTGAACAGCATCGCCCCAGGCTACCTCGACCTCGGGATGAGCGACGGGCTCTCCGACGCCCAGCGGGCCCAGATCCTCAGGCGCACGCCGCTGGGCCGTCTGGGCCGGGCGGAGGACGTGCTGCCCGTCCTCGACTTCATCACGTCCTCCGCCGCCGCCTTCGTGACCGGCCAGGTCCTGGTCGTCGACGGCGGCCTGACGGTCTAGGCCGGGCACCGTGGGCATTCGCATCGTGACCCTGGGACCGGAGCACCTCCCGGCGGTCGTGGCCTTCTCGGAGAAGACCTGGGATCGGCCCCGGCGGCCCGAGTTCTGTCGCTGGCGGTACCTGGACGCTCCCTTCCACCGCACGCTCCTGGCCATGCGCGGGAGCGAGTGCGTCGCGCTCCTCTCCGCGTTCACGGCCCCGTACCGGATGGCGGGGGCCTCCTCGACCTGCCTGGAGACCGCGGACTGGTTCTGCCTCCCCGAGCTGCGGACCTCGGGCCTGGGGATCCGGCTGATGAGGGCGGTCATGGAGGAACCACACCCCATCGTCGCCGTCGGCGGGTCCACCGACACCCTCCGTCTCCTGCCCCGCCTCGGGTGGAAGCGGGTCGGCGACGCATCCCGGTTCGTGCGGTGGCTGGGCAGCGGGAGGGTGGTCCGTTGGCTGGCGAGGATCTGGCGGGGCACCACAGCGCCTCCCGGAGGATCCGCTGAGGCCCCCGGGCGGGTGGCGGAGCTCGACGGCGAGTTGAACGCGCTGTACGCGGAGAAGACGGAGTGCGGGATGGTGCCCCTGCCGCTCGCCGAGCGGATGCGCTGGATCGGCGACGGCATGGTGGGACGACGCCTCGCTGTGCTGTCGTTCCGGATCGACGGGCGGCTCCGGGGGTGGAGCCTGGTGAGGCTCGACATCACCTGCCCGGCGAGGGAGGCGCTGATCATCGAGCTGTTCGCTCCTTCAGGCGAGGCCTCGCTCTATCCCTGGATGGTGGCCGAGACGTGGAGACTGGCCGCCTCGGCGGGATGCCGGAAGGTCGTCGCCCGCACCTCGTGCCCCAACCTCAGGGCGGCCCTGCGCGGCAGCCTGTTCCAGGAGCGGCTCGTCATCCCCGTCCACGTCTGGCCGGCCCGGAACTCCGTACCGCCAGGGCCGCTCCACCTCGGGTCCCACACCGCCGACTCCCCGCTCCGCCCCTATCCCGGCGCCAGCGCCTCCTGGGATCGCGGCCGGCCATGAGCAGGGCCGAGGGGGCCTTCCTCTGCGTGGTGCTGGGCTGGGCCCTCGCGCTCCGCACCTGCCGGCTGAGCGAGCCGCTGTTCCGCGTGGACGAGGCCGAGTCGACGATCAATGCGTTGACGGTCCTCGAGCACGGATACCCGAGCAGCCATTACCTGGGGCTGCCGATCTTCGAGAACGTCTTGACCCAGCCCTGGCCCGAGAGCGAGGAGTACGAGTTCAAGGACAACAGCTACTCCGAGCGCGGCGTCGCGATCTACCACGCGTGGCTGCCCCTCTACGCCGTGGCCGGATCGCTGAGGCTGTTCGGCTTCGGGCCCGACCGGCCCGAAGCCGGGCCTGGCGTACGCCGGACGTCCGAGGAGATCGAGCGGCTCACCCGGGCTGCGCGGGCCCCGTCGGTAGCGTTCGGCATGCTCCTGCTGGTCCTGCTTTTCCGCATGGCCGACGAGCTCCACGGTCGCGCCGCCGCCTGGCTGGCGCTGTCCGCCGGCGCGTTCTCGTCCGGGGTCGTCGACGTCGCCCGCCAGGCGCGCTATTACTCCCTCACGACCCTCCTCAGCACGGCCTGTTGCCTACTAGCGTGGCGCATCCATCGCCACGGCCGTCGTCGGGACTTCGCGGCCGGCGGGCTCGCCTTTGCGCTGCTCTTCCATACACACGTCGTGGCCTTCCTGATCTCTTGCGGAGCCCTTGTCCTCGTCCTCCCCTGGGTCCTCCGGCGTCCGGGGGCGGTGCCGAGGATGGCACTGTTCTCCGCGGTCGTGCTCGCGCTCACCGCCCCCTGGGCCCGGCTCACCGGGTTCCTCGACCAGGCGGCGCGGATTCCCATGGCCTGGCCGTACCTGCGCTTCCCCGAGGACCTCCTCACCTTCCTCTGGATCCGGCCGGAGGCGACCCTGTTGCTCGCGGGGGGATCGGCCCTCCTCGTCTCCGCCCACCTGCTCCGCGGCCTGCTCCCCCTGCGTTTCACGCAACCGTTCCTCGAGCGCCGGGGTGAGATGGGATTCCTGATGGCCTGGATGGTCGTCGCCTACCTGGGATTCACGTTCCTCGTACCGGCGGTCAGCTACTCCCTGGACCGGCTGGCGCTGCCGCTGATCGGGCCCGCCATCGTCCTGGGAGCGGGCCAGTCGGCCGCGGTCGTCAGGGTCCTCTCGAGCACGGCGTCCCTATCCGTTCCTGCCCTCGTACCGGGACTGCTCCTCGCCGGCGCGCTGTCGGCTTCCGCCGTTGTGGGCGCGTCCAGGCGCGAGTCGGCGCGTCCGCGATTCAAAGAGGAGGTGATCGACTTCCTGCGCGGGCATCCGCTCGGGTCGGACACGCGGGTCTACGCCACGCCCAACCACCACCTGCTGCTCACCGTGTACACCGGCCTGCCCGTTCAGAACGTGGCGCCGGTCCGCAAGCAGTTCTTGGACCGGTATCCGGGGGAGATCGTGCTGGTCGAGATCAACCCGTTCCGCCAGCCGCCGGCACGGGCCGTGCGCGACGCCGCGGCGGCGGCCGGCGTCTGGCTCGGCGCCGAGGAGGGGCAAGACCTGGCCTGGTACGTGAGCCACCGCGCCGTCCGGGAGCGGCTCAGCCGGCTGATGCCCGCGGTGGAGCCGCGGCTGGATGACGAGCGGGTCCCGGCGTACCTGAGGGCCCTGGTCGACGACCAGCCGCGGCACACGGAAGCCTGGATGCAGAGCCGGGCCAGCTCGGTTCCGAGCTTCCCCGCGGTGTTCCGTGGCTTCCGAATCCGGGACTGGGACGACTGGTGGCGCGTTTACTTCTACCGCTTCGTCGACCCGAAGTCGCGGACCGGGGCGCTCGCCAACTACCACGACCGCGTGCGCACCGGGCGGGCCACGGTGCTCGCCTCGGGGGTCACCGTGTATCAGTCCCGTATCCCGGTCGCCGGCACCGCGACCGTTGCGACCGCGGACCGATCGCGTCCGTGAAGGAGGGATCGTCATGAACGCCTGCGTCGAGCCTGCGGTGGCTGTCGAGCCGCTCCCCCCCGAGGTGTCGGTGGTGATGCCGTGCCTGAATGAGGCCGACACCGTGGCCGTCTGCGTGGACAAGGCGATCCGGGCGCTGAGAGCCCGGGGCATGGCCGGGGAGGTGATCGTCGCGGACAACGGGAGCACTGATGGCTCCCAGGAGCTCGCCCGGCAGGCGGGCGCCCGGGTCGTCCACGTGCCACACCGGGGATACGGCCACGCGCTCATGGGTGGCATCGCCGCCGCCCGCGGCCGCTACGTCGTCATGGGGGACGCCGACGACAGCTACGACTTCGGGGAGCTCCCGGTCTTCGTGGAGAAGCTCCGGGAGGGTCACGACCTCGTCCAGGGCTGCCGGCTGCCCGGCGGAGGAGGCCGCATCCTGCCGGGTGCGATGCCCTTCCTCCACCGCGTCCTCGGCAACCCCCTGTTCTCGCTGCTCACCCGCTGGTGGTTCCACGTGGACGTCCATGACGTCTACTGCGGCCTGCGCGGCTTCACCCGCCAGGGCTACCACGCGCTGGACCAGCGCTGTACGGGCATGGAGTTCGCCACCGAGATGGTCCTGAAGGCGGCGCGGTTCCGCTTGAAGATCGCCGAGGTCCCGATCACGCTCCACCCCGACGGCCGCAAGGCCCATCGCCCGCACCTCAAGACGTTCTCCGACGGATGGCGGACGCTGCGCTTCTACCTGATGTACGCCCCCAAGTGGCTGTTCCTCCAGCCCGGCTTCGCTCTCATGGCCCTGGGGCTCGTAGGCTACTCGCTCGCCTGGCCCGGCCTGACCCTCGGGGGAGTCACGTTCGGGCTGAACACGTTGATGGTCGCGAGCCTCGCCCTGTTAGTTGGCTACGAGTCGGTGATGTTTGCCATCGGCACCAAGACGTTCGCGATCCGCGAAGGGTTCGTGCCGCGCGACCGGCGCATGGAGAGCTTCCACAGGGTCTGCACGCTGGAGCGGGGGCTGATGGCCGGCGCGGCCACGGTGGCGGGCGGCGTGGCCATGATCCTCGTGGCCGTGGGCCAGTGGCTGAGCGTGGATTTCGGGGACCTCAACTACGACCGCACCACGCGCTGGGTGATCCCCGGGGCCACGCTGACCGCCCTGGGGTTCCAGACCGTGCTCTCCAGCTTCTTCGTGAGCATCCTGAACATGCTGCGCCGGTGAGCGCGCTGGCCGACGCGACGCCCGGGGCCGCCGTGGTGCCGCTGGCGGAGCCTGTGCGGGCATGGCGGGGGGATCTCGGGCCCCTGGTCGTCGCCGTGCTGGCGACACTCGCGGTGTGGGCGCCGCGACTCTCGGGCCCCATCGACCTCCGCTACGACGCGGGCGTGTACTACGTGCTCGGCACGTCGCTGGCGGAGGGGCGGGGCTACAGGCTGCTGAACGAGCCCGGTGAGATCGAGGCCATCCAGTACCCTCCGCTGCTGCCGCTCGTCGTGGCCGCCCACCAGAAGATGCTGGGGACCAGCGATCCGGTGGTCGTGGGCTCCTGGCTCCGGAAGAGCTTCTGCGGACTCTCGGCGGCGCTGGCGCTGGCCACGTACGCGGTGGCTCGGCTGTACCTGGACCGGGCGGCGGCGCTCCTGGCGGCGCTCGTCTCGTCCCTTAGCCTCTACACCTACTTCCTCTCCGACCTGCTCTTCGCCGAGCTTCCGTTCACGCTCGCCAGCGCCCTGTTCATCCTCGCCTGCCGGAGCACCGGTCGCTTCGCCGCCCCGCTCGCCGGCCTGCTCGCGGTGAGCGGCTATCTGCTCCGCAGCGCGGGGCTCGCCCTCCTGGCGGCCTGGGTCGGCGAAGCGATACTGCGCAGGCGGCTCCGGCAGGCAGCGCTGCGCGGCATGGTCGCGCTGGCGCCGGTCGTGCTTTGGCACGCTCACGTCCAGCGGGTCGTGTCCAGCCCGTCCTACGGGAACCCGGCGTATGCGTACCAACGGGCCCCGTACCAGTACTACAACGTCAGCTACGCGGAGAACGCGGTCCTGGTGGACCCGTTCCGACCGGAGCAGGGGCGCGCTGCGCTGCGCGAGCTGCCGTCGCGCACGATCCGCAACGCCCGGGCGCTGGCGCCCCGTCTCGGCGAGATCGTCTCCGCGCCCAGGAACTTCTGGACGATCGCGCTCCGTGGGCTGGCTCCGCTGGTCGGGGCCTCCCGCGTCCCTTGGAGGCTCACGGTCGCCTGCCTGGTGCTCCTGGGCCTGGGTGCGACGCTCGGGATCGCCTCTCTGGCCAGGGGCGGAGAGATCCTGGTCCCGCTGTACGTGGCGGCGTCTCTCGCGCTCGTGGCGCTGACGCCGTGGCCGGCCCAGTTCCTGCGTTATGTCGCCCCCCTCGCGCCGTTCCTGGCCGTGGGTCTGCTCCGAGCCGTGGTCGACGGGCTCCGCTGGCTCGACGGCTGTGGGACGCGACTGCGCCTGGCCGGTCGGCTGGGCGTCGGGGTGGCCGGGGTGTCCCTGGCCGCCCTGCAGGCGTTCACCCTGCACCAGAACTTCCGTCGTTACCACGTCGAGGTGAGATACGCGAGCCGGACCGGGGTCGGGAGCACGGGCCGGCTCCTCTACTACGACGAGGCCTGGCGCGAGTTTGACGCCGCGCTGGCGTGGCTGAACCGCGACGCCGGCCCGGGAGACGTCGTCGCCACCTCGGCCCCCCACTGGACCCACTTGCGCACGGGCCTCAAGGCGGTGATGCCGCCGTTCGAGCCGGAGACCGGGACCGCGCAGCGGCTCCTCGATTCCGTGCCGGCACGTTACCTGGTGGTCGACGACCTGGCTTTCGCCGATATGAGCCGTCACTACGGTGCGTCGGTGGCGAGAGCGCGGCCCGACCTCTGGACGCCCGTTTACTCGGGAGAGGGAGGCCTGCGGATCTACCGGCGCGCCGACTGAGCCGGGTGTGCGCCCGGCGTGCGCGGGCGCTCGGCGAACGGGCTAGCGCGAGCCGGACACCCTGCCCGGCGGCGCCGGCGGGTTACGCAGGTCGAACTCCAGGATCCGCGCCGTCTGGCGGCGGCCGTCGCTCAGGACCTCGGAGCGCTCTCGCAGGTAAGCCTCCTGCGGTGCGGGCTCGCCCACCGTGTGGACCAGGACCAGGAACGCGCGCTCCCGGCCGGCGGTGAGGGATTCGACGCTCTCGGGCACGCTGCGGACCCCCAGCTGGCCCACCCAGGATGCCATGGGGACCGGCGTCGTCAGGTACCGCGCCACGCCCACCACGCCCGACGGGATGGAGTGGACGAGGAGGACGTCGGAAGGGCGCGCTTTCGCTCCCACCTGCTGGGCCACGTCGCGCAAGGGACAGCCGTTGCGGGACCGGTTCGCGTGGATGTACCACAGTCCCGGCGACCACGCCGCCAGGGCGAGCGCCACGAACGACCATCGCAGCGGCGAAGGAACGCGGGCGACTGCCACCGCGATCAGGACGATGGCCGAGGGAAGACCGGCCAGCGCGTAACGAGGCACGGCCGCGGTATAGGTGCCTCGGAAGGCGTCGAACACCAGCGGCCCGAGACACGCGGCCGCCAGCCACATCCAGGCGAGCAGGCGGCCTCCGACGAACGCCCGACGCCTCAGCTTCCACACCAGCGCCCCCCCGGCCAGCGCATAGAGCCCTGCCGCGGCCCAGTCGGCGCGCACGCCGCCGCCCCACACGCCACGCCCGGACGCGAAGCCGACCGCGAGCGCGAACGGCGCACCAACGGCGCTATAGCCAGGGGGCGTCATCTTCAGCCAGTCACGGGTGACCCTCCACTGCCCGAGCGCCTCCGGCACCGTCGCGTACCAGGGCAGCACCGCCAGGCCGACCAGGGCGGCGGCGACCAGGAGCCGGGGACGCGTGGTCCGGCCGGGGAGCCAGAGCAGCCACGAGAGCATCGCCGCCCAGACGAATGCGAAGAAGTAGTGCGTCAGGAAGCCGCCCGCGGAGGCCAGGGCCCACCCAGCCAGGACCGCAGCCGACCCTCCGGCTCGCACGGCCAGGGTGAGACAGGCCGTGGCAAGCACCCAGAACCAAAGCAGCGAGTACATGCGCGCTTCGGTCGAGTAGTAGACGGACAGCGGCGCGGCGGCGAACAGCAGCACCGCCGGCAGGGAGGCGCGACGGCCCCCGACTCTCGCCGCGAGCCACCAGAGCAGCGGGAATGCCGCCATCGCCCAGAAGACGGAGAAGCCCCGCACCGAGGCGTCCCCGACCCCGACGGCGCGCGTCCACCCGTAGAGGAGAACGTAGTACAGGGGAGGCGAGGTATCCGACATGCGGACCGCCCTCAGGACTCGGCCGAGCCCGGCCGGCGGCCGTTCGTGGGAGGCGTAGCGGACGTACTCTCCCGGGTCGAGCGGGGAGGGCGCCTCGACGAAGTCGCCCAGCGGGGCATCAGCTTCGGCGGCCGCGTGCTCCAGGCTGTGGCCGGTGGCGATCGCGAGGGAGAAGACCTCGTCGGCCCAGAGTCCCTGCCGCTCGAGGAGGCCCAGCCGCAGGACGAGGGCGAGCGCCAAGACGGCGGCGACCTGCAGCATCTCCACGCGGCCGGATCGAAGGGGCATGGCTCTCGGTCTTCTATGCGAAGACGACCGTCTTGTTCCCGTAGACGAGCACGCGGTCGTCCAGGTGCCAGCGGACGGCGCGGGCCAGGACGAGCTTCTCCAGGTCCCGGCCCTTGCGCACGAGGTCGTCCACGGAGTCCCGGTGGGAGGAGCGCAAAACGTCCTGCTCGATGATCGGACCCTGGTCGAGCTCGGCGGTGGCGTAGTGCGCGGTCGCGCCGATCAGCTTGACCCCCCGTTCGTAAGCCCGATGGTACGGACGGCCGCCGACGAAGGCGGGCAGGAACGAGTGGTGGATGTTGATCACCCGGCCGTCGTAGCGCGACACGAGGTCCGCGCCCAGCACCTGCATGTAACGGGCGAGGACGATCAGGTCGGTGCCCCTCGACTCCAGTAGCTCCAGCTCCCGGGCCTCCTGCCGCCCCTTGCCGTCGGGATCGATTGGGAACTCGGCGAACTCCACGCCGAACTGTTCGGCCACCCGGCGCAGGTCCGGATGGTTGCTCACCACCACGGCGACGTCGCAGCCCAGCTCGCCCGCCCGGTGCCGGAGGAGCAGGTCGTAGAGGCAGTGATCGAGTCGGGAGACGAAGATCGCGACCCTCTTCCGCGCGGCCGCGTAGACGAGCCGATACCGCATCTGGAAGCGGGCGGCGACCTCCGCGATCGCCCGCTCCAGCGTGGCGCGGTCGCTCATCAGCTCGGAGACGTCGTAGCGGATGCGCTGGAAGAACTGCCGCGCCTCGGGGTCGGTGTGCTGGTCGGAGTCGAGGATGTTGGCGCCGTGCCCGTAGAGCACCTGGGCCAGGGACGCCACGATGCCGCGCCGGTCCGGGCACGAGACGAGCAGCGTGGCGAGGACGGCGGGATCGCTCATCGAAGGCGTCGGCGATTCCGTGCGGGCCGGGTTATCCCGCCGGGGCCCGTGCGCCGGCCGGCCGGCGCTCCGGCGCGGGTGTCTTCGGGACCGGCCCCGTCGACTCGCGCACGATGAGCGAGGTCGGGATCGGGATCTCGACGCCCAGCTGCTCAGGGTGGTTGATGGTGGCGAGCAACGCCTCGACCGCCTTCCGGCCGAGCGCCTGGCGCGGCAGCATCACGGTGGTCAGGGGCGGCTCGGCGAGCGCCGCGAGCGCGATGTCGTCGTAGCCGACGACGGAGATGTCGCGGGGGACCGAGAGGCCGGCGGCGTGGCACTCCCGGAGGACCCCGAGCGCCATGGCGTCGTTCGCTACCACGACCGCGGTCGGCCGCGGCCGGGCCTGGAGCATCCGCGCCGCCGCCACCCTGCCGCCCTCGGTGCGGAAGTCCGCCTCGTAGACCCCGGCCGGGACCCCCCCGACGTAACGGTGGAAGCTCGCCTCGAAGGCACGACGCCGCACCTCCGAGGAGGGTATCCCGGCCGGCCCGCCGATGAAGGCGATACTGTGGTGACCCAGCTCGGCCAGGTGCCGCAGGGCGTCGGCGAGGCCGGCGCCGTAGTCCACCGCGAGGTTGCTGACCCGCGGCCCCGCCCTCCCGGTGTCCAGGAAGACCACCGAGACGTTCCGCCGCGGCAGCTCGTCGACCAGCTCGCCGTCCACCTCCGACGTCATGAGGGCGACGCCGCGGACTCCGCGCTCGATGAACCGCCGCACGTAGCTCGCCATCCGGTGGGCGTCGTAGTTGGTGTCGGCGAGGATCACCTCGTAGCCCTGCTCGTACGCCGCGGTCTCGATCCCCTTCACCAGCTCGGGGAAGAACGGGTTCGAGATGTCGGACATCACCAGGCCGATCAGGTTGCTGCGGCCCGACGCCAGCGTCCGGGCGTGGGCGTTGGGGTAGTACTTCCGCCGCCGGACGACGCGCAGGACCTTCTCGCGGATCTCCTGGGACACGGTCGCGGCGTCGTTCAGGACGCGGGAGACCGTGGCGGTGGAGACTCCCGCCTCAGCGGCGATGTCGGCGAGCCGCACGTGTGCGCCCGTGCGGGCACGCTTGCGAGATCGGGCACGCGGCGGTTGCATCTGCTTTGGAGCGGTGCTCACGCTACCCAATCCTGTAAGCGTTTACAAGGGCCGGGGCCGCGGCGATGCCGGCGGCCGTCTCCCGGGGCGCCCATCATGAGCCCCCGGCTCAATTCCGCGGCGGGCCGAACGCGGCCACGACCTCGTCCAGCGAGACCCCGAGCACGCTGCGGGCGACCGAGTCGAGGCTGCGGCGGTCCCCGACGAGGTGGAGCGTGCGGTGACGGTGCGCCAGGGACCGCCGCGGATCGAGCGCAGCCCCCGGGGACGACGTCTCCAGCTCGTAGAAGGGGCCCAGGGGCTTCGCGCCCGGCGCGGCCGGACCGTCGTTGTAGCTGTTCACCACGTCCCCTCCGAACGGCTCCTGCTGGATCTCCCACATGGAGTTCACGTAGTCCCGGGCCCCCGGCACGCGGTCGAACTGGACGAGCGTCAGGACGGCAGCCCGGGGATCGTAGCTCCCGAGGACCGGGCGGGCCCGTGGGGGCGGGACGCCGATCTTGCTGCGGTGGCGGCCGTCGCCGCGGAAGAAGATCACGCCGTCGCGCACCAGGAGGCGGTCGGAGGGAACCTCCCCGAAATACGCGTCGTTCACCACGGGCCCAAGGCTCTCCTCCGGTCCGGGCTCGAAGGGAACCACGACGACCGTCTCCGGGCTCGGGTTGAACATGCCCAGGATCCAGATGGAGACGAGGCCGGTCTCCTTGCGCCACGCGGCGGTTCCCGCGTTGGTGATGCGGTTGTCCGACTCGAAGGCGACGACCTCCACGCCGGGCAAGGCCGCCACGCCCAGGCCCGACCATGCCTCCGACGCCGGGACGAGGCGGACCGTGCGCTCGAGGTCGACCTCGAACCGGAAGCCCGCGTAGTTCACGGGCGCCATCCGCTTCCGGAAGGCCACCCTATCGGGGGTCCGGTTTGCAACCGGGTAGGGTTCGGTGTCGATGGCGGCGGGCGTGTGCCAGTGAGCGAGGTCGAACGGATCTCCCTTCGCGAAGAACAGGGCGTACTGGCCGCCCTCGGGCCCGAGCCAGAACCGATCCTCCCCGCCGTAGGCGTTGATGTGGGGGTCGCGGAGCCCCGAGGCCAGCAGCTCGCGGTGGATCCAGCCGAAGCTCGGACCGGACTCACCCCGAGGGCCTGAAGTCATGACCCGGCCCTGCAGGTCCGGACAGACCGCGACGCGCGCGCCGCCGGCTTCGTCGCCAAGGACAACCACCGTGGTGTGCTTCTCGAGGAACGCTACGTCCTGGCCGAAGGTCTGGGCGTGAATCGGGACGGCGAACGAACCGGCGATCACCGCGACACCGAAGCGCCTTCGCAAGCTACCCGTCCTCCCCGGCGCCGTGTAAAAAGGTGTCCGTCACCTTGACAGAGCCGCCGAGCGCACCGATATATGATATACGACTGGTATTCCAGTACGGGCCCGTATGACCGTACGCCCAATGCTCGTACACGCGCACGGAAGCCGCAAGGCGCCTCGAGTCCTGATCCTCTGAAACGGGTGCGAACCATGCCAATCAAGCTGACCGTCAACGGGCGGGCCACCGAGGTGGACGCCCCCTCCGACATGCCGCTGCTCTGGGTGCTGCGCGACGTGCTGGACCTGGTCGGACCGAAGTACGGCTGCGGCATCGCCCAGTGTGGCGCCTGCACCGTCCACGTCGACGGGCAGCCGGCGCGCTCGTGCATCCTGCCGGTCTCCACCGTCGCGGGCAAGAAGGTGACCACCATCGAAGGCCTGTCGCAGGACGGCTCCCACCCGCTCCAGAAGGCCTGGTGCGAGCTGGACGTGGCCCAGTGCGGCTACTGCCAGGCGGGACAGATCATGTCCGCGGCGGCCTTGCTCGCGAGCAAGCCCAAGCCCACCGACGCCGACATCGACGCCGCCATGTCAGGCAACCTCTGCCGTTGCGCCACGTACCTGAGAGTGCGCGCGGCCATCCACGAGGCGGCGGGGACGGCGGGCACCACGCCCGCGACCTCCGCGAGGTAGAGGAGGGGCCATGGACGCCATGGACACGCTGGTGTTCGATCGCCGCTGCTTCCTCCGGGTCTCCGCCCTCGCCGGCGGGGGATTGCTGCTGGGCCACTACGCCGAGGCCGTGGAAGCAGCCGCGGACGCGCAGGGCTCGGCCGCCGCGCTGAACCACTTCATCAGCATCAGCCCCGACGGGGTCGTCACGCTCATCTCCAAGAACCCCGAGATCGGGCAGGGGGTGAAGACGACACTTCCGATGCTCATCGCCGAGGAGCTGGAGGTCGACTTCAAGTCCGTCCACATCGAGCAGGCCGACAGCGACGAGTCGAAGTACGGGCGCCAGTTCGCCGGCGGCAGCACCGCCGTCCCGCAGAACTACGACGACCTGCGCCGCATGGGCGCCGCCGGCCGGGTCATGCTGACGACCGCCGCCGCCCAGACCTGGGGCGTTCCGGAGTCGGAGTGCCACGCGGCCGCCGGCTTCGTGCACCACAAGGCGAGCGGGCGCAAGCTCGGCTACGGCGAGCTGGCCACCAAGGCCGCGGCGGTGACGCCTCCGGACCTGAAGACCGTTCCCTTGAAGGACCCGAAGGACTTCAAGGTCATCGGCACTCCGGTCCCCGGTGTCGACAACCCCGCCATCGTCACCGGCAAACGGCTCTTCGGCATCGACGTCAAGGTGCCGGGGATGGTCCACGCGGTCTACGAGAAGTGCCCGGTGTTCGGGGGCAAGGTCAAGAGCGCGAACCTCGACGAGATCAAGGCGCTTCCCGGAGTGAAGGGCGCCTTCGTCGTCGAAGGCGGCGACAAGCTCGAAGGACTCCTCGGCGGCGTCGCGATCGTGGCCGACACCTGGTGGTCCGCCCGCAAGGCCCGGAACAAGCTGAAGGTCGTCTGGGACGAGGGCCCCACCGCCGGCCAGAGCAGCGAGGGGTTCGCCCGGAAGGCGGCCGAGCTGCACGAGCAGGCCGCCGAGCAGAGCCTCCGGAACGACGGCGACGTGGACTCGGCCTTCGCGGGAGCGGCCAAGGTGGTGGAGGCGGCCTACGACTACCCGTTCATCGCCCACGCCACCCTGGAGCCACAGAACTGCACCGCCCACTTCAAGGACGGCAAGATCGAGTTCTGGGCCCCCACCCAGCTCCCCCAGCCCGGGCGCAAGCTCGTGGCGGAGACCCTCGGCATCCCCGAGAGCGACATCGTCATCCACATGACCCGCATCGGAGGGGGGTTCGGCCGCCGGCTGCGCAACGACTTCATGGTCGAAGCGGCCGCGATCTCGAAGACGGCGGGCGTGCC
>Ga0268386_10000001_pt1 | contig 214166 bp, 170 predicted proteins | sample RVTome_15_FD_200260 | JGI IMG/M metagenome (GOLD analysis project Ga0268386, IMG submission 200260) | Soil microbial communities from uranium-contaminated site in the Upper Colorado River Basin, Wyoming, United States - RVT150D86... ... | reverse complement strand
CCAATAGTCGTTGCCATCTGGAGTTCTCCATGAGAGGGAAAAGTGTTGTTACACCCTTCATGGTCAGTCCAGATGGCTTCTTTCCAGAGAGAAATTGAATTCAGAAGCAACATACCAGTGCGGTGATTCTTCACCGCTTTGGATCGACGCGCCGCGGCGGCTTCAACACGGGTGCGCCGACCGACGAATCCAAAGCGGTGTCGAGCCACCGCACTCCAAAGGGCGGGGGCCGCTCCAAAGGGCGGGGGCCGCTCCGCGCCTGAGAAGCCCTCCGATCGCTGACGTCCCCCGGCTCGCCGATGTGTTCGAGATTTCCGAACAGGCGCAACCAACTCCCTATGGGTAAAGGGCGCGATCAATGTTCCGGGCGGATTTCTCAAACAGCGGCGACGCGACGAGGGCAAGAGTATCGCAAGAGTATTTCAAGAGTATCGCCGACTGTGTGTCCCAATCCTTGAACTCTTGAACTCTTGGCTTGAGTTTGTGCGAAGCGGCGGAATCTGGGATGGCAGGGGAACGGTCCCGGACACCGTCGATTCCAAACATCTCGGGCGGGGTGGCCCTGCTGGAACGACCCCGCCGCCAAATCCACGCGGGGGCGTGCCGCTGCTTGAGGGCGGCCGCGGTTTGCTCCGGATGCACGTGACGCATCGACGACAGCCGTCAAGCAGTGCCGATGGGCCGGCACCCGTGCGATCCCGCGAAAGCATGGCTTGACGAACGCCGACGATGCGGGAGGCGCGCCCGGCGCCGTTCGCGGCGTTCGTCAAGCAGTGGCATGGAGCTTCGGCGGCCGCCGGTGTCGTCTTTCGCTCCGCGAAAGAACGCCCTTTCGGCGGAGCGAAAGGTGACGATGCCTCCGGTCGCTGACGCTCCCGGCTCGCCATCTCTCAGCCGACGATCGTCGCCACGCCGTATTGAGCCAGGACCGGGTCGCGGGTGACGATCGTGCAGTTCTCGATCTGCGCCTGAGCGACGAGCATCCGGTCAAACGGGTCGCGATGATGCGGTGGCAGCAATTCGGTGGCGAGAGCATGAGCAACGGTGACCGGCAGCATCGCGAAACCGGCGGATTGAATCGCCACGTCGAAGTCCGCCGGGGCTGTCAGCTTTCCCAGGCCGCGTTTGATGGCAATCTCCCACGCGACGACGGCGCTGACGAGCACTTCATTCGCCGGGTCCGCAATCGCATCGCGCGCGTCTTTGGAAAGGAGCGCCGGGTCGTCGAGCCACCACAGCACGATGTGCGTGTCCAACAGCAGTTTCATGGCTCGCGCACGCCGAAGGCTTCGGCCAGGTCATCCGGCAGTTCGTCAAAGTCGTCTGGGATCAGCACTCGCCCCTTCCACTGCCCCCCGCGGCGACCTTTGGGGATTTCCGGCGCCGGAGCGACCACCTCCACCGTGACCGGAGTTCCTTCCGGAAGATCGATCGGATCGTCCAGGACGACAGCCCCGTTCTGAATCGAACCACGCAACACCATCGCACTGCCTCCGCATTGATTTTACTTCCAATGACGCTCTCAGCAAAGCGGATTTCTGCCTCTGGCCGCGACGTGCGCCGGGCGCCACCGCCGGCTGGTCCGCCAGTGCACGATCGGAGCGGTTGACGTGACGCGAGGTTCGACGTCTTGAGGCCGGTCGAACGGACGGGTGCGGGCCTCAGGCGGTCGTTGGTTCTTGACCATCGACCCCTCCGCCGTGCACTGGCGGGCAAGCCGCACCGTGGCACCCGCCGGACCGGCGACCGCGTCCCGGAGGGACGCCGCGAGAATAGCCGGGCGATTTATCGCCCGGTGGCCGGTGCGGAAATCCGCGCAGTCCCGAAGGGACGACTGAGCGCTTCGGTCGTCCCTCCGGGACTGCTTTGCATCACGCCCGCGTCCCCGGCGATGAATCGCCGGGCTACTTTCGGAGCGTCCCTCCGGGACGAACGTGCGGCGGCCTTTCGACTTTGAACTGGCGTTGGCGATCCCCCGCATCGAGACGTAGAATTGATTGGCAGACTCCGGGAGCCTTGCACATGCAACAGACCGTCGACGCCATCTACGAAAACGGCGCGTTCCGGCCGCTGCAACCGGTGACGGTTGACGACGGGCAGCGCGTCCACGTAAAGATTACGTGCAACGGCGGCCCCGATGCCCTGCAGTTGGCGGCCCAGGTTTACGACGGCCTTTTCGACCAGCAGATCGATGAGATCGAGCAGATCGCGCTGGACCGCAGCCGGTTCTTCGGCACGGGAAGTGCCGAGTGATGGCACCGAAGACCCTGCTCGACACGGATGTGCTGTCGCGATTGATGCGGCAGACGCCTTCCGTCGTCGATCGGGCGCGGGACTACCTGGCCGACCATTCGCGATTGTCGATTTTCCTGATCACCCGCTTCGAGATTCTGCGGGGACTGAAAGCAAGCGGAGCCACAACGCGACTCGCCGCCTTCGACGCATTCTGTGCCGCGAATGAAGTCCTTCCGGTTGATGATTCGGTCGTCGCGCGGGCCGCCGAGATTTACGCGGACTTGTACGGTCGGGGCCAGTTGATCCCCGATGCCGACATCCTGATCGCCGCCACGGCCCCAGAAAACGGCCTCGTCCTGGCGACGAATAATCTGCGCGACTTCTCCCGAATTCCGGCATTGCAGATTGACAATTGGACGGTTTGACGCGACTCGATTCACTTCCGCGCTGGGCGGGGTGGCCTTGCTTGAACGACCAAAACGCCGAATCCGCGCGGGGGCGTGCCACTGCTTGAGGGCGGCCGCGGGTTGCTCTGGATGCACGTGACGCATCGACGGCAGCCGTCAAGCAGTGCCGATCCGCCGGCACGGTCGCGAACCGGCGAAAGCACTGCTTGACGAACGCCGTTGGAGCGGGTGAACTCCTGGAACTGTTGTGGCGTTCATCAAGCAGTGGCACGATTCCTGGTCCTTTACGCACAACGAAGTGGATCGCGGCCAATCACCCGCCGCGGCGTGATGCCGGCCGGCGACGAGCGGGACCTTCCGCCCGCGGCCCTTCCGACCCGGCTGTGCATCCGGTACCCTCCCCGATGTGACCTCTGACTTCTGATCTCCGACCTCTGGCTCTCGACTCTGGACTCTGGACTCTGGACCGCCATGCTCCCCGTCCTCGACCTCTTCGCCGGCCCCGGCGGCCTGGGAGAGGCAAGGCGGAAAGCGGAGAGCGGAAGGCGGAGAGGAATCAGGCCCGTTATCCGCCTTCCGCCCTCCGCCTTCGTGGATCCTGATCGGCGGCCCCCCCTGCCAGGCCTACTCCGTCATCGGCCGCTCCCGCGTCGGCGGCATCAACCCCGACGACCACCGCGTCCACCTCTACCGCGAATCCCTCCGCATCCTCGCCGTCCATCGCCCGGCGGTGTTCGTGATGGAAAACGTGCGGGGGATTCTGTCCGCCCGGCTGGGTGACGAACCCGTCATTTCGCAGATTCTGAAGGACCTTCAACAGCCGACCGCTGCGATTCGCAGGTCTTCGGGAAAGCGAAACGGCCGTGGGGCCGACATGGCGTATCGCACGTGGTCGCTCGCGAAGAAACCGGAAAGTCGATGTAGGGTGCGTCAAGGCTTTGCGCCGACGCACCGTTCCGCCGGTGGACGCAATCAGCCAATCGCGGTGCGTCGGCGCAAAGCCTTGACGCACCCTACCTGACTGAACGTTACAGGTGCACGAAGACGGGCCGGATTCAAACCACCGCGTTTCGGACGACGCTCAAAATGGCAGCGTCGCAAAGTGTGCCAAAGATCAGCGATCAACCGGCGCTGCACGATTTTCATTCCGACCGAAACACCACCTCCCGATGCCAACCCAGCGCCTCCCGGTCCGGCGGGAAGCGGTCGGGAGGGAGTCGAGAGCGGAGAGTCGAGAGTCGAGAGCCAGAGGAGGGCGTGCAGGGAGATGCCGTTGCGCGGGTTGGCGCGGCGGGGGATCGCGGGGCGTCGGCGATTCGCTCGGGGAGCGGCAGCGATTGCCACCGGCTTCTGTGCGTCGCACGTCACACCGGGGGCTAGCGCCTGGCGGCGGCTGTCTGCCATTCCCGCAGCACCTGTTCCGTGTCGGCGCCCAACTGCGGGGCGGTCGCCGGCAAGGGGGGCGGCGCGCCGTTCATTCGCAAGGGCGAGCCCGCGGCGAGGAACGAATCGCCGGCGGCGTCGCGCATTTCGTGCAGCATGCCGCGCTGCCGCAGCGTTTCGTCGGCGAGCACTTCCCCCACGTGGCGGATCGGCGCTGCCGGGATGCCCGCGGCTGAGAGTTCCCGCAGCCAGTCGGCGGCCGGGCGCGTCGCGAAGCGTTCGTTGAGCAGCCGTTCCATTTCGGTGTGGTGTTCGGTGCGGGCGGCGTTGCTGGCGAAGTGGGCGTCGGCGATCATTTCGGGGACGTCGAGCAGCCGGCACAAGCGGTCCCACAGGGCGTCGTTTCCCGCGGCGACGACGATCGGGCCGTCGGCGGCGGCGAACGTTTGAAACGGCGTAATCGACGGGTGCCGGCCCCCCAGCGGTTGCGGGATCTCCCCGGTGATCGAGCAGCGGCAGACGGCGTTTTCGAGGGCCGACACCGTGCAATCGAGCATCGACAGATCGATCTCGCAGCCCGCGCCGGTTCGCTGGCGGCCGTTGAGCGCGGCGAGCACGGCGATCGCGCCGTACATGCCGGTGAGAATGTCGCAGACCGACGTCCCCACCCGCACGAACCGCCCCGGCCCTTCGCCGGTGATGCTCATCAACCCGCTGAGCGCCTGCACGATGACGTCGTAAGCCGGGCGGCCGCCGTCGGGGCCGTCGTGCCCGAAGCCGGTCAGCGAGGTGTAGATCAGCCGCGGGTTGATCGCCCGCAGTTCGGCCGCACCGAGTTGCAGCTTGTGCAGCGTGCCGGGGCGGAAGTTCTCGACGAGCACGTCGGCCGCGGCGGCCAGCCGGCGGAACGTCTCGCGGTCGGAGTCGCGCTTCAGATCGAGGACGACGCTCTTTTTCCCGCGGTTGATGCTGGCGAAGTAGCCGCTCATCCCCGACGGCAGAAACGGCCCGAAGTGCCGCGCGTCGTCCCCCGTTCCCGGCTGTTCCACTTTGACGACGTCGGCTCCCAGGTCGGCGAGAATCATCGTGCAGAACGGGCCGGCCAGCACCCGCGTCAGATCGAGCACGCGGACCCCCCGCAACGGCTGCGGGTGAATGGGGGCGGAACTGGCGGTGACGTCGTTCATGAGGAAGGAATTGAAAATTGAGAATTGAGAATTGAAAAATGCAAATTGCCAGCCGCCGTCGGCGTTTGACTCTTCAATTTGCAATTCTCAATTCTCAATTCTCAATTTGCAATCACGGCTTGGGCACGCGGGGATGGGAAATGAGACACTCCTCTTGCCAACCGGTTGTCGCTGGTTGAGAATGCGGCGAGACCTCTCTGAAACACAAGCGCGGAAATCATTGTAACATTCGACGCTGCGACTCACGATGCCCCGGTCCCTCTCCGAAACGCTTCAGCAGACGGCCGCCCACACCGGCGAGAGCCTCGATGCGCTGTCGCGCGAGTCGCCGCTGCTGATGGTCTTTCTGCGGCACGCCGGCTGTCCCTTCTGCCGCGAAGCGCTGGCGCAGTTGAAGAAAGACCGGGCGGCGATCGAAGCCGGCGGGGTGCGGATCGTGCTCGTCCACATGACGACCGACGACGATGCGAAGAAGCTGTTCGCGAAGTACGGCCTCGACGACGTCCCCCGCGTGGCGGATCCCGAACGTCAGCTCTACGAAGCCTTCGAACTGAAACGCGGCACCGTCGGCGACGTGATGGGGCCGAAGGTGTGGTGGAAGGGGTTCCGCACGGCGATTCTGCGCGGCAACGGGTTCGGCGTCCCGAAAGGGGACGTGTTCCAGATGCCGGGGACGTTTCTCGTGGCCAACGGGGAGATCGTCCGCGCGTTCCGGGCGGACGACTCGACGGGGCATCCGGATTACGCGGAGTTCGCGGCGTGCGAACTCAAGTAGGTCCGGACGGGCCGACCGGACCTACTTGCCGCCCTTCGTCAATTCCTTGTAGACGTGTTCGATGTTCTCCGTGCGGGTCTTCACGTCCACGCCGGTCCATTCCTTGTAGAACGGCAAGCTGATTTCCTGCTTGATCTGGGCGAGCGTCTTTCCTTTGTCGATCATGGCCTGCATCGTCTGCCGCAGCTCGACGAAGTAGCGTTTCTGCGTGGCGATCAGCGATTTGTCGGATTTCTCGCCGTGGCCGGGGGCGACGACTTTCACCGGCAGCTTCTGCAGCTCGGTCAGCACGCGAATCCAGCTCGCCGTATCGCTGTCGCCGGTGTAGTTGAACGGCCCGTTGAGCACCGCGTCGCCGGTGAAGAGAATGCCGTGCTTCGGCAGCCAGGCGACCGCGTCGCCGGCGGTGTGGGCGTGGCCGAAGTGGATCAGCTCGACCCGCTGTGTGCCGTCGTCGATGACGAGCTTCCGCCGGAAATACAGCGACGGCTTGCGGTATTCGAGCTTGCCGTATTCGTCCGGCTTGGTCTTCCGCGACTGTCGGAAACCGGCGATCCCCTTCGTCTCAAACAGCCGCTTGCTGTTTTCGCTGGCGACGGGAATGCCCCCGTGTTTTTCGAAGATCACGTTTCCGTCGGCGTGGTCGCCGTGGTAATGCGTGTCGAACACGTAGCGGATCGGCTTGTCGGTCGTCTTGCGGATTTCCTTGATCAGTTCTTCCGCCTGGTTCGGGAAGTTCGCGTCGATGACCAGCACGAAGTCCTTGAAGATCACCCAGCCCTGGTTGCAGCCGATGAACTTCGGCTCGTTCGCGGTCTTGCGGAAGTAAACGCCCGGCGCCAACTTCCTGACGGTCGTCTCCGTCGGTTTGTAGAACCAGCCCCGCGCCCAGCCGGCGAGCCCCAGCACGACGGCCAACGACAGGGCGGCGCAAATCCAGCGGCGGTGTTTCTGCATGGAATCGCTCGGCGGAAAACGTAGTGCGAAATTCATTTCGCACGAGACATTGCGCGAAGTTGGTCGTGAGGAAGGAATTCCGCACGTCCGGCCGAGTATACCGCAACAGCCAACAAAAAACCCTCCGCCGGAACGGCGGAGGGCGAATCTATGAAAAGTGGCTGCTCGCCACGGGAAACTCCCGCATTCGTGGCGGACGCTGCCGGCGTCCGCGCCGCTGGAGAATCCTTTTGCAATCCGCGTGCCGGTCGCGACGCGAAATGAAATCACCGCGAAATCCAGCGACTTTCCGGCTCTCGCGGCGGCTTCGTCTGCACGGATTACAATGGCGTTTTCCGGGGCGTTGTAAGATCGACGAATCGGCCGTCGTGCGAAATGAATTTCGCACTACGTCTTTGCTCAGCAGATCCAATTGCGGTCGGGGCTGGCGATGGCGGTTTCGCAGAGTTGATCGAACGCCGGCGACGGCTCGACGTTCTGCCGCAGCTCGCGGAGAAACTTCCGCTCGACGTCGCGAACCTGCCCGTCCGAGTAGAGCATCTTCAGCAGGTAGAACTGCTCGTCGGCGAGGATGCGGCCGTCTTCCAGCAGCACGTTCCGCAGCACGGGGAAGAACAGCTCGTCGAACGCCGGGCAGACGTCGTCCGCATCGCTGAGCAGCTCGACCAGCAGCTTCACGTCCGCCATGTCGAGCCGGCCGTCGGACTGGACGGCCTCGCGAATCAGCGCCACTTCGTTGTCGGTAATGCGGCGGTCTTTCAGCACCTGGGTGCGCACCTGTTGGGGGATTTTCATGGCCGGCCTTGTGTGTGGTGAGTGGTGAGTGGTTGTGAAGGACGTAGTGCGGAATTCATTCCGCACGAGATGTCGATCGTGCGGAATGAAATCCGCACTACATGTGGTGAACGTCACGTCGCGTGGTGGCGTCGGGGCCACCGAACACGGACAATCGACGTCGCAAGCGTAGCTTTCAATCCCGGTCGAACCGCCGCCCGGATGCCGCGTGCGGAAATGCCGCGGTCCGGTTGCGCGGAATGACGGAATTCTGCGGGGGGGAACCTCTTTTCCCTGCCGCGTGTCTGAAGGGACCGTTACACTCCGACGGAATTGGTGAGTGGTGGAAGAGTTGAGAGTCGAGTGTTGAGAGTCGAGAGAGGGAGCGGTTTTTCCGCGTTCCGCCTTTGACTTTCCGCATTCTTCCGACCCCTGGCTCTCGACCCTCGACTCTCGACTTTTTGCCCCCATGATCGACAACCTCCCCCTCAAAACGCTCGAACACAAGGGCCTCACGATCGAGGGCTACTCGCGGGCGGCCGTGCAGACCTACTTCCGCGTGCCGGAGCTGAAGATCGGCTTCGACCTCGGCGGCAGCCCGTGGTCGTTCACCGGCACGCAGACGTTTCTGATCTCGCACTCGCACCTGGACCACCTCGCGGCGGCCCCGGCGTTCATCGCCCGCCGGCGGATGATGCGGATGGACCCGCCCACCCTCTACATGCCCGAGGCGATCGTCGAAAACCTGCAGCGGGTGCTTCGCGCGTGGCAGAAGCTCGACCGCGGGCGGATGCTGTGCAACCTCGTCGGCGTGAAGCCCGGCGACGAGTTCGAGCTCTCCCGCGAGCACGTCGTGACGGTCTTTCCCACCGTGCACTCCGTCGCGTCGGTCGGGTACGTCGTCTGGGACCGGCGGAAGAAGCTCAAGCAGGAATACCACGGCCTCTCCGGCGAGCAGATCCGCGACCTGCGGCTCTCAGGCACGGAAGTCGCCGAGGAAATCCGCGTGCCGCTGCTGTGCTACTGCGGCGACACGGCCCCCGCCGGCCTCGACAACTACCCGCCGGTGTACGACGCGCAGATTCTGATCACCGAGATGACGTTCTTCCGCCCCGAGCACCGCAAGGAGAAAATCCACAAGTTCGGGCACACGCACCTGGACGACATCATCGAGCGGGCGGCGTACTTCAAGAATGAGAAGATCATCCTCACGCACTTCAGCACCCGCTACCACGAACGGCAGGTCCGCCGCGCCGTCGAAAAACGCATGCCGCCGGAACTGCTGGAGCGGGTCGTGCTGTGGCTGTGACCGCCGCTTGCGGCTTAGCCGTGCGAAACCGCAAGCGCCCGCACATTCACTTCTTTGCGGGCCGGCGGATCAGAATCACGCTGGCGTCGGTCGCCGTGGGGAAGTGCTTCGGAACGGGGATCGTGACCTTCCCGGTGGCGGCCCATTCCGCTCCCCGCTGCACGACGGTCTGAAAGCCGACGCACTGCATCGAGTAGTCGGCGTGCCCCATGACGGTCGTGAAGACCCGGCCTTTGCCGTAGGGGATCCACCAGATCATCGGCTCGTGTTCGCCGGTGCCACCGGTTTTCTTCTGGGAAAACGCGGTCGCCAGAATGTGGATGTTGCGGGCCGGGCCGCGCTGGCCGTGGTAGAGTTCGTCTTTGAAGTGCATCCACTCGCGGGGCATGCCCTTCGTGACGGGGTGCTTCACGTCGCGGACCACGATCGGAAACGCATGCTCGCTGCCGTGGCGGGCGTCGGGGCCTTCTCCTTTGGGTGTGCGGACGACCTTCCCTTTGTCGTCGACGGTGATGCGGTCGCCGAAGTCCTTCCCCCGCCAGCCGAGGCCGATCATCTTGTTGAACTCGGCCCACTGCGGAAAGGCGTTGTTCGCGGCGTGCACGATGACCAGCCCGCCCCCCTTGGCCACGAAGTCTTCCAGCCCCTTCTGCACGGGCCCGGGCCACAATTCGCCGTTGTAGTTGCTGAGCACGACGTCGTAGTTCGCGACCTTCGGGCGGAACTTTTCCCAGAGTTTCTGCTGCACGGCCCGCGCGCGGTCCCGCACGTCTTTGGGGGTCCCCTTGGCGAACCGCAGTTGCGGCGGCGACGTCGCCACGTCGACGCTGAAGCGGCCGGACGCTTCGAGGAAGTCCTTCAGAATCGGCGTGGTGACCCGCCAGTTGTGGTTGTTCTGGCCGTCGATGATCAGGAGCTTGAGTTCTTTCGCTGCCGGTGCGGGCGACTTGCCGGCTTTGCGTTTCTGTTCGGCAACCAGTGCCACGAACTGCGTCTTCTCCCGCTTCGGCGGGCCGACTTTGAGCAGCGCCTTGCGGATGCGGTCGAGGTCTTTGACGTTCGTTCCGCCGAGCGCCTGTTCGAGCCGCTTGCCATACGGGTTCCGCATCTTCTTGGTCAATCCCATGTGGCAGACGTTGCACTTGAGCTTGTCTGTCACGGGCTTCAGGTCGGGAAAGACCTGCAGGAAGGCCTTGTAGTATTGCACCCGCGCCTGCGCGACTGAGGCCGCGGTGAATAGAACGAGGCTCGCCAGAAGAGGCAGACAGCGATGCGAACGACTGGTCATTGCGATTCTCCCTGACGGCAGTGCTGGAACGTCTCGCCAGGCGTATTCCCGCGCAGCGCCTCGAAACACGCCGGGTCAATATGTCTCAACCTGAATCCCCGGCACGCGATGAAAATGTCTGGGATTCCGGGTCACCAATACCTCATTGAGCTCAAGGGCCGTTGCGGCGATCAGTGCGTCCATGTCGGAGATCGGAATCCCGCGGCGTTCCAAGTGTCCCACAATCTGGCCGTAGAGTTCGGCGGTACGCCGTTCGAAGGGAACGACCTGGAACGGAAGCAGCGCGTTTTCAATGGCCTTTCGTTCGCGAGCCGGCCGCGTTCCTTTGGAAACGCCAACGTATAATTCGCCGATGGTAAACAGCGTGACACGGAGCGAATCGCCCCGCATGACCAGTTCGTGGAGCTTGTGAACGGCTCGTCCAAGTGTCCGCTTCCTGGTTTCACGCATCACATCGATCAGGAGCGTCGTGTCAAGCACGGCCACGGGTCATGCCCTCGGCTTTCGCGGCCGGCGTCGACGACGTTTGAGCGATTCGTCCGCGGCGTCCAGCGTTTCCAGACTGGGCCCGGAACGCAACGTGTCCAGGATTTCCTCGAACGTTCTCTGGCGGGGCAGGCAACGACGAATCACCGCGGAGTAGTCCTCATCCGGCCGGCGTCGTTCATCGAGCCGAGTCAGTGCCTCGTCGTCAAGAACGATTGTCTTGCTCATCGCTCATCTCACGGTCGTGCGACGTGTCATTTACAACACCATTATAGAACGTAACCGATTGTTCCCCCAACCGCAAATCGGCCCGCCTTGACCCGTCTCGCCGGCTCTCCGTATAGTTCAGGCAACTGGGGTCCCCAAGGAGTTCACTTCCACCCATGAAAAGCGAACATCGCCGCGAGCTGCACGCCAACGAACTCTCACGCGTCACCGAACACGTCGGCAAGTTCTTCGAGAAGCACGGCAGCAAAGTGCTGATCGGGCTGCTGGCCGCGCTGGCGGTCGGCATCGGCGCGTTGTGGTTCGTCTCGAACCGGGGGAAGGGCCTCGAACAGGGGACCTTCCAGCTTGTCGACGCCTCGACCCCCGAAAAATACGCGAACGTGGCCGACCTGCCGGAGCTTTCCGGCACGAAGCTGGCCCCGATCGCCCGGCTGCGGTCGGCCGAGCTGCTGCTTAACGACGCGATCGCGCGGTACTTCACGGCGATGCGGGCCGGCATGGACGACCTCAAAGACGCGAAAAAACGCTTCGACGAAGTGCTCGAAGCGGGCAAGCTCCCCAACTGGGCACGCGAGCGGGCGCTGTACGGCCGGGCCGTCGCCGTCGAGGCGATGTGGGACGGCAAATCCGACGAACCCGAGAAGGCCTACAAGCAACTGCTCACCGAATTCCCCGACACCGGTTACAAACCGCTCGTCGAACAGCGGATGAAATCGCTCAAGAACCTGCAGATGCAGCAGTTCTACGCTTACATTTCCACCGAGGAACGCAAGGCCAGCGACATCGGTCTGCCGCGCGACTTCGGCAGCGGCCGCGGTCTGCCGCCGAACCACCCGCCGATCACCCTCCCGGAACGCCCGGTCGAATTGCCGCGCATTCCCGACACGCTCGGCCTCGACGAGGACGCCGCGAAACCGTTCCCCGGCAAGACCGGCGGGAAAGCGTCGCCCGGGAAGAAATCGGCCGGCCAGGCGCTGAAGTTCCCGGAAAAGACCGCCCCCAAGGGCAAGACGCCGGCCCCGAAACCCGAACCGAAGCAGGAATGAACGCCGAGCTGTCCGCGGACCGGCCGATTCAACTCGTCGTCGAAGCCCGGGCGCACGGCTGGCGGATCGACCATTACCTCACGCGGCTGTATCCCAACTACAGCCGCTCGGCCTTCAAGCGGGCGATCGATGCCGGCGGCGTGCTGCTCAACGGGCTGCCGGTGAAGACCTCGCGGCGGCTGCGGGTGAACGACGTGCTTTCGGTGCAGCTTCCCGCCGAGCCGGACAGCAGCCTTCCCGCCGAAGATATCCCGCTCGACGTGCTCTACGAAGACGACGCGCTGGTCGTCATCAACAAGCCGGCCGACATGATCACCCACCCCGGCAAGGGCAACTACCGCGGCACTTTGGCGGGCGCGCTGCAGTTTCACTTCGACCGGCTCAGCGACGTCGCCGGGAAGCTGCGGCCGGGAATCGTGCACCGCCTCGACCGCGACACCAGCGGGGTCATCGTCGTCGCCAAAGACAACCAGGTGCACAACCAGCTCAGCTCGCAGTTCGAACGCCGTGAAGTAACGAAGGAGTACCGCGCGATCTGCCGCGGCGTCATCCAGCGGGACAGCGACTCCATCGCGACGCACCTGCGGGTGAACCCGAAGCGGCGGGAAAAGATGATGGTCTGCGAACCGGGCGGCAACGCGCGGGAGGCCGTCACGTTCTACGAAGTGCTGCGGCGGTTCGACGGATTCACATCGGTCCGCCTGCTGCCGCGGACGGGTCGCACGCACCAGCTTCGCGTGCACCTGGCGCACCTCGGCCACCCGATCGTCGCCGATGCGCTCTACGGCGGCGGCACCGCCCTCCGCCGCTCCGATTTGACCGCCGCTTGCGGCTTAGCCGTCAATCCAGAAGCCGACATCCTCATCGCCCGCCAGGCCCTGCACGCGTACCGTCTCGAATTCCACCACCCCGTGACTGGAAAACCCCTCCGCTTCGAGGCACCATTGCCGGCAGACATGCAACGCACGCTGGAGGCGCTCTCGTCGTCTTCGTAGGACGGTTTTTCAAACCGTCCGTCAAAGAAAACGTACTCGATGTCAGTTTGGAATCGACGTCCCGGATTCAGACAGTCACGCGGACGGTTTGAAAAACCGTCCTACGAAACCGTGTATCGACCATGACCAAACTCCAACTCCTCACCCGCAGCCTCCGCCACTACTGGCGGACGAACCTCGCCGTGCTGCTGGGCGTCATCGCCGGCACGGCGGTCATCGGCGGGGCGCTGATCGTCGGGGATTCCGTCAAAGGCAGCCTGCGGCAGATGACGTACGACCGGCTGGGGGAGATCGACCACGTCCTCACCGGCCCGCACTTCTTCCGCGAGCAACTCGCCCGCGATCTCGCGGCCGACGCGGAGTTCCAGAAGCGTTTTTCCGCAGCCGCTCCCGCGCTCGTGCTGACCGGCGGATTCGAACACAAGGGACAGGAACAGACATCTCGCCGCGTCGGCAACGTCAACGTCTACGGCACCGGACTGGAATTGTGGAAGCTGGTCGACCACGGCGACGTTGTGATTCCGGCCAACGACGAAGTCATTCTGAACCAGCGCGTGGCCGAACAACTCGACGCGAAAGTGGGCGACAACGTCACGCTGTGGATCGAGCTTCCCGCGACGGTCCCCCGCGATTCGCTGCTGGGCAACCGCGACACGACGAGTGTCGAAGTCCCGCTGACGGTGAAAGTCGTGCTGTCGGACGAAGTGCACGTTTCGCGGTTGAACCTCAACCCGAACCAGCAGTTGCCGCTGAACGCGTTCGTTTCACTGCGTTACCTGCAGGAGAAGCTGGAGCTGCACGAGCGCCGCATCCGCGACGTGAAACGCCGCAGGATTGTCGAGAAACCGGCGCGGATCAACACGATCTTCTTCGCGGCGAAGAGGCAAGCGGAGGGCGAGACGGCGGAGGCGACGGAAGCGGCAGACGCGCTGAACTCGCTCGTCAAACAGAAGCTGACGCTCTCGGACCTGTATCTGCGGGTCGCGAAGAACAAGGCAGCGGGCACAGGCAACGAATACCTCTCGCTGGAAAGCGCGCAGCAGATTCTCGGCGAAGAATACGGGCGGGCCGGCATCGCCGCGGGGAAGTCGCTCGACCTCACCGTCTCACCCGTGCTGGTCTATCTCGCGAACGAGTTGATCGGCGTGCCGTCCAAAGGGTTGTCGCGGTATTCCATCGTCGCCGGCGTCGAATTCAGCACGATGCGGGAAACGCCGTTCGGTCCGCTGCAGTTTGTCGGGCCGAAACCGAGGTTTCCGCTCGGCAATCGCGAGATTCTCATCAACGACTGGCTCGCCCGGGACCTCAAGATCAAACAACCCGGCGCGAAACTGCGGCTGAAGTACCATGTCGTCGGTGCGCACATCCTCGCCGAGGACGGCCGGCTGCCGGAGGAAGAGGTGACGTTCACCGTCGCCGGGATCGTGAAGTTAGAGGGCACGGTGGCGGAAGACCGCGGCTTCACGCCCGAAGTCGAGGGCATTACCGATGCCGAGGATTTCGAGCAGTGGAAAAAGCCGTTCCCGATGAAGAACGTCACCGAGGAGGACGACAGGTTTTGGAGAAAATACCGGGCGACGCCGAAAGCGTTCGTCTCACTCGGCGCTGCACAAGAGTTGTGGCGGAGCCGGTATGGGAAGCTGACGTCCGTTCGCGTGTCGAAGCTGCCGGGCAAGTCGCTGGACGAATCCGAGCGGGCTTACACCGCCGCCGTGTTGAAGGAGATTTCGCCGCAGACGACGGGGCTCGTCGTCCGGCCGGTGAAGTACGAAGGCCTGCAGGCGGCGTCCGGTACGACCAACTTCACCGGGCTGTTTATCTTCTTCAGCTTCTTCCTGATTCTCTCGGCGACGATTCTGATCGGAATGCTGTTCCGGCTGGGGATCGAACAGCGCAGCAGCAACGTCGGCCTGCTGCAGGCGGTCGGGTACTCGCCGTGGCAGGTGCGGCGGCTGTTTCTGGCGGAAGGAGGGATCGTCGTCGTTCTCGGCGGGCTGATCGGCGTCGCGGCGGCTTACGGGTACGCCTCGCTGATGGTCTACGGCCTCAGAACGTGGTGGATCGGCGCGATCGGCACGCGGTTTCTGGACGTGTACGTCACGCCGCGGAGTCTCGGCATCGGTTTCGCGGCCTCGGTCGCCGTCTCGCTGCTGGCCGTGTGGTGGGGACTGCGTTACCTGCGCAAACTTTCGACGCGCGAACTTCTGGCCGGGGCGACGGACGTTTCGCTGAGCGCCGAGTCGCAACGCAAACGCGGCCGGCGGTCGTCGCAGATCGCGATCATCCTCGCGTCAATTGCTGCGGTCCTCGTCATTCTCGCGCTCGTTGGGGTGATCCCGACAACCGAACTGTTCTTCGGCTTCTCGTGGCAGGTGGCGGCATTCTTCGTTGTGGGGATCGCGCTGCTGGTGGCGAGTCTGACGGCGCTCTCGGCCTGGCTCGACGCCGACAAGACGGCCGCCGTCCACGGCCGCGGCATCGCCGGTGAAGCCCGGCTGGGGATGCGCAACGCTGCCCGGCATCGCCAACGCAGCGTGATGACCGTCGCGCTGATTGCCTCGGCCACGTTCGTGATCGTCGCCGTCGCCGCCGGCCACCGCAACCCGGCGGCGGAGCTTCCCGACAAGGACTCCGGCAACGGCGGATTCACGCTGGTCGCCCAATCCAGCACGCGGCTGCTGCACGACCTCAATACAAAAACGGGCCGCGAGAAGCTGGGATTGGACTTCACGACGAAGATCCGCGAGGCCCGCAATCAGCCGCAGGGCGCTAGCCCCCGGTTGAAGAATTCGCTCGAACGCAAACAACGGCTGCTGGAACAGATGACCGCCGTCTCCTTTCGCGTGAAGCCCGGCGACGACGCAAGCTGCCTCAACATCTACCAGACGCGAGTGCCGACGATCCTCGGCGTCCCGCCGGCGATGATTGAACGCGGCGGGTTCAAGTTCAGCGGCGCGAAGACCGACAACCCGTGGACGCTTCTGACCGAGGAACAGGAACCGTCCGACGGCGTTCCCGTCTATCCCGTCTTCGGCGACATGAACACGCTGCAATACAGCCTGCACAAAGGGGTGGGCGATTTTGTCTCCGTGCCGAATGACGCGAATCCCACGCATAAGCTGAAGATCGTCGGCATGTTCGACGGCAGCGTGTTTCAGGGCGTGCTGCTGCTGTCGGAAGCGAACTTCCAGCAGCTTTACCCGCAGCGATCCGGCTATGAATACTTCCTCATCGCGATTCCCGCCAACGACCCGCAGCAATGGCGCGAGGAGCGAAAGGAACTGCAATCGGTGCTCGAATCCGGCCTCACCGCTTACGGGTTCGACACCGAGCCGGTCGCCGAACGGCTGGCGAACTTCCTCGCCGTGCAGAACACGTATCTCTCGACGTTCCAGACGCTGGGGGGCCTCGGTCTGCTGCTGGGAACGCTCGGCCTGGCGACGGTGATGCTGCGGAACGTGCTCGAACGCCGCGGCGAATTCGCGCTGCTGCGGGCCGTCGGGTTCCGCAACAGCGGCGTGTCGGGGCTGGTGGTCGTCGAGAACGCATTCCTCTTGATCTGGGGTCTGCTGGCGGGATCGGTCTCTGCGTTGCTGGCAATGACGCCGCATCTTACGAGCACCGGGGCCGACGTACCCTGGACGGCGGTTGGCTGGATTCTGGCCGGCGTGTTCGCCGTCGGCATGATCGCCGCGCTGGCCGCCGTGTGGGAAGCGGTGCGCACGCCGATCGTGACGACGCTGCGGGCGGAGTAATTCTCCGTTTAGCCGCGACTCGAAGTCTTCTGAGAGGAGCGCGGCGTCAATGTGGTTTCGGCGCCGCGCTCCTCTTCGCAAAGCCTCCGAGTCGCGGCTAAACGGAATCGCTCGCCACGGGTGCGATTCGCCGGTCATTCGTCTAGAATGCCGCATCGGTCGTCGCCGGGGGACGCATTCCACCTTTGAGAGGCAACTGTTTCCGAGGGCTTCATGAAGACGCTTCTGCCGTTCGTGTTCGCGCTGGGGACCGCGTTGTGCTGGGGACTGTACGGGCCGACGCTGGGCAAGGCCCGCCTCGTCGATCCCGATGCGACGCCGTTCAAACCGTACGTCGGGATCGGCGTCGCCTATCTGGTCATCGCGATCTTCGGCGGCCTGGTCGCCATGAAGGTCGTGGGGAAGGATTCTTTCGATTTCACCGGCAGCGTCTCGCGCTGGGGCTTTGCCGCGGGAACGCTCGGAGCCCTCGGCGCGCTCAGCCTGACGCTGTCGATGTTCAGCGGCGGCGCGCGGATTCCGCACGCCGTCATGCCGGTGGTATTCGGCGGGGCCGTTTCCATTTCCGCGCTGTACACGATCATCCGCTCCGGCGGTTCGCTGCACGGGGGGCCGTTGTTGTGGGTGGGCATCGTCGGCATGGGCATCAGCGCCGTGCTGATCGCGGCGAACACGCCGCACCCGAATCCGAAAAAACCGGCGGAGAAAACCGAAGCCGTCCAGGCCGCGGAAACGCCGGCCGGCCACGGTTCCTAGACGGCTAAGGGACCCCGAAAAAACAACTTGATCGATTTGCGGGGGACCGAAATCCGAATCTCGAAATTCGAAATCCGAAACAAATCCCAAATTCGAATCTCAAATGTCCGAAACACCGTCATCAGCGCGGTTTTGAGATTCCGATTTCGAATTTCGAATTTCTTTCGGATTTCGAGATTTGGATTTCGGATTTCCGTTCCAAGACGATTCATCAAGTTATTGTTTCGCGAATCCTGAGCCGCAAGCGGTCACAGAGGCGTTTCGATGAATTCCGCACCGATTCCCGAAAGTCCCGCGGACGAATACGACCCGGTCTTTCTGCATTCCCGCCGCGAAGCCGCCATCATCTTCGGGCTGTGGTTCGTCGCGCTGCTGTGGTCGGTGCCGTACTGCTATTTCAACGGGTTCGGCAAATACGACGCGGCCACGTTCGAAACGGTGCTGGGAATTCCGAAGTGGCTGTTCTGGGGGATTCTCGTCCCCTGGCTGGCGGCCGACGTCTTCACGACCTGGTTCTGCTTCTGCTACATGAAAGAGGACGACCTCGGCGAGGCCCATGAAGGAGCGGACCTCGCGGAAGAAGTCGCCGAGATGCACGCCGCCGAACGGAAGGAGGATCGGGACTGATGGTCGATTCGCTTCCCGGAATGCTGCTGTTCGCCGAAGACAGTTCCACCGCCGTACTGGTCACGTTTCTGGTCTACATGCTCGGCGTCTTTGCCCTGGCGGCGGTCTCGAACCGGCTGCTGCAGAAGAAGAGCTTTCTGAGCGAATACTTTCTCGGCAGCCGCAGCCTCGGCGTGTGGGCTTTCGCGTTGACGTTCGCCGCGACGAGTTCCTCCGGCGGTTCGTTCATGGGCTTCCCGTCGAAGATCTACACGCACGGCTGGGTGCTGGCGCTGTGGATCGGCAGCTACATGGTGGTGCCGATCTGCACGATGGGGCTGCTGGGCAAGCGGATGAACCAGGTGGCCCGCCTCTCCGGGTCGATCACGGTGCCGGACGTCATTCGCGACCGGTTCCACAGCGCGAAATTCGGGCTGCTGGCGATCGTGCTGATCGTGTTTTTCATGTCGTTCAACCTCGTCGCCCAGTTCAAAGCCGGGGCGATGATTCTGAAAACGCTGCTGGCGAACATGGAGTTCTTTCTGTCCGGCGTCACCGCGTTCAGCAGCGCGACCGGCGGCATGTCCTGGTTGCAGAGCCCCGAAGGACCGAGCTACGTGCTGTGCCTGCTGGTGTTCGGCATCGCGGTGATTGTCTACACGACCTACGGCGGGTTCCACGCTGTCGTGTGGACCGACGTAATGCAGGGGATCATCATGGTGGTCGGCGTGATCATCATGTTGCCCCTCGCTCTGGGCGCCGTTGGCGGGCTGGACAACGCCACGCAGGAACTGGCAAAACAGACGCCGCCCTACAAAGGCACCGCCACGCTGGTGGAAGTGATACCCGAAAGCCAACCATACGTCCTCCCGGCCGGCGCGTGGTTCTCGCTGCCCGCGAACGGCGACGCAAAACCGCGGCTGTTCCGCACCACGAAAGGCGTTTCCGTCTCCGCCGATCAGAGCCGCATTGCCGACGTGCCGATTCTGGAAATCACGACGCCTGACGTCGTCAAGCGGCTGTTGACCGGGGACAGTCAGGTGAAGGCGGTCGCGCTGGAAATGCGGCTGCGGCTGGAGGACGTCAAAGTCGAGAAGTACAAATCCGGGGCCGATGAGCCGGGAGTGTACGTCACCGGCCCGGGGCCGAGTCCCACCGATCCGAACGGCTTCCTCCCGCTGAGCCTCGCGATCTCGTTCTTCTTCATGTGGGCGATTTCCGGCGCCGGGCAGCCCAGCAACATGGTGCGGCTGATGGCCTTCAACAGCTCGCGGACGCTGAAGCGCTCGATCTTCACGGTTGCGATCTACTACACGGCGATCTACTTCCCGCTGGTGATCATCTTCACCTGCGCCCGGATTCTGATGCCGGGCATGGAAGGCGAGTCGGACCGCATCATGCCGGCGATGGCCGTGTTCCTGACCGACCACGCCGGCGTGGGCTGGCTGGCCGGGCTGCTGATTGCCGCCCCGTTCGCCGCGGTGATGTCGACGGTCGACAGCTTTCTGCTGATGATCTCCTCGGCTCTCGTCCGCGACATCTACCAGAGGAACATCAACCCGGAGGCGGAAGAGAAGATCATCAAACGCCTGAGCTATTTCTTCACGCTGGTGGTGGGGATCGTCGCCATGTTCGGCGCGATCAGCCCGCCACAGTTCCTGCAGGACATCATCGTCTACGTCGGCAGCGGCCTGGCGGCGTGCTTTCTGGCCCCGATGGTCTTCGCCCTGTACTGGCCGCGGTCCAACGTCCAGGGCTGCACCGCCGGCATGCTGGCGGGTTTCGGGGCGCACCTGGGGATGTACGTCACGGGGATGTTCGTCAACGGCAGCTTCTTCCAGCCGTATCAGTTGCTGAACTTCGACCCGATCATCATCGGGCTGTTCGTGTCGTTCGGGGTGACGTACGTCGCGACCGTCGTCACGCCGCCGCCGCCGGAGGAGCTGGTGCGGAAGTATTTCTATCGGAAAACCTGAGATTGTCGCGTCGAGGGCAATGTCCATGGGTTACTATGTTCGACTGCTGACTCCATCGGATGCAATCGTGCCATTCGGCGAGTTGCGAGAGGCACTCGGATCGAACGCGCGATTGACGCTCGAGGCGGGCGCTGACGACGTATGGGAGCAAATTCTCCTGTCACTGGACGATGGACGCGATGTCTTGGTTGTTGAACGAAACCCAGTTGAAGGAGCGAATTCGCTCGGTGCAGAGGAGATTCAGGAGTTTCTTGAAGACATCGCCGAGTGCAAGCCTCAGACCGCAGTCGAATGGCTGAAAGAGTATTTGCCGACCGTCAAGTCCATCTTCGCATTCCAGCTCCTCGATGCGTGTAGTTCCGACGAGGGAGGAGCTGCGTTCGATTTGCTTCGTAGTCATCTCTGGTCTTCGCTCGGCGGAATTTTTCAGGCTGATGCGGAGGGGTTCTCGAACGAAGACGACTACCATATTCTCTGGCAATTCCGTGACAATGTCTCCGGGCCTTGGAATATGGCCGTCTTGCAGAACGGAAAGTGGATTCCGTTCGAAATGGACTTGGGGAACCGTCAACACCGCGCTGCATTTCTTGCGGGACTTGTGCCAGATGGCGAGGTCATTCAGTGAATGTTCGGTCACCAAGCAACCAACGGCGGCCGCATGCGGCATCCCCTCTCGCTTCGACCGTGAATCTCATGAAACGCGTATACTCAGTGGTCTACACACCGATCGAGGACGGATGGTACATGGCTTCCGTGCCTGAGCTACCCGGTGCCGTGACGCAGGGAAGGACGATGGAGGAAGCCCGCGAGATGGTTAAGGACGCCGTGGCACTCCTGCTGGAATCGTATTGGGAAGACGCGAGGAAGGATGCCGCCGAAAACGCCATCTGGGAATCGATCGAAGTGGAAGTGTCCCTGAAGTAGGACGGCCTTCCGAGGCCGTCCGATGATTTCCCCGATCATTCGGACGGCCTTGGAAGGCCGTCCTACGAGGAATCTATGGACCCGAAATACCGCATCGCCGACACCTCGCAGATCATCACCCCCGCCCTCGTCGTCTTCCACGATCTCGTCGCCGACAACATCGAGCGGATGATCGCCATCGCCGGTTCCCCCGCGAAACTCCGGCCGCACTGCAAAACGCACAAGATGCGGGAAGTGACGCGGATGCAGCTTGACCGCGGCGTCACGAAACATAAGTGCGCGACGTTCGCCGAGGCCGAGATGCTGGCGGACGCCGGGGTGAAGGACGTGTTGCTGGCGTACAACCTCGTCGGGCCGAACGTGAAACGGGCGGTCGCGTTCGAGCAGAAGTTTCCCGGCGTCGAGTTCGGTGTGACGGTCGACCACCAGCGGCAGATCGCCGAATTGAGCGCTGCCATGAGTGCGGCGGCCTGTTCGATCGGCGTGTACCTCGACATCGACACCGGCCAGCATCGCACCGGCGTGCCCGTCGGCGACTACGCGAAGCAGCTTTACGAGTTCATCGCGGAGTCTCCCGGCCTGCGGGCCGCCGGCTTTCACGTCTACGACGGCCACCAGCACCAGAAATCGCGCGACGACCGCCGGGCCGCGGTGCTGGCGGAATTCGCGAAAGTGCTGGAATTCCGCGACGAGCTCGTGGCCGCCGAACTGAAGGTCCCGCGGATGATCTGCGGCGGGACCGGCTCGTTTCCGATCTACGCCGAGCAGACCGATCCGACGATCGAATGCAGCCCCGGCACGTGCGTCTTCCACGACGCCGGCTACGGCGCGGCGTTTCCCGATCTGGAATTCACGCCGGCGGCCCTGCTGCTGACGCGCGTCATCAGCCGGCCGACGGACGACCGCATCACGCTGGACCTGGGTTACAAAGCCGTCGCCTCCGACCCGCCGGCCGGCTCGCGGGTCGTCTTCCCCGACCTGCCGGACGCCGAAGCGGTGCTGCAGAACGAAGAGCATCTCGTGCTGAAGACATCCCGCGCCGGCGAATTCCAGCCGGGGGATGAGTTGCTGGCCATCCCGCGACACATTTGCCCGACGTCGGCGCTGCACAAGGAGGTGTTTGTCGTGGCGGAGGGGAAGCTGGTCGAGCGTTGGGCGGTGGCGTCGCGGGACCGGTGGATTACGATATAATGGTTGCGTCGGGTGACGGCTTGGGATCGCAAATCGTGGGAATGATCAGATGGCAACTGTCGCGACAACTTCGGTCAGCGCGGCTGACTACCTCGAATTCGAACGCCGTTCAGAGGTGAAGCACGAATACCGCGACGGGGAGATCGTGGAAATGCCGGGGGGAACGCGCGAACACAATCTGGTCGAAGCAAACCTTCTCTGGATTCTGACGACCGCGCTGAGAGGAAAGGATTTCGAAGTCTATCCCGGCAACATGCGCGTCAAGGCGCCTGAAGCCAATCTTTACACGTATCCGGACGTGGTTGTGGTTGGGGGAGAGCCGCTGCTCGAAGACGACCAATTCGACACGCTGCTCAACCCGGCCGTACTGTTCGAGGTACTCTCTCCCTCGACGGAATCCTACGATCGGGGCGAGAAGTTCGCCAACTATGGAACGATCGAATCGCTCACCGACTATGTCCTCATCTCGCAGGACAAGCAACGCGTCGAGCATTTCACCCGGAAGCAGGGGGACGAATGGTCGTTCCGGCGTTACGACGGACCGGAGGCGGTCGTCGAGCTGACGTCGATCGGCTGCTCGTTGAACCTCAGCGATCTCTACTACAAAGTTCCGCTCGCAGGCCCTGCCGCCAGTTGAGCGGAAAGCCGAGACCACCGACCACAGAATCCGCTATCATTGCCGTAGAAGTGAAATGGACCCGCCTGCATTCGATGGAATCATGTCATGTCCACCGTCACCACAACGCGAGTCACGCCGGAAGAGTATCTCGAATTCGAACGCCGTTCAGAGATGAAGCACGAATACCGCGACGGGGAGATCGTGGAAATGCCGGGAAGCAGCTATGCACACGATTGTCTGACGACGAACCTCATCGGAATGCTCTACCAGACTCTTTCTCGAGAAAAATACGGAATTCGCTCCAGCGATATGCGTATCAAGGTCAGCGAAACCGGACTTTACACGTATGCGGATGCGAGTGTCGTGATTGGCGAGGCGGTTCTGGAAGGCGATCACGGCGACCTGCTCTTGAACCCGGCAGTCATTTTTGAAATCCTTTCGCCCTCAACGGAATCCTACGACCGCGGCGACAAATTCGCCAACTACCGCACGATCGAGTCGCTCATTGACTACGTCTTGATCTCACAGGACAAGCAGCGCGTCGAGTGCTACAGCCGGGAGCCGGGCGACGCGGAGTGGTCTTATCGAGCGTACGACGGACCGGAACCGACCGTCGAACTGACGTCGATCGGCTGCTCTCTGAAGCTCAGCGAACTCTACTACAAGGTTCCGCTCTCAGGAGCCGCCTCAGGTTGAGCTCATGACCGAAACGGATGTCGCGCAGAACTGGAACGGAAGCCGCCTGTCCGCCTTCCGCCGCCGTCTGCTCCACTGGTACGACGAACACGCCCGCGACCTCCCCTGGCGGCGGTCGCGCGATCCGTATCGGGTCTGGATCAGCGAAATCATGCTGCAGCAGACGACGGTCGCCGCCGTCGTGCCGTATTTTGAGCGGTTTCTGGAACGCTTCCCCACCGTCGCCGAGTTGGCAGCCGCCGACGAGCGGGACGTGCTGCGGCACTGGGAAGGGCTCGGGTACTACAGCCGGGCGCGGAACATCCACAAGGCGGCCCGCGCGCTCGTCGCGGAGCGTGACGGGCGGTTTCCGGAATCCGTCGACGGGCTGCTGCAACTCCCCGGCATCGGCCGCTACACGGCGGGGGCGATCGCGTCGTTCGCGTTCGACCAGCCGGCCCCGATCGTGGAAGCCAATACGCTGCGGCTGTACTGCCGGCTGCTCGGGTACGACGGTGATCCGCGGTCGTCGCGGGGGCAGAAGCTGTTGTGGGAATTCGCCGGGCGGCTCGTGCAGATCGGTGTTCGTAGTGACCGGCTTCAGCCGGTCGCTGGTGTCGGGTCGCGCTGTTCATTCGACCGGCTGAAGCCGGTCACTACGAACCATGCGGGTCGGCTGAACCACGCGCTGATGGACCTCGGCGCGACGGTCTGCCGGGTGGCTGAGCCGGATTGCCCTTCGTGCCCGGTGCAGCAGCATTGCGCGGCGTTTCGCGACGGTACCGTCGCGGGAATTCCGGCGCCGGCCAAGAAACCGGAGATCACCGAGCTGACCGAAGCCGCCGTCGTCGTCCGCAAGAACGGCCGGATCCTGCTGCGGCAATGCCGGCCGGGGGAACGCTGGGCCGGGCTGTGGGACTTTCCGCGCTTTGGAATCGCCGCGAACAGAGACGCTCAGGTGGAAGCCGAGGTGCTGGCGCAATTGCGGGAACGCGTTGGAATCGCCGTCGTCCTGCAGTCGCAACTCGACGACATCCGGCATTCCGTCACCCGCTATCGCATCCGTCTGCTGTGCTTCACCGCGAAGTTCGCATCCGGGCGGATTGCCGCGAAATCCGGCGCCCGGTGGGTGCCGTCGTCGACGTTGGACGGCTACCCGCTATCGGTCACAGGACGGAAGATCGCGGATACCGTATCACGGCAGAATTCCACCGCGAATCAACGTGAATCCACGTAGTGCGAAATTCATTTCGCACGGCGGGTGCGGGGTCGGGTGTGGAAAATTCAAAATTGCGGCGAGAACGGTTTCCGGCAGCATGTGCGCCTAACCGCCGCAATTTTGAATTTTCCACACCCGACCCCAATCTGTCACAACCACTCACCACTCACCTGACCGCCTCATTCGCGTCGATTCGCTCAATTCGCGGTTAAAGATGACGGTTTTGTCACCGGACGGTAAGGACTCGTCCGTTCTCGATTGCGTCCGTAACCTCAACAGTTGAGAATTGATCGCGGTTTGCGTTGACTCCTTCACGCTCGCACCGATTCAATCCGCCTGGATCATTTCCCTCACGGAGCCGGACTCATGGAATTCACACCGTTTCCCACCAACCGTCGCCGATTCCTGCAGCACATGGCGTTCGGCACGGCGTTTTTCACGACGCCGGGGCTGTTCGCGGAAACACTCTTCCGCACGCCGCGGCAGACGGAAGGGCCGTTCTATCCCGACAAGCTGCCGCTCGACACCGACAACGACCTGCTGATCATCAACGACACGATCAACCCGGCGGTCGGGAAGATCACGCACCTGACCGGGCGCGTGCTGGATGAGAAGGGGAACCCGGTCCGCAATGCCGCCGTCGAAATCTGGCAGGTGGACAACGCCGGGGCGTACCTGCATTCCCGCGGGTCCAGCGACGGCCGCCGCGACAAGAACTTCCAGGGATTCGGCCGGTTCGTCACGGGGCGGAAGGGGGAATACTATTTCCGCACGATCCGCCCGGTCCCCTACCCCGGCCGCACGCCGCACGTGCACGTGGCCGTCAACAAAGGCGGCAAGCGGATGCTGACCACGCAGTTCTACATCAAGGATGAAGCGAAGCGCAACGAACGCGACTTCATCTACCGCAGCCTGCGCGACGAGAATTCGAAGAACGCGCTGACGGTCGACTTCAAGCCGATCAAGGACTCGAAGATCGGCGAGCTGGCGGCGCATTTCGACATCGTCATCGGCGCAACCCCCGAAGACCGGCGCCGCGGCGGGCCGGACGGCCGCCCGGGACGCCGCAAGAAACGCCCATGACGAATGACGCCAACAGGATCTCGGCTGGATTCAGTAGCCGACGTTGCATTTGGGCATATCCGCCCGAAATGCCTTCACATAAGCGGGAGTGACTCCGGTTCTGTAAAGGTACAGCGTCCGCAGCTTCGTCAGCCCATACAGAGTTTCGAGCCCGGCGTCTGTGATTCTGGTATAGCCGAGCCCCAGTGTCTGCAGGTTCGTCAGCCCGACGACGTGAACCAGCCCGGCATCGGTGATTCCGGTGTTGTACGCGAGGCCCAGCCTCGTCAGGCCCGTCAGCCCCTTCAGATGCGCCAGCCCCGCGTCGGTGACTTTGGTGGCGTGAAGGATGAGCACTTTCAGGTTCCTCAGCCCCTTCAAATGCGCCAGCCCGGCGTTGGTGACTTTCGTGCCGTGCAGCGACAGCCGACGCAGGCTCGTCAGCCCTTTCAGATGCGCCAGCCCCGCATCGGTAATCCTGGTGAGGTCGAGGTTGAGCGCTTCCAGCGTCTTCAGCCCTTTGAGATGCACCAGCCCGGCGTCGGCGACCTGCGTGCCGTAGAGGCGCAGTTCCCGCAGGTTCGTCATTCCTTTCAGATGCACCAGCCCGGCGCCGGTGACCCGCGTATTGGTCAAGTGCAGCGACTGGAGGCTCTTCAGCCCTTTCAGATGCTTCAGCCCGGCGCCGGTGATTTTCGAGTTGGTCAAATCGAGCGTCCGCAGGCTCGGTAACCCCTTCAGAGGTACCAGGTCTGCGTCAGTGAATTGCGGGCCGAACAGTTTCACGCCTGTCGCCGGTCGGTCGGGACGCTGCGTGTCGACTGTCACAACGCCGCCCGCCCTCTTGACGGCCGCCACGTCCGCGTCCTGCGATGAGTTCGGAATTGGCTTTGCAGATTGCGCGGCTGCACTGCCGCCCGTCAGTCCGACAAGCAGGAGAAATGTCGGCGTGAATCTCATGGCGTTTGTCTCCGGACGGCGTGGAATGGTGGGAACCAGGGTCACACTCCAACACTCCGTTCATTCGCGTGCAATCTTTCGGATAGTCGCTCACCTTATGATGGGGTTCGCTGCTCGAAAGTTCCGCGAAACCGGAATCGCAGCCGAATATGCCCGCAACGAACTCTCGGCCTTCCGTCGACTCCCCGTTTGCCGCCCGCTTGAACTGGCTGCGGACCTGCATTCTCGGCTGGTGACGCAAACGGCAAAGCAGCGGCCCGCGATGGCCGCCGGTTTTCGCTCAGGCCTCGATTTTCGCTGCAACGGCCAGCAACCGCGTCAGGTTTTTCTGATCGCGTGCGAACACGTCGCAGGCCGCTTCATACGACGCCGTCGTCTTGGTGCACACCAGCGTGTACGGACTACCGGTTCGCCGGGTGACGTGCGTCAGGTCGCAGCGGTTTCCGTCAATGACCTGATGCAAGTGCTGGCGAGCAGCCTTCGCGCGACGAAACTCATGCACCGATTCCGCTGGGTCGGCCAGAAACCGGCTCAACTCGCGGCAATCGGCGCACTTGCACGACAGCTTGTCGTCGCGGCCGAAATCGGCCGGCGGCGCGGGCGGCTCCGCGGTGCGCCGCTCCAGTTCCGCCCGGCAATCGGCCAGCCAGTGGGCAATCGCGGGGACCGGGCGATCGAGCTTGCGGCCCAGCCACGTTTCCAGACTGAAAATCGCCTTCAGGTGCACGTCCGTCAAATCGTACTCTTTGCTCCGCGACAGCGCATGGCCGACCAACCGATCCAGCGGCTCGTCGGCCTCCACCGTGACCAGCGACTTCACCAGCGAGACCAACAGCCCGGACCGATCGATCCGCGGCGCTCGCCAGTCGTCCTTCGGTGGATGCGCGTCGATCTTCTCCAACGCCGCCACGAAACGATCCGCCAGCCGTTGGCAAAGCGCGATGCGGTCGGCCGCTTTGTCACGCTGCAGGCAGAGCGTTTCCAGCAACGCGGCGTTTCGCGCGACCGTGGCCGACGTGGTCGCGTCGATTACCGCCGCCAGCGCGTCCTCGAACGTCTCCCAGCCGTGACGTTTGCAGAATCTCGGGAATGACTTGTCGAATTCGACCTTTGCGTCGTCAACCGCGATCTCCCGCAACAGCCGTTGCAGCAGATCGGGGGCGTCCAGTTCCTGCAGCAGACGCGGAAACAGTGTCTGGTCGAACTCATCCCGATCGCGATGCGAATACGAAAAGTACGAATCGAACTGCGACTTCTGCGGTCCCCAGACGTCGATGATCGCCGCCGCGAATTTCAGACAGGAATCCCGCTCCCCTTCGCGGTCGGCTTTCCGCGCTCGCTTCAGTTTCCGCACCATCGCGTCCAGGCCGGCGATCGCCGCATTTGTCCCCGCCTCGCACAGCACGTGATAATGGTTCGCCCGCGGCCAGACGACGACCGCGGCTCGGTGATACCAGCGTTCCAGCGTCATCCCCGCGTTGCCGGTGTAGCCTTCGAATTCTTCGCGGCCGAGTTCCCAGTCCTCGCGCGGCCGGCTGGAAACGATTTCTTCGTCATCCAGATCCATCTCTCCCAGCGCAACCTTCCGCCCGTCGCGGTCCGACCAGTGGTCGACGGCGAGGCTGTCGTCGTAGATTTCCCCCATCTCGTAATCGGTCGGCTCGTCATCGTCGCCGTCCTCATCGTCATTCGACCAACTGTTGTAGCCTCGGTAGCCGTAGTCGCCCCCTTCGGCGCTGCCGGACTGCCAGTGCGTGATGAGCGCCAGATGCGCCACGCAACCGGCCTGCTCCGCCGCGTCGAACAGCACGTCGGCCCGCGCCCGGTCCACCCCTTTGAGCGCGTCGATCCGCAATCCCTCCTGGGAATACTGGTGGTCGAGCGTGACGGCGATCTTCTGCACGTCGTCGCTCCACGGCCAATGGCGAAACAGCTCGCCGATGGAAGCCGCCACCGCGCGCGTCCGCGGCGCCGAGACGGGGGATTTCTTCCGCGACCGCGCCAGCGTGAGATTATAAACCAGGCTCAGCCGGTAGCCGTCCTTCAGCGGACGGACTTCGTGCTGGCAGTCGGCATAGAACGCCGCGTAACTCAACTCGTGACCCGACGCCGCCCCGCCGAACGAGACCTCGTGTTCCCCCCCTTCATGCGTGACGATCAGCTCGCCCCCCAAATGCGGCGACGGCAATGCAACGACCAGCGTGGCCACCATCCCGTCCAGCTTTTCGCCGTCCTGGTGCGGAAGGAAGAAACTCCCCGCCTCGTACACCAGCAGCTTGTAGAGATGCGGCGTGAGCTTCCGCTCCAGCCCCAGCGCCGACTGCACGTCCGCTGCGATCAACGCGATCAGCGCGACCCAGCCGGGGTTCGTCAACGCGAACCGCTCCGGATCGACCTCCCACACCCGGCGGACGTCGGTGTCGACCACCGTGTCGGTCCCCTTGCCGTAAGGGGCCTGCGTGCACCGCCCGACCAGCTTGCGGGCCTGCGTCTTCCCCAGCGGCAGCCGGATCGTGCCCACGCCGTCGACTTCCAGCCCCGGCATCGTCAACGGCAGATCGCCCGCCGTGCAGACCGCTCCGGGCCGATCCACCTTCGCGATCTCTTTGAGCAACCGTTCGCGAACACCCGCGGGAGCAATTGCCGTCTGTGCCATGATTGACTCCGTTCCGGCAGGAGGCGTTCCGCTCGCCGTGGTGTTTTGTTTGCCGTCAACGGGGCGGGCCAGCGGATGGGGATCAAGATAACCGACGAGCGGGATTTCGCAAGGGGCCTGCGACGGAACCGTCGTGAAAGAACGTCGTGCGAAATTCATTTCGCACGACATCCGGCGCAATGCCTTCACGTCGGCGCGAAACCCTAACGCACCCTGCGCGACGATTTGATCCGCTCTGTCAACTCCTTCACCGCCCGCTCGAACGTCGGATCGCCGTCGCCGCTGTGCGCGATCTTCACGTCGGGGGCGATGCCGGTCCCTTCGAACGGCTTGCCATCCGCCTGCAGCGCGACCCAACGGGAAAAGTAGACCTGAACGCCATTGGGCAGCCGCACCGGAGCCGGGTTGCCGCTCGCTCCGCGCGTCGGAAGGCCGACGAGCCGCACATGCGGCAGCGCTTTCAGCATCAGCGCGAAGCCCTCGCCGCTGCTGACGCACCGCGGGCCGATGAGGCACACGACCGGCTTCGTGAACGATTTGCCGGACCGCGGTTGAATGAACCGCCGCGACGGCGGAGAAAAGTCGGTGTGCTTCGGTCCGGTGCGGACTTTCGACTGCGCGTACATCCGCCGCTTGTCCGCGAACATCGCCGCAATCCGCTGCGCCCGCGGTTCGCTGCCGCCCGCGTTGGACCGCAGGTCGATCAGCATGCCCTTCGCGTCCAGCAGGCCGTCGATTGCGGATTCCAACTCGCGGAACGGCTTCTCCGGGCCGGCGAGCGAACCGATCGCCACGTAGCCGTAGCCCTCCGCCGTGCGGCCCGTGAGCGCGATGCGGCCGATCTGCTTCACGTCCTTCAGCGTTTTCCTCACCGCCCGGAAGTCGTAGTTGCCATCCACCCGGTTGACGTACGGGGCGATCCGCTTGCCGTTCGGCAGATCGATCCAGACGTGAATGTCCTTCAACTCCGCCAGCAGCGATTTGATGGCCGCGGCGAATTCCTCCGGCGACTTCGCCTTCATCGCCGCCGCCCGGTGTTTCGCCGCCAGTGCCTTCCAATCGATTTTGCGGAGCGCGAAGTAGCTGTAGTAACGGTCCATGTGCTGCACGAGGACGTCGTAACTGTCGGCCGGCTTCAGCTCCTCCAGCGACAGTCCCGTCACGTGCAGCCGGCCGGTCTTGGAAAGGAAGAGGCCCACTTCCGCGGTGACGGCCCCCTTCGTCGTCGTCGCGATGTTTTCCTGCGGTGACCAGTTCGTATCGGAGAAATGAAGCAATGCGTGCCCGACCGGTTTCGAATCCGCAGCACGGAAGAAGAACCCGACGTAACAGTTGTTGAACTGGCCGGCTTCCCGCTTTACGCCCGAAGCCCGCACGCGAAACCGCAACCGGTAGCAGGCTCCCGGTTTTGCCGGAACCACCTGGTTCACGAATCGCCAGCGCCGCGTGCCGCGGTCCCCCTGCAGCACAATTCCGTCCGGCTTCCCGGGCAGAAGCGTTGATTCTCTTCCGGCACGCCGCCCCGCCCCGAAGCTGACCTTCCAACCCACTGGCCGGCCATCCTTCCACTCGCGGAAGTTCGGGTTCTTCAGCAGCTCGTCCGCACTGACGGGCTGCGCGAGGATGACGATCAACATCCCCCAGAAAACACTCGCAGACGGCTGGATTCGCAAACTCCGCATGACGCCACTCCCGTCAATTCACAACGGTGGAATTCGGCAGAACCACGGCGGAAGCGGGGCGCCGGTTGCAAGGCATTCCGCACCCTGTCTGGCCTCTCAAGGCAAAGTCAGCAACAGCGTGCTGTGGTGCCGAGTCTGCTCGTAGGCCTTGCCTTCGAACTTGCCGGATTTCTCGGCTTCCACGAGGTAGGCACGCAATCGGTAAGTCCCCGGTTTCACCGTCTTGAGGCGGAATTCGCCGTTCTTGTCGGTGGTGAGATCCTGCCGGATTCCCGGGCCCTGCACGATGACCCGTTTCCCGGTCGCCGGCTTCCCCCGATAGACGGCCCGGAAGACCGCCCGCCCCGATTCGATCCGCGGCACAAGCGTAAATATGAGATGCGGAGCTTTTGCGAGCGACGGCAACTGATCCCGCGATTTCACGGCGATATGGCGGGCGTAGTAGTGCAGCAGGACGTCCGTCTTGCCGTAGCGGTACGTGCCGAACAGCCCGTAGAAGTCGACGCTGCGGGGCAGTTCCTTCGTCACGGTTGCATTCAGCCAGCGTGTTTTTCCCTTCTTGATTTCGTGCATTTTCACAACCGCGGGCTCGCTCGCGGCGGCCGTGTGCACCCACATACGGCCCCGTTTGATGAACGGGTCGAGATACGTCCCGTCCCCCGGAGCCGGCCCCTCTTCGAAGTAAAAGTTCGCCGTTTCGCCGCTGACCTTGACCCACGGATAATGAGCGGATGCGGACTGCAACGGAACGGTCGCAGCGGCCAGAGCGGCCAGAATCGCGAAGCGCATGGTTCACCTCATGGCAGAGCGGATTGTGATCAACGGCAGTCTACCGTTTCCCGCCCGGCGTCGCGACGGCGTGGCCGGTCCGGTGCGACGGGACGCACTGTCGTCGGCAAACGCGGGTCGGCTGAAGGGCGACGAGGCGGTGCGGCGGCGTCTGTTCCGACATTGGCAGCCATGCATTCCAGGTTGGGACGTTGTTTGAAAACGCAATTCATCGTGTTCGGCCCATTTCCCCCAGCGCCGCGAATTCGTCGGGCAAGAGTCCAAGAGTTCGAAGGGTCGGGCGACACACTTGCCGATACCCTTGCGATACTCTTGAAATCCTCTTGCCCCACGTGTCTGAAAACCCGAGGCTGGTCGCTTCGAAAGCCGGCATGTAGCGCTTCGAGCACATGAGGTTGCCTCTCTATAGAGAGGGCGTCTGGTTGCGCGTTTTCGGCAATTTCGTACACGCGCTCGGTCTGTCGGCCTTCAGCCGACTCCCCGTCTGCCGCCAGCTTCCTGTCGCGGTTTCCACCCTTCGCGGCCGGCCGGCCGGTCCGCGTCGGCTCGACCGGACGTCGATCCGCGAAAGGCGGGGTGGCATTGTGAAAGATGCGCGAAGTGTGCCATGCCCACGGCTTTGCGTGGGCATGTGCGGGGGGATCGAATCCAGCAATACGAACAACTCGACGGCTCCCACGCGCACCCAACGCCCTGATCGTGTCGCCTCGCCCACATGCCCACGCAAAGCCGTGGGCATGACACCCGGCGAGGCGGCGACAAGCGACCGGCATGCTCACCCGCCTGTGGCGTGAGAGCATCGCACCCGGCGCGGTGTGACTGAGTGTGATTCGGTCGGATTACGCGTTACAATCCGGCCGTTCACCTCATAGGGATCAAGCGCGAGCCCGGAGTGATGCAGGCGGAATTACGCAGCACAGCCATCCGCAGACGGTTTCAGGACTACGCAAAGACGACGTCGCCAAAGCCGTTGTTCCTGTGCGGCGATGCGCTTGCCGTTCTGAAGGAGTTGCCGAGCCGAAGCGTCGATTGTATCGTCACCAGTCCGCCGTATTGGGGACAGCGGAAGTATGCCGCTGGTGGGATCGGGCTTGAAGCGGAATACACGGACTATATCCGCAGTCTCTGCGATATTTGTCGCGAACTGAAGCGGGTGCTCCGGGAGACCGGCTCGCTCTGGCTGAACATCGGCGATGCCTACGTCGCCAAACGGCTTCTGGGCATTCCGTGGCGAGTTGCACTGGAACTCTCTGATTCGCAGAGCTGGATTCTGCGAAACGATGTGATCTGGAACAAAGTGAAGGGTGGGCTGGACAACTCGCGGGACAAGCTGCGGAACGTCCACGAGTACGTCTTCCATTTCGTGAAGCAGAAATCATACTACTATGACGTTGACGCGATCCGGTCGTCGCCGAAATCGGCGAAGGTCCGCAACGGTGCGGTCGTTTCGGCAACCGGCGTCAGCGGCGTTCGCTACCGCCGACAGATCGAACTGTCAGCGGAACTTTCCGAAGGCGAAAAAGCCGCCGCGATTGCCGCACTGGACGATATGCTTTCGGAAGTCGCCGACGGCAAGATCGCGGATTTCCGCATGATCATCCGCGGTCAGCAGCGGGCCACGCACTCCGATTCCGAACAGGTCTCGGGCCGGGCGCGAGAGCTTCGCGAAAAGGGCTTCTATTTCCTCCGATATCATCCGAATGGCAGCAAGCCGGGCGACGTGTGGGACATTCTCCCCGAAGACACGCAGAAACGCGAGTCGCACTTCGCGCCGTACCCCGAAGACTTGTGCAAGATACCGATCCTGGCCACGTGCCCGGAAGACGGCGTCGTCCTCGATCCGTTCTGCGGAACCGGAACGACAAACCTCGTCGCGTTCCAGTTCGGCCGCAAGTCCATCGGGATCGATGTATCGTCCGAGTACATCGAAATGGCACGAAGCCGCTGCCGGCTCCTTCTCTGACCCCACCGGGCGAGCACGATGGCCGAGCGTGAAGAGAACAGAATTCTGGAACTGTTCGGGAAATCCACTCGCAGGAAGCACCCGTGGAAGAGAATCGTCACGAAGCAGCACTGCCCGTTCGCCAATACGAAATGCTTCAAGGTCAGGAAAAGCCAGCCTGACGTCTCCATCGGTACTTGCAGCGTTCGCTACGGCAGCGAGACGAAGGACATCGTCATCTGCCCGAACCGTATGCTGGAACGCAGGCAGGTTTTCACGGACTGCTTTCACCTGCTGTCGCTGCACGAACCCGGCAACGAATTGCACGTCGTTCCCGAATTGTCAATTCCCGGCGGAAGCGTCGATTACGTGCTGGCCTCCGTGCAGCGCGGTCGCGTTCGGGATTTCGTGGCCATCGAACTCCAGACGCTGGACACCACAGGGACGGTCTGGCCGGAACGTCAACGACTGCTGCGACGGTTTCGGATGTCCGTCGCCAAAGACGATGTCGCGTCGAAGAAAACCTTCGGCATGAACTGGAAGATGACCGCGAAGACGATTCTCGTCCAGCTTCACCACAAGGTGGAAACCCTGGAGCACATCGCCAAGCGGCTGGTTGTGGTTGTGCAAGATCACCTGCTCCGATACCTGAGGAAGGAATTCAACTTCGGCCATCTCAAAGACGTTCGCACCGGCGACACCGTGCACTTCCACTCCTACCGCCTCGCCGAGCAAGCCGACGAATTCCGGCTGGAACTCGACTCGCGGATCAGCACCGACGCTGCGGGAATCGCGGCATGTCTTGGGTTGCAGGCGGAATCCAAGGTCGAGTTGGAAACGATCCTGGCGGAAATCGAGCGGAAGATTTCGAAGCACACATTGCTGACGATGGACGACGGGCCGGTGCTGCGGTCGGTGGAGATGCCGACGGAGTAAGCCGGCTCGCGTGGGTGCCATGCTCTCACCGCGAAGCGTGGTGAGCATGCTGGGCGGCGAGAAGCGATCGGCATGCTCAGCCGCCTGCGGCGTGAGGGCATGGCAGCCGGCGGTCTATGACGCAAGGCAGTTCGGCCGTGAACATTCCGATTGGATCGCGGAATTGATATCGTATAGGGAATCTAACTTCCAGGGACCAACTCGGCGAATCGCAAAGTGGACCCAAAGGCAAACGAGCTCATGGAAATCCTGGGTCGCGCCGACGGAAAGCGCGATCCGATGGGAAAGGTAGTAACGGAATGGCTCCGCACAAACAAAGTGACGGATCTCATCAGCGCCACATTCTTTGAATTGGACCTCCGAAACGTCGTCTTTGAGGATGCGCAACTGGAGCAGGCGAAGTTCCACGGTTGCATACTGATCGGGGCGCAATTCGGACGGGCGAAGCTCTTTGATTCGGAGTTTGTCCACTGTGACCTCGGAGGGGCGGGTTTCGAAGATGCCAATGCTGATCTCGTGCTATTCAACGGCTGCGAGCTGAATGGAGCGAGGCTTCGTTTGGCATCGCTCGAAAAGACGGAATTCCTCGATTGCAGGTGCATTGGTGCTGAATTCCTCCAAGTAAACGCAGTCGAGGTGTTTCTCCACAGTTGTGATGTCTCAAAAGCGCAATTCCAAGGCGCTGAAATGTCGAGGGCATCAATCGCGCGCTGCAATCTTCGCGAGACGAATTTCAGCAATACGATTCTCAAGAACGCCAGCTTTGAAGATGTCGACGTCGATTCGTTGACGCGATTCCAGAATCTGCAATCCGTCGACCGGTGTGTCATCGAACGGGCGATGCTCCTCAGCCTCGGAGAGAACGCGGGACTAACTCGAGGCAACCTGTCGCGCATGGTCGTACGGGACGATGTTGCCAGACTCCGAAGTCAATTCGGAGGCTTTTGGACCGTTATAATTCTCGGATCAATGGCAACGTTTCTTTTTCCGTACTGCTGGTTCGTTATCGAGCGGTGGACTATCGCGTCGTTCAGTCCGAATGGGAAAGCGACGGTTCCATTGTGGCTCGCACTCTTGCGGTTCATCTGGAGCGGTGGCAAGCGGTGGCGTGACGGCTGGACTTTCGATTTCTTGTCGTTCACGAGCTTCGTCTGGGTGCTTCTCTATAACGTTGCTCGTGGTGTGTTGCTTTGGAAAACGAAGTCACTCGAAATGCGTGAAGCAATTACGGGAATCCCTGTCAATTTCTCTGTTGACACAGTCCAAGGAAAGATTCGGATCGGCAAACGAAAGGTCAAGTGGAAACCTTGGAAATTCCTTTTAAACGTCGTTCGTTTCGGGCTGTGGTTTACAATTGCCGCGATCCTGTGGAACACTTTCAATTTCCTGCAAATGCGAGTTCCTGTTTGAGAAGATCGCAGCGGACCACCGGACGGCTCGTTGGATCCCACACTATTTCACCTCATAATACCCACTCCGCCAGAACCTCCCGCAACCCCGCCGCCTCCACCTGCCCCGTCGTCTTCAACCGCAGTTTGACGACCTCGCGACCGTCGCGGAACGGGGTGATTTCGCGGGATTCGCCCAGGCCGGCGATGCGGCCGAGCGCCGTCGCGCCGGGGGGTTGGTAGAGGTGCAGTTCGATCGCTTCGCGCTGCTTCGTTCGCAGCGTGGCCGCGACGTCGTCGCTGCCGTTGCGGCGGATGTTGACCTGTGTCTTGTTCGCCCAGTCGAATTCCGCGTGCGGGCAGACGTCTTCGAGCAGCGCGAACAGTTTCTCCAGCGTTTCCGCCTCCCAGTGCACGCGCTTGCCGCTGGGGAAGCCTTTGCGCATGAGGTGCCATTTCTTGCCGAGGACTTTCCAGGGCATCAGGTCGGCGGGGTTCTGGGTCGCCCGCCGGGCTTCGCCGAGGAAGGCGCGGCAGGCGTGGGCGAGGAAGTCGGTGAAGGCGGGGGTTTCGACGTCGTCCCGGTTGTGCGTGGTGACGGTGATTTCCTGCCACGGGCCTTTGATGTTCTTCACCCGCACGCGGTCGCCGCGGCCGTAGACCGGGATTTCGTCGATGTGGTCGAACGACGTGAGCCGCAGCCGGCGGGCGAGGTCGTCCTGCGTGAACGTGTTCTTGGGGACGCGGACGATGAGCTTCAGAATCCATTCGTCGCCGGTGTGCGAATGGAAGAACCACGTGCCGGCTTTCGTTTCCCCTTTGATCTCGACGGTGCTGCGGTCGTTCCAGTTGGCCGGTGCGAACCCGTCGCGGGCTTCGATGCGGTCCACGACGGACGCGAGCGCCGCCCCGTCCCAGCGGCACGGTTTGCCGTTGTGCGAGAGGCGGTCGTGCAGATGCCATTTGCGGCCGTCGATCTGCCACGGCATCTTCGCCCCGCGGCCGACCTGCGCGAGATCGACGTCCCCCTGCTGTTTCTTCGCGACGGCTTTGGCGTCGAAGACGTCGCGCTCCTCGCGCTTGCCGTGCTGGAGAACGGGGGCGAGCATGCGGCCGGTATGTGAGTGGTGAGTGGTGAGTGGTGAGTGGTGAGTGGTGGAGACGTCGGCGAGCCGGGAGCGTGAGCGACCGGAGTTCTTAGGACGTTCGGAAGACTCCGGTCGCTGACGCTCCCGGCTCGCCTGCTCGTGGTGCGCGACGATGTCCTCCGGCGTGCCAACGGCGACGATGTAGCCCCCTTCATGCCCGGCTTCGGGACCGACGTCGATGACCCAGTCGGCGGTTTTGATGACGTCGAGGTTGTGCTCGATGACGACGACGGTGTTCCCCTTGTCGACCAGGCTGTTGAGGACTTTCAGCAGCTTGGCGATGTCGTCGAAGTGCAGGCCGGTGGTGGGTTCGTCGAGGATGTACAGCGTTTTTCCGGTGTCGGGGCGGGCGAGTTCGGCGGCGAGCTTCACCCGCTGGGCCTCGCCGCCGGAAAGCGTGGGGGCCGGCTGGCCGAGCGTGAGGTAATCCAGCCCGATGGCGCACAGCGTGGCGAGATACGTGCGGATTTTCGGGATGTTCTGAAACAGCTCGGCCGCGTCGCCGATGGACATGTCGAGCACGTCGGCGATGGACTGGCCGCGGTACTTCACGTCCAGCGTTTCGCGGTTGTAGCGTTTGCCGCGGCAGGTTTCGCATTCGACCCACACGTCGGGCAGGAAGTGCATTTCGATACACTTCTGGCCGTTGCCTTCGCAGTCGTCGCAGCGGCCGCCGGGACGGTTGAAGCTGAAGCGGGCCGGGCGATACCCGCGGACCTTGGCGTCCGGCAGCCGGCAGAACAGCTCGCGGATGTGGTCGAACACGCCGGTGTACGTGGCCGGGTTGGACGCCGGCGTGGAGCCGAGCGGCTGCTGGTCGACGATGATCACCTTGTTGATGCGCTCGATGCCGATGAGTTCGTCGTAGGGGGCCGGGTTCGCCCCGCTACGATGCAGAATCTTCGCGACGGCCCGGGCGAGCGTGTCTTCAATGAGCGAACTCTTCCCCGACCCGGAGACCCCGGTGACGCAGGTGAACGTGCCGAGCGGGATGCGGAGGTCGACGTCCCGCAGGTTGTGCTGTTTGGCGCCGAGCAGCTCCAACCAACCATCGGGAGAGGGGTGAGTGGTGAGTGGTGAGTGGTGAGTGGTAGGCGAGCCGGGAGCGTGAGCGACCGGAGTCTTTCGAGCGTCCAGAGAACTCCGGTCGCTTACGCTCCCGGCTCGCCGGATGGAATCCATCCTTCGCGTCTTGGGAATCGCGATCTCCTTCTTCCCCGCGAGATACTGCCCCGTTAGCGACGACTTGCGGCGGCGGAGTTCTTTCGGGGTTCCTTCGCCGGTGATGGTGCCGCCGAAGCGGCCGGCGCCGGGGCCGAAGTCGTAGAGGCGGTCGGAGGCATCCAGCACTTCGCGGTCGTGCTCGACGAGGACCAGTGTGTTGCCCAGGTCGCGCAGTCGGTGCAGGGCCTGCAGCAGGCGGTCGTTGTCGCGGGGGTGCAGGCCGATCGTCGGTTCGTCGAGCACGTACAGCACGCCGGTCAGCGCCCGGCCGATCTGCCCGGCGAGCCGGATGCGCTGCATCTCGCCGCCGGAAAGCGACGGCAGCGTGCGGGACATCGACAGGTAGTGCAGGCCGACGTCCACGAGGAACGCCAACCGGCTGGTCGCTTCCGTCAGCAGGTCGCCGGCGATTTGCTTGTCGGTCTTGTTCAGCCTCACGCCCCGCAGAAACGACAGCGCATCGTTCAGCGGCAGCTCGCACGCCTGCTGCAGCGTCTTGCCTTGAAACCGCACGGCCGCGGCGTCCTCCCGCAGCCGGCTGCCGCCGCAGCGCGAGCAGGGGACTTCGCCGATGAGGTCGGTCAACTTCTGCCGATAGGCGTAGGAAACGCGGGCGGCTTCTTCGATGGCGGGATACAATCCTTTGTATTGAAAGCGGAACGACTCGACCGTAGGACGGTTTTTCAAACCGTCCGGGACAGATTGGAAATCCGTCCTACGGAATTCGAACCACCGGTCGCCGGTGCCGTACAGAATCGCCCGTTGCTGCGACGGTTCAAGTTTCTCGTAGGGCACGTCGAGCGGGATGCCGAGCTCCGCGGCCATTGTTTCCAGCATCGCGGCGAACAGCGCGTTGCTGCGCGGGTCGGGCCAGGCGGCGAGGGCGGCTTCTTGCAGTGGCTTCTTCGGGTCGGCGATTAGGGCGGCGAGGTTGGTTCCCTGCTCGGTGCCGATGCCTTCACAGGATTCGCACCAGCCGAGCGGGCTGTTGAAGCTGAAGTTGTGCGGCGTGAGTTCCTCGAAGCTGCGACCGCACTGCTGGCAGGCGTAGTGCAGGCTGTAGCGGTCGACTTTCCAGTCGGTTTCGGTCTTGGCGGAATCGACGTGGGCGACGCGGAGTTCGCCGCGGCCGAGGTCGAACGCGGTTTCGACCGAATCGGCGATCCGCGAGCGGGATTTCTCGTTGACCGTCACGCGGTCGACGACGATCTCCACGTTGTGCTTCCGCCGGCGGTCGATTTCCGGGACGTCCTCCAGCCGGTGCGTCTCACCGTCGATGCGGACGCGCAGGAACCCCATGCCTTGCAGCCGCGGCCAGAGTTCTTCGTACTTCTGGCCGACCTGCACTTCCTGCGGGGCGAGGATGATGAGCTTCGCGTCTTCGGGGTTCGCGAGAATCTTCTCGATGACTTCGTCGGTCGTCTGCGTTTCGACCGGAATCCGGCAGTCCGGGCAGTAGAGCGTGCCCAACCGGGCGTAGAGGATCCGCAGGTAGTCGTAGATTTCGGTGACGGTTCCGACGGTGGACCGCGGCGTGGTGCCGGGGGCCTTCTGCTCGATGGCAATGGCCGGCGAGAGGCCGTGGATGTGCTCGACCCGCGGTTTGGGCATCTGGCCCAGAAACTGCCGGGCGTAGGCGGAGAGCGATTCGACGTAGCGGCGTTGCCCCTCGGCGTAGAGGGTGTCCATCGCGAGGGAACTCTTTCCGCTGCCGCTGGGTCCGCAGAAGACGCTGAGTTTGTCGCGCGGGACGGTGAGGTCGAGGTGCTGGAGGTTGTGCTGGGCGGCGCCGCGGATGGTGATCTGCGTTGTGTCGCCGTTGCGGCCGTTGGGGAAAGCGGAGTGGAGTGATGGAGTGATGGAGTGATGGAGTTTTTTCTTGTCCGCTTTCCGCTTTCCGCTTTCCGCTTTGATTGCGAGGACTTCGCGGAGTGCGCGGCCGGTGTGCGACGGTTCGCACTTCGCGACCTCCTCCGGCGTGCCTGCGACGACGACGGTTCCTCCGCCGGCGCCGCCTTCGGGGCCGAGGTCGATGATCCAGTCGGCGGTTTTGATGACGTCGAGATTGTGCTCGATGACGATCACCGTGTTGCCGGCGTCCACGAAGCCGTGCAGCACGCGCAGCAGCATGTTGATGTCTTCGAAGTGCAGGCCGGTCGTCGGCTCGTCGAGGATGTAGACCGTCTTGCCGGTAGACCGTTTGCCGAGTTCCCGCGCGAGCTTGATCCGCTGGGCTTCCCCGCCGGAGAGCGTCGGCGACGGCTGGCCGAGCTTGATGTAATCCAGCCCCACGTCGTGCAGCGTCTGCAGCAGGCGTTTGATCTTGGGCACGTTCTTGAAATGCTCGAGGGCTTCCTGCACGTCCATGTCGAGCGTCTCGGCGATGCTCTTCCCCTTGTAGCGGACCTCAAGCGTTTCGTGATTGAACCGCTTGCCGTTGCAGACCGGGCAGGTGACCCACACGTCGGCGAGGAAATCCATCTCCAGCTTGTTGGAGCCGTACCCTTCGCAGGCCTCGCAGCGGCCGCCGTCGACGTTGAAGCTGAATCGGCCCGGTTTGTAGCCGCGGACTTTCGCCTCCGGCAGCATCGTGAACAGGTCGCGGATGAGGTCGAACAGCTTGACGTAGGTCGCGGGGTTCGAGCGCGGCGTGCGGCCGATGGGGGACTGGTCGATGTCGATCGCTTTGTCGAGATGCGTCAGACCGGAAATGCGTTTGTGATTCCCGGGCCGCCCCTTCCCCTTGTTGAGTTCGACGTTGAGCGTTTCCCACAGGATGTCGTTGACGAGCGAACTCTTCCCGCTGCCGCTGACGCCGGTGATGCACAGGAACGTGCCCAGCGGGAATTCGACGTCGATGTTCTGCAGGTTGTGATGCGTCGCGCCGGTGATTTTGATCTGCTGCGATTTCTTCGGGGAACGGCGTTCGGCGGGAATCGGGATTTTCTTCTCTCCCGACAGATAGCGTGCGGTGACGCTGTTCTTCGACTTGACGATCGCGTCATACGGCCCTTCGGCGACGATTTCGCCGCCGCGGACGCCGGGACCGGGGCCGAAGTCGATGATGTGATCGGCGGCCCGCATCGTTTCTTCGTCGTGCTCGACGACGATGACGGTGTTTCCCTGGTCGCGCAGGTCGCAGAGGCTGTCGAGCAGCAGCCGGTTGTCGCGGTGATGCAGGCCGATCGACGGTTCGTCGAGCACGTACACGACGCCGACCAGCCCGCAGCCGATCTGCCCGGCCAGCCGGATGCGCTGGCTTTCCCCGCCGGAAAGCGTGGGGGCGGTGCGGTCCAGGGCGAGGTAATCCAGCCCGCAGCGGAGCAGGAACCCGAGCCGGCCGCGGATTTCTTTCAACGCTTCCTCGGCGATGATGCGGCCGGTGTCGTCGAGGTCGAGCTCCTGGAAGAAGTGAAACGCATCGATCGTGCTCAGGGCGCAAACTTCGGGGAGGGAGAGCGATGCGAAACCGCAAGCGGTGGACTTCGACGTGATCCGCACGTTGCGCGCTTGCGCGTTCAACCGCGTGCCACCGCAGGTCTGGCAGACGGCGAAGTCCATGTACTTTTCGAGTTGCCGGCGGCGCATGGGGCTGCCGGTTTTGCGGTAGTTGTCGAGCAGGTCGGGGATGACGCCGTCCCACGTGCCGCCGTGCTTCCACACGCCGCCGCCGTATCGCCACGCGAACGTGATGTGCCGCTTGCCGGTGCCGTGCAGCAGCAGCTTTTTCGCCTCGTCGGAAACCTCGCGCCACGGGGTTTTCAGCAGCGAATCGTCCGGCAGGCCGAGGTCCTTCTCGATCGCGCCCGCCGCCCCATGGAAGAGGTGCCGCCGCCATTTGCCGATCTTCCGCACGGGGCCGATCAGTTCAATCGCCCCGCTCCACAGCGACTGTTTCTCATCGGGAATCAGCCTTTCAAGAATGAAATCGTGCCGCATCCCCAGCCCCGTGCAGTCCAGGCACATGCCGAGCGGGCTGTTGAAGCTGAAGAGTTGCGGTGACGGCGGCTCGTAGCTGATGCCGCAGTGGGTGCAGGAGTAATGAGCGCTGTAGAGGCGGTCGGTGCCGTTCGGGGTGAGTGGTGAGTGGTGAGTGGTGAGTGGTGAGTGGTCCTCGTCTTCCGATTTCCGTCCTCCGACCTCCGACCTCCGTCCTCCGTCCTCCGGTCGCTGACGCTCCCGGCTCGCCTTGTCTTCGGTACTGACAAGCAACGTTCCGCCGGAGAGCCGCAGCGCGTTCTCCACGGCTTCGGCCAGTCGCGTGCGGCCCGTCTTTCCCGCGGTCAGGCGGTCGATGACGACCTCGATGTTGTGCCGCATGTGGCGGTCGAGGTGCAGGTCTTCGGTGAGCTGCACGACCTTGCCGTCGACGCGGGCGCGGAGGTAGCCCTGTTTCAGCAGGTCCTCGAACAGGTCGCGGAATTCCCCCTTCTGGTTGACGACGATGGGAGCCAGCACCGAAAAGCGTTCGCCCTCGGGGATGCGCAGGATGTGCTCCAGGATCTGCTCGACGGTCTGCGCGGTGATCGGCCGGCCGCATTTCTCGCAATGGCCGGTGCCGACGCGGGCGAACAGCACACGCAGGTAGTCGTAGATTTCGGTGATCGTCCCCACCGTGCTGCGGGGATTGCGGCCGGCGGCTTTCTGCTGAATCGAAATCGACGGAGCCAGCCCGGTAACGGAATCGACGTCCGGCTTGGGCATCTGCCCCAGAAACTGCCGGGCGTAACTGGAAAGCGACTCCACGTACCGCCGCTGCCCCTCGGCGTACAGCGTGTCGAACGCGAGCGAACTCTTCCCAGACCCGCTGACGCCGGTCATGACGATCAGCTTGTTCCGCGGCAGCGAAAGGTTGACGTCCCGCAGGTTGTGCTCGCGGGCGCCGCGGATGACGATGTCGGAGGAGGGCATGGGGGATTATAGGTAAAGCGGTTCCCGGTGCCAGCGCGGGCGAGAGGGCGCCCGTCGTGATTGACTGTCATAGACAGCGGCGGGCGGTGCGGCAAGCGTGTGGAGCGGAGTGAGGAGGTCGGATCAACCCACGTACCCGCGCCTTGCTGTCGCAGGATTCGTTCATTACTCTGCTTCGTATGGCAAAGAAAGCCAAGACCGGCAAGCGAACCGTGAAGTCCCCTGTGACCTTGCCGATTGCGCGAAAGGATTTTGGCGACTACCGTCGGGACGCGGAATCGTGGATCACGCTGGCTTCCGGCGAGTACTACCCCGATATCCTGCCGGAAGCGTGTGAACTGTACAAGCCGGTACTCGTCTTGTTCGGACAGATTCTCAAGCGCTCCGAATCCTCGACTGCGCTGTTTATGAATATCTGTGAGTTGACGCAAACGTGGATGAGAGTCCAATTGGCGCGCGTTTTTCGGAAGTATGTCAGTCCGACGACGCCCGTCGAGATGCTCAAGAACAAGTCGAAGGCGAAGAGCATCTGCGAACAGTTCGGCGCTGGCTTCCGTCCGATCCAGGAGGTGCAGATGGCGTTCGCTTCGCGGCCAATTCCCGATGAAGCGATCTGCGCCGTCCTTTGGGAGTACAAGGATCGCGGCAAAAAGGGCTACGATCTGACCGAGAAGTTCTTCGCGCTCTTTCGGGAACATCTTCCCGCGTACACGCTGTCCGGCCCCGAGCGTGCGGGCCAGGACGTGCGGCTCGGGACGGTGTGGCCTGACTATCCCAAGCCCGACCGGCCGGCAGATTTCGTCATCAAGCACGAAGACGAAGTGCTGGCCGTTGGGTTCGCCCGTTACGACAGCGATCGTGGGGGCGCACAGGAAGACGACCGTACCGGTGGCTACCGCGATTGCGCCGGCGAAGTGCGCGGCTTTGCCGCGAAAAAGGGACTCACGAAACTCAAAGTGATTTTCGTCAACGACGGTCCCGGTTTGCTTCTTGGTTCGATGTGGTCGGACTACGTCCAACTGGAGCGGTCGGGGAAAGGCAAAATCCGAGTCGTCACACTGCGGATGGTGCCGGAGCGTATCACCGCCGAATGGCTGGAGTCATAACCGATGGCGACCGGGATTCCCTCTCGACGACCGAGCAAGGAACTCGACTACGAGTTGAGCTATCCGGGCAAGATGTCGGCAGTAGAAGTGCTGGCGTTGCCCGGCGTCGAACCGATTGAAATCCCGGTCGCGAGCAGCGCCGGGCGACTGTTTCAGGGAGACAATCTGTCGACGATGCGATGGCTGCGGAATCAACCCCAGATTCGCCGGCACGTTCGCAGTGTCTATATCGACCCGCCATACGCGACAACCCGTGTGTTCGTGGACCGCGACATCAATCACGCCTACGACGATTTCCTGGATGGCGCGGAATACCTGGAGTCGTTGCGGCAACGGCTAATCGTCCTGCACGACCTGCTTGCTGACGACGGTTCGATTTTCGTCCATCTCGATCAGACGATGGTCTTTGAAGCGAAACTCCTCATGGATGAAGTGTTTGGCCGGGCCAACTTCCGCAACTTCATCACGCGAAAAAAGTGCAACACGAAGAATTACACTCGCAAAAACTTTGGAAACATCGCCGACCATATCCTGTTTTACTCGAAAGCTGATCAAAACGTCTGGCACCGGCCATACGACGCATGGACGACGCCCAAAATGAAAGAGGAATATCCATACGTCGATGAAGTCTCGGGACGGCGTTTTAAGAAGGTTCCGATTCATGCTCCAGGCATTCGCCGTGGAGAAACCGGGAAACCCTGGCGTGGCAATCTCCCCCCGAAAGGAAAACATTGGCAATACCCACCGGAAAAACTTGATGAGCTCGACGCCGCTGGCGAAATCTACTGGTCGCCGAACGGCAATCCTCGACGAAAGGTTTTCTTTGACCAAAGCAACGGCATTCCGGTTCAAGACATCTGGATGTCGCACAAGGATCCGCACAACCAGAACGTTCGGATCACCGGCTACCCGACGGAAAAGAACTTCGATTTGGTCTCGCGAGTGATTGCCGCGACGACCAATCCCGGCGATCTGGTTCTGGACTGCTACTGTGGATCCGGGACGACGCTGGAAGCGGCGGCACTGTTGGGGCGCCGTTTCATCGGGATCGATATTTCTGAGGCGGCCATTGCGGCGACTGTCAAACGTCTTCGCGTTGGCCGTGGCGCCATGGGCGATTTTGTAGGGGTTCGCGGCAGGAAGAAGCAGCAATCCAAGACGAAATCGCTGTTTCCAGTCGACGAGTAACTACTTCTCGACGTCTCGATCTCATCGCGTCCCGCGCGACTAAAATATTCGTGTGAATCGAGCAGCACCCTCATGGCATGTACTCATCAAAATCCGCCAGCGGTTCGTCAAAGTCATCCGCCATGATGATTTTGCCCTTCGCGCTTCCAAATCGCGGACGGCATTCCGCTTCCGCCACCGGCACGAGTTTCACCGCCGGGCGGTCGGCGTCGGAGATGACGACTTCCTCGCCGCTCTGCGCGGCTTTGATGAGATCGGGCAGGCCGCTGCGGGCATCTTCGAGGGTGACGGTAGTCATGGCGGTGTTCCTCAAATCTCGTAGGACGGTTTTTCAAACCGTCCGGACGGGTTGAAAACCCGTCCTACGGATTCATTCTATCACTTGGATGCGTCAATACTCCCCCAACCCCCGCCAGTCGTTCGCCTCCAGCATTCGCCGCACCACTTCGCGGCAGTCGCCGGTTTCCTCGTAGATGGCGAGCTGCTGATTCGCGCCGGTCTGGTGGCAGAGCTGGGCGGCGAAGGCGAGTTCGCGTTCGCAGTGCAGCTCTTCCGCCTGGGGTTGCAGCAGTTCGATGAGATGGTTGGTCAATTCGTGGACGGAACGCTGGTGGTAGTCGTCGCTGTCGACCAGCCGGGCGTCGGCGCCGAAGCGGACGGCCCGCCATTTGTTCTGCTGGACCATCATGGGGTGGTATTCGAGCTGGTACGTCCCCTCGTCGATCTGGGCGGAGATGGCGTGCACCAGGCATTGGATTAACGCGGTCAGCGCCGCCACGTGGTTCAGGTTGGCGGGCATGTCGCAGACGCGGATTTCCACCGTGCCGAAGTTGTGGTGCGGGCGGATGTCCCACCAGATTTCGCGGATGGTGTTGATGAAACCCGTGCTTTCGAGGTGGTTCACCAGCCAGATGTATTCGCTGTAGTTCCGCATCTGCTGCGGCAGGCCGGCGGTGGGGAGGCCCTCCATGATTTTCGGCCGCGTGCAGTGCAGCCCGGTGCGGCGGCCTTCCCAGAAGGGGGAATTCGCCGAGAGCGCCAGCAGCAGCGGCAGGTGGCGGAGCATGCGGTCGCAGACCATGACGGCTTTGTCGCCGGTGTCGACGCCGACGTGCACGTGCAGGCCGAACGTCACCAGCTTGCGGGCGACGTCCTGCATCAGTTCGACGAGGCGGTCGTAGCGGTCGTTGACGGTGATTTTCTGGTCCTGCCAGTGCGAAAACGGGTGCGTGGCTGCCCAGAACAGCTTCAATCCCAGCGCATCAGTGATCTGTTCGAGGTCGTCGAGCTTGTCTCGCAGATCATCGACCGCTTCCCTGGCCGTGTGGCAGACGCCGGTGTTGATTTCGAGGTAACTCTGCATCAGTTCCGGCTTGACCTGCTCGGCGAGATGCGGCGGGATCCGCTCGAGAATGCTTTCGATCGAATTCGACAACTCGAGCGTGTCGGCGTCGACCAACTGCAGCTCGATCTCCACGCCGACCGTGGGTTCGTCGTTGCGGGTGAAAGGCAGGCGGCTCACGGGCGGTCGTCCTCGGTTCGCGCGTCGAAATGGAGGAATGATTTTGCGGCAGAATGATTTCGTGGATTGTAGCGGAAGTCGCAGTAAACCGTTTAGCCGCGACTCGGAGGCTTCGGAGAGGAGCGCCTCAGTTGGTGTACCGCCTTCAGGCGGCACGATGTGCGCCCAACGATCATTGCTCACACAAAGGGCCGCCTGAAGGCGGTACACCAACTTCGAGTCGCGGCTCAACGCGGCTAATCGGAAAGCAATACGGCGGCTTCAAACAGAATCCGCATGCCGTGCGGCAGGCAGCGCTCGTCGACGTCGAAATGGGGGGAATGCAGAAACGGGGCCTTGACGCCCGGCGTCGCGCAACCCAACCGCAGCAGCGCGCCCGGGGCGTATTCGAGGTAGACCGAGAAATCTTCGCCTCCGAGGCTCGGGCGGTCGATGCGATTGACGCCGGCGGCCCCCAGCACGCGCCGCGACGCCGATTCCAGCGCGGCGGCGACGCGGGAGTCGTTGACGACCGCGTTCAGCGGGGCGGAAAACCGCAGGTCGATCGTCACCCCCGCCGACCGCGAGACCCCGTCGCAGATCTCCTGAATGCGGCGTTTCAGCGTCGTGCGGGACGACTCGGCGATTGTGCGGAGCGTTCCCTGCAGGAGGACGTATTCGGGAATGACGTTCGCCGCGTACCCGCCGTTGATCCGCCCCACTGTGAACACCGCCGGATCGCGCGAATCGACCGCGCGGGGGAGTTGCTGGTACAGTGCGGCGACGAGCTGCGACGCGGCGGCGATGGGGTCGTGCGAATGATGCGGCCGGGCCGCGTGCCCGCCGTGGCCGCGGATCTCGAAGTCCACTTCGTCGCAGTTGGCGGTCAGCGGGCCGTAACGAACGCCGACCTCGCCGACCGGCAGTTCGGGGTCGACGTGCAGGCCGATGACGGCGTCGACGCCGCCCATCGCCCCCTGCTCCGCCAGCCACAGCGCGCCGCCGGAAATCTCCTCGGCGGGCTGAAACAAAAACCGCAGCCGCAGCCCCGGCGGTTCGCTGCCGTTGCCTTCGGCGGCCTCGCGGTTCAGTTCCGTGGCGGCGGCGGCGATGCCCAGCACGATCGCGGTATGGGCGTCGTGGCCGCAGGCATGGGCGACGCCGTCGTTTCGCGAGCGGTATTCCACGACTTTCTCGTCGGGAATCCGCAGCGCGTCCATGTCGCAGCGAATCGCGATCCGCGGCGTCTGCGAACCCGGCCGGCCGACGTCGCAGTCGGCGATCAACCCCACTTCCCGGCCGGCGTCGCTGTGGCAGACGCGAACAGAAAGGCCCAGCGAGACCAGCCGCGAATGAATGAGCTGCGTGGTCTCGACTTCCTCCCCGCTCGGCTCGGGATGCGCGTGCAGGTGCCGGCGGATGCGAACGACTTCGTCGCGCAGGCGGTCGACGGCGAGATCAAAGGACGACGCCCAACATTCGATCGCCGGCCCCGCGGCAGTCGAGGTCGATTCCGGTAAGTCGTGCATCATGAAGGTAGACAGTTTTCGGGGGCCGGGAACGCAAGTCTCCGGGGGACCGGAGATTGGATCACTCGTGGGACCGATCGAAAACCGCGGAATCTGATCGAAATCCCGGAATTCCTTTGTCGCAGATCGTCTGATGAGCGTCAACATGGTAGCGATTCGGCGGGCGCCGGCGGGACCATCCTTCGCTGCGCGGCGCGAAATCATTTGACATCACCGAATTTCGATGGCTAGACTGAGACTAACCTCTGGGAAGCAATCCGTTTAATGCATTACGCTCGGCGACATTTCGCGTGGCTTCCGCTGCTGGCCGGGGCAGTCGCTCTGCTTGGTCTGAGCGCGGTTGCTGCGCGCGAGGCGCGGGCAACCTGCGGGGATTATCTGTACCACGGCCCGATGCGGACGACGCAATCGAGCGAGGCGCCGGCAGATCGTGACAGTGCTCCCCTGCAACCGGACTGCCACGGACGGGGTTGCCGCGACGGCAACCCGCCGATTCAGGTTCCCCCGCGGACTCCGGTCCCCACGCAGCGGGTCGACCAATACGCGATCGCCGGCGGTGAATTGCTGCCGGACGACGCGCCCGCTTTCTTCCAGCGGGCCGATTCCGCCGCGGCGGCCAGTCGCGGCCACCGGCTGCGGATCGACCGTCCGCCGCGGTCGTAATCGCGGCGTTGGGTGCGGCCATCCGCTGCGCGCTGCGCGCCGATGACTGATGGTACGGCGATCGCCCGCCCTGTTGCGCGCGGGCGGTTCCCGTTGCGTTCCCGCGCCCGTCTTCCCGCTTCGAACAACGAGACTGCTGCGCGCCTCCCTGGTTTCCACAGGCGCGCCGGTCCGCGGCGATCTGCCGCGTGGGACGTCGATGCTTGCGGTATTCCGGATTCGTCCGTTCATTTTCCGTTTTTCGAAAGGTCACTGTCATGGCTCGTTCCTCACTTCGGCGGCGCGGGTTCACGTTGATTGAACTGCTCGTCGTCATCGCGATCATCGCGATCCTGATTTCGTTGCTGCTCCCCGCCGTCCAGCAGGCGCGGGAGGCCGCCCGCCGCTCGGCGTGCAAAAACAATCTGAAGCAGATCGGGCTGGCGATTCACAACTATCACTCGGCTCACAGTATCTTTCCGTTCGGCTCTGGGGGAACGGGAAACAGCTACTCCGCGTTGAGCCAACTGCTGCCCTATCTCGATCAGAAAAACGTTTACGATCTGATTGACTTCCGCCTCCCGTCCGGCAACGCGGCCAATGCGACACCGAGGCTGGTCGAACTGGCCGTGCTCCGCTGCCCGTCGGATTTCGTGAACCCGCAGCCGGCCAGCGGCGGGGCGATCAACTACTACGGCAACAAGGGGAACCAGATCCACTGGAGCAGCCCGCAGCAGAACGGCGTGTTCTTCGTCGGCAGCGTCCGCATCCGCGACATCATCGACGGCACCACGACGACGGCCGCGTTCAGCGAACGGGTGTTGACGGACGGCAGCAACGGCATCGTCAGCCCGGAGGCGGACGTGTTCGGGGGCTTCGGCACCGGGGACCCGAACACGCAGGACGAGGCGATCTCGATCTGCTATTCCCTGGACATCAACAACCTCGCCTACCAGTTTCCGGTCTTCATGGGCGCTCCGTGGATCAACGGCCAGCACTGCTACACGCACGTCGACACGCCCAACCGGCGTTCCTGCGGATTCATGCCCGCGAAACAGACGATGCCCGCCAGCAGCCGGCATCCCGGAGGCGTGCACAGCCTGCTGTGCGACGGATCGGTGCGGTTCGTCAGCGAGAACATCAACCGCGACATCTGGCGGGCGGTGGGTTCGCGCAACGGGAAGGAAGTCGTCGGCGATTTCTGACGTTCGACTGTTGTCCGTTGTCAGTCGTCCGTTGTCAGTCGCAGCGGACGGCTGTCAGCGGTCAGTAAAGTCCAATCGCGACGCCCAACCGGTCACGGACAACTGACCACGGACAACGGACAACTGACCACTCCACCGCGAATTCTTCGAAGGATCCCATGCGCCACATACTGCTGACAATTCTTTTCTTGGCCTTCGCTCTGACCGGTTGCGGAGATCGGGCGAAACGCGCCGCGAAGGTCGAACCGGACAAGGCCCGCACCACGCTCATCCAGACGCTCGACGCCTGGAAGGCCGGCAAAACGCCGGACGATCTGAAGTCGCAGTCCCCCAGCATCGTCGCGCAGGACTTCGACTGGCTGGGCGGCATGAAGCTCTCGTCGTACGAAGTCCTTGGTTCAGGCGAAGAACGCGACGCCAATCTCGAATGTCCCGTCAAGCTGTCGCTTGTCGATAAGGACGGAAAGTCGGTCAAGAAGACCGTCACGTATATCGTCGGCACCGACCCGGTGCTGACGGTGTTCAGAAAGATGAACTTTTGACCGCAGCCGCCCTTAACTCAATCGAATCTCACAACGGAGAAATCGGTCAATGAACGTATTCTCACCCGGACGGCTTCGGCTGGCCGCGGCCCTCATCCTTGCCGGAGTCTTCACTGGCGGCAACTTCGAGGCGGCCGCGCAGAAGCCCACCGCCTCGAAGAGGGACGCTGCCGCGAAGCGGAAGAGCAAACGCAAGCAAAGCGGGAAGCCCGCGAAACTCGAACCGCTCTCGAAGGAAGCGCAGCGCGTCGCCGATGAATTGCAGAAGAAACTGCCGCCGAAGTCCGAGGCCCGGCTGATGCTCGACGCGATTCTGAAGGGGAGCCGCATGGGGCCGAACGACGGCTGGTTCGGCGTCGCAAAAGGGAAGTCCCGCTTCGGCTGGGATTACGTCGCCAGATCGTTCGACAGGAACAAAGACGGGAAGGTCACGTCCAGGGAGTTCCCCGGACAGCCGTTTCGTTTCCGCCGGCTGGACCGCGACGGCGACGGCGTGCTGACGGCGGCCGACTTCGACACCGGCGGCTCCGCGTTCTCCATGAGTCCCGGATCGATGCTGTTCTCGATGGCGGACCGGGACGGCAACGGCCACGTCACGAAGAAGGAATTCGAGGCGCTGTTCGATTCGCTGGACAGCGGGCGCCGCGGATTCCTGTCGCTGGACGATCTCGCCGGCGCGCTGAAGCCTCCGTCCAAACGCCCCCGAGGCAAACGGAGCGGCGGACCCAGCCGCAGCACCCTGGTGCTGTCACTGGCCCGGCAGGAACTCGGCGCGCTGCCGCCCGGGCCCGACCTCAATGACAAAGCTCCCGACTTCACGCTGCGGATCGTCAACGACTTGAAGAAGGTCACGCTGTCGAAGGAGATCGGCGACAAACCCGTCGTGCTGATCTTCGGCAGCTTCACCTGAGGCCCCTTTCGTTCCCAGTCTGGGAACCTCGAAAAGCTCTACCAGCGTTACAAGCGGCAGGCGAAGTTCTTCATGATTTACGTCCGCGAGGCCCATCCCACCGACGGCTGGTTTACCGAGAGCAATAAGAAAGCCGGGGCGGACATTGCCCAACCGAAATCCGACGACGAACGCTGCCGGGTCGCGAAAACCTGCCAGACGAGACTCGCCGTCACGATGCCGTTGCTGGTCGATTCGATCAAAGACGAAGTCGGCACCGCCTACAGCGGCATGCCGGAGCGGCTGTACGTCATCGATCGCAACGGCCGCATCGCCTACAAGGGAGGCCGCGGACCCTTCCATTTCAAACTGACGGAATGCGAGCAGTCGCTGATACTGCTGCTGAATCGGGATCAGGCGCCGCCCGCGTCGGCCGAAGGCGGAAGCGGCAATGAGGCCGGCGGGAAACCGGTTCCTCCCCAAGTCGCCCCGAAACCGCCGCAGGCCGAACGGCCCGACCGTTCCGCGGGACGATTTCCGGCGCTCAATAACGACGAGACCTGGTCCCGCATGCCCCGCCCGCCGCTGCCGGTCTGGGCGCGCATTCTCTCCAAATCCCTGCCGCGGGCGACCGCCGGCATGCTGCGGCTCGATTACCTTCATCGGGCGCAGAACCCGCTCGATCCGATCGTTCGGGGGAAGCTTCGCTGGGTGGCGGCGACCGCGAACCGCTGCGACTACAGCCGCCGTTACGCGGAAGCCGATTTACTGCGGGCGGGGATGGCGAAAGCCGACCTTGAGAAACTCGCCGGCGATCACGCGAATCTGCCGGACGCCGAGCGGCGACTTCTGGCGTTCGCGCGGAAGCTGACGCTGGCGGCGCATACCGTCACCGACGCGGAATTCGCGGCGATCATGAAACGGTTCGGCCCGGAGAAGACCGTGGCGATCGTCCACACGCTGGCGCAGGCCAACTTTCAGGACCGCATTTTTCTGGCGCTGGGCGTGCAGGTCGAAGCGGACGGCCCCTATCCGCCGCTGGACATCCCGTTCGACCCGCGCATGAAATCCGCCGTCACCGCCCGGGATGGCGCGGCGGCGACGCATCCGTCCGGGGTCGCCGCTCCGAAACGTTCGCCGTGGAAGAGCGTGCTGAGCGCTCAACTCGATCCGCGGGGGGTCGAATCGAAGCCGCAATGGAACGATCACGATTTCGAGGGGGTGCAGAAGCTGCTGTCGCATCAGCAGCGGCGTTCGTCGCGGATTCCGCTGCCGGACTGGGAGCAGGTGTCGAACAAGCTGCCGGCGGAGTTTCGCCGCCGCGGGCCGTCGCCGGTTGTCTGGAGCAACATCAGCCTGGGCTATCAGCCGCGGCTCACGCAGGCGTGGTTCAACTGCATGGGAGCGTTCCGGCAGGAATCCGATCTCGACCGCGTCTTCTCCAACAGCATATTCTGGGTCATCACCCGCAGCAACCAGTGTTATTACTGACTGGGTCACAGCGAAATGCTGCTCGCGGTCGCGGGCCTCAGTGAAGCGGAAGTCAAGAAGCAGACGAAGAAACTGGCCGACGGCGACTGGTCGGATTTCCCACCCGCCGAGCGGCTGGCGTTCAAGTTCGCGCACAAAATCGCCGGCCGGCCGTGGGCGGTCAACAACGCCGACGTGCAACAACTCGTCAAGACCTTCGGCGAACACCGGGCGATCGACGTCATCTGGTACTGCAGTTGGTGCAACTACATGACCCGCGTGGCCGATGCGTTCCAACTGCAACTGGAGAGCAAAAACGTGTTCGCCGGCCGGAAGCGCGGCGCGAAGAAGAAGGAACGGCCCGCAACGCGGAAGCAACCGTGACCGCCGCCGGCGCGTGCGGTTTGCCCTCGAGCTTCGTTCGACCTGGCGCTCGTCACGCCCCGTCGGCGGCTTCTCCCGCGCCGAAGCCGCCGTCGTCCGCCGGTTCCGACTCGCGCTCGGTCTCGGCGGGGATCGCTTTCGTCCGCGTGCCGGGGCTGATCTGCGGCTTGGTTTTGTACTGGTCGAGAATGCGTTTGAGGTGTTCGGCGTCCATCACTTCGCATTCGACCAGCTCGCGGGCCATGTGGTCCAGGGCGGCGCGGCGGTTGGTGAGGATTTCGTGCACGGTCACCGACGCCTCGGCGATGATCTGCTGCACTTCGAGGTCGATTTCCCTCACGGTGTCTTCGCTGTGCAGGCTCTCGACGTAGCCCCCGCCGGTCCCCATAAACGCCGTCCGGTTGTGCTCGCCGTAGTACACCCGGCCGAGTTTGCTGCTCATGCCGAATTCGGTGACCATGCGGCGGGCGATGCCGGTGGCCCGCTGCAGATCGTTCATCGCGCCGGTCGACGACTCGTCGAAGATGATGTCCTCGGCGACGATCCCCCCCAGCAGGCAGCAGATGCGGTTCTGCAGCTCCGACCGCGTGATGAGCTGCCGCTCGTCGTCGGGAAAGTGCAGCGTGTACCCCAGCCCCATCCCGCGGGGGATGATCGAGATTTTGTGGACGGGGTCGGTGTGCGGCAGGCTGCACGCGACCAGGGCGTGGCCGCATTCGTGATAGGCGATCCGCTGGCGTTCGTCGTCGCGGATGACGCGGGTCTGCTTTTCCAGCCCCGCGACGACCCGTTCGATGCCCTCCTCGAACTCCGCCATCGTGACGCGGGTTTTGGCATTTCGCGCGGCCAGCAACGCGGCTTCGTTGACCAGGTTCGCCAGATCGGCCCCCACGAAACCGGGGGTGATGCGGGCCACCCGGCCGAGATTGACGCCGTCGTCCATCTTGATCTTCGCCGCGTGCACCTTGAGGATCGCCTCGCGGCCCTTGACGTCGGGGCGGTCGACCATCACATGCCGGTCGAAGCGGCCGGGGCGCATCAGCGCGGGGTCGAGGGTTTCGGGGCGGTTGGTGGCGGCCATTACGATCACGCTCTGGTCGCTGGAGAAGCCGTCCATCTCGACCAGCAGCGCATTGAGGGTCTGCTCGCGTTCGTCGTGTCCGCCGGGCATGCCGCTGCCGCGGGTTTTCCCGAGCGCGTCGAGCTCGTCGATGAAGATGATCGCCGGCGCGCGCTGCCCGGCCTGCTGGAACATGTCCCGCACGCGGGCCGCCCCCACGCCGACGAACATCTCGACGAAGTCGGAACCGGAGAGCCCGAAGAACGGCACCCCCGCTTCCCCCGCGACGGCCTTGGCCAGCATCGTCTTTCCCGTGCCGGGCGGGCCGACCAGCAGCACGCCGCGGGGAATGCGGCCACCCAGCGCCTGGTACTTTTCGGGCGTGCGGAGGAACTCGACGACCTCCCGCAACTCATGCACGGCCTCGTCGATGCCGGCCACCTGGTCGAAGGTGATGCCGACGTCTTCCTGCGCGTAGAGCCGGCCGCGGCTGCGTCCGAACGACATCGCCGACCCCGCCCCGCCGATGCGGCGGAACAGGAAGATCATCACGAACAGCAGCAGCAGCAGAAAGAGCAGCGGATACGCCAACTGCTGCCATTCGGCGGGCGGCGACTCGTAAGTGTAGGGGACCCCCTTGCCGTCCAGAACGCGGGTCAGCTTGTCTTTGGTTTTCTCGTCCAGTCCGACGGTGGGGATGTAGTACGGCTTGGCCGCCGGGGCGTCTTTGTCGGCGTTTTCCTTCGGCTGGTCCTGAAACGTGATAAAGTCTTTGCCGATCTTCAGCTCGTAAACGTTGTTCTTATGAAAGCGGACCGGCTTGTTCTCCCGGGCCAGCTCGCCGCTGGGGTCGAGCCCGCTGTAGAACTCGCTGAATTTCAGCTCATCCCCCTTCCGCCGCTTGGTGACGACGGAAATCACGACGGCAGCCAGCACCAGGCCGATCATCAGGTACCAGAACATCCCGTTGCCCGAGGGGCGTTCGGGGCGTTTGGGACCCTGCGGTTTCCCCCCGTCGGGAGGGAGCGGCGGCTTGGATTGTGGGGGAGTGGGTTCGGAATTCGGCATGATTTGTCCGTGGTCCGTGGTCCGTAGCGGAATTCTCACGAATTCCGCTACGGACCACTGACGGAACTCTAGGCTCGTTGGTCGGCGCGGTCAACCGCCTGCGGGGCCGTCTTGCTGGACTGTCGTGTGGGACCTAAGATACATCAAGACTCGGCTTCCCGTCAGATCGGCCGTGCGCGCGTGACGCCATTTCTGGTGCGACAGGAGCCAGTTGTCGAGCCGGTGCGGATTGTGCGGATTGTGACGCTGAAAGTTGAGTGTTGAGAGTCGAGAGTTGAGAGTCAGAAACCGGAGACCATCCGATCTCTCGTCTTTCAACACTCAACTCTTCACTCTCAACTCTCATCTCTCAACTCTCAACTCTCAACTCGACTGACAGGCAGGGATGAAGCGCGTCGCAGTCTTCGGTTCGACCGGCTCCATCGGGACCAGTTGCCTGCGGGTCCTGGAAGCCCTTCGCGACCGCCTGACGCCCGTCGCGCTGACCGCGAATCGCCGCTGGGAACGCCTCCGCGACCAATGCCGGCGGCACCGGCCGAAGTGGGGCGTGGTCGGCGACGCGGGGTTGAAATCCGCGATTCCCGCCGAAGAATTCCCCCCGCCGACCGAATTGCTGTTCGGGCCGGAAGCGATCGAGCGCATCGCCGGCAGCGACGAAGTCGACTTCGTCCTGGCCGGCATCGTCGGCGCCGCCGGGCTGCGGAGCACGTGGGCGGCCGTCGAACGCGGCAAGACGATCGGGCTGGCCAACAAGGAAACGCTGGTCGTCGCCGGCCCGCTGGTGATGGAGCTGGCCGCGAAAACCGGCGCGACGCTGATTCCCGTTGACAGCGAGCACAGCGCGATCTTTCAGTGCCTGAAGAGTCAAGAGTCGAGAGTCGAGAGTCGAGAGCCAGAAGACCCAGATCGATCGCAGATTCTGGCTCTCGACTCTCCGCTCTCGACTCTCGACTCTTCCGAAGTGCGGCGGATCGTGCTCACCGCCAGCGGGGGGCCGTTCCGCGGGTGGACAAAGACTCAACTTGAGAGCGTCACGCCGGCGATGGCGCTGGCCCATCCGACGTGGAACATGGGACCGAAAATCACGATCGATTCCGCCACGCTGATGAACAAGGCCCTGGAAGTCATCGAGGCCCGCTGGCTGTTCGGGCTGTCGCCGGAGCAGGTGCAGGTCGTCGTGCATCCGCAGTCGGTCGTGCATTCGTTCGTGGAGTTCGTCGACGGCTCGGTGATCGCCCAGCTTTCCCCGCCCGACATGATGCTCCCCATCCAGTATGCGTTAACCTATCCTGAGAGAACGGCCGGGCCGAGCCCGCGGCTGGACTGGGAGACGCCGTTCTCGCTGGATTTCTCCCCGCCGGACTGCGATGCTTTCCCGGCGCTGGAACTGGGCTTCGAGGTGGCGCGTCGCGGTGGAAGCTGCGGGGCGGTGCTCAATGCGGCCAACGAGATCGCCGTCGAGCGGTTTCTGGCCGGCACGTTGCGGTTCGCGGACATTCCGCGGGCCTGCCGGGCCGTGCTCGACGCCCACGATTTTGATCCGAAACCAACACTGACCGAGCTGCTGCGCCTCGACGCGCGGGCCCGGGAGGAGACCCGAGAGTGGGCATGACCGATACGCTGCTGTTTGCCGACGTCCTGAGCACGTCCCTGAACATCCTCTGGGTCGCGCTGGGGCTGGGGCTGGTGATTTTCTTTCACGAACTGGGGCACTTCGCCGTCGCGAAATGGTGCAACGTGTACGTCGAGCGGTTCAGCATCGGGTTCGGGCCGGTGCTGTGGGGCTTCAAAAAGGGAGAAACGGAATACGTCTTCTCGCTGATTCCCTTCGGCGGCTACGTGAAGATGCTCGGCCAGGACGACATGGACCCCAGCCAGCTCACCAGCGAAGAAATCGCCCAGGACCCGCGGTCGTACTCGGCGAAGTCGGTCCCGCAGCGAATGGCGATCATCTCCGCCGGCGTGGTGATGAACGTCATCACGGGCATGCTGTTCTACGCGACGGCGTTCGGCATCGGCGTGAAAGCCGCTCCGCCGACCATCGGCAGCGTCAGCACGGGCAAGCCGGCGTGGAATGCCGGTCTGCGACAGGGCGACGAAATCGTCACCATCAACGGCCGCGACATGGAATCGTACAGCGACGTGCAGATGGCGATCGCGCTCTCCAGCGGCGACGTCGACGTCGTCATCCGCCGCGACGGGCGGCTGCTCGATCCCATGACCTTGACCCCCGACGGCCGGGGGACGCGGCGGATCATCGGCATCAATCCCTCGCTGGGCACCACGTTGATTGAACCGCCTCCCAAGCAGGCGCACCTGGTGACGATCCCCGGCACGCCGGCCGCCGCCGCGAAGCAGCCGGGGTTCAAGCCGGGGGACGAAATGCTGCGGATCGACGACGTCCGCATACCCGATTTCGCCACGCTGCAGCGCGTGCTGGCTGAGAAACGCAAACAGAAGGTCGTGTTCCACGTGCTTCGGGCGGGATCGAAGGAGCCGGCGAAGATCACCGTCGACCCTAATCCGTTTCGCACGCTGGGACTTTCGATGGACATCGGCGAAATCGTCGCGGTGAAGAAGGGGTCTCCCGCCGAACGCATGACGCTGCTGAGCGACGACGGCAAGCCGTCGCGGCAGGTCGCGCTGCAGGCCGGCGACAAGATCACTCAATTCGGTGATCGGAAGGTGGGGTCCGACCTGAATCCGCTGAAGCTGCCCGATCTGTTCGAAGACGCGGCCCGCGACCGGGAGTCGGTGACCTTGATGGTCCTCCGCAAGGAGTGGGGCAACGACCCGAAGCCGGTCTCCATCACGTTCCGCGAAACCGACGCGGTCATTCCCGCGTGGACCGAGCAGCCGTCCGTCGAGGACACGCCGCTCTCCATCCCGTCGCTGGGGGTCGCGTTTCAGATGATTCCCACGGTGATTCACGTCGAGACGGACAGCCCCGCGGCGAAGGCCGGCCTCCAGCAGCAGGACCGCCTCACGAAGATGACCCTCTCGTTGCCGGAAGGCGAACAGGACGGCGTGGAAAAGAACAAGCCCGTGGAAATTGAGTTCGGCAAAAAGGACAAGAACGGCAACATCGTCCACAACTGGGCCTACGCCTTCTGGATGATGCAGATCCTCTCCACGCGGACCGTCGAGATCGACTTCGTCGACAAAGACGGCAACGCGCACACGAAGCAGATCGCGCCCGAACGCTCGACAGACTGGTTTCTGCCGGTCCGCGGAATTCGCCCCGCGCAGACGCTGATCGACCTGCACGCCTCAGGACCGATCGACGCCCTGCGGCTGGGAATCAAGCGGGCCCGCAATTCGATCGTCAACGTCTACATGACGATCTCCAGCCTGTTCGGCGGCCGCGTCTCTTACAAGGAACTCTCCGGCCCGGTCGGCATCGCGAAGATCGCCTATCGCGTCGCCGAACAGGGGTTTCCCGACCTGCTGATCTTCCTGGGGTTTCTGAGCATCAACCTCGCCGTGCTCAATTTCCTCCCCATCCCCGTGCTCGACGGCGGGCACATGGTCTTTCTGACCTGGGAGGCCGTCACCGGCAAGAAACCGAGCGAGCGGGTGATGATCGCGGCGACTTATCTCGGCCTGGCGTTCATCCTGGGGCTGATGGGGCTGGTGATCTATCTCGACGTGTTTGTCAACTGGGGGCGGTAGCAAAGCTCGCCTTCGTTTTTCTGGGAATTGTCAGAATCCCGGCAAGATTCTCCTGCCGCGAACGAATTGTCGGTCATTCGCGCTGCGCATCGTCTTTCATCCGGCGCTGCGATTGCGCACAATGGGGCCACCGGTCTCTCAATCCGCCCGCCCGTTCGAAGTGGGGACAATCATGCGCGCACTGCTTTCGCTGCTCACGCTCGCCGCACTCGCCCCTGTTCCAACTGCAGCGCGTGCCGACGGGCTGATTTACAAACTGCCGGGTGACGGCACGCGCGTCGTTTACGACCTGAAGTTCACGCGGCACAAATCGGGCAGCCCCGGCGACAAACGCATGGTCACCGGCACCCTGTCGGTCGCCGCGGTCGGAACGAAGAAAGTCGACGGGGCCGATTGCCGCTGGATCGAGTTCACGATGAAGATGTCGTTCGAGGGCCGCGAGCGGAACGTCGCTTACAAGCTCTTGCTTCCAAAAAGCGATCTCGGCAAGGGGAAGTACCCGCTGAGCAACGTCAAACAGGCCTGGACGAAGCAGCGGGACCGCGTGCGGCAGATGACCGACGCCAGCGCGCGAGAAGGCGGCCCGTTGCCGTCGTTCCTGCCGAACCCCCTGAAAGACGTGAAGGTCGCCAAACCGACGGTCATCGAAACCGGCGCCGGCAAGATCACGGCGAAGACGCTCACCGGAAAGACCGAGTACGAGCAGGGAGACGCCACCCGCACCGACAAGTTTACCGTCGACTACGAAATGCAACTCGCCGACAAGACTCCGTTCGGCGTCGCCGGCGGCAAGATGACGATCAAGGAATACCGCGACCGCACGAAACTGGATGACATCATCGTTGTCACGCTGAAGCTGAAGTCGATCGACATGAAAGCGAAGAGCGGAATCCCCGACAAGAACTGAGGGCCACACGGGGACGCCCTCGATCCACTTGTGAACCTCAACAGCAGGAGACCGTCATGCGCGCACTGTGTTCACTGCTCACCCTCGCCGCCTTCGCCGCCGCACCGCTTTCCGCCCCCGCCGACGGCCTGATCTACAAGCTCCCCGCCGACGGCACCCGCGTGACCTACGAGATGAACGGCGTGAAATCCGACGCGGGCCGGCCCGGTTCGGAAAACAAGATGACGGGGACGCTGGCCGTCGCTTCCGTCGGGAAAAAGAAAGTCGACGGCGCCGATTGCCGCTGGATCGAAATCACGATGAAGATGTCTCGCCGCGGGCGCGAGATGACGGTTTCCGCCAAGCTGCTGATTCCGGAAAGCGACCTGGGCAAAGGGAAGTACCCGCTGGGCAACGTCAAGCAGGCCTGGCTGAAGCAGGGAGACCGCCTGAAGGAAATCGATCCCAACGGACGCGACGGCGGGCCGGTCCCGGCTTTCCTGCCCAACCCGCTGAAGGACGCGAAAGTCGGCAAGCCCGCCGAAATCGCGACCGCTGCCGGCAAAATGTCGGCGAAGAAGCTCACCGGCAAGACCGAGTACGAACAGGGAACCGACAAACGCGTCGACAAGTTCACCGTCGAGTACGACCTGCAACTCGCCGACAAAGCCCCCTTCGGCGTCGCCGGCGGCAAGCTCACCATGAAGGAATACGTCAACCGCACCCGGCTGGACGACATCTTCGTCCTCGACCTGAAGCTCAAGTCGATCGACACCAAGGCGAAGAGCAACATCCCCGACAAGAACTGACGCGTGTGGAGTGCGGTGATCCTTCACCGCTTTGGATCGAACGCGCGTTACAAATCCAAAGCGGTGAAGAATCACCGCGCTCCGAAAATCATTTCGGCGCGAGTCTGCCGGGCCACCAACGGTGGATCTGGTTCACCAGGCGCACCGCAATCTCTGGTTGCTTGAGGGCGAGGTCCTTCGTCTCGTGCGGGTCCGCCTGCAGGTCGTACAGTTCCAAACCCTTTGCATGCTTGAAGGAGTAGATCACTTTCCACTTCCCCTCCACGCACCACTTGGACTGCAGGCTCGCCGCCGGCCGGTCGATGTCCGCCACGTCGTGGGCGAAGATCTCGCCGTAGAGCGCCTTGCGTTGCGATTTGCCGCCGGCCTTCACGACGTCCATCAGGTTGATGCCGGGCATCTCCTTCGTCGGCTTCAACCCGGCCGCGGCCAAGATCGTCGGCGCGAGATCGATGCTTCCCGCCAGCGCGTCGTAACGGCCCGGTTTGATCTTCCCCGGCCAGCGGAGCATGATCGGCGTGCGAATCCCCCCTTCGTTCGGCGACTGCTTTGACTTCGGGGCGAACTGGTACCGCCAGCCGTCCGGCACCTTCGTCGCCGGCGTGCGCTGAATCCAGCCGTTGTCCGTCACGAACACCACCAGCGTGTTCTCCGCCAGCTTTTTCTTGTCAAGATGGCCCAGCAACTGCCCGCAGGTCTCGTCGAACCATTCACACATCGCATAGTAGCGGGCCAGCGCCAACGGGCGGCCTTGCTGTCGGTATTTGTCGAGCAGCCGTTTCGGCGGCGTGTGCGGCGTGTGCGGCAGAAACGGCGCGTACCACACGAAGAACGGCTTCTCCCCCGCGGAATCGATGAAATCGAACACCGGCTGCATCCCCTGCCGGCCGATCTTCAACCCCTCGTCCCCGTGCCGGCCGCGGCGTTTCGGGTCGCCGTGCGTCATCCCCGCCGTGAACCCCCCCTCACGATAATTCCCCTCCCACCACTTCCCCGACTGATGGCTCACGTACCCCTTCGCGGCCAGCAGTTTCGGCAGCGTCGGCAGCCGGCGGATGTGCTTCAACATCAACCGCCGGTCCGTCCCCCGCGGCGGGTCGTTGCCGACGATCTTGTGCTGGTGCGGGTACAACCCCGTGACCATCGTCATCAGACTCGGCCGGCACAAACTGCCCGGCACATACCCCCGCGGAAACACGGCGCTCTGCTTCGCGAACTTATCGAGATGCGGCGTGCGAATGACTTTGTGCCCCATGAACCCGAAATCGGTCCACGCCTGGTCGTCGGAGATGATCATGACGACGTTGGGCGGCCTGGCGTCGGCGGATGCGGATTGCATCAAGCAGGCCGCGAGGACGGACAGACTCGAAAGGATCAACCACACGACCTTCCGAGAACGTGACTCGTAACGAGCTGGCAGCAGGTTCATAACTTACCTCGAATGGAACGAAGCCCGCTCAAATCAGCTCGATCGGATACGTCGTGATCCAGATTTCGATCTGCTGGAAGCGTTGCTTCAATTGCGCCTTGAAGCCCGCGAAGAACTCCTTCGTGTCGGGTTCGTCCGCCACGTCGACGAAAACGCGGACCAACTCGTCGTGATACTCCTGGCCCTGATGCAGCCATGTCCCCTGAATCGTCTGCGGTTCGAACGAAACGGCTCCAAACTCACTGCGGAGTTCCATCAGAGTTGTTCCGATCAACTCTTCCGGCACCGGTTGGCCGTCATTGAACTTCCGTGGGAGCAGAATCTCGAACCGTCGGTACGACTTGCTCATAGACGGCTCTGCCCTCCACGATGAACCGGATGCCCTGAGCCGCCAACGGCCCCAGCGCCGCCTCCGGCACGAGCGTCGTCCCGTCGTCGAACGACTTACAGGAGAATCGCGCCGCGAGAAAGCCCAAGGCGCGTGCTTCGGTCTCGGGATCGGAAAAGTGAATGTGGATCATGCTGGGATTATAGAACCAGGCAGCCGGTTGTTCCAGCCGAGCTCGACGACGACCACAAGAGGTTCCCTATCCTCGATTCCCGTCTCTGCGGACTTGCTTTTCAATAATTCAATTGATCTATTGATTACATGGATCAGGTTCTCAAACGCCGCTTCAAGTCCGAACTCTTCGAACAGTTCGCTCGCGTCGGGCGGGCCGTCGCGGCTCCGGTGCGGCTGGCGATTCTCGACGTGCTGGCGCAGGCCGAACGCAGCGTCGAGGAGATCGCCGGCGAAATCGGGGCATCCGTCGCCAACACCTCGCAGCACCTGAAGCAGCTTCGGGCGGCCCGGCTGGTCGATGCCCGCCGTGAGGGGCAATTCATGCTCTACCGGCTGGCCGACGAACGGGTAACGCGGCTGTGGCAGGCGATCCGCGACGTCGGCGAAGCCCGCTATGCCGAGATTCGCGACGTTGTCGAGACCTACCTCAAAGATCGCGAACGGATGAAAACGGTCGATGCGGAGGAACTCGAACGGCTGATCGCGGCCGGTTCCGTCGTCGTGCTGGACGTGCGGCCGACCGTCGAATTCGCCGCCGGGCACATTCCGACGGCCCGCTCGATTCCGATTGCTGAACTCGACGAGCGACTGCGCGAACTGCCGAAACGAAAGCTGATCGTCGCGTATTGCCGCGGGCCGTATTGCGTGTTCTCGGACGACGCCGTGGCCGTGTTGCAGCGGAAAGGCTACCGCGTCGCGAGGCTGACGGTGGGCCTGCCCGAATGGAAACTTCTGGGATTGCCGGTGGAAGCATGAAATACGCGGTCGTGGCGTTGGCGGTGGCCGTGGCGGGGGCCTGCGGGAGCGTGTTCCTCAGCGTGGGGCTGGGGCTGAAGGCGTGCCCGCTGTGCTTCTACCAGCGGACGTTCGTGTTCGCCGTCGCCGCCGTGTTGGGCGTCGGCCTGCTGGCGGACCGCGGGCGGGCGGGGCTGCTGTGCCTGTTGTGCGTCGCGCCGGCCGTCGCGGGGCTGGGGGTCGCGGGCTTTCACGAATACCTCGTGCTGACCGGCGCGCTGGAATGCCCGCCGGGAGTGCTCGGCCTGGGAACGGCGCCGCTGCAGAGCCTGGCGGTGTTCGCCGCGCTCACCGCGCTGGTTGCTGCCGGGGCGTGGAAGGCTTCGGGAGAGTCGCGCACCGTTCGCCTCCTCATCCCGGCAGCGGTTGTCGGGGGCGTGCTGGCATGGGCGTCCATCGCCGCCGCCCCGCCGCTGCCAAAGGCTCCGAAAGCCGCCTACGACCCGGTCAAACAGCCGTTGGACATGTGCCGACGGCCGTTCAAGTAGGTGAGTGTTGAGAGTCCGGGGATGGCGGATGAGGGATGCTGAGTTCGTGGTACTCAGTACTCAGAAAGCAACGGGGCACCACCCGACCTTCGACCTTCGACTTTCCGACCTTCGACTTTCCGACTCTCAACTCTCAACTCCGCAATGCTCGACCTCGAAATCGCCGTCCGTCTGGGCTGCTTCGCCGGCGTGCTGGCGGCGATGGTGGCGTGGGAACGGTTGGCCCCGCGGCGGCCGTTGACGGTGAAGAAGCCGCTGCGGTGGTTGAGTAATCTCAGCCTCGCGGGGTTGAACACGCTGCTGGTGCGGCTGATTCTGCCCGTGACGGCCGTCGGCACCGCGCTGCTGGCTGAAGAGCAGCAATGGGGATTGCTCAACCAGTATCAGTTCCCGCCGTGGCTGGCGTGCGCGATCGCCGTCGTCGCGCTGGACTTCGCCGTCTACCTGCAGCACGTGCTGTTTCACGCCGTCCCCGTGTTGTGGCGGCTGCATCGCGTGCATCACGCCGATCTCGACTTCGACGTGACGACCGGCGTGCGGTTCCACACGATCGAAATCCTGCTGTCGATGGGCATCAAGATCGCCGTCGTTGCCGCGCTGGGACCGCCGGCGTGGGGCGTCGTCATTTTCGAAGTGCTGCTCAACGCCACGTCGATGTTCAACCACGGCAACGTCCGGCTGCCGCGCCCGCTCGACCGGCTGCTCCGCGGCTTCGTCGTCACGCCGGAGATGCACCGCGTGCACCATTCCGTCATTCCCGCCGAGACGAACAGCAATTACGGATTCAACCTGCCGTGGTGGGACTACCTGCTGGGGACCTACCGCGCCCAGCCGTCCGCCGGTCACGAGGGGATGACGATCGGCGTCGCCTCGCTGCGTGACGAGCGGGAAACGGAGCGGTTGCCGGGCATGCTGGCGCTGCCGTTCCGACGAGACAGGAACGGTCAATCGTATGGGGAGTAGGCGTTCGGTGGCGCGAATCGCAGCTCCTAGCGCTCTACTGATTGCACTTCCGAGCGGGAAGCATACACCCCATTCGCCGCCACCCCCGCCCCCGCTTCCGTCTTCACGCCCGCATCATTCAAACACCGTTCCAGCGCCGCCAGAAACGTCAGCGGATTCATGACGTATCTCGCTGAGAACTTCGGTATGTTGGTTACACGGCAATCGTCAATTCACCATTTGGGGACGGCAATTGCAATCGAACCGGGCGATTACGCCGGCGCAGTTGCGGGGGCGTCCTGAATGGAAAACCGAGTGGTGTGGCGCGACCGCAGTCGGTATCATCCCCGATGTCCGTCCGGAAACCAGACCGCCGCAAAGCGCCGCCGGAGTGCGCCGTGTTCTGGGATGCGGAGAAAACGAGCATGACACGGGCGAACGCAGTCTGCCGCCCCGTTTCCACCGACGCGGCCACACAGCGCGACGTATAATGACAGGGGAGGCCACCGACATGTCGCGAACTGCAACCACCTGGCAGTATCTGGCGCCGAAACCGAAGTCGAACTACCGACAACTGTTCGTGAACGGGCGGAACATTGCCGCACGGACGCTTTACTCCATGTACGTTTCCGATGAAGAGCCGATGACGGTGCAGGAGATTGCCGACGATTACGATCTGCCCGTGGAAGTCGTCGAGGAAGCGATCCGGTACTGCGAGTCCGATCCACCGGAAATCCGCGAAGACTTCGAGAGGGAGCAGCGGTTGATGGAAGCCCTGGGAATGAACGATCCCGGTTACAAGTATCATGGGAAACCGAAGACGCTGACGCCGGAGGAACGCGCACGGATTCGGCGTCCATGAAGATTTATCTCGATGAAGATCTCGCGTCGCGTCAACTCGCCGGGGTACTCACAGGCGCCGGACACGATGTGGAAGGCCCCGTCCGTATCGGGAGATTGGGAGACTCCGATCCGGTTCAATTAGCCCATGCGATTCGAGAATCCCGAATTATGCTGACTCGCAATTCGAATGACTTCGAGGAGTTGCATGACTTGATTCTCGCTTCCGGCGGACATCATCCCGGAATCCTTGTCGTGCGCCGCGAGAACAACCCTCGGCGGGACATGAGGCCGCAGGGAATCGCCCGCGCCATCGCGCGAATGGAAGCGTCGGCATTGGTCTTCGAGAACAATGTGCACATCGTGAACCACTGGCGGTGAGAGCTTGATTTCTGCGCCTTCCAGCGATCACGCCGCATAGAAACCGTTCGCCGCGGCGACGCCGGCGCCGGGGGGCGGCTTCAGGCTGCCGTCGGCCAGGCACGCTTCCAGCGCCGCCAGGAACAGCAGCACGTTGCGGCCGCTGCTGGCTTCGCCCATCAGGCCGATCCGCCAGGTTTTGCCTTTCATGGGGCCCAGGCCGCCGCCGATTTCGATGCCGAATTCCGTCAGCAACTGCCGCCGCACGACCGCGTCGTCCACGCCGGCGGGGATGCGGACGGCGTTGAGCATCGGCAACTGGTGCTCTTCGGCGACGGCGTATTCGATCCCCAGCGCGTGCAGGCCGGCTTTGAGGGCCAGGTGGTTGCGGCGGTGGCGAGCGTGGCGTTGTTCGAGGCCTTCTTCGAGGACGATCCGCAGGGCTTCGTGAAGCGCGTAGTTCATGTTGATGGGGGCCGTGTGGTGGTACGACCGCTCTTCCCCCCAGTACGCGCGGACCATCGTCATGTCGAGATACCAGCTTGCGACCTTCTGCGTGCGGGCTTCGATGGCCGCCACCGCTCGCGGGCTGAACGTCACCGGCGCCAGACCCGGCGGGCAGGAAAGGCATTTCTGCGTGCCGCTGTAGACGGCGTCCAGTTCCCACGCATCGACCTCGACTGGCAGCCCGCCCAGCGACGTGACGCAGTCCACCAGCAGCAGCCCGCCGGCGTCGTGGACGGTTTTCGCGAGACCTTCCAGCGGCTGCCGCGCCCCGGTGGACGTTTCGGCGTGCACCAGCCCGACGACTTTCGGCCGCGTGCGCCGCACGGCTTCGGCGATCTCGTCGTGGGTGAAGACCTCGCCGAACGGCCGCGAGATCGTCGTCACCTCGGCTCCGGCGCGGGCGGCGACGTCGGCCATCCGCGTGCCGAAGACGCCGTTTACGCAGACGAGCATGCGGTCGCCCCGTTCGATCAGGTTCACGACGCAGGCTTCCATCCCCGCGCTGCCGGTGCCGCTGACGGCCAGGGTCAGTTCGTTCTCGGTGCGGAACACCGCGCGCAGCATCCGCTGCATCTCGTCCATCATCCGCAGGAAGTACGGATCGAGATGTCCCACCGTCGGCGCGGCCATCGCCGCCAGCACGCGGGGCGGGATGTCGCTGGGGCCGGGGCCCATCAGGATGCGGTCGGGTGGGCAGACGGCGGCGGGGAGCGTCGTGGGCATGAGGATGGAAGGTGAAAGGTTGAGGATGGGCGGCCCGAGGAGAATCCCCAATGACCAAACCCCAATGACCAACAGAATGACCAACAGGCGGAGTCAGCGATGATTGGTCATTGGGAATTGGTCATTGGGAATTGGTCATTGAGATTTGGTCATTGGTCATTTCGCGTCTCGGATTATGCAGGGCAGGACGGGAATCCTCAATCGTGGTGAACGTGTCAAGGAAACGAGCGCCCGGCTTTCCAGCGGGTTTGAGTTGCATCAAGCGGCCGCTATCATCGGGTTTTCGCCGCCGCCGTTCCCACCGAGACCGACCATGCCCGCGCCCGAACCCGCCGCTGCTCCTCGTACCGGGCCGCGCCCGCAGCCGTTTCAGGCCCCGCAGGGGGACTTGTGCGTGCTGGCCGGCTCCGGCAATCCGCGGCTCGCCGAGGCGATCGCCGAGCAGCTCGGCGTGCGGCTGGCGCTGAGCAAGGCCCACGTGTTCAGCGAGGGGAATGTCTTCGTGCGGGTGAAGGAGAACGTCCGCGGCCGCGACGTGTACGTCGTGCAGGGGGTGCACCACCCGGTCAACGACAACTTCATGGAACTGCTGTTCTGGATCGACGCGCTGAAGCGGGCCAGCGCCCAGCAGGTGACGGCGGTCATTCCGTTCTTCAGCTACGCGAAGGGGGACAAGAAAGACGAGCCGCGGGTGTCGATTCGCGCCCGCGTCTGCGCCGACGCCATCGAAGCCGCCGGGGCCGACCGCGTGCTGACGATGGACCTGCACAGCCCGCAGATCCAGGGGTTCTTCCACATCCCGGTGGACCACCTCTACGCCCGCAACGTGATCTGCGACTACGTGAAATCGCTGGCCATCCCCGATCTCGTCGTCTGCAGCCCCGACGTCGGCTTTGCCAAAGGGGCCGCTGCCTTCGCCAACCTGCTGGGAACGCCGGTCGTCATCGGCAACAAGCAGCGGCAGGACCACTCGGAAACGGCCGAGATTCTGGAACTGATCGGCGAGGTCGAAGACCGTAACGTGCTGATGGTCGACGACTTCACGATCAGCGGCGGCTCATTGATCGCGATGGCCGACCTGCTGATACAGCGCGGCGCGAAAGACGTTTACGCCGCCGTCAGCCACGGCGTACTCTCCAAAGGGGCCGGCCCGAAGATCGCGAACAGCGTCATCAAGGAGCTGTTCATCACCGACACGATCGAGCACCATGTCGAGCCTCTGCCGCCGAACGTGACGGTCATCACCGTCGCCCCGCTGTTCGCGCAGGCGATCCGTTCGATACACGACCGGACGAGCGTGTCGATGCTGTTTCCGGATGAGAAGGTGCGGCAGGCGTGAGCAGGAGGAATCCGAAATGTTCCAGTCCCTGCATGGTTTGGATGACGAGTACGTCACGAAGTGTCGCAGTACATTACTGTTCTGGGATCGCTTCCGTTATGCGATGTTCGCTCTGTTCGCTGCATGTCTTGTCGCCGTCATCTGGCTCAGCGTGCAAGTGGTTCCCATGATGAACGCAATTGGGCAGGGAAACCGTCAGATGGCCTGGCTGGGCTTCTCAACCGGTGCGCTGATCGGTCTGGTTCTGGCAACCATCTTTCACAACGCTGTTTTTGGGATGATCTTTACCGTTGGCGGATTCCGATCCGAACGCCTGATGCTGAAGTATTACGATCTGCTCCAACAGCACGAAACATGTGGTAACCACGTGCACAATGATACGCGTGACGGGATCGCCCTCTGAGTGCAATTCTCCGTTGACTCATCCTCACCACCGAGCAAAAGCGTGGCGAAATCGCGCCTTCGCCAGATCGTGCGGCAGTTTCCCGAAAACGGGATGAAGCTGCTGCTCGAGAATCCCGCCAACGTGCGGGACCTGCTTCGGATCGCGACCGGGGAGCTGGCGGGACTGATCGACTTCGACGGGATGCAACGCATTCAGACGACGTTCGTCGCCCGCGACTACCGGCACGTGGAGTCGGACGTCGTCCTGTCGGCTCCGCGAAAGTCCGGCAAGGGCGCTCGTTCTCGGCGGAATCTGCTGATTTACATCCTGATCGAACACCAGTCGGCCCCCGATCCGCTGATGCCATTGCGGATGCTGGATTACTCGCTGCAGGTCTTCAAGCATCAGGTTCGCGAACGGTCGAGCGGAAAGAAATCGCCGGCACGGGTCCGCCTCGACCCGGTGCTGCCGGTCGTGTTCTACACGGGGACCCGTCGCTGGGATTCCGTCGGGAAGCTGGCGGACCTGATCGAATCCGTGGGTCCGTTCGAGCGATTCACGCCGGTGTTGCAGCCGGTGTTCCTGAATCTGCCGGCGACCGATCCGGAACTGCTGGAATCGGAAGGCGGGTTTTTCGGCCAAGTCCTGCGGCTGGTCCAGCAGCGCCGTTCGCGCCCGGCGGAATTCAGGCAGTTGCTGAATCGCGTGACCGAGCATCTCGAAAGCCTGCGCGACGACGAGCGAACCCGCTGGCTGGAATTGCTTTCATACCTGCTGGCGCTGGTCTATTATGAGAGAGACGAAACTGAACAGTCGGGCCTGCAGGATCGGATCGAGGAGTCTGTGAAGGCCGACCGAGACCTCCGGGAGATTGATGCAATGGGAAGAACATATGCCCAGGCGCTGATGGAAGAAGGGGAAAAGAAGGGTGAGAAGAAAGGCGAAATGAAGGGCGAGAAAAAGGGCGAGCTCCGCGCTACAAAGCGCCACCTCGCGCGGCTGCTCGAACTTCGATTCGGCCCCCTCCCTGAGGACGTGACGAAGACAGTGAATTCCACCCGCGATCTCGCCCAACTCGAAACCTGGCTGGACCGGATTGTCACTGCGGAATCGCTCAGCGACGTCGGCATCTCCACCGAAGCTCCCGCGGCCCCCCGATGACCGACGCCTCCCCGAAGCCCACTCCCATGATGGAGCGCTACCTGGAGGTCAAGCGCCAAAACCCCGGGTCGCTGCTGCTGTTCCGCATGGGGGATTTCTACGAGCTGTTCTTCGAGGACGCCGAGATCGCCTCGAAGGCGCTGGGGCTGACGCTCACCAGCCGTGACAAGGCTTCCTCGAACCCGATTCCGATGGCGGGGTTCCCGTACCATCAGCTCGACAATTACCTGCAGAAGCTGATTCATGCCGGGTTCCGGGCCGCGATTTGCGATCAGGTGGAGGATCCGAAGAAAGCGAAAGGGCTGGTCAAGCGCGAGGTGACGCGGGTCGTCACGCCGGGAACGATTACCGATGACGCGCTGCTCGACCCGCAGCGGAGCAATTATCTGGCGTGCGTTTATGCGCCCGTCGGACGGATTGGCAATCCGTCCTACGAAGGGAAGATCGGCCTCGCCTGGCTGGAGCTTTCCGACGGGCGGTTTCTGGCGACCGATATTCCGCCGTCGCAGCTTGCCGATGAACTGGCCCGGATTCATCCCGCCGAGTGCCTCATCCCCGATGAAGAACGGCCCAACCCGCACACCGTCGGCATCTCGACCGCCAACGGCATGGTCCTCACGCCGCGGCCGATCTGGAACTTCGTCCCCAACGAAACCCGCCGCACGCTGAAGGAGCATTTCGGGACGGCCACGCTGGAAGGCTTCGGCGTCGACGAAGATTCCCCCGGCGTAACGGCCGCCGGAGCGTTGCTCGAATACGTGCGCGAGACGCAGAAGTCGGCCCTGGGACACATCAGCCGCCTCTCGCCCTATGACCGCGGGAAGACGCTGCTCATCGATGAAGCGACCCGCCGCAGTCTGGAACTGACGCAGACGCTCCGCGACGGCAAACGGGAAGGCAGCCTGCTGGGGGTGATGGACGAGACCGTCACGAATATGGGCTCGCGGATGCTGGCTGAGTGGCTCGATGACCCGCTGACGGACGTCGCCGCCATCCAACAGCGGCTCGACGCCGTCGAGGAGTTCGTTCGCGACACGTCACTCTGCGACGGCGTCCGCGAGCAGTTGCGGCCATCCTACGACATGCGACGGCTCACCGCCCGCGTGGCGACCGGGCGATGCAGTCCGCGCGACTTGTCGTCGCTGTGCGCGACGCTGGCCTTGTTGCCGGCGCTGAAGGCCAAACTCGCCGGCCGCCGGTCGCAGCGCTTGCAGGAACTCGAAGCGGGTCTCGAACTCTGCCCCGATGTCCGAGCCGACGTGGAAGCTGCACTTGTCGACGATCCCCCGCTGCAAATCACCGACGGCGGCATCATTCGCGACGGCTACCACGCCGAGCTGGACGAACTCCGCGAACTCGCCCGCGGCGGCAAAGCGTGGATCGCGAAATACCAGGCGGCCGAGTCGCAGCGGACGGGCATTCCCAATCTGAAAGTCGGCTTCAACAAAGTCTTCGGCTACTACCTCGAAGTCACCGCGGCCCACGCGAGCAAGGTCCCCGACAACTACACCCGCAAGCAGACGCTGAAGAATCAGGAACGCTACATCACCCCCGAGCTGAAGGAGTACGAGGAGAAAGTGCTTGGCGCCGAGGAACGGGCCGTCGCGCTGGAGCAGGAGTTGTTCCAGGCGCTGCGGGAGCGCGTCAACCGCGAATGCGGCCGGCTGCAGGCGACCGCAGCCGTGCTGGCCGAAGTCGACGTGCTGGCCGCCCTGGCCACGCTGGCCGTCCGTCGCCGCTACTGCCGCCCGGAAATCACCACCGACCCCCTGCTCGACCTCCGCGAAAGCCGCCACCCCGTTCTCGACGCGCTGCAACCGAGCGGCGAGTTCGTGCCGAACGACGTGGTGTTGGGAGAGTCGAGAGTCGAGTGTCGAGAGCGAAAACCGCCGACTCGCCACTCTCGACTCTCGACTCTCGACTGTCGACTATCCAGCTCATCACCGGTCCCAACATGGCCGGCAAGAGCACGTACATCCGGCAGGCGGCGTTGATCACGCTCATGGTGCAGATGGGCTCGTTCGTTCCCGCCAGCGAGGCCCGCGTGGGGCTTGCCGACCGCATTTTCGCCCGCGTCGGGGCCAGCGACGAACTGAGCCGCGGGCAGAGCACGTTCATGGTCGAGATGACCGAGACGGCTCGCATCCTCAACTCGGCCACCCCGCAGAGCCTGGTGATTCTCGACGAAATCGGCCGCGGGACGAGCACCTACGACGGCATCTCGCTGGCGTGGGCGGTGACCGAGTACCTGCACGACGTCGTCGGCTGCCGCACGCTGTTCGCCACGCACTATCACGAACTGACCGAGCTGGCCCAGACGCTGCCCGGCGTGAGCAACTGGAACGTGGCCGTCCGCGAAGACCGCGACGGCGTGATCTTCCTGCACCGCATTGTGGAAGGGGCGGCGGACAAGAGCTACGGCATTCACGTCGCCCGGCTGGCCGGCGTTCCCGCGGCGGTCATCGAGCGGGCGAAGGTCATCCTGGAAACGCTGGAAGCCGACCATCTCGACGAAAAAGGCCGGCCGAAGATGCCCGCCCGCTCGACGCGGCAGTCCGGCGAGAAGCAGTTGTCCCTCTTCGGCGGCGACCGGCATCCCGTGCTCGACCAACTCCGCGAGCTGAACGTCGACCAGCTCACCCCGCTGGCGGCGCTGCAGGAGCTGAATCGCATCCGCGAAGAGCTCCGCCGCGGCGGGAATCACGTTTAGCCGCGACTCGGAGGCTTTGCGGAGAGGAGCGCGGCGTCGATGCCGAACCCGCGCCGCGCTCCTCTCCGAAGACTCCGAGTCGCGGCTAAACGGTTCGTCGTCCGGTTAATCCGGGAAACGGCCTGCGGTTCGTCTCTCAGCAGACAAACCCCCTTCCCTTTCACCGGATGCGATGCCATGCACGAATTGAACATCACCCTCATGGTCTGGACGTACCTGGCCTACCTGGCAATTGCCGTCGCCATCACCGTCTGGGTCGGCCGCAGCCTGAAGCGGCATGGGATCGTCGTCGCCACCAATGGCGACGAGACCGACCGCGACATCGTCGACGCCTTCTCGCGGCTGCTGGTCGTCGGCTTTTATCTCGTGAGCTTCGGGGCGGTGAACATCGCGCTGAAGGAAAGCCGCTCCATCGCCAGCGTGCAGTCGGCGCTGGAGCTGGTCAGCAGCAAAATCGGCTGGATCCTGCTGATCCTGGGCGTGATGAACATGGTGCTGACGCTGGTCTTCTCCGAAGTCCGCAAGCAGCGCCGCCGGGAACACCGGGATCGCGAACTGTCACTGGAAAACTTCGAGGGCAACCGCCGCCGGCAGACGGTTGAGTAGGTCCGGACGGCCCGTCCGGACCTCACCGCTTGCGGCCTAGCCGGTCGCAGTGACCCGCCGGCTAAGCCGCAAGCGGGCTCTTTTGTCAGTCCGAGGTCCGGTCGGGCCGACGCGGACCTACTTACCGCCGAGCGCCGCCATGTCTCCGATGACCGCCAATCATCTCGTCTACCTGACGCTCAGCGTGGCGATCACCGTCTTCGTCGGCCGCACGCTGCACAGGCACGGGCAGCCGTTTCTGATCGACGTCTTTCAGAGAAACGAAACGCTGGCCGACGCCGTCAACCACCTGTTGCTGGTCGGGTTCTACCTGCTCAACATCGGCCTGGCGACGTGGGGCGTGCGGTACGGCGGGACGGCGACGACGTTGCGGGAATCGGTCGATCTCATTTCCACGAAGGTCGGCTGGGTGCTGGCGATCCTGGGGGTGATGCACTTCCTCAACGCCGTCGTGCTGTGCGCCATCCGCCGCTGGAAACTGGCCCAACCGCTGGAGATCGTCGAGTTTCTCGACGGGCCGGGGTAGAATCTGTCGGGTCAAGGGTCGAGAGGACCTGAAATGGGGATAAGGACAGCCGAAAAGGGATGAGGAGTATGCGGGTATGCGAGTGTGGGGGTTCCTCTCGCCTCATCCCGCACACTCGCATACTCCTCATCGGCAGTGAGATCGGGCTAGCTCTCTCCCTCAACCCTCAACCCTCCACGGAGCCCAGCCGCCATGCTCATCGGATACGTCAGCAACGAACGCTACGTCGCCCTGCCCGACGTGCAGTTTGAGTTTCGCGGTCGCCAGGGAGTGGTGACGGCCCGCTCGACCGTTTCCGGCGCCATCTATGTCGACGTTATGCCCGGCGAATTCCAGGTCGTGCTCGGCAAGGACGGCTACGGGTCGAAGATAGTCAACATGGAAGTCCGCGGCGGCGAGCTGCATCACTTCCGGCTGCTCTCCGACGGCCTGCTGGGATACATGTGGCCGAAGTGCGTGAAGGCCGGCGAGCGGTCGGAATTCCGCGTGCACGCCGTCGTCGAGTACGAGCTGGAACTGTGGCGGTACGCGGCGACGAAGGAATTCATCCGCCGCATCGGCACCTTCGACGAGCACGGCCCGCGGGCGAACATGCAGATCACCCCCGACGGCGACTACACGCAGACCGGCGTCGAGTGGAACAAGTTCGGCTACCACAGCAAGGCGTTCAGTCAGTTTCTCGAAGGGCCGTCGCGGTCGGGGCTGTATTATCTGCATGCGCGGAGCAAACGGGGGGAGTTTTTTTCGTTTCCGTGGGTCGTCGCGCCGGCGAAACCGCAAGCGGCGCTCGCGGTGCTGGCCAGCGACATCAACTGGAACGCTTACAACAGCTTCGGCGGGCGGAGCAACTACATTCACGCCGACTGCTTCCCGCCGACGCCCACGGTGAACTCCCGGCTGGAACTGAAACGCTACACCGAGCCGGTCCACCGCACCTACGATTCCGACACCTACGCCCCGCTCTCGCTGAACCGGCCCGACCCGTACAACCACATCGACGAGCACGAGCAGCTCACCGACCCGATCGCCGGCCGGCAAGGCTGCCACATGGCGGCGGCGGAATGGCGGCTGCTGGGCTGGATGGAACGCGAAGGCTTCGGCTACGACCTCTACGGCGAAACGCAGTTCCACTTCGACCAGGTGCCGCTCGATGACTACAAGGTGCTCGTGCTCAGCACGCATCCCGAATACTGGTCGGCCGACATGTATGACCGGCTGAAAGACTGGGTCTTCCATCGCGGCGGCCGGCTGATGTACCTCGGCGGCAACGGGCTGAACTGTGAAATCGAATTCCTCGACGACCACCGCATCGTCTACCAGAACACGAACTGGAGCCATTCGGAGCCGCAGTACGCCCCCGACGGCACGCTCTACGAAAGCCGGTTCGACAAGCGGCAGGAATCGGAGGCAAACCTGCTGGGCGTGGTGTTCACGTTCCCAGGCATCATGACCGGGGCGCCGTATGAAGTTCTCCACGCCGGCCACTGGTGCTTCGCGGGGACGGAATTGAAGAACGGCGACCAGTTCGGAAAGAACAGCCTGCATCAGCGAATTCCAGGCGGAGCGTCGGGACACGAGACGGATAAAGTCTCGCCGCAATCGCCGGACAACGTACAAGTGCTCGCCCGCGGCCTGAACCCCGACAATGGCGGCGCGGAGATCGTCTATCACGAACGCGACCACGGCGGCGCGGTGTTCTCCGTCGGCTCGATCTGCTGGCCGGCGTCGATCCTGGTGGACGACGCGGTGTCGCAGATCACGGCGAACGTGCTGCGGCGGTTTGTGGAGTAACATCCGCCGGAGGGCGCTAGCCTCCGGTTGGCACGCAACGGGCGCATCGAACCGGGGGCTAGCGCCCGCCGGCTGATGGCCCGCGTGGTTCAACCATCGCGGTAGACGTCGCGGCGGTGCGCGACGCGGACGATCAACACGATCAACCGATCGTCGGAAATCTGGTAGACGACCCGGTAGTCTCCCACGCGGACGCGGTACAGGTCGTCGGCGCCTTCGAGTTTCACGCAGCCGGGCGGTCGCGGGTCGTCAGCCAAGTCGTCAATCGCCTGTGCAATTCGCTTTCGGATCGTCCCGTGCAGGCGTTTCAACTGGCGGCGGGCGGACGGCGAGACGTCGATGTGGTACGCCATCGCTCACAGCCCCAACTCGGATTTCACCTGCTCCCAGGGAATCCCCGTATGCCCTTTGCGTTTCATGTCCGCCAGCACGCGGCGGGCGGCTTTGACGTCGTCGCGGTCCTCAATCGCTTCCAGCAGTGCCAGGTCGTCCATCGACACGATGGCGGCCACTCCCTTCCCTCGGCGTTCCAGGACCACCCGCTCCCCTTGGTACGCGACGCGGTTGAGCGTGTCGGCGATGTTCTTCCGCAATTCAACGATGGAAACGTTCACGGCAGAAGCCTCCGGCAAAAAGTGCATTTCCACCATTATGTACATGGCGTACATGGAGTCAACACGTCTTTTGCACAATGCCGCCGCCAATCCGCGCCAATCCGCTCGATCGGCGTTCATCCGCGTTCCCCCGGCTTGCCGCTTTCCCGCGAACCGCGATTCGCCTATGCTTGTCGGTACGCCCGTAGGACGGCCCTCCGAGGCCGTCGATCCCCAGTGGTAGCAGAATTCGTAAGAATTCTGCCGTCCGTTTCTCGCACTGCAGAATTCTTACGAATTCTGCTACGACTGCTGACGGCCTTGGAAGGCCGTCGTAAAATCGATGCCCGCCGAATCTCCCACCACCCTCTACTCCGACCACGCCCGGACCTATGACGGGAACCGGTTCGTTTATCCCGTGTTGTCGCGGCGGAGCAAGGGGATTTCGATCGGGGTGAACCTCAACCCCGACAAGGTCTGCAACTTCGACTGCATCTACTGCCAGGTCGACCGCCGCAGCGAAGCCGAGACGACGTTCGTCGAAACCGACGCTCTGTTCGCCGAACTCGAAGGGATGATGCAGTTCGTCGGCAGCGGGGAGATCTTCGCCGACCTGAAGTTCGCGAACGTCCCGCCGGAATTGCGGCGGTGGAACGACATCGCCTTCTCCGGCGACGGGGAACCGACGACGCATCGCAATTTCGACGAGATCGTCGAGCGCACGGCCGAATTGAAACGCCGCTACCTTACAGAACCCAGGGATTTCAGAAAATCCCTGGGTTCTGAGAGAGACGTGAAGCTGGTGCTGATCACCAATGCCAGCATGTTCCACCGCCCGCACGTGCAGCGGGCATTGGAAATCCTCGACGAGAACAACGGCGAGATCTGGGCGAAGCTCGACGCCGGCACCGACGAGTATTACCAGTTGATCGAACGCACGAAGATTCCCTTCCGGCAAATCCTGGACAACATCACCGCCGCCGCGAAGCTCCGCTCGCTGGTGATTCAAAGCCTGTTCATGCGCGTCCACGGCGACCCGCCGACCGATGCCGAGATCGCCGCGTTCTGCGACCGGCTGAATGAGATCACCGCGGCCGGCGGACAAATCAAGCTCGTCCAGATCTACACCGTCGCCCGGCAACCGGCGGAGAGTTTCGTCTCACATTTGTCGAAAGACGCCGTCGATGCGATCGCGGCGACCGTTGAATCACAGACGGAATTGAACGTCGAACGGTATTATGCACCCGATTGAGTTGGTGTCCCGCCTTCAGGCGGCCCGTTGTGGGTGCTGTGGCCATTGAACGCACAATGGGCCGACTAGAGTCGGGACACCAACGCTCGCCGACTGAAGTCGGTACACCAGCGAAGGATCAACTCATGTCCGCCAAATCGATCCTCATCCTCGCCGGCGATTTCGTCGAGGACTACGAACTCATGGTCCCCTTCCAGGCCCTGCAGATGGTGGGGTACACGGTGCACGCCGTCTGTCCGGAGAAGAAAGCCGGCGACCGGATTCGTACGGCGGTGCATGACTTCGAGGGAGATCAGACTTACAGCGAGAAGCCGGGGCACAACTTCACGCTGAATGCGACGTTCGCCGAGGTCAATGCCGATGATTACGCCGCGCTGCTCGTTCCCGGCGGGCGGGCGCCGGAGTACCTGCGGCTGAACCCGCGGGTGCTGGACATTGTGCGGCAGTTCCACGAGGCGGGCAAGCCGATCGCCGCCATCTGCCACGGCCTGCAACTGCTGGCGGCGGCCGACGTGTTGAAAGGGAAAACCTGCACGGCGTACCCGGCGTGCGGTCCGGAAGTGAAACTCGCCGGCGGACATTACGAAGAGATCGCCGTGGACGGCGTGACGGTCGACGGGAACCTCGTCACCGCTCCAGCATGGCCGGCGCACCCGGCGTGGCTCGCGGCGTTTCTCAAGATTCTGGGCGCGAAAATCCAAGTTTAGCCGCGACTCGGAGGCTTTGCGGAGAGGAGCGCGGCGTGGATGCCGCGTGAAATTCATCCACGCACCACTCGCGTGGAATGAATTCCACGCTACGATTTCGAGTCGCGGCGAAACGATCTGACCTCCGACCTCCGTTCCAACGAGGTTCAATGAGCGCCAAGCTAAGCTGGTCTCTCCGCTGGCGACTCAGCGTCCTGTGGGTGCTCGAGTGGGGCATCACCGGGGCGATCCTCACGTATCTGCCGATCTATTTCACCGAGCACGAGCTGGAAGTCTCCGAGCTGGGGCAACTGATGGCGGTCTCGGCCGTCGGGCTGCTGGTCGCACCGTTCGTCGTGGGGCAGGTCTGCGACCGGTGGATGTCGAGCGAACGCTACATGGCGATCGCCCACGCCGCCGGTGGGTTCGCGCTGCTGTGCATCCCCCCCGCGACCGAACGCTACCAGGAATCCGGCAACGGGTTCGGCCTGCTGCTGCTGCTGATCGGCTTGTATGCCGTCGCGTATTTTCCGACGATCCCGCTGGCCAGCGCGCTGACGTTCCGGCATCTGCCCGATCGCGACCGGCAGTTCGGCGGAATCCGCATCTGGGGGACGATCGGCTGGGTCGCCGCGGGGTTGTCGCTGTCGTTCTGGCTGGGGCGAAACGACGGCTGGGCGGAATGGCTCGATTTCTGGGGAGGCACCGAGGGCATCTTCCGCGAGCCGCTCAGCAAGGACAGCTTCTACATGGCCGCGGCGCTGTCGTTCGCACTGTCGGCGTTCAGCTTCTTCCTGCCCCCCACGCCGCCGGAACGCTCCCCGACCGACGGCGTCGCGCCGCTGGAAACGTTGCGGATGTTCAAGAACCCAACGTTCTCGGTGCTGATCGGCATCAGCTTTCTGCTGGCGCTGGTCATCCCGTTGTACTCGCTGGCGGTCCCGATGCTCGTCGACAAGATGCTGTGGGACATGAAAATCAGCGCCCATTGGGTGCCGGCGGTGATGACGGTCGGGCAGGTCTCCGAATTCCCGGCGCTATTGCTCCTGCCGTTCTGCCTGAAGCGATTCGGCATGAAGGCCACGTTCGCGCTGGGGATGGCGGCGTGGGTTGTTCGCTACGGGATATTCGCGTTCGTGGAGCCGGTGTGGCTGATCCTGATCGGGATCAGCTTTCACGGCGTCTGCCACGTGTTTCTGGTGATCGTGATCCAGCTTTACGTCGACGCCGTCTGCCGGCCGGACCTGCGGGCCAGCGCGCAGAACCTGTTCGCGTTCGTGACGATGGGGATCGGCATGCCGGCCGGGTTCGTGCTGTCCGGCCTGTGGGGGGACTTCTGCCGCATCAAGGACTTCGAGGGAGGGAACTTCCCCCTGTTCTTCAGCGTGCCGGCCGCGTTGATCCTCATCCTGCTGGCCGCCTACTGGCGGTACTTCGCGTGGCCGACGCCACAAGAAACGCGCGTTTAGCCGCGACTCGGAGTCTTCGGAGAGGAGCGCTCAGCGCCGAGATCACGAACACGCCGCGCTCCTCTTCGCAAAGCCTTTGAGTCGCGGCTAAACGAAAGGATGGCGCACGGGAGGTCGCGTTACGAGCGGTCCGCGGGCTGGTTCGTCTGCTCGCCGGCGTTCTGCCCGGCGGCGGATTCCCGCTGAATGGCTTCGTACACTTCCTGACGATGGACGGAGACTTCCTTCGGCGCGTCAATTCCCAGGCGGACTTTGTCGCCTCGAATCTCGATCACCATCACGGTGATGTGGTCGCCAATGATGATCTTTTCGTCCTTTTTGCGGCTGAGAACGAGCATCGCCGGTCCCTGCGTTGCGTGGTGAAAGGGAATTGGTCCAAACGCACGCAAGTCTAGCCGACGAATCTGAGCGAATTGCGAAATGCCAGTCGAATTCCGGGAGCCGGGCCGGATTCCGGTGATGGATTTGGGGATCATGCCGGTGTGTCAAAAACGGGACACGCTTCCCGACGCGCCGGGGTGGTTGCGGTCGTGACGAACGCACCAGCGGCAACAGAATGACCGCCGTTGGCGGATGCACCACGATTGCTGGTCGCCGGCATTACTGGAGATTGCCGTGAAGCGGTGCGGCCACGACGCGCTCCTCTCCGCAAAGCCTCCGAGTCGCGGCTGAACGACGGCTACCTTCCGCGGTTCATCCGATGCGCGATCAGCAGCGCCATCTCCATCGCTTGCTCGTAATTCAGCCGCGGATCGACGGACGACTTGTAGGCGGTTTTCAGGTCGGCCTCGTTCAGCCCGCGGGCGCCGCCGATGCATTCGGTGACGTTTTCGCCCGTCAGCTCGAAATGCACGCCCCCCAGAATCGAGCCGGCCTGCTCGTGCAGGCTGAAGGCCTGCTCCAGCTCGTGCAGGATCGCGTCGAAGCTGCGGGTCTTGATGCCGTCGTCGGTGGTGATCGTGTTCCCGTGCATCGGGTCGCAGCACCACAGCACCTTGCGGCCCTGCTGCTGGAGCGCCTCAATCAGCGGCGGCAGGTGTTCGGCGATCTTGCCGGCCCCGAAGCGGTGGATCAGCGTCAGCCGGCCCGGTTCGTTGCCCGGGTTGAGCACTTCCGTGAGCCGGACCAGCTCGTCCGGCGCCATCGACGGGCCGACTTTCACGCCGATGGGGTTGACGATCCCGCGGAAGAACTCGACGTGCGCCCCGTCGAGTTCGCGGGTGCGGTCGCCGACCCACGGGAAGTGCGTGCTGAGGTTGTACCACCCTTCCCGCCGCGGGACCTGCCGCGTCTGCGCCTCTTCATAAGGCAGATGCAGCCCCTCGTGGCTGGTGTAGAACTCGACGCGGCTGAACTCCGCCAGCGTCGAATGCGTGATGTTCTCCATCAGCCGGATCGCGTCGCTGATGGCATCCACGATGCGGTGGTACTCCGCGGCCTGCGGCGAATGCGTGAAGAACCCCAGCTCCCAGTATTCCGGGTGATGCAGGTCGGCGAAGCCCCCTTCCACCAGCGCGCGGATGAAGTTCAACGTCAGCCCCGCCCGCTCGTAGCTCCGCAGCAGCAGCTCGGGGTCGGGCGTGCGGTCTTCCTCGGTGAAGCCCGCCCGGTTGATAAGGTCGCCGCGATAGCTCGGCAACGTCACCCCGTCGCGGGTTTCCGTGTCGGACGACCGCGGCTTGGCGAACTGGCCTGCGAATCGCCCCACGCGAATCACCGGCCGCTTGCAGCCGTAGACCAGCACCAGGCTCATCTGCAGCAGGATTTTGAGCTTGGCGGCGATCAGCGGCGACTGGCAGTCGTCGAGGTTCTCGGAGCAGTCGCCCCCTTGCAGCAGGAACCGCTCCCCCTCGGCCGCCTCGGCCAGTTGGGATTTCAGCGTTTCGACTTCCCAACTGGTGACCAGCGGGGGAAGCAGCGCCAACCGTTCCAGCACCCGCCGCAGGGCCTCTTTCGAGGGATAGGCGACCTGCTGTCTGGCAAGTCGGGAACGCCAGGAGTCGGGGGTCCAGGGGACGGTCATCGGAGCAGCGGCAAGGGACGACGGGAGTTACATCGACAGGCCCCAGTTTAGGCAACCGGGGCCAATTCCCGCCACAGGCAGCCGGGGCGGGAAAATCAGAAAATCGGAAACAAAGGCGGTTGATTGTCGCTTGACGGCAGACGGGAAGAGGATAGGATTATGATATTGAGACTCAGTCTCAACACAAAGCCTGCGGAACTCGATCAAAACCGGAAGATCAAACCCCGTCATCAACGATGAGCGTCCCGTCCGCAACAATCCTGCGCCCCTACTCGGAGCCTGCCGCTGAGCCGGCTCGAGTCGCTTGCCATTGTCTCAACGTTTCCTCGACCACGATTGAGTCGGCGATCGATACCGGGGCGGCGCGGACGGTGACGGACGTCATCCGCGAGACCGGCGCCGGCAGCGGCTGCACCGCCTGCCACTGCACGATTCGCGCCCTGCTGGAAGCGGCCGGCTGCCGCGGTGTGTGCGCGAGTTCTCATCGCTTCGCCCTGTCGCCCGAACCTGCGGCGGTGGCCGGATAGCGATATCGGCTAAGCCGCAAGCGGCCAGGTCCGGACCTACTCGTCGCCGACCTGGGTCACCATGTAGTTCTCGATTCCCATCTTGTCGATCATGTCGAGCTGCGTCTCCAGCCAGTCGACGTGCTCTTCGGATTCGACGAGGATCGATTCGAGCAGGTCGCGGCTGCCGGGGTCGTCTTCCGCGATGCACAGGGCGATCGCCTTGCGGTACGTTTCCACGCCCTTGGTTTCCAGCTTGAGGTCGTTCTCGAACTGCTCTTTGAGGTCGGTGCCGACGCGGATCACGTCGTAGCGGGCGATCTCGGGCACGCCTTCGAGAAAAATGATGCGGTCGATGAGCTTCTCGGCGTGCTTCATCTCGCCGAGCGACTCTTCGTAGTGCTTCTTGCCGAGCCGCTTGAGCCCCCAGTTTTCGCACATCTTGGCCTGCACGAAGTACTGGTTGATGGCGGTCAGCTCGATGGTCAGCCCGTCGTTGAGGGCGTCGATGACGACTTTCTTCCCCTGCATGCGCGTGTCTCCTGTAGCGTTCGACGAAGTGTGTTCGATCGGCGGATTCTACGACCGCCGATCGGACCGCGCCCAGCAGGAGAACGCGCAATTCAGGCGGATTTCGCCGATTGATACAGCGTCTCGCGCTGCGATTGCGTCTCAGAAGGAAAACGCCAAACCGCTAATGTTCGCTAATGGACGCTAATCTCAAGAGTTTCTTCTATTAGCGCCCATCAGCGTTGATTAGCGGTTGAGATCATTGTCCCCCTTCGGAGCGTTTCGACCACCAAGGCAGCGAGACGCCGCCGTCGATGGTCAGCGTGCTGCCGGTCATGTAGGCCGCGTCGTCGCTGAGCACGTAGGTCACAGCCTTGCCGATTTCCTCGGGCGTTCCCAGGCGGCCGAAGGGAAGCGACGCGGCGCCGGCGGCGAGTTGGTCTTCGCTGAAGAACTTGCGTTCGCCGGGGGTGTCGATCCAGCCGGGGTGAACGATATTCACGCGGATGCGGTGCGGCGCCAGTTCGATGGCCGCCGTGCGGGCCATGTGGTCGATCGCCGCCTTGGCCATGTTGTAGGCCATCGTGGTGGGGACGGCGATCACCGCGTGCGGCGAGCTGACGACGACGATCGCCCCGCCGCCCCCCTGCTTCACCATCTGCTGCGCCGACGCCCGCACGCCGTGGAACGCGCCCCACATGCTGACGTCGATCGTCTTACGGAAACCGGCCATGTCGGCGTGGATCATCAGCTCGCGGTCGCTGAAGACGGCGTTGGAAACGAACAGGTCGAGCCGGCCGAACTCCGCGACCGTCTTCGCGACCATCGCTTCGACGGCGGCCTGGTCGGACACGTCGGTCTGAATGACGATCGCCTTGCGACCCAGCTTGCGGATTTCGGCCGCGACCTCCTCCGCTCCTTCAACGTGGGAATTGTAGTTGATCGCCACATTCGCCCCGCCGCGGGCCAGCTCCACGGCGCACGCCCGGCCGATTCCCCGCGAGGCTCCCGTGACGAGTGCGTTCTTGCCTTCGAATTTCATGCGTCTGTTGTCCGTTTGTAGTAGGACGGCCTTCCAAGGCCGTCCAGGTCGGTTTCGGCTGTTCCGGACGGCCTTGGAAGGCCGTCCTACGAAATGGCCTCAGCATAACGAATCGCGGTTCCGGGCGTCACTCGACCGGCGTCGGAAAACGGGGAACGCGGATCAACCCAGCGCGGCGAAGCCGCAACCAAACTTTGAAGCAAGCCATTTTTCACCCCCAATCTTTCACCCGCTTCTTTCTGACTCCAATCAAGGGCGGGTTATCAATTGGGGGGTGAAAAAACCTCATTCTGCACACGTGATCCCAAAAGCAGCGGCATCGATCCTCAGGTTTTGCTGACAGAAAGATTGATGACAGAAAGATGACTTTATCACTGCAATTCCTCGAGATTTTTTTGTCATCAGTTTTTCTGTCAGCCCGTTCCAGCGCGTTCGCATTGACCGGAATTTGCGCACGCTGCAAAAACTTTGACCGTTTGCAATGCCGATCAGGCGGATCGGCGCGGATCAAAAAAGGCAGAAATATCTTGCGGCAGAATGATTAAGGTTGAGTGGTCGGTAGCAGAATTCGCGAGAATTCCGCCGACAGGTGACTCCCCGCAGAATTCTCACGAAGCCTGCGACTTGGAAGAATCACTCCGCCGCAAAATCATTCTCCCATCCCCTTCCAAATCCGCGGAAATCCGCCCGATCAGCGTAGATCCGCGTTCCATTGCAGCCAATGCAAGACGCTTGAAGAGATCGCGAACGTCGTTATCATTTCGACAGCTAGTCGGCACGGACTGATGTCATGTTCTCCCGGCACTGTGTCAAATCGAATCCATCCGGTTCGCCGTTCCTCAGGAATCAACCGCATGACGCTCGCTGCAAACCCGCCCCGGTGGATGACTTGGCGTGAACTCCCCTGGCTGTCGCTTTCCGGCGGCGCGGGGGAGACGATTCAGCTTTGCGACCGGTTGCTGCACACGGCGTTTTCAGCGGACGACACCCGCGGATACCTGCGCGGGGCGTTGCCCGAGGTCGCTACCGAGCTGTCCGCGCAATGGGCGGCCGTCGCGGTGAGGACTCCCTCGTGGACGCTGCCGGCCGAATGCGGCCGGCAATCGCTGGACGACGTTCCCTACCATTGTGCCGCCGACGCGCTGGACCGCGAGGCGGCCGGGTTCTGGAAGCTGGAGCACCCCGCCAGCTCGTCGCTGATCGCCGTGCCGCTGCAGACCGACGCCCTTCCCGGCGCCGTCCTGCTGCTGACCGGCCGTAATCTCTCCGCCGATGCGCTGCCGCAGGCGCTGGCGGCCGCCCGCGCGCTGGCGTTCGGCGTGTCGCATGCGAACCGGCAGGAACGCCACGGCCGGCAGGTCAAGCGGTTGCGGACGACGCTCGACATCGCCTCATCGATCGCCAGCGTGCGCGAAACGCGACCGCTGCTGGAACTGATCGCGGAAGAGGCGACCCGCCTGCTGGAATGCGACCGGGCCAGCATCTTTGTCTGGGACCGGGAGCACCACCAACTCGTGGCCGTCCCCGCGCTGGGAGTCGAAGGGGGAACGCTGCGTCTGCCGGACAACCGCGGCATCGTCGGCGAGGTGATTCAGAGCGGCGAACCGGATCGCGTCGACGACCCCTACAACGACGCGCGGTTCGATAAGAGCGTCGACGAATCGACCGGCTACACCACGCGAAACCTGCTGTGTTATCCCATGCGCGACGTCGACGGCGAGCTGATCGGCGCGTTCGAGGTCATCAACAAGACTGACGGCAGCTTCACCTCCGACGACGAAGAAAGCCTGACGCATCTCGCGCAGCAGGCGGCGATCGCGATCCTCAACACCCGCGAACGCGAGCAGTTGATCCGCAGCCAGGAACAGTTGATCGAGCAGGTCACGCAGGGCGTGCAGATCATCGGGGAAAGCGCGGCCATCGCCGGGCTGCGGGCCACGATCGAGCGGCTGGCGGCCACCGAGCTGCCGGTGCTGCTCCTGGGAAGCAGCGGCACCGGCAAAGAGGTCGTCGCGCAGGCCCTGCATTATCGCGGGCCGCGGGCGAAGCACCCCTTCGTCGCCGTCAACTGCGCGGCCATCGCCGAGACGCTGCTGGAAAGCGAGCTGTTTGGCCATGAGAAAGGGGCCTTCACCGACGCCCACGAATCGCGGCCCGGCAAGTTCGAGCTGGCTGAGGGGGGGACGATCTTTCTCGACGAGATCGGCGACATGAGCCTCAACGGCCAGGCGAAGCTGCTGCGGGTGCTGGAGCAGAAAGTCGTCACCCGCGTCGGGGGTTCGCAGCCGATTCCGATCAACGTGCGAGTCATCGCCGCGACCAACGCGAATCTCGCCGAGAAAGTCCGCGTGAAGAAATTCCGCGAAGACCTCTACTACCGGCTGAGCGTCGTCACGCAGCAGTTGCCCTCGCTGGCGGACCGGCCGGACGACATCATCCAGCTCGCCGAGCACTTTTTGAAGCAGTTCTGCGCGCAGGCCCGCCGCAAAACGCTGGTGCTGACGTCCGAAGCCCGCCGCCGGCTGCAAGCGCATTCGTGGCCGGGGAACGTCCGCGAGCTGCGAAACCTGATGGAGCGGGTCTCGTTTCTGTCGCAGGGGGACAAGGTCGAAGTCGACGACCTGGCGTTCATCCTCAGCCCCGACCGCGACGGCGACCTCGAGCCGTCGGCGGACTTCGGCCTGACCGAGGCGACGAAGAAGTTCCAGCAGGACTTCATCCGCCGCTCGATCAAGCGCGTCCGCGGCAACATGAGCGAAGCCGCCAAACTCCTCGGGCTGCACCGCTCGAACCTGTACCGCAAGATGCGGCAACTGGAAATGGATGAAGCGGGGGAGGAATGATCGGGGTGTCCCGTTCGGAATATCGAATATCGAACACGGAATGATGAAGGATGAAGGGAAGGCGGCGCGACCGAAAAGTTCTTCTCTTACTTCGACCTTCAACATTCCGTGTTCGATATTCGATATTCATGCCCCACGGCGGACGGCGCTTCTCAGCGATTCGCAGGAACGGGTTCGCGTTGCGAACCGAGATGCGAAGCCGGGGCCATGCCGGTCCGCAGCTCGGCGACCGATTCGCTGAGAGCTTCGAGGCGGGTCCGCTGGCGGTCGATCGTGCGGCAGGCTGCTTCCAGTTGCGGGAACAGGCCGCGGGACGTTCGCATCTGCGTCAGCTCGTCGGCCAGGTCGTAGATGCGGCGAGTCAGGCCGAGGCGGAGTTTCGCCGTGAAGGCGAACACCAGCACCAGCGACCACAGCAGGAAGAAGACGGCCGAGGAGATCCAGAAGTCGGTGCCGAACAGCGCTTCGGGCTTCGCTGCCCCCTCGACGAAGAACTGCCGCAGGAATGAATCCCAGAAGAAGTTCTTCCCCACGCGGAACAGGATGAACGCCACGAACGCCAGGAACAGGAGTTCGTAGCGCATCCGCGTGAACCAGCCGCTGTTCCGCGTGGCGACGTCTTCGATGATCGCGTCGACTTTCTGGGCGGCGTTGTTCACGAAGTCGGCCTCGACGCGGGCCGCCTGTTCGTGCAGGTCGGCGGATTGGTCGGCGTCAATCAACGTCGGGTCGAGCCGCGCGGAACTGACATACCCGGCCAGCACGAACTGCGCCTCGCGGACGGCGTTTTCGTCGATCCCCAGCGTGCCGATCTCTTCGAGCCGCTCGTCGCTCTGGCGGTCGCGGCTCTTCGAGCGGAGCCAGCGAGCCCCCTGCACCGCCCCGATGAGCGTCAACTGGGCGACGGTGCGGGCGCGGAACAACGTGGTCGAGGCGATCAGCCCCCCCAGCCCGTTGTACAGCCGCAGCACCGACGAAAACGGGCTGAAGCCCCACTTCTGCGTGACCGACGTCAGCAGCCGCCGCTCCCAGAGGTTCCGCGACGTGAGCAGTTCGCGTTTGAGCGTGCGGGTCATCTCGCCGGTGAGCTTCTGGCGTTGTTCTTCCAGCGCGGCTTCGAGCTGCTCGATGGCGGGGGAATGGCCGGCGAGCTGGTTGCGGCAATGCTCCAGGGCGGCGTGAACGAGGTCGATCAGATTCGCCCGCCGCACGAGCACCCGCTGCGACGCCGCCAGTTGCGACGAGAGCGTATCGAGCAGCCGGCCGAAGTCGCCGCCAGGACGGCGGCCTTCCTGCTGGTCTTCCAGTGCTCGGCGGGAATCGACGAAGAACATTTCGGGAACTTCGTAGTGCGCGGCGAGCCGTTGCCGCCAGTCGTCGCGGATGTCTTCATCCACTTCCGCGTGCGTCTGCACGAACAGCAGCCGGCAGCCGGTCGCCGCCTGCCCCAATTCGTCTGTCACGCGGGCCGAGCGGTATTTCTGTTGCGTCGAGGTGTAGATCAGCACGTCGCAGAACGGCAGCAAACGGTGCAATCGCTCCAGATTGGTGCCTGCCGTTTCCGCTTCCGTCGTGTCGGGGTCAGGACAATCAACGATGACGATGTCCCGCAGGATCGCTGCATCGACTTTGACGACGTCGAAGTCGTCCAGCGGTAAGCCTAACGATTCCGATTGCGATTCGACGTGCGTGATGAGCACGGGCCGCGTGGTTGTCGGGCGTTGCCGGCCGGTTTTCGTGCATTCGCGGCCGACGATGGCATTGACCAGCGTGCTCTTCCCCGTTCCGGTCCCGCCGAACGTCGCCACGACCAGCGGGGCTTCGAGCCGGATCCGCAGCGATTCGACGCGCGTCAGCAGCCGGCGGACCAGCGCCCGGCAGCGATCCATCGGCTGCCAGTGCGTCTCCGGCTCGGCCCATAGCGCGAGCCGCTCGACCAGCTCGTCGATGCGGGCCAGGAGTTCGAGTTGTTCGAGTTCGGGGTCGGGCATTGGTCGGTGGTCCGTGGTCGGTAGTCAACCGCCGCTCAAGGATGTGGATTAGAATCAGCGGGGAAATCGCGGACGCACACCGTTCGGGCCATTCCGATGGCGATTGGGGTCATAGCATTCTTCAATTTTCGGAGGACCTTCCGTGTCGGAATTCTCCGGATCAGCCGTTCCACTTTGAAAGACCCACTCTGTTGCAACGACGAATCCGTTCTCAAGCCCTACGCCGAAAGCCCGCCATTCCTGAGGTGGTTGAACGTCGAAATAGACAGTATTGACCTGTCCTCCCCAGTCCTCGATGCGAACGAACCGACCGGCGATGGCGACTTCGGGCTCGGCCTGACCCCAATCGCAAAGGCTCCGGACTACCATGGACGTCTCGTCCAGATCGAGGGGTTCCGACGCTATGGCGGTTCCTGCGGGCCAGCCTTCCAACTGATACGGCCTCTCCAGGTCAACCGCGCTGGGCATATCCCCTTGCCAAAGCCGCATCAAGTCCCTGCGGACTGCCCTTGGAAAGCGATGTGCCGCGGGCAGCCTTGGGCAAAGCCGGTGAAGGTCGGTCCAAGCCGATTCGGGAATTAGAACCGCTTCCGAGAGAAACCTCCAATCGCCTCCCAGCCAGTCGTGCAATGACTCGTCGAAATCCTCGATCCGGGGAGGAAACCACAAGATCTGTCCGTCGAGGCGAATGATTCGAGCTAAACCGCATGCACTGCAAGACGGCAGCCAGCATTCGTCACAGACGATGGGCCATGCCGGATTCGAGTCCCAGTCAGCCAGTTCGATAGCGTTGGAAAGAAGAATTCCGCCCGCCCTGAGTTGCGTCAATGTGGCGCAAGGGGCATGTTGTGGAGGGGCTGACCACTCCTGTAGCGATGGCGAGTCACAGTAAATCATTGGTCAGATCAATTCTCGATCGGATCTTGTGCAATTGTCTGAAAGCTAGCGCTCAATTCGCTTCCCTTACGTCTCATTGCAATCGGATCGCCGCCTCGTCCGGCTGAACTTCGAGCTGCTCAGCCAATTCCGCCAGCGCCGCTTCCACGGCCTTGTATTTCTCGGTCTGCCGGATGGTCGCGCCCGCGGCCAGTTCTTCCAACAGCGTACCCCACAGATGCGTTCGCAGTCGCTCCAGCAGCCATTCCAGCCGGCGGGCGGTGAAGGCGGCGTGCAGTTTGCGGAATTTCGCCTCGATGTAACCCAGACTGCTGGACGCGGTGCCGCTGACCGCCTGGTCGCCGATGGCCGCGGCTGCCGTCCCTCCGGCAACGTCCCCGGCCACATGCACGACGGTCTGAAATGCGGAATCGGTGATGACGTGCGCCGCGGCATCCCCGCCAGGCCCGGCCCCGACCAGAAACAGCACGACGCTGGTCGCCGGCCGCACCGCCGCCGCCGTCTGGTCGAGCTTCCTGAAGAAGCCGTACAGCTTCGGGCTTTCCTCTTGAAAGGTCCGCATCTCGACCCGCACCGTGTCGCGGAGTTGTTGGGCCAGATCGATTTCGGCGTGCTCGGTTTCCAGCGTCTGCAGCAGGCGGGTCCGCATTTCGCCGCCGAGGATCGCCTTCAACCGCTCCTCCAGCAGCGGATTGCCGGCGTCGCTAAGGACCGCCAGCCGGTCATAGGCATTCTCCACGACGTTTAAGATCGCGTTCCACTCCTGCTTGCGGAACTGCTCGAACGGCGGCGTCGGCTCCGATTGCAGCAGCTTCTGCTTCGCGAATCGGAACGGCCACGTCAGCCCGCTTCCCACCGCGTTGTAAAACTCGTGCACCTTCTTCGACCACCCTTCGCGTTGCTGCTGCCACCACGCGCGAAGCTCGGCGACGAGCAGCGAATTCGGGACCGAGGGCCAATTATCGAGCCGGGCGATCTTCTCGGAGGAAAGCAGGTCCGCCGCCGACTGAAACCGCCCGCTGCGCATCGTCAGCTCGCGGAGCCAGCCCGGCACGCCCCGCCGCTCGTCCAGCAATTCCCGCAGCGACCCGCGGAGCGTGCGAAGTTTGACGTCCTCGAAGCGGAGGTCCGCGAGGTCGGCCATGAGGGCGTTTGTTGAAGAGTTGCGAGTTGCGAGTTTCGTAGCAGAATTCGTGAGAATTCTGCCGTCAGGCTGCCCTCCGGAATTCTCACGAATTCTGCTACGGACCGTTTCGACCTTCCGACCTTCCGACTGCCCGCGTCCGTCCCTCCAATCGCGCTCGTAGAACGCCAGCCGATTCGCCTCCGCCGCCGGGCGGTCGTTGGGGGCGACGTAGACGATTTCCGGCTCGATGCCCGTTTCGCGGCAGAACGTGTCCAGCCAGGCCGGCCAGTAGTCTTCGTCTTCGGGAAGCAGGCACTGGTTGAAGACGACGATCACCGCCTTGTCTTCCTCGGCGGCCCGGCGGAAGAACTGCTTCACCGCCGCGTCGTTGTACTTCTGCTGCGTCAGCACGGCGATCAGCACGTCGGCGCAGCGGCGGACGTGGTCGGCCCGCTGCCAGTTCACCGGGGCGTCGCTGTCGATGTCGGGCGTGTCGAGCACCAGCAGGTTGTCGGGCGTCGCGTCGCTGGTCCGCCAGAAGAGCAGATGCTCGCCGGTTTCCCGCAGGGCTTCCTCTTTCGACCGCCATTCCCGCAGCGAAAACCCCGCGAAGATCGCCGCCAGGTCGTGCGTGTCTGCAAAACCGGGGGGCACGAGGCACACGGGATGTTTCGTCCCCGACGCCAGCGGGCTGGTCGCGCTGGCCTTGCAGCCGGCGAGATGGTTGAAGATCACGCTCTTGCCGATGTTCGTCCCGCCGACGACCGCCGCGACCAGGAAGGAATCGTCAGTCAACTGCGGCAACAGCTTCTGCCGCAGCAACTCGAACCATTCCTGTCCTTCGAGCGGCGGCCCTTGCAACAGGGCGGCGGCGCGTTCGAGGGCCGCCACCGACTGAAACAGCCGTTGCGTCGCTTCGCTACAGTTGTGGAACAGGCCGGACAAGGGGTCGAAGGTCTGAAGGTCGAAGGTCTGAAGGTCGAAGGTCTGAAGGTCGAAGGTCTGAAGGTCGAAGGTCTGAAGGTCGAAGGTTGGCGGATCGCCCTGTTGCTTTGACTTTCTTACTTTCGACTTTCGACTCTTCGACTTTCGACTTCGTTGAAGCGAACTCCCGCGCCGCGGCGAGTGTCGATGATCGGTGGAGACGGGTCAAGAACAGGGGCCGCTTGCACAATTATATCGTTCAACCCGATCCGGCGCGCACGGCGGACGGCAGGCACCGCCCCTCGTCATTCGTCAAGGCGAGGCCGGTCTTGGGATTACGAAACCCGAATTGACACCCCGCACGGGTGACCCTAGAGTGGCTGGCGACGCCCGGACCCGTCCGGCGTCGCCGATCGCGGGCGATTGGCGCAGTTGGCTAGCGCATCTCGTTTACACCGAGAGGGTCGGGGGTTCGAGTCCCTCATCGCCCACCTCGTGATGAATGTCGAAATCCGAATGACGAATCAATGACGAAGCCCCAATGACGAAACGCTGCACCCCGAAATGACGAAACCCTCGAACGCCTCATTCGGGATTCGTCGTTCGTCATCGTTCGCATCAAGCGGTCGCAGGGGCGGGAATTGCCATTTGCCATCGCGCAGGCCCCGAAGTACCATCGATGGGTGGTTCCGCCCGTACGATTCGGCCTCCTGAGATGGACGACGCGATTCGCGATTCTTCGCTTTCCAGCGACGTGCGGCCCGGCACGGAGCGGGAAGACGATTTGCCCAAGAGCACGGTCATGTTCTCGGGCACGTCGCGCGATTCGGACGTCGAGATCATCATCGACAACGTCGCCACGCCGCTGCCTGTGCAGTTCGGGCGTTACCGGCGGATGACGTTCATCGGCCGCGGGGGGTTCGGCGAGGTCTGGCGGGCCTACGATCCCGAACTCGATTGCGTCGTCGCGGTCAAGACGCCGCGCACCGATCGCGTGTTTGCGCCGGAAGTCGTCGAGCGGTTTCTCGAAGAGGGCCGCAAGCTGGCAAAGCTGCGGGACTGCCCCGGCGTGGTGACGGTGTTCGACACCGGCCGCGAACTTGGCCACGCCTACATCGTTTCGGAGTTGCTGGAGGGAGGCAACCTCGAAGCCTTCATCCGGGGCAACCGCGCGCCGCGCGGCGACGCGGTGCGGCTGATCGCCGAAATCGCCGAAGCCCTGCACAAGGCGCACCTGCGGGGGCTGATTCACCGGGACATCAAGCCAGGCAACATCATGCTGTCGAAGGACGGCCGCCCGGCAATCGTCGATTTCGGGCTGGCCGTCACCGAGCAGGAGCAACTGTACGAGACGCGGGGCACGGTGGGGACGCTGGCGTACATGTCGCCGGAACAGGCCTCCGGGCAGAGCAAGCACGCCAACGCGCAGTCCGACATCTACAGCCTGGGGGTGATCCTGTATCGCATGCTCACCGGGCGGCTGCCCTACGTCGCGAACAACTACGAGGAATACCGTCAGCAGCTCCTGTCGCGTCCGCCGCGCTCGCCGCGGACGATCGACGATACGATTTCTCCGGAACTGGAGCGGATCTGCCTGAAGTGCCTGGCGCGAACTCCCGAGGACCGCTACACGACGGCGGGCGACCTGGCGCGGGACCTGCGGTCGTCCGCCATCGCCCCGGCGATGACCGCGCCGCGGAGCAAGGCCCCCTGGCTGATCGGGATCGCCTCTGTGACCGCCGCCCTGCTGGCCCCGCTGGTGTGGCAGACGGTTCGGCCGCCACAGAAGAACGAGCCGCCGGAAGGGCCGCCCCCGGCGGTGACGACGCCGGCCGCGAGCGCAAACAAGACTGTTGAAGACGACTGGCGGAAGCGGCTGGGGCAGAAGCCGACGGAAATCATCTGGCCCGGACACCGCGGTAAATCTACAGAGGGTTTTGACGAGAAGCGGCAGGCGTTCGTCGTTTCATCGAACGGCATCCGGCTCTACGAACTGGGGCGACTGCCCGACGGCGGCTGCGTGCTCTCGGTCGAAATCGAGCAGCCCCGCCTTCTCGGAGGCGTGGGGATTTTTCTCGGATATCACACTGGGCCGATCAACCGCGTCGATTGCGCCCGGTTTCAGTTGCTCTGGCTGGTGCAGGCCCGCAATCGACACGGCGGAGAGGTTTATCGCGTCCAACGTTGGAAAGCGGCGATCCTGCTTCACAGCGGGACATTGATCGCCGAAAATGAACTGGCTTTTCACGACGTCCCGAGGTCGTCGCTGGACCGGTCCGTGAAACTGGAGATTCGTGTTGGACGGCACCGGATCGAATGGGTAAAGTGGGGGCGAAAGGAACTGACTCGACTGGTATCATCGCGCGCCGACCAGCAGTTCGACGCCGCCTATTACGCGAACTGGGGGTTGTTCCAGTGGGAAGGGACAACCTGGTTTCGCAACCCTTCTCTCGTTCCACACCAGGAAGAGAAAGCGGGCCGGTGACCAAAAAATATCCTCCCCCGACTCTCAACAATCACGTCATCGATACTCCCGATCCGCCCGGAGTCGGGGGACCCGTCACCTGGCCCGTCAATCCCAACGGGTGCACGATCACCGCGACGGGACACGCTACCGGCGGCAGCGTTCCGCTGGCAACCGTGAAGGGCCTGGTCCTTCGCAGTGGAAGCCCTTCCTCGCCGCCCCCCGGCAGCGTCGTCGGGACGATCAATCCGAACAAGATCGATTACAGCTTCAGCGCGGTTCCCGGCGCGATCAACGGAGAACCGAACCGGCTCGGCGTCTGGGCGGAGTTCTCTGGTGATCTTCCCGGCACCCCCCCGGCCGCCGCGTTCCGCGACTTCAAGGGGAGCGGCGGCGGGTCCGGTTGTGACCCGCAGACCGGCGGAGGGGGCGGCGTCAGCAAATCGACGCCGCTGTTCCGCGCCGCCCCGCGGTTCGTGCGGGTGCGGCTGGACGACGACTGGGTGCATCACACCGCGCCCGACGACGAGCAGGACCCGTTGCGCGTCCTGGCGGGCGACGGGCTCGTGCTGCGATACGACGTGCGGAGAGGCACGCCCGCGATACCGCTGTGGTCGTCGTCGGGACCCGCGGACGAGCGCGCGTTCTGGTCGCTGCGCGTCGCCAGAGTCGACGACGCCCTGCGGGCCGCCCTCGATCTGTTGCACGTGCTGCAGACCGGCGGCGAGCGATTGTGCCGCTGGATGGCCGACGGGTGGAGCTTCACCCGCCGCAATCGATTGATCGCCGACCCGGGTGTTCGTAGTGACCGGCTTCAGCCGGTCAAAGGACCGGCTGAAGCCGGTCACTACGAACTGCCGCCCTTGTGTGTTGAGCCGGCATGAACGCCTTCGAATCGAGTAGCAGAATTCGTGAGAATTCTGGAGTCCAAGGCGACGCTGCCGCGAATTCTCACGAATTCCCCTACCAATTGCCCCCCTGCCGGCATCGCGGTCCGCAGATCGCGCCCGGCTACTGGACGTGCAGTTCGCCGAAGTTGATTACGCCGGCGGGCATCGTCGAATCCGACGTGTGTCTCCACGAATGCCCCTACGTCGATCACGACGACGAACCGGGGCTGTTTTCCTCAACGGCCGGAACCGAGCTGCTGGGCCGTCTGACGATTCGCCCGCGTCCGTTCGAATCCGCCCCGGTCGAGGTCGTGCCGAGGCCGGAACTGCTGTCGATCGCGATGATCACCGCGCCCCGGCCGGCGCGGACGGTCGACCGCAGCCTCTCGGAATTGCGGCGCGCCGGGTTTTCGCAGACCGTTCACGTCTTCGAAGAGCCGGAAACCGCCGTCGAGCCGCGGGACGGCGTCGTCGTCGAAACCAACCCCGAGCGGCGCGGGCTGTGGGGCAACTGGCTGCACGCGGCGCGCAGCATGGCGCTGCGAACCGATTCCCCCTTCGTGCTGATCTGCGAAGACGACATTCAACTTTCCGCCTGCGCGGCACTGGCCTTGCAGCACGCGATCGAGACCTGCCCGGCGGACGACTGGGGATACGCTTCGCTGTATACGCCGTTCTTCAACGTCAGAAACCGCACGCTCTCGCTCGGCTGGCAGCCGCTCGACCTCGGCGAACAGTCGTGGGGCGCGCTGGCGTACTGCTTCTCGCGGGATTCGCTGCGGCGATTGCTCGATTCCGAAGTCGTGCGCGGCCATGCCGGCCCCCGCGACACCGACGCCGTGGTCTCGCTCGCGATGCGGCGGCTGAGCCGGACCTGCCGGTTTCACGTTCCCAGCCTGTGCGCGCACACGGGGACGGGGATTTCGAGCATGGGGCACGAAGGCCGGCGGGAATTCGTCGCCGTCGGTTTTCACACGGATTTCGACCGTTATCGCGCCGCGTCCGATTCGCCGAAGAGTTGCGGCTCTCGTTCCCAAGCTGGAGCTTGGGAACGAGGGGAATACTCGCTCGACGAGAGCCCGGCGACGATTCCAAAGATCATTCACCAGATCTGGATCGGCGAGCATCCGCCTCCACAAGAGTGTCTGCAATCCTGGCAGGCGTTGCATCCCGATTGGGAATACCGGCTCTGGACCGAAGCGAACATCGAGTTTCCGCTGCACAATCAGCGGATTTTCGATGCCACTCCGAATTACAGCGGCAAGGTGAACATTCTGCGGTACGAGATTCTGGAGAAACATGGCGGGTTCTACGTCGATGCCGACATGCTCTGTTTGAAGCCCTTACCCGACGACGTTACGTCGAACAGGTTTGTGTCGGTTTACGAAGACGAGTTGGGGACGCCGGGATTGATCATCAACTGCCTGCTGGGCGCTCCGCCCGGGAGCCCCATTCTGCGCGAACTCATCGACGAGCTGCATTCGAAGACTGTCGACGAAGTCAGTCGCATTCCGTCGTGGAAGATCACCGGCCCAAAAGCGCTGACGAAGGTGCTGCAGCCGCATCTCGGACGGGAGGACGTCACAATCTTTCCCAGCCGGTCTTTCGTGCCCATCCATTTCAGCCGCCAACAGACCGCGGTCAGTCCGCTGCACGATGCGTATGCGGTGCACCTGTTCGGCAGCACGGGGAATGCCGCGGCGGAATTGGAGTATCTCCGACAGTCGTTTCTCAAGGGGGGAGCGCGGCCACCCGATCGGCGGAAGCGGAAACGGCTGCAAGACCTGACGGTCATCGTCCAATCGTCGTTCGTCCCGTCGCACCCGTCAACGGAAATGATCGCGCGCTCGGTGGCGAGCCTTTCGCGCCTGGGAACGGGATTTCGCATTCTGACTGCCTTCGACGGTTTTCGAGGAGAGCCGAACGATGCCCCGAAGTACGCTGAGTACAAACGGCGGGCAAAAGAACGGCTGCCCGGCGAGTTCTGCGAACTCGAAGACTGGAAGCACTCCGGCGGAACTCTTGATCCGGCGCTGCAAATCGTCGAAACGCCATTTCTATTGTACTGGGAACACGACCACGAATTGGTGGCTGATGTCGACATGGAGGGGATTCTCGAAGCACTCGTCCGACTCGACGACGTGCGCTTCATCCGGCTCAACAGGCGCCGCACGGAAGCCGTGGCCAGCGACAGGGAGCTGCGGCAACGGCCGGGAATGAGTCCCGTGCCGCTGGTGATGACCCCCTCGTGGAGCGCCACTCCGCACTTTTCGACGACGTCGCATTACCGAAGATTCGTCGCCCCGAGATGTTATGCCGGCGAACTGCTCGAAATCCCGCTGTTTCAGGAAGCGCAAAACGACTACGATCGCATGGGGTTCGATGCCCAGTATGCCAAGTGGGGTAACTGCATTTATGGCAGACTTGGAGACGCTCCGACCGTGTGCCACCTGGACGGCAGGCAATACGCTGCGTCTGCCACGCGGCGCGACGTCGCCGGAAACGTCTATCCTCGCTGCGGCTGCCCGATCGAGAGCACCTGCGGTTGCACGCCGCTGGGTTCCTACGAGCAGGCGTATCGTCTCGTCTTGCAGGCCGTGCGTCCCCGAAAGGTGTTCGAGTGGGGGCCGGGGTTGAACACCAGGCTGGCTCTGGCCGCCGGGGCCGCGGTGACGTCGTACGAGTTCTCGGAACGCTGGTTGCCGACGTTCACCGATCCCCGCCTGAGGGTCGTGCGGGTCGCCGTCGACGGGCAGGCGTGGGTCGATCTCGGCGAAGACGCCGACGCGGACGTGTTTTTCATCGACAGCCGCCGCCGATCGGACTGCCTCGACGCCGTGTTCGGTGCCGCGAAGCCGACCGCCGTTGTTTGCCTGCACGATGCACAACGGCGACGCTACCACGAGGCGCTGGCGCGGTTCCCGTTCGTCTGGTTCATGGATTCGGGTTTCGCGCTCGCCTCGCGAAGCGCCGATCGCCTCGAGGCGGTTCGTCGAAGCTGGTGAGTGGCGAGTGGTAACCAGAGTCGAAGGTCGAAAAGTCGAAGGTCGGTAGAACGGGGATAACCTACGACGTTCCGACCTCCGACCTTCCGACCGTGGGCGTGGCAATCTTCATTGGCACGGCGCGTTCGGGGTCGGGTGTGGAAAATTTAAAATTGCGGAGTGTGTTTTCCCCGTGGGGTCGAGCTCCGTCGCAATTTTGAATTTTCCACACCCGACCCCATTGCCAGCGGAATTTGCCTCACCCCCGGCCGTTCACCACTCACCACGTTGTTGCTTCCGCTCGCTCGTGGCTGGTACACTGCGAGATTGAAGGTCAGAAGGTCGGACGAATGGTTGGCTTTCGGACCTTCGACTTTCCGACCTTCGACTCCGACCCGGAGACCTTGCCGATGCCGTGTTGCCGGTCCGCCTGCCGCTGGAATCGATTGCTGCGTCTGTTCTCGTTGGCCTTTCTGATTCTCAGCGCTGGACGGGGTTCGGCGAATGCGACGGGGCCGGTGGTCGCTGGATTCGAACGCTTCCACGGCGGGCCAAAAACAGCCGCCGCCGGCGGGCGGTTGCTGCTGGGGGAACTCAATTGCGTTGCCTGCCACAAGGCCGACGCGGCGCTCGCGAAGCAGTTGCATCCCAAGCAGGCGCCGATCCTCGACGGCATCGGCTCGCAGGTGAGCGTCTCCTTCCTGCGGAAGTTCCTCACCGACCCGCACGCCGTCAAACCCGGCACGACGATGCCGCGGCTGTTCGCAGGACTGACCGAAACGGATCGCCGCCAGCGCGTGGAAGCCCTCGTGCATTTTCTGGCGTCGACCGGTTCGTTCCGTCACTCGCTGCCGAACCTCGCCGCCGCACAATCCGGGAAGAAACTCTTCGACGAAGTCGGTTGCTTCGCCTGCCACGGAACGCTGCACACGGAGGTCAGAGGTCGGAGGTCGGAGGTCGGAGGTCGGAAGTCTGCCGGCGTCGTCCCCCTGGGAAAGCCCGGCGATAAGTACAACGTCCGCAGCCTGACGGCGTTCCTGCTCGACCCGCTGAAGATGCGGCCCTCCGGCCGGATGCCGAAGCTGAACCTGTCGCAGAAAGAAGCCGATGCCATCGCCGGCTGGTTCCTGCGGGACGTCGAGGTGCCGTCGAACCTCACCTTCAAGTATTACGAAGGGACCTGGCGGAACCTGCCGGATTTCTCGAAGCTCAAGCCGAAAGCGTCCGGCGGCGTCGCCGGCTTCGACGTGAGAATCGCCCGCCGCAATTCGAACTACGCGCTGCGGTTCGAAGGCTACCTGCACGTCAAGCGGGACGGCCAGTACACGTTCTACGTCAATTCCGACGACGCCTCGAAGCTGTACCTCGACGGCCGCCTCGTCGTGAACAACGACGGCGAGCACGCCCCGCAGGAACGCTCCGGCCGAACGCGATTGACGCGCGGGCCGCACAAGATCGTCGTCGACTTCGCCCAGATCGGCGGCGGGGCGGAACTGAAGGTCGAATACCGCGGCCGGCGGCAACCCCGGAAGGATGCGTTGCCGCCGCGCCGTCCAGGGCGGCAACGGCGGCGGCCCGTCGCGCCGGACGTCACCTCGACGCGGGAAATCCCGAAGCCCAAAGACGGCTTCAAAGTCGACCCGTCGCTGGCCGCGAAGGGACGCGAGTTGTTCGCGACCGCCGGTTGCGCGTCGTGCCACGAGCTGCGCGAAGGCGGGAAACCGATCGCGTCGAAGCTGGCCGCGAAGCCGCTGGCGGAATTGAATCTCGCGAACGGCTGCACGGGAACGGCTGCCGGCCCCGCGACGCCGTTCTTCGGAGTGTCGGTCCGACAGCGCGCGGCCGTCGCGGCGGCGATTCGGAACAACCGGCCGGCCAAGACCGATCCAGCGACCGTCGTCCACGAAACGATGGTTCGCATGAACTGCTACGCCTGCCACAGCCGCGGCAAGGAAGGCGGGCCGACGGAGGAACTCGATCCCACCTTCGCCACCACGACAAAAGAAATGGGCGGCGAAGGCCGCATCCCCCCGCCGCTGGACGGCGTCGGCGACAAGCTCACCGACGGCTGGCTGAAGCACGTGCTGGCCAACGGAGCCAACGACCGGCCGTACATGCTCACGCGGATGCCCAGCTTCGGCGGGAAGAACGCCGGGCATCTGGCCGCCGCGTTTGCGATGCTCGACCGCAAGACGCTCGTCAAGCCGGCGGCGGTCAACACGTCTGACCTCAGACTGAAGGCGGCCGGGCGGAAGCTGGTCGGCGAGGCGGCGTTCGCGTGCATCAAGTGCCACACATTCGGCAAGTACAAGGCGACCGGCATTCAGTCGCTCGATCTCACCCAGATGACGACCCGCATCCGCCAGGACTGGTTCCGGCGGTACATGCTGAACCCCATCCGCTACCGCCCCAGCACGAGAATGCCCACGCCCTTCCCCGGCGGGATCAGCACGATGGACAAAGTGCTCGACGGCCAACCCGCCACGCAACTGACGGCGATGTGGATGTACCTCAAAGACGGCCCGAAAGCCCGCACGCCGATCGGGCTTGTCCGCGGGGCGATTGAACTGAAGCCGACGACCGAACCGATCATCTACCGCAACTTCATCCAGGGCCTAAGCCCGCGGGGCATCGCCGTCGGCTACCCCGGCGGCTTCAACCTCGCGTTCGACGCCGACGAATGCGTGCTGGGCCTGCTGTGGCACGGGGCGTTCATCGACGCCGGCAAACACTGGGAAGGCCGCGGTCCGGGCTTCCAGTCGCCGCTGGGGGATCATCTCTTGTCGCTGCACCGCGACGTGCCGTTCGCCGCGCTGGAGAGCGTCGACACGGCGTGGCCGAAGAAACCCGGGCGGCGTAGCAGAATTCGTAAGAATTCTGGAGTGCAAGGCGCCGCCGGCGGGAATTCTCACGAATTCCCCTACCAGTTCACCGGCTACCGGCTGAACACGCAACGGCAGCCGATCTTCCGCTACCGGTTCGGCTCGATCGAAATCGAAGACTTCCCGCAACCCGTGCCGGGAATTCTCGACCCGTCGCTGAAGCGGACCTTCACGCTGCGCAGCAAATCCGAGAAACCCGCGCTGCTGTTCCTCGCGGCGACGGGGACGAATGCCATCAAACCGTTGAAAGACGGCTGGTATCAGATCGACAACCGGATGCAGATCCGCGTCAACGGTGTCCCGGGAGACAAGCCCGTCATCCGCAAGAACAACGGCCGCTGGGAACTGCTGTTGCCGGTGACGTTCAAGGGGGGCAAGGCGACGGTGACGCAGGAGTGCAAGTGGTAGTGACCCAGAGTGGTGAGTGGCAATCGAGCTGTCGATCCACGGCCCGGCGCCGGTTATAATTCGATATCAGCATGAAACCTCGGGAATTCCTGGACGTCGATCCTGCATCGTTGCACTTGCCGGGTTCTCGTCGCGATGGGGCCGACCCGGCCAAGCTGCAGCGTCAGATTGCCAAACACGTCAACTCCATCGAAGGCATGCCTCCCCCTGAGGTCAAAAGAGGCAGCGACGGCGAACTCGTCATTTACGACGGTGTCACGCGAGCAACACGGGCCGCCAAATTACTGCCGGGCACTCCGATCACCGTTGAGGTCACCGGTGAGTTGAAAAGTCCGGTGGCTGGGCTGCCCAAAGTGGGAGACAAACTATGAACTCGGCCGAACAGACCCGTCACGAACTACTCGACGCTCTCTTGCAACTGAGCCGCATTCGTCCGCAGTGGCGGCTGGGGCAGACCGTGGCGAACCTGGCCATGACGGCGGGAAGATTGGACGCCGGCGGCGTGTGGGACCTGGAGGACGCCGAGGCCCTGTCGGCGGCGCGGGCGTTGATCGAGGAGTACACCGGGATCGACTCGGAGGTCGCCGAACCAGCCGCCGCTTCTGACGGTGACCGGAACAGCGGCCCCGGCAGGTGAGCGGGCTGGTAGCGTGTTTTACATTGGACGGGTTTCCGAACCCATCCGTCCGTTTCAAAGGAGTCCGACAATGCGAACGACCGTATGGACACTCGCCGTTCTCACCGCTGGGATGGCAATCGCCGATGAAAAGGACGACGCGAAAAACTTCATTGCGCTTCATCGGGAATTGAAGAAGCGTCTGCCGACGGGCTGGGAGCTGAAATCAGACCTGAAGACCGGGACGACTGCGGACGCACCGGCGCTGCCAAGGCTCGTCGTTCGTTCGGAAAAGGCTCTATTCGTCGAGACGATCACGATCAACGCTTCACCAATCGCGTCGCGTCCAAAGTCGATGGTCGTTGAAGTCGAATTGCTTTTTCGACCGTATGTCAGCCCGCAACAATACACGCGACTGAAAAAGGAGAATGAAACCCGGCGAAATAAGAGAAACGTATTCGCCAGGAAGAGTTTTTCCGGAATGCGTTGGTACGACGTAAAAAGCGGTCAACTGTACGAACCCAAACGACTGAAACCGAAAACCGTCGAACAGAAATGGCGCGCACTGGAGTATTCATTCTTATGGATCGCGACGGTTCCACACTCGTTGCCGACCCATCACTACAAGTCACTGTCTTTCGATGTTTGGACATGGCCGTCGAATATCTTCTATCTTCCGGTGAAGGCTGACAACGAGAAGTTTTCGAAAGTCATCGGCGCGATCAACAGCGTTCTGACACCATATTCCAGGCCTGCGAAAGGTCCCGCCGAAGTCGACACACCGCCCACCTCACGGAAGTGATTCAACTCTATCGAAGTTCGGAAAATGAAACGCATTTTGCTCGCTGCCACAGTCGTCATGTTTGCGCATGCGCCTCTCGTTCATGCAGCCGATAAACTTTCCACCGAAGACGACTACTACCCCATCACCCGCTTCCCCATCCCCAAAGGCATCGTCCTCGAAGCCGGGGGGATTCACCCGTTGAAGAACGGCAAAGTCGCCGTCTCCACTCGCCGCGGCGAAATCTGGATCGTCGAGAGCGCTTTCGGCAAAGACCCGGCCAAGGTCAAGTTCAAACGCTTTGCCCACGGACTGCACGAGGTGCTTGGGATCGTCGCGAAAGACGGCTGGTTGTACGCCACGCAGCGCTGCGAACTCACGAAGATGAAGGACAGCGATGGCGACGGACGGGCCGACGTCTTCGAAACCGTCAACGCCGGTTGGGGCATTACCGGCGACTACCACGAGTACGCCTTCGGGTCGAAGTTCGACAAAGACGGCAACGTCTGGGTCGTGCTGTGCCTCACCGGGTCGTTCAGCAGCAATATCAAATACCGCGGCTGGTGCGTGCGGATTACGCCAGACGGGAAGCTGATCCCCACGTGCAGCGGCATCCGTTCCCCCGGCGGCATCGGGGCCAATGCCGCCGGCGACGTGTTCTACACCGACAACCAGGGACCGTGGAACGGCACCTGCGGGCTGAAATGGCTGCGGCCCGGTTCGTTCCAGGGGCATCCCGGCGGCAACGGCTGGTATTCGCTGCCGGAAGTGAAGAAGGCGATGGGACCGCGGCCGCGCGACCCGAACAGCAACAGCCGCATCATGGCCGAGGCGAAGAAGATCCCCGAGTTCGAGCCGACGGCGATTCTGTTTCCCTATTCGAAGATGGGGCAGTCGGCCAGCGGCATCGCCTGCGACCTGACCGGCGGGAAGTTCGGGCCGTTCCAGAAGCAGCTCTTCGTCGGCGACCAGACGCACAGCACGGTCATGCGGTGCTTCCTGGAAAAGATCGACGGCCATTATCAGGGGGCCTGCTTCCCGTTCCGGGCCGGGTTCGGTTCGGGAACGCTCTCGCTGGAACTCGCTCAGGACGGCACCCTGTTCGTCGGCGGCACCAGCCGCGGCTGGGGGTCGCGCGGCACGAAACCGTTCGCGTTTGAGAAGCTCATCTGGACCGGCAAAGTCCCCTTCGAAATCCACGAAATGCGGGCCAAACCGGACGGCTTCGAGCTGACCTTCACCCACCCCGTCGACCCGAAGACCGCCGGCGACGTGAAGTCGTACAAATTATCGACCTACACCTACCTCTACCGCTCGCAATACGGCAGCCCCGAGGTGGACCACACGACGCCAACCATCGAGAAGGCCGTCGTCGCCGCCGACGGCAAAGGCGTGCGGCTGTACGTCAAGGGCCTGCGGGAAGGCCACGTGCACGAACTGCACGGCGACGGCGTGCGGTCGAATTCCGGGTTGCCGCTGCTGCACAAGGATGCGTATTACACGTTGAATTACGTGCCGAAGAAGTGAAAGTCGCGGCGCAATGAGCCGCCTTTTGACTTACTCGTCCGATCAACTCTAAAATGGCGATAGATGATTCCAGCATTCGACGACGATGGCATGTTGCCGCCAGGCATTCATGAATGCACGTTTGACGAACTCGCCGAACGGTTCGGCACCGGGTCGCCGGAACGTGAAGTCGAGATCAAAGAATTACGTGACTTTTTCGATTGGGCGCAACAGGCGGGTATCGAACGCGTGGTCGTCAATGGAAGCTTCGTGACCGCGAAGCGAGCGCCAAACGACGTCGACGTGGTGATTCTGCCGGGTGCAGACGATTCGGGAGTCGAGACGTTGGTTGTCGACATGGAATTGCGATTCCCGTTTCTGCAGATCATCGTCGCTGCCGATGAAGAAGATCTCGAGTCGTGGGCGACGAGCGACTTCGGAACCGACCGTCATGGCCACCCGAAAGGCGTGGTTGAGGTGACTCTATGAGCGAAAGACTCTCTCGAACCGGCTACGAACAGACGAAAGCAAAACTCGCGAGGCTCGAGCAACGTCTGGACGCAATCAGCAAACGCACTGATCTCAGTGCCAACCGGCTTGCCGACGTCAAACGATCATACGAATTGATGATGCGTCAGTATCGCCACGACATCAAGCTGTATGAAGCCGCGGTTGCACATTCCGAGGCAGACCAGGTTGCCGACTCCTGAATGCAGATTCAATCCGTTGAATCCGATGACGGAATGGCAGCCTCTCAGGCCGTGACGTCACAATTGTGCGCATCGGCGTCGTCGGTCGATGTCGCGGCGCTGGCTTCCGCGGCGAAGTGGTCGGCGACGGCGGTGTCGATGAACAACTGCGAGGCGTGGTACATCAGCATCGGGAACACGACGAACGGCAGGCCCTGTCCCGGTCCCAGCAGGTTCGGGTCGCCGAACATCGCCGCGTCGGTCGCGATCAGCAGGCCGATGGGGATCGTCTTCTGGCTGCCGGCGAACACGACGGCAATCAGGTCGGCCCGCGCGAATCCGAGCAGCCGCGACGCCAGCAGGCCGACGCCCATCGCGACGACGTGCAGCACGATGCAGCAGCCCCAGACGAGGGCCACGCCCGCCGCGCTGGGGCTGGGGCCGCCGGCGGCCAGCTTCAACCCCGCGGTGCAGGCGGCGATGAAGATGATCGTCAGAATGCAGACCTGCGCGGCGACGCCCATCGCCGTCTTGTGCCGGCGGGCGAATTCCGCCGCCGGGGAGAGCAGCCGCGCGAGTTGCCCCAGCAGCGTGGGGATCAGCACCGTGATCACCAGCCGCCAGAACATCGTCCAGAAGTCGAGCGCGACGTGGCCGGTCGTCGTCAGGTTCAGCCAGAAGGGGGTGATCACGAAGCACAGGCCGTTGGTCGAAACGGTGACGAACAGCGAGACGGCGTCGTTCCCGCCGGCCTTGCGGGTCCAGACCGAGGCGGCGGCCATCGTGCAGGGAACGCTGGCGGCGATCATCAGCCCGAACGCGAAGTCGAGCTGAAGCTGCACGTGCATCATCGCCCAGCCCAGCAGCGGAACCACGCCGAGGTTGACGACGAACGCCAGCAGCACCGGGCCGGGATACCGTAGCGACCGCTTCAACTGCGCGCCGTCGAGGCTGAACGACATCAGGAACAGCACGACGCTGGTGATCAGCGGCGGAAGCAGCCGCGACTCCAGCAACCCGCTCAATGCCGCCCCATAGTTCCCTCCCAGCGCCAGCCCGCCCGGAATCAGCACCAGCAGCGAAACCAGAAACCACCGCTTGAGCAGATAGGCACGCATGGGGCGGGGATTCTACGAATGACGAAGTCGGAATGACGAAGGACGAATGAAATGTGACAGCGCTTCGTCATTCGGGCTTCGTCATTGATTCGTCATTCGGATTTCGACATTCGTCATTCTGCCCGGCCGGGGCGGCCGTGCCGAACGATCTCCACCGTTGCCAGAGGAGGGCGTAGCCGTGCGCCTGCGGCAGCTTGACTTTGGTCAATGGTTCCAGGCCGGTCCGCGCCGACGCGAACTTCTTCTGCCTGGCATAGCTCAACGCCAGCAGGAAACTCGCGTTCGGGGTCCATTTCCGCGACTCTCTGATCGACTTTGTGAATTGCCCAACGGCCGTGTCGAGGTCTTCCTGCTCGAACTTGCAGAGGCCGACCCAGAAGCCGGCGTCAACGTAAGCGCGGGCCAGCGTTACTTTCTCGGCCACGGGAAGCTCCGGGTGGTCCCGGAGCGTGGTCGACACCTGCGATTGCACGCTCACATAACTGGTGACCGCCTTGTCGTATTCCCCCATGATCTGCCGGATGCGGGCCTTCAATTGCAACCGCGTCTGCGGGCCGAGCACGGCCCGGCCGGTCTTGTCGATGGCCGCCTTGCCCGTTTCCTTGTCGACGATCACCTGGCGGGGAACGTCGAAGGGGCGCTCCAGGTTGGCCATTTCCGCCCGCTGCTGTTCGTTCATGTTCGCGAACGCGTTCATCTGCTGCTGGGGCCAGGGCCAGATCGAGACGTCTTCGCGGGCGACGGCCCCCTTGCCGAATTCGACGACGCGGGCGATCAACCCCTGGTTCCCGCCGAGTTCCTCGAACAGTTCCGCGTTGGGGGCCTGCCCCCGGCTGCCGGTCGTCGACTCGGGGCGGGCGCGGCCCGTCAGGTACAGGTCTTTCATTCGCGGGGACCACTGGCTCCGCTGGCCGATCAACTGCACCCGCGGCCGTTTCAAGTCGCCGGCGGCGAACGGGTATTTGAACTCCCCGGTCGACAGCGATGCCGCGATCTTCGGGTCGGCATTGAACAGCGCCAGCGTGGCGGGCTTGCGAATCAGCGGCGTCGAACGGTCGTCGTCGGGGGCGGGGACCGGCAGCCCCAGATGCGTGTCGAAAAGGTAGATTTTCCCCTGCAGCAACACCCCCACCACGAACCGGCCGTCCTTCGCCGCGGTTGCCTTTCGCGGGGAAATGACCACCGCCGAAAACTTCAACTGCCGCAAAATCGCCGCGAACACCCACGCCCGGTCGGCGGCGGTCCCCTCGCCGAACAGCAGCGTGCGGAACACCGGCCGCGGCGCCGCCCCCGACTTGCGTTCGACCAGCGCCACGTTGCGCACGACGTAATAGAACACGTCGACGACCTGGGCCAGGTCCGACTGGGCCGCCGCCGTCACCGACTGCGCGACCCGCACGAACACCAGGCTGTTTCGCACGTGCCGCGCGTCCCGCTCGTCGTACAGGTCCGACTGCATCGCCGCCAGTTCCTTCTTCGAGAGGACTTTCGCCAGCAGCTTCCCGGCCTCGGGATCGAGCGCCGCGGCGGTCTTCTTCGAATCGGGGCACGACCGCCGCCAGTCGTTGAGCCGGTTCACCACCCCTTCGATGCTGGTGGTCAGGCCGAGCTTGAGCGGCTGGGCCATGCCGACCGCCGACTCGAGAATCGTGCCGCACTCTTCCTTTTCGGGCCCGTTGGTCGTCACCGTCGACGTTCGCCGGCAGGACGCCATCGCCAGCAGCCCCACGCCGCACGCGGCCGCCAACGCCGTCCACAGCAGACGCCTGCGAACAATTTCAGAACGGTCGGAGACGGTCATGGAGCGGGGCCTTCCAAAAAGCAGCGGGAAACTGAATTACGGCGGGTAAGAACATGCAGAGTAGCAGCCCAGAAAGCAACCGCCAAGATTCTCCTACTACGACGGCGGAACGGAAACCGCTGGACGGAATCGGAGAGTTGAGGGTTGAGAGTTGAGAGATGAAGGATGAAGGATGAGGGATGAGCGATAAAGGATGAGGGGTGAGGGATTCTCGGCTCTTTTCCGCCTTCCGCCTTCCGCCTTCCGCTCTCACTCCCCCAGCACCGCCAGCACCTCCGCCTCCGCGACGTCGTCGACCAGCTCGACGTGCCCCAGCCGCGTCGGCAGCACGAATCGCAGTCGCCCGGCGGCGGATTTCTTGTCCAGACGCATGCGATCCAACACCTCGGTCGTTTCCCAGCCGCAATCCGCCGGCAGCGCGACGGGGAGGCCGAACGCCGTCAGCAGGTCCCGCTGCCGGTTGTAGAATTCACGGTCGACACGGTGCAGCCGGCAGGCGAGTTCCGCCGCGTACACCATCCCGATCGAAACCGCCTCCCCGTGCAGCAGCCGGCCGTAACGGGCCAGCGCCTCGAACGCATGCGCGAACGTGTGGCCGTAGTTCAGCACGGCCCGCAGTCCCGTGCGCTCTTCTTCGTCCTGCTCGACGACGTCGGCCTTCAGCCGGCAGCAGCGGGCGACGACGGCGTCGAGCGTCTCGGGTTCGCGGCGGTTGATCGCCTCGACGTGCGATTCCAGAAACTCGAAGAACGCCGCGTCGAGGATCACGCCGTATTTGACGACCTCGGCCAGCCCGCTGCGGTAATCCCGCTCCGGCAGCGTGGCCAGCGTCTGAGTGTCGATTAACACCCCCAGCGGCTGGTAGAACGCCCCGATGAGGTTCTTCCCCCGCGGATGATTAATCCCCACCTTCCCCCCCACCGAACTGTCAACCTGCGCCAGCAGCGTCGTCGGCACCTGCACGAACGGAATTCCGCGGGCATACGTCGCCGCCGCGAACCCCGCCGCGTCCCCCACGACTCCCCCACCGACGGCGAGCAGCACGGTGCGGCGGTCGGCCCGCATCTCGACCAGCCGGTCGTAGATGCTGGTGACGACTTCCTGCCGTTTCGATTCCTCGCCGGGGGGGAGCACGACCATTTCGCACACCCAGCCCCCGCCGCGCAGGGCCTGAAGAACCGTGGCGGCGTGCAGATTAGCGACGTTGGCATCGGTGACGAGGCAGCCGCGGGGATTGCCTGCCGAATCGCCGAATCGCCGCGCGATCCAGCCGTCGATCATCGCCGCGCAGCCGCCGAGAATGCCGGCCCCGATACGGATCTCGTAGCTCCGCGGGCCGAGGGCGACCTGCACGGAGTGAACGGAATGGGAGGCGTCATTCACGGATGCGGACCTCGTCGCGTGCAATGGACTTGATTTCGTCATACACGGATCGGTCGGTGAACGGCAACCGTACTGGACGTGGATTTGAACATGAGCCAACAGAGGAAACGGAGTCTGCATGGTCGTCAAAGACCCTCGCCCGGCGTATCCTGTCTTGAGGAGTGATTCCGGTTTCCGTCTCCTCTGGGGTCTGTCATGTTTCGATTGTTTGTGATTCTTCTCGTTCTGCTTGTGAGAAACGTCGCTCACGCCGCCGACAAGTCGCAGCCGCGGTCGGTCGATCCCGAGCTGAAGATCGAACTCTTCGCCGAGCACCCCACGATCGTCACCCCCACCGGCATCGACGTGGACCACAAAGGCCGCGTCTTCGCCGTCGAAAGCAACACGCACTTCCGCCCCAAAGGCTACAAAGGCCACCCCAGCGACCGCGTCCTCGTCCTGCAGGACACCAACGGCGACGGCAAAGCGGACAAGACGACGGTCTTCACGGACGACCTGAAGTACACGATGAGCGTCGCCGTGAAACCGTTGTGGCTGGAGGTCGGAGGTCGGAAGTCGGAGGTCGGAGGTCGGAAAAAGAATCCGCAATCCGCAATCCGAAATCCGCAATCCATCTACGTAGCAACGCGAAGTGCCATCTACCTCTACCACGACACCAACGGCGACCTCAAAGCCGACAAGCGCGAACGCATCGTGCATCTCGAAACCAAGGGCAACTACCCGCACAACGGCCTCGCGGGGATTGCCTTCGATGCGATGGGCTGGATGTACTTCGGCTTCGGCGAGAACCTGGGGGCGAAGTACACACTCATCGGCAGCGACGGCGTGAAACTCTCCGGCGGCGGCGAAGGGGGGAACGTGTACCGTTGCCGGCCGGACGGGTCGAAGCTCTCGCGGTGGGCGACCGGGTTCTGGAACCCGCACGCAAGCTGCGTGGATGCGTTCGGCAGGCTGTTCACCGTGGACAACGACCCCGACAGCCGGCCCCCCTGCCGGCTGCTGCACGTTATCGAGGGGGGCGATTACGGCTTCCGCTTCCGCAACGGCCGGGCCGGGCTGCACCCCTTCACGGCGTGGAACGGCGAAATCCCCGGCACGCTCCCCATGGTCTCCGGCACCGGCGAGGCCCCGTCCGGCATCGTCGCGTATGAAAGCGACGGCCTGCCGCGGAAGTACATCGGCAGCCTGCTCGTCGGCAGTTGGGGAGACCACCGCATCGACCGCTTCGTGCTGCAACCGAAAGGGGCGTCGTTCGTGTCGCGGCCGGAACCGGTCATCCAGGGGGGCGAAGACTTCCGCCCCGTGGGCCTGGCCGTCGCCCCCGACGGGAGCGTCTTCTGCACCGACTGGGTCAAGCGCGACTACAAGCTGCACGGACACGGGCGGGTGTGGCGGATTTCGCGCAAGCCAAAAGGCGAGCGGCGCGGCGTAAGCCCGCCGAGGAAGCCACGTGTCATCGACATCTCAACGATCACCCCGAAACGCCCGGTGAAGGAACTGACGGCACTGCTGTCGCATCCACGGTTGGAGGTGCGGCGGATGGCGGCGCGGGCGATCAGTGCTTTGGACGAACAGCAAATAGACTCGGTGATGAAAAGTCTCCGTGATCCAAAAGCCACGAGCGTTCGCACGAAAGCGGAGTTCCTTTGGCTGATGCCGCATTCAAAAGCAGTTCTCAGGCTCGTTTTCAAGCATAAGCTCATGTCGGTGCACAAGACCCAACTGCAAAATGACATGCAGGAAGTGAGGGGCAAATCATGGTCGGAAGTCCTGAATGTCGACTTCAAAGGTAAACCCCCACGAGGTCCCGCCACGGAACTCTGGAAAGAAGTTGTCGAAAATCAACGCAACGCGATGATGGTGAAAGGCGCGCTTTCAAGCACGGCCTACATTCCAGTATTTAAGTCGACAGACTGGGATGCTCAGCTCAGAGAAGACCGGGAAGTCGCGAAGCAAGGACTCGGCATATTGGTTGAGAAAGGGGACGACTTTTGCTTTGCCGCTCTCCTGGATGTGCTTCGCGAGTCGAATTCCCCGAGATTCTTGAAGGACGTCTTGGCAACCAAAGGTCTTCGGCCACGGCTCTATTTGCTGGCGCTACTCGGTTTGCGGAGCAAAACACCCACAGACAAGGATGCTGTCACTTTCGGCCTGAAGTATCCATCCCCCGACGTTCGCCGCGTTGCCGTGCAGTGGGTCGCCGAGGAAAACCTGAAGGAACTCAAGCCGCAGGTGCAAGCCGTGCTCAACGGCAAGGTGATGAACGCCGACATGTTCCTCGCCACGCTGGCGGCGCTGGAGATGCTGGACGGGAAACGCCCGCAGGACTTCGACAAAACGCCGGCCGGGAAATACGTCCTGCCGCTGGTGAAGGACGCGAACCGCCCCGCCGCCGTTCGCGCCGTCGCGCTGCGGCTGGTGGACCCGGACGAGCCGTCGCTGAGCGAATCGCTCTTCAAACAGATGCTGGCCGCGAAGGACGCGAAGCTGAAAACGGAAGCCGTCCGCACGCTGCACGCCTCGCAACGGCCGTTCGCCGGGAAGCTGCTGGCGGCCGTCGCGCTGGATGGGGCATCCCCGGCGGCGCTGCGGGCGGATGCGATGGCCGGGTTGGCGGGGCGGTCGCTCGATGCGAAGACCACGCGGGCGCTGCTGGGGCTGACGGCGTCGAAAAACCGGATCATGCGGCACGAGGCCGTTCGTTCCTTCCGCACGCTGTTGATGAAGACCGCGGCCGGACGACCAATCCGAACCAGGCTCATCGGCCAGATTACGGACGCGATCGAGAAAGATGGCAACGTGCTGGGGAAGAACGGCACCGTGCGCTACGTCGCTGAACAGCTTGCATTGGCTTATCGCGAAGCCGGCATCGAACTTCCCGGCGCACTTCTGACCGCGCACCGATACCGGCCGAAGGCGGAAGGTTGGTACGACTGGGCCGAATCGAAACGTCCATACTTCGGCGACGCCGCGGCCGGCCAACGCGTTTTCTTCGCGAGCAATAACGCGAGCTGTTCTCGCTGTCACACCGTCAACGGCCGCGGCGGGAACATCGGTCCCGACCTGACGACCATCGCCCGTACCGCCAATCGCCGCAAGCTGGCGGAGTCGATCCTCGAACCGGCCAAGGAAATCGCCCCGCAGTTCACGCTGTGGTCGTTCGCGATGGACGACGGCAAAGTCCACCACGGCGTCATCCTCGGCGACACCCGCGACGGCAAACGCCAACGCATCGGCACCCCGGAAGGGAAGTTCGTCGACCTGCCCCTGAACCGCATCGAACTCCGCACCCCGCAGTCGAAGTCCGCCATGCCGGAGAAGCTCATCGACCGGTTAACGGCCAGCGAATTCCGCGACCTGCTGGCGTACATGGAAACGCTGAAATGACCGTTTAGCCGCGACTCGGAGGCTTTGCGGAGAGGAGCGCGGCGTCGACGTCGCGCACACGCCGCGCTCCTCTCCGAAGACTTCGAGTCGCGGCTAAACGAAGAATCCGAAATCCGCAATCAGGAGCACACCATGCCCGTCGAAGAAGGCAAACCCGCCCCCGCGTTTACGCTGAAGAACGCCCAGGGGGAAAAAGTCGCGTTGAAGGACTTCCAGGGGAAGAACGTCGTCGTCTACTTCTACCCGAAGGACGACACCCCCGGCTGCACGAAGGAGGCCCAGTCGTTCCGCGATTTGCAGCCGGAGTTCGACGCGGTGAACACCGTCATCCTCGGCGTCTCGCCGGACGACGCGGCGTCGCACGACAAGTTCGCCTGCAAATACGACCTGCCGTTTCCGCTCTTGTGCGACACCGATAAGACGGTGATGGAGAAATACGGCGCGTTCGGCGAGAAGATGATGTACGGCAAGAAAGTCACCGGCGTCATCCGCTCCACCGTGTGGGTCGGCCCGGACGGGAAGGTGAAGAAGCACTGGAAGAAGGTGCCCAGCGCGGCCGATCATCCGGCGAAGGTGTTGGAGGCGGTGCGCGAGTAGGTCCGGACGGGAAAGGGGACTGGTCCATTTTTCGGCCGTCGACGTCCAACTCTGGAAACGGCGCATCCCGAAAAATGGACCTGTCCCCGTTGCTGCGACCGATTCAGCAATCTATATCTTCCCGCCCGCCGAGGTCCGGACGGGCCGTCCGGACCTACACCTCGACGGCCGTCAGCGCCGGGGGCAGCAGTTGGGCGGCGAGGTCGTGCAGGTCGCGCAGCGCTTCGGGGTGGCGGCTGTTGACGAACTCGGTCAGCTCAACGCCCACCCGCCAGTACCCGCCGCCGGCCGGCTCCTCGTGGCGGATGCTGCCCAGGAAAAACCACGGCTGCCCCGCTTCCTCCGGATCGATCCAGTAACCGAGCAACACGTCGTGCACGTGCGTCGGCTGATTGACGAGCAGCCCGACGCCGCGGCTCGACACGTCGGTCGTCAACGCGAATACGGCTTGGTCCACAGCCGGCTTGCGGTTTTCCCAGGGGCAGATCAGCGTCGGGATGGAGCGGTTCAACCGTTCGTAACGCCGGAAAAGCTCGTCGCCGCTGGCATGGTTGGGGATCGTCCGGTCGCAGATCCGCCGGATGTACTGCCCCAGCTCGACGGTCAGCTTGCGGTCGGAAAAGAAATGCATGGCGCGCTCCCCAGCCGGATGGTCCGCGGACGGGGAAGCCTACGTCACGGCGGGGGGAAGTCAAAGGCAGTTTTCACCGCGAATCGAGCGAATCAACGCGAATGAGGAGAGACAATACGTCAGAGGAGACTTGGACAGAAAGATTGATGACAGAAAAATGTGGCAACAGATGATATTTTTCTGTCATCAATATTTCTGTCATAAAGCGACGTGCCATTGCCTGCGTGACTTCCGCTTTCTGCCCAATTGATTCGCGTTGATTCGCTCTATTCGCGGTTGTCGAGCATCGGATTTCAGCTACGTCACGATCGGCGACCGCGTCTCCGCCAGCTCCGCCATGAACTGCTGCGTGCGGGTGACGAGGTCGCGGGGGTCGTCGGCCAGGCCGTCGAGGAGCATGGCGTTGCTGAAGAGTTGCCGGCCGCAGTTGCGGAGGAACTCGTCGTGGTCGGAGTTCGCCGAGAGCTGGCACAGCCGGCGGATCAGCGGGGCGCGGGGGTTGATTTCCAGGATGCGCTTCGACATCTGGAACCCCTCCTGGCTCATCTGCATGACTTTTTCGAGCTGGGCGCTCATGCCGCGGTCGGCGTTGACGAGGCAGGCCGGGCTGTCGGTGAGCCGCTTCGATTCCTTCACGTCCACCACGCGGTCGCCGAGCGCTTCCTTGAAGAGCACGAGCACCTTGCCGAACCCCGATTCCGGTTCCCTCTTCGCGTCGTCCGTCTCTTCGGATTTCTCCGCGTCTTTCGCAGTCGTCTCCGGCAGGTCGATGTCGGCCGCGTCGATCGACGTCAGTTCCTTGTCGCTGTATTTCCCCAGCGTCGACAGCACGATCTCGTCCACCGGGTCGGTCAGCAGCAGGACTTCGAGGTCCTTCTTGCGGAAGATCTCCAAGTTCGGGTTCTGCTGCATCGCCGCGGCGTCGGGTCCCGTGAGGAAGTAGATCTGCTTCTGGTCGTCCGGCGCGCGGTCCAGGTACGCATCGAGCGACGTGAGCTTCCCGGGGTCGGTTTTCGTCGAGCGGAATCGCAGCAGCTTCGCCACGTGGTCGCGGTGCTCGAAGTCGGTGGCGATCCCTTCCCGCAGGATCACGCCGAACTCGCGGATGAACTTCTCGTAAGTCTCGGCTTCCTGGTCGGCGACCTTGTCGAGCTGGTCGAGCACGCGCTTCACCAGCACCTTGCGGATGCGGCGGAAGACCGTGTTGTCCTGCAGCGATTCCCGCCCCACGTTCAGCGGCAGGTCGGCCGAATCGACGAGGCCGTAGACGAACCGCAGGTAGTCGGGCAGCAGGTCGCGGCAGTCGTCCTGCACGAGGATGCGTTTCGCGCACAGGTGCATCCCGTGCTCGATGCGGCCGAACCCGAGCCGCTCGAAGTTGCCGGCCGGGCAATACAGGATCGCGTGAAACTGAAACGGCGAATCGGCCGCCACATGCAGGTGCCACAGCGGCTTTTCGTCGGTGCGGTGCGTGAGGTGCTGGTAGAAGCCGGTGTAGTCGTCTTCGGTGAGCGACGTCTTCGGCTCGACCCAGATCGGCCGCTGCTCGTTGAACTGCTCGCCGTCGAGCCTGATGGGATGCGGCACGAACGTGGAATACCGGCGGACGACGTACCGCAGCCGTTCCTTGCCGGTGAACTCGGTGCAGTCGTCCTTGAGATGCAGCCGCACCTGCGTGCCGCGTTCGAGGCCGTCGGCGGGTTCGATCGTGTATTCACCGCTGCCGTCGCTTTCCCACCGCCAGCCGGTCTCTTCGGTGTAGCTGCGGCTGAGCACTTCCACTTTGTCGGCCAGCATGAACGACGAATAAAACCCGACGCCGAACTGCCCGATGAGCGACAGGTCCTTCTGGGCGTCGCCGGTGAGCCGGTTGAGGAACGCGAGCGACCCGCTGTGGGCGATGGTGCCGAGGTTTTCGATCAGCTCGTCCCGCGTCATGCCGATGCCGTTGTCGCGGATGGCGAGCGTTTTCGCGTCGTTATCGGGTTCGAGGGTGATTTCCAGCGGCGTCTCGTCGCGCAACTTCTCGTCGGTCAACTGCAGGTGCCGCATCTTGTTCAGGGCATCCGACGCGTTGGAAACCAGCTCGCGGATGGTGATTTCGCGGTTCTGGTACAGCGAGCGCGAGAGGATCTGCAGAAGCTGCTTGATTTCGGTCTGGAAGGTGAATTGCTGCTTGTCGGACATCGGTCGGAGGTCGGAAAGTCGAAGGTTGAAGATCGGAAGCTCGAAGGCCGGGAGGTCGACGGGTGGCCGGGGTTGGAGCGAAGCGAAACCCCGGCGGTTCACGTCACCGGGGCTTCCATGCGGTCCGGCCCCGACATGCGATATTGTATGCTGAACCGCGTGGATCGATAATGGAATGGCCGGTAGTGCGAAATTCATTTCGTACGGTCCACACTTCGTGCGAAATGAATTTCGCACTACATTCTTTCACTACCTCTCAGAAGCCCCCGACGGAGAAAAGATCGCATGACCGGGTCCATCCCGCGGGAAACGCAACGGCTGCTGGAAAGCGCCGGGCAAGCGCATCTCCTGCGATGGTGGGACGACTTCGACGAGGCCCGGCGGACGGATTTCCTGTCGCAGATTGAAGCGATCGACTTCCCGTTGATCGACGAGTTGGTCCGCGCTCCCGCGATCGCAGATTCGCACGTGGACCCGCGCAGGCTCGCCGAGCGGGCCGCGCCGCCGCTGAACCTGCTGCGGTTGCCGCGGACTTCCGCCGAACGCGCGGAATGGCAGGCGGCCGAAGCGCGCGGCGAGGAGTTGCTTTCCGCGGGCCAGGTGGGGGCGATCGTCGTTGCCGGCGGGCAGGGGACGCGGCTGAAGTTCGACCGGGCGAAAGGGCTGTACCCGATCGGGCCGGTCAGCGGGCGGTCGCTGTTTCAGGTGTTTGCCGAGCAGCTCCGGGCGCGTTCGCGGCGGGCGAGCGTCGCGATTCCCTGGTTCGTGATGACCAGCCTCGCTACCCACGACGAGATCGTGGCGTTCTTCGTCGGCAACGCCCATTTCGGCCTCGACCCGGCGGACGTGTTCTTCTTCCAGCAGGGGGCGATGCCCGCCGTCGACGCGACCACCGGCCGCGTGCTGCTGTCGGACCGGCACGAAATCGCCTTCAGCCCCGACGGGCACGGCGGCATGCCGGCCGCGTTGCGGAAGGCCGGCCTGTTCGACGAGATGCGTCGCCGCGGCATCGAGCACCTGTATTACCATCAGGTCGACAACCCTGCGAGCATGCTGTGCGACCCGGTGTTCGTGGGCTGGCACGATCGGCGGCGTTCCGACCTGTCGACCAAGATCGTGGGCAAGGTCGCGCCGGAGGAGCCGATGGGGGTCGTCGTTTCCGTCGACGGGCAGACGCGGATCATCGAATACAGCGATCTCCCCGCCGACCTCCTGCGAAAGACCGACGCCGCCGGGCAGCCCTGTTTTTGGGCGGGCAACACGGCAATGCACGTGTTCCGGCGGGAGTTTCTGGAACGGCTGGCGGCCGACCCGGCGTTGCTGCCGTTTCACGTGGCGTTCAAGGCGGTCGAATACCTCGACGACGCCGGGCAGGTCGTCACGCCAGCGGCAAATAACGCCTGGAAGTTCGAGCGATTCATCTTCGACGCGCTTCCTCACGCGGGTGAAGCCGTCGTCGTGGAAACCGACCGGGCGAGCGAGTTTCTGCCGGTCAAGAAGGCGGAAGGGAGCGACTCGCCGCAGTCGTCGCGGGAGGGATTGATGCGGATGTACCGGTCATGGCTCCGCGCCGCCGGGACGGAGATCGCCGACGAAGTGCCGGTCGAAATCAGCCCGCTGGCGGCTTTGCGGGCGGAGGACCTGCGGCAGGTTTCCCTGCCGGCGACGATCGACCGGCCGACGGTCATCGGGCCGATCTAGGACGGCCTTCCAAGGCCGTCGTAGCAGAATTCGTGAGAATTCTGCAGTGCGAGAATTGGACGGCAGAATTCTCACGAATTCTGCTACCACATTCCTTGACGGACCGCCTTGGAAGGCCGTCCTACGGATTCTGTGGCCGTGGGCGTTGAATGTCGTCCCGAAACCCGCTAAATTGCACGGTTTCCGCGGGAACGCCCCGCCGTTCCCGCCGCACCGACTGGAAGGCTCCGCTGAAGGAAACCGCCGTGACGAAGTCTTACATGGCCAAAAAGGAAGACGTCGAGCCGCGCTGGCTGGTGGTCGACGGCGACGGGATGATCGTCGGCCGGCTGGCCACCGCCATTGCCACGGTGCTGATGGGCAAGCACAAGCCGCACTACACGCCGCACGTCGACTGCGGCGACTACGTGATCGTGCTCAACGCGCACCTGGTGAAGTTTTCGGGGGCGGAGTTGTCGCATCCGGAGTACCCCTACCTGACCACGAAGATGGCGCGGAAGGAGTACGACCGCTACACGGGTTACCCGTCGGGCCGAAAAGTCATGACCGGCACCCAGGTCTGGGAGTCGCACCCGGAACGCATCCTGCAGGAAGCGGTGCGGCGGATGCTTCCCAAATCGAAGCTGGGCCGGCACATGCTCAAGAAGTTGAAGCTCGTCAACGGCCCCGCTCACGAACATCAGGCGCAGAAACCGGAGCCGTTTCCTGAGTTTCTGCTGAGATAAATGTACGACGGCCTTCCGAGGCCGTCGCGGGATTACAATGGACTCGACGGCCTTGGAAGGCCGTCGTACGTCAAGTCTTCACGCAGGCGGAATCGAAACCAATGGCAGACGAGACGGAAAACGGCGGCGTGGCGGTGGAAGAATCCCCCCAGACCGGCGAGGCGGCGACGACGGCTGGAGAATTGACGCTCGGCCAAGGCGCGCCGGCGGAAGAAGCGGTCATCGGAACCTCTTACGCGCCGATGGTGCGGGGCAAGATCGACCGCGGCGGCGCGGCGATCGGCACCGGTCGCCGCAAGACGGCCGTCGCCCGCGTGCGGATCAAAGACGGCAGCGGCCAACTGTCGATCAACGGGCGGACTCTCGACGATTTCTTCAAGACCGATCGCGACCGGCAGTCGGTGCTGGCCCCGTTGAGGGCCACCGACACGCACGGCAAGGTCGACGTCTGGGTCCGCGTGGACGGCGGCGGGACCACCGGCCAGGCCGGCGCCATCGTGCTGGGGATCGCCCGCGCCCTGCAGGCCCGCGACCACACCCTGCACGTCACGCTCTCCTCCGGCGGGTACCTCACCCGCGACAGCCGCATGGTCGAGCGCAAGAAGTACGGCTTCAAGAAGGCCCGCCGCAGCTTCCAGTTCTCGAAACGCTGAGAGACTGTAGGGTGGGCTGTGCCCACCAAAACGCTGCGGGGTCGGTGGGCACTACCTGCTTCTCGTGCGAAATCAATTTCGCACTACGACGTCTTACCGCTGGCCGGTCGTGACGACCTGTTCGGCCGGCCGCGATTCGACGGGTTCCTCTTCGAGGCGCGGACGGCGCTCCGATGCGGGGAGCATGGCGGCAAAGAACGCGCCGACTTTCGCGTCGTACCGGTCGGGAGAGACGCCGCGGGCGCGGTTGTGCTTCGCCGTGGGGACAAGCCACAGTTCGCATTCCTCGCCGCCGATCCGCTTCGCGAGTTGCTGTGAGATCGCGTAGGGTACGTAGGAATCCTGCTTTCCCGCGATCATCAGCACCGGCCGGCGACGCAGCCGCGGCAGACGGTTCTCGAGGCTGGGGTAGCGGCAGCGCCGGCGGATGCTGCTCAGCAAGCGGCTCAACGCCAGCGTCCAGCGGACGTGCCACCGCGGAAAGCACCGCTGCACCCAGGGGGGCACGTACATCGAGGCCCACCGCTCCGCGTAAAACAGATGCAACGCCGACGTCGAAAACGCCCCCTCCACCGCGACCCGGCGAATGTCGCGATCTCGCGCCGCAACCGCCAGTGCCGCGCCGGCCCCGCGGCTGACCCCCATCATTCCCATCGGCAGGTCCTTCAGGTCGCCGCGGGAACGCGCGTAACGCACGGCCGCCTTCACGTCCGAAAGCTCCCGGTCGGTCAGCCAGTGCAGCGGGACGTAACCCGGCTCGTGCTCGCTTTCGCCGTGATTGCGGAAATCGAACGCGAGGACGGCGATCCCTTCCCGCAGCGGACCCGTGCAGTACGACGTCGCCGACCAGTGGCAGCCGTTCAACTCGGGGCAGAACACGATCAGGCCGCGGGGGGGGCCGTCGGACGGCCAGTGCAGGCTGCCCCGCAACGTCAGCCCGCCGGTGGTCTGGAATTCGATCCGCTCGGCGTCGTCGTCGATTCTGGCCGGCGCCACGTGCAGCGGCAGCGGGGATTCGAAAATGCGCAGCACGAACCGCGCGAAATACAGTCGCACGCAGAGGTCGACGAGCAGAATCCCGGCGACGATTCCGGCGATCAGAAACCAATTCACGGCGAGTTCTCAATCCAGAAGTCGGTGGAATGAATCGCGGGTCGCCTGGCCTCCATTCGACGGCACCTTCGCACGAGGTCGCTCGAGTCCTTCTCTATCGGTCACATCGGCTGACAAACGGGGCACGCAATGGTGATTGTCGTGGTGGGGTAATGGGGTATGGGGGTAATGGAGTAGTGAGACAATTCACGCTCGCCTCTTACCATTTCCGCATCTCCCCAATACCCCGTCTAAATACTCTGGGATACGTCCTTTCGTCGTAGTCTTCTTACGCCTTGTACTGTGAGAAGATCAACGAGATGTTCTGCCCGCCGAAGCCGAAGCTGTTGGACAGCGCCCGCCGCACCGGAGTGGACCGCGCTTCGTTGGGCACGTAATCGAGGTTGCACTCGGGGTCGGGGGTTTCGTAATTGATCGTCGGCGGAATGACGCCGTGGTTGATCGCCAGCAGGCAGGTGATCGCCTCGACGCTGCCGGCCGCGGCGATCAGGTGCCCCATCATGCTTTTGATGCTGGAAATCGGCGTGTTCTTCGCCGCGGGTTCCCCCAGCGACTGCCGGATGGCCATCGTTTCCACCCGGTCGTTGACCACGGTGCTCGTGCCGTGGGCGTTGATGTAATCGACGTCGTCGACGTTCAGCCCGGCGTTGGCCAGCGCCATTTTGATGCAGGCGACCGCGCCGCGTCCCTCGGGATGAATATCGGTAATGCGATAGGCGTCGGCTGTCGAGCCGTAACCGACCAGTTCCCCGTAGATCTTCGCGCCGCGAGACTTGGCGCGTTCGAGGTCTTCCAGGACGAGCATTCCCGCCCCCTCGCCGAGCACGAAGCCGTCGCGATTCTTGTCGAAGGGCCGCGAGGCGTGCTGCGGGTCGTCGTTGTGCGTGGAGAGGGCCGTCAGCAGGTTGAACCCGGTTACGCCGAAGGGGTGAATCATGCTGTGCGCCCCGCCGCTGAGCATCGCGTCGGCGTCGCCTCGGCGGATGATCTCCGCCGCCTCGCCGATCGCCTGGCTCGAAGCGGCGCAGGCCGTCAGGCAGTTCAGATTCGGCCCCTGGGCGTTGAACAGGCTCGCCAGGTGGCCGGCAGGCATGTTCGGCTCCTGCTCCAGTTCGGCCTGCGGGTTGAGCAGCTCCAGCCCGTTCTGCGTGAATTTCTCCAGGTCGAGCTCGCCGTCCCGCTGGGCCTTGGCCACCATGTTCATGAAGATCATGAAGTCCTGCTGGCCCTCGCCCGCTCCCAGATAGACGCCCAGCCGCGCGGGATCGACCCCCGGCCCCTGCTGGATGCCCGAATCTTCCATCGCCTGAAAGGCGGCCCCGACGGCGAAGCGGATGTTGCGGCCGGCGTGCGCGAACCGTTCCGGGTCCGACACGTACTTCGCGAGATCGAAATCCTTCACTTCCGCTGCGAATCGCGTCGGAAAATTCGACGCGTCAAAGTACGTGATGTTGCCGATGCCGCATTGCGCTTCGCACAAGGCGTTCCACATCGTCGTCACGTCGTTTCCCAGCGGTGTGACGCAACCGATTCCCGTGACCACCACTCGGCGTCTCATGGCGTGCTCAAGAGTTGAGAGTTCAGAGTTCAGTGTTGAGAGTTTCGAGTCCCGAGTTGAGAGTCGGAAGGTCGACTCTCAACTCTCAACGATCAACTCTCAACCCTACTGCTTGCAACGGCTGACCCGGCTACCCATGCATCGTAACACGGAATGCGACAAATCCGCCAACCCACCCGGCCGATTCTCGCGACGCGCCGACGAAACGAAACGTCAGAACCCGCCGTCGTTTGTTCGGCTCCCGTCGCCGGCCTTCCCGACGTCCAGCACGGAGAGCAGGTTCGTCGAGAACACGAAGTTCTTCTGGTCGATCGCACCCAGCTCGGGGTCGTTCTGGTCGAGGTGCACGAACACGATTTCAGCCTCGGCCACGAGCCGGTCTCCCACGTGAGCCGTGCATTCCACCGAACCCCCCTCGTCTCGCGCCTCAACGAGCTTCGCGGTATAGACGAGGCTGTCTCCCGGGCAGACCCATCCGTGAAACGTGACCTTCGGAACCTTCGCCAGGATGACGATGTGCCGGAAAGCGTTCTTCTCGCCCAGCAGAATCCCCCCGGTCTGCGCCATGCCCTCGACCATCAGCGAGGCCGGCATGACCGGGAAGCCGGGAAAGTGGTCGTGCAGATGGTCTTCCGCATACGTGACGTTCTTCACCGCGCGGGCCCGCACGCCGCTCTCGAACTCGACGAATCGGTCGATCCAGATCCAGCGCATGGTTGAAGGTCGGAAGGTCGAAGGTCTGAAGGTCTGAAGGTCTGAAGGTCGAAGGTCGCAAGTCTCAAGGTCGAAGGTCTGAAGGTCTCCGCACCTGGCGACTTTCGACCTTCGACTTTTCGACCTTCGACTGCGTTTCGTCACCCCTTCAGTTTGGCGTCGACGAAGTTCACGATCATCTGCACGGTGAACATGTCCTGGATGTTCTCGACCTTGGGGTCGGCGGCGAAGCTGTCGACGTCGGCGTGGAGCATTCGCGCGCGAAGCTCGGCCACCCCTTCGGGGGTCACGACGCCGTCCTTCACGAAGTTCGAATCGGCGGCGGCGAGGTTTTCCGGGAACAGCTCGCCGCGGGGAATCTTGACGTTGAAATTCTTTTCCAGCCGGAACACGATGTCCAGGAAGTCGATCGACTCGGCCCCCAGGTCCCCCACGAGGGTCGCTTCGAGGGTGACTTCATCGTCGTCGACCCCCAGCGCGTCGACCAGCGTCTCCTGAACTTTCGCGAAAATCTCGTCTTTGGATGGCATGTCTTTCGGTCTCCAGGACGTCCGTGGTGAATGACGAAAACGAAATGACGATGACGAAAACCCACGACCGCTTCGTCATTCGGATTTCGTCATTGATTCGACTTTCGTCATTCGTGATTCGACATTTCTTGACGGACGGCCTGGGAAGGCCGTCCTACGGAGTTGATTCCGTTTGTTTCTGTATTCGGGATTCTACCGTCACCGCTTGAGAATTGAACCGTGCGATTCACATGCCTCCCAGCGTCAATCCGCCGTCGACGGTCAGAATCTGCCCCGTGATGTACGACGACGCCTCGCCCGCCAGGAACAGAACGGCGTGGGCCACGTCGTCCGGCTGGCCTAACCGTCTGGCAGGTATGCGTTTCTGAATCTGATCGCCGGCGGCGTTGCGGACCGCTTCGGTCATGTCGGTCTCGATGAACCCCGGCGCGACGGCGTTGACGGTGATCCCCCGGCGGGCCAGCTCGGCCGCCAGGCACCGCGTGAACCCCTCGACCCCGCCTTTGCTGGCGGCGTAGTTTGCCTGACCCGGATTCCCGACGCGGGCCGCCACGCTCGACAAGTTGATAATCCGCCCGTAGCGGGCCGACATCATCGGCCGGGTGACGGCGTGGCAGAAGTTGAACGTGCCCGTGAGGTTCGTGTCGATCACCTCCTGCCACTGCTCGGCCGACATCGTCGCCAGCAGCGTGTCGCGAATGACGCCGGCGTTGTTGACCAGGATGTCCAGCTTGCCCCATGTATCGAGAACTTTGGCCACGACGGAATCGGCGTCGCTCTTCAGCTTCACATCGGCCTGAAACGCCAGCGGCTCATGCTGATCGAGCTGCAGGTCTTTCACGAGCTGCTCGGCGGCTTCGGCGTTCGAGCGGTAGGCGAACGCGACTTTCGCCCCCTCTTTCGCCAGCGCCCACACGATCGCCTTGCCGATCCCCCGGCTGCCGCCGGTGACCAGAGCCGTTCGTCCTGCGAGGTTCATGATTCAATCCGTCCTGTTTTCAATATGGCAGAATAATTTTGCGGCAGAATGATTTTGTGGTCCGAACGCTATCAGGAAACTTGCCGTCGTAGTGGCTCGATTTGATGACAGAAAAATAGAAAGACTGCTTGATGGGTTCAATTTTCTGTCATCAATGTTTTTGTCAGTTTTGGCACCGTTAACTGGTCGGGTCCACACGTCAACAGCGTTCGAACTGCGGAATCATTCTGCCGCAAAATCATTCTGCCATTTCTTCGTTGAATATCTCACTCGGGCAGAGTTGCCGAAACAGATCCCGCATGGCCTCGGATCGCAGACGGTCCGATTCCGCCAGTTCCGGCCGGTTCTCTGAAAGATTGAACTGCTTCAACGTCAGCCGGGCGCTGACGGCCGATTTGCCGTCGACGGTGCCCGATCCTTTCAGCGTGCACTCCGGGCCGTCCCACTTGTGGACCTGGACGGCGACTTCCAGCGTGCGGCCCGGCGTGACGAAGTTATTGAATTTGACCGCCTTGGCTTCCTTCAGCAGGATCGTACTGTATCGGAAATCCTCCGAAACCCGCATCAGCCACGCCCCGGCCTGAATCATCGCTTCCAGCATCAGCACGCCGGGCATGACCGGGAAGCCGGGGAAGTGGTCGGCGAGGTACTCCTCGGCCAGCGACAGGCTTTTCACCGCCGTCAGCGACTCCCGCGGGGAGAGCGAAGTGATTCGGTCGACCAGCGTAAACCGCATAACAGCCGCCACTTGGTGCGCGTCACGGTCCGGTGTGCAGAATCGTGCGAGTATAGTGGGACGGCGTGGGCGACTCAATCGCAACACCTGGCGACTTCGACAAAGGGGCGCATTCCCCACTTTGCGAATCCACCAGCGGGCCGTGAAGGGAACGCTGATTCAGCGGATCGAGCGGATTCGCGCGGATCAGACGAGGAATCAGGGAAAGGCAGAATGATCGTATATCAGCCATTTTTCTCCCCCAATTGATAACCTGCCTCTTTCTGATTCTCATCAAGGGCGGGTTATAAATTGAGGGGAGAAAAATTCTCATTCTCCCGCAGCCACGGGCGATAAGAGCGATGGTCGGCATAACCGCCCGGCCCGTGCCGCCTCTCCGACGAGCGACTGGGATACCGGAAAGCGTCGCCAGGCTCAACGTCTGCTGTCACGTTTCTGAAGAAGCTGGTCGTGAAGCCGCCGCGCCCCCTCAATCGGCGGCGGCGCGATGCGGTCGAAATGTTCGTTCGCCAACCGATCGAGCCGGCCCAACTCCGCCAGTTCGGCCGCGTCGATCGTCCCCGCGATGTCTTTGTCGATCAGCGTCCGGCGGCGGTTTTCGACTTTCTGCGACCACTCGCCGTTCGTCATCGTACGAACATCGTCCTCCACAAACCGCCCGACGGCGACGCGGATCAGTTGCACCACGTCCTCCCCCGATTCAGCCGCCTTCTTCGACAGCCGCCGGTCAACGTCTTCCGGAAATTCCAGTTCGTACTTCATACAGGCATCGTACCACGGGCAAGGCCAGAAGGCGAGAACAGTCAGCGGTGTGATGGAGTACGGTGCCCCGACACCGCTTTGGATCAGGCGCGCAAAACGTTACTACCATCCGTCCGCAGCAATCGAAAGCAGTGAAGAGAATTTCCGCATTGCCAAATCGCGCCATCACACTCGCGATTCGGGCCGCAGTTCGCGATTCAGAAAGGTGTTCGCAGCGACATCGTCAACGAACCGTCCCGTCGCCGCATCAAACGCCACTTCGCGCCCGACGCGGTGGGCGATATTCCCCAGATGGCACAACGCGCTGCTGGTCGCCGCCGTTTCCACGTCCGCGGCGGGGGGTTTGCGGGTCTTCAGGCAGTCGAGGAAGTTTCGGCAGTGGGTCTCCAGCAGGTTGCTGGCGTCGGCGGCGGGGGCGTCTTTCTGGCCGTAGACTTTCCAGCCGCCGCGGTCGACGATCAGCGTGCCGTGCTCGCCGTAGAATGCGCACGCGGCGGAGCGGCCTTCCATGCCGTGGTTGCTCCACAGGCGGTGCTCCCAGACGATCGTCGTGCGGCCGGGGTAGGCGAACTGCACGATCTGCGTGTCGGGGGTTTCGCGGTCGTCGTTGAAGTAGTGCTTGCCACCGGTGGACGAAATGCGGGCCGGCAACTCGACGTCCAACCCCCAGCGGGCGACGTCGAGCAGGTGCACGCCCCAGTTGCCCAGTTCGCCGGTGCCGTAGTCCCAGTACCAGTGCCAGTTGTGATGGAAGCGGTTCGGATTGAACGGCCGCTGCGGCGCCGGGCCGAGCCACATCGCGTAATCGACGCCCGGCGGGACGGGGGCGTCGGCCTTGTGGCCGATCGGCTTGCGGCGGTGCACGCACCACGCGCGGGCCATGCGGACCGTGCCCAGCCGGCCGCTACGAACGAAATTCACCGCGGAAATGAAATGTTGCCCGCTCCGCTGTTGCAATCCGCACTGCACGACGCGGCCGTTTGCTTTCGCGGCATCGACGATCCGGCGGCCTTCGTCGATCGTCAACGCCAGCGGCGATTCGACGTAGACGTCTTTCCCCGCCGCGCACGCCAGCACTGCCATCGGGCCGTGCCAGTGGTCGGGCGTGGCGATGACGACGGCATCCAGCGATTTGTCGTCCAGCAGCCGGCGGAAGTCGTCCACCTTGCGGGCCGGACGCTTCTGGATCGATTCGACCGTTTCCGCGGCGGAAGCGAGCACCTTCTCATCGACGTCGCAGACGGCGGCGACTTCGACGTCGCGGAATCCGCCGAACGTCTTCGCCAGGTCCAGCCCCTGCGAACGGCAGCCGATGATTCCCAGCCGCACGCCGCGAAAGTCACCCGGTGTTTTCGAAACACCGGGTGATTTTCGCGATTCCGCCGCCGCGGCCAGACCGACCCCGACCATCCCCACGGCGGCCGCCGCATTGGCGGCGCTGGAGCCGAGGAATTGCCGGCGGTTGATGCCGTGCTGGCGGAAGTCTTCGGTGTTCATGGGTCGATGAGTGGTCGGTAGCGGAATTCGTGAGAATTCCGCCGCTGATTGGCTCGCCGCGGAATTCTCACGAATTCCGCTACCTGACGTCGCCGTCAATTATATCGGCGGGAGGCCGGTTCCGCGAATGGATGAGGCGAAAATTGCGATACAATCCGGATCAACTTCCGTAGCAGAATTCGTGGTAGCAGAGTTCGTGAGAATTCTGCCCGGTCGCGGCGCCCGCCAGAATTCTCACGAATTCTGCTACAAGCACACGCATAGCGGACATGACGCCCCTCGGAATCGAAACGTCCCCATGCCCCCGAAGGACAACCAACCCGCCGTCCCCCGCGAAGCGAAGCAGCAGTTCCATTATTCGTTCCTGAAGATCCTCAGCGGTTCCGACCTGTCGCGGCGACGGTTGCCGTACATGACGGCCGTCAGCCCGCACGCCGGCCCGGCCGTGTGGCTGACGGCGTGCAGCCACGGCGAAGAGGTGGGGGGCATCGCGGTCGTGCAGGAAGTCTTCAAGCGGCTTCGCAAACGCCCGCTGCTGAAGGGGTCGCTGCACGCCTTCCCGCTGATGAATCCGCTGGGCTTCGAAATGGGAACGCGGCTGATCGCCATGAGCGAAGAAGACCTGAACCGCTCGTTCCCCGGTTCGCCGACCGGCACGCTGGCCGAGCGGATTGCCGACCGCATCTTCCGGGCGATCGCCGAGACCGGCCCCAGCGTGGTGCTCGACCTGCACAACGACTGGATTCGTTCGATCCCCTACACCGTGCTCGATCCGTCGCCGGCGGGAGACGGGAACCCGCTTTACGAACGCACGGCCGAGGTCGCGGGCTGGACGGGCTTTCCGATCGTCGTCGAACCCGAGGCGATCCGCCGCACGCTGTCGCACAGCCTGATGCAGCGGGGCGTGGCCGCGCTGACGATCGAGCTCAGCGAATCGTACGTCGTCAACGAGAAAATCGTTGATCAGGGAGTCGGTTGCGTGTTCAACGTGCTGTCGCAACTGGGCATGGTGGAACCGATGGGGGAACCGTTCTTTTACCCGCTGCCGGCGGAACTGGCGGGCAAGCGGTTTCGCTATTCCAGCCAGCCGGTGGCGTCGACCAGCGGCATTTTGAGATTCCTGGCTCGGCCCGGTCAGGTCGTTCGCGCGGGGCAGCCGGTGGCGAAGGTGCACAATGCGTTCGGGCGACTGCAGGAAACGCTGACCGCGCAAGGAGACGCGCTGGTGCTGGGATTCTCCGATTCGTCCGTCGCGTACCCGGGCGCCCCGGTGATGGCGTTCGGGTTGCTGTGACCCCGTAGGACGGATTGGCAATCCGTCCTACGATTTCCTGGCTCGTTTGCGACGCTTCTTCTTTGGCAGGTTCTTGAAGAACGTCTTTAACTCCACCTTCGCGGGTTTCGGATTGGGGACCGTCAACGGCTGCTTGTCGTCGAAGAGTTTCTGTTGCTCGCGAAGCAGCTTCAGCATCTCCTGGATTTTGGCGGAATGCTTCGGGTCCCTCGACAGGTCGCGAAGTTCGTGCGGGTCGTCCTTCAGATTGAAGAGCTGCGTCACGTCCACCTGCGGGTAGCGGATCAGCTTCCAGTCGCCGCGGCGCACCGCCCGCTGCACGTGGCGATAGGCGAGGAAGACCGTGTCGCGCACCGCCGGCGATTTGCCCGCGATGACCGGTTTGAGGCTCTTGCCTTCCAGCACTCTGGGAATCGGCGCGCCGACGAGGTCGCAGACCGTCGGGTAAATGTCGAACAGGTACGCGAACGCCGGCGACTTGCCGTGCGGGATGCCGGGGCCGCTGAAAACCAGCGGGGCCTTCATGCCGTCTTCGTACAGGTTCTGCTTGCCCATCAGCCCGTGGCTGCCGATCGCCAGGCCGTGGTCGGACGAGAAGATGACGATCGTGTTCTTGAACTCCCCGCGTTCTTCGAGCGCCTTGAGGATGCGGCCGATCTGGAAATCCATGTGGGAGATCATGGCGTAGTAGTCGAACAGGTGCCCGCGGACGGCGGTTTTCGTCCGCGGCCATTTCTCGAGCTGCTCGTCGCGAATCAGCATCTCGCCGTTGTCGAACGGGTGAAACGGCCGGTAGTTGGCCGGCAGCGGGATGTTCGCGGGGTCGTAGAGCTTCCGGTATTCCGGATTCGTGCCCCGCGGGTCGTGCGGGCCGGCGAAACCGATGTACGCAAAGAACGGCTTGCCCTCTTTGCGATTGCCGAGGAATTTCAGAAACCGGTTCGCGGCCGTCCGCCCGGCATAGCCCCCGGCGCGTTCCTCGGGGTCGTTGAGGTAGGAACTGTGCTCGAAGCTCTTGTGCAGGGCGCGCGGCGTGTTCCCCCGTTTGCTGACGTGGAACGTCTCGTAGCCGGCGGCTTTCATCGACTTGCCGAAGTTCGGCCCGGCGTTGACGCCGTCCAGATGAAACAGCGACCGCCCGCTGTGCAGCATCGTGCGGCTGGGCAGACAGACCGCCGGCCGCGTGCCCCCCATGCAGTAAGCGTTGGTAAAGGCGAACCCGCTTTTCACCAACCGGTCGAGATTCGGCGTCTTGATGTGCGGGTTCCCCAGCGCGGCAATTGTGTCGGCCCGCTGGTCGTCGGTGAACAGGAACAGCACGTTCGGTTTCGCCGCCGCTGGAGCGCCGAACGCCGCGGAGAAGAGGATGACGGCCGCAATCGATCCGAACAGTCTGGCAATCATCGCCGAGCCTCACAGTTGGGGAAGGGACTGCAAGGGATCGTAACCGAAAGCGGCTCGAATTGCCTCTCCGTGGCGGACGCTGCCAGCATCGGGCGTGGCAGTTTTCATTGGCACGGCGCGTTCGGGGTCGGGTGTGGAAAATTCAAAATTGCGGAGTGTGCTTTCCCATTGGGGTCGAGTTCCGTCGCAATTTTGAATTTTCCACACCCGACCCCATTGCCAGCGGAATTTGCCGCACCCCCAGCGTCCGCGCGGATGCTGGCAGCATCCGCCACGCCCTCTACCAGCAGAGACACCCGCAGCAAATGACTACGGCGATTTGGCGCCGGTCTTCGCCGGAGCGGCCTGTTTTGAAGTCTTTCCCTCGGGAGCGCCCAGCCCGTCGACGACCGTTTTCGCAACCTGCAGCACTTCTCGGCGGCGATTCGTGCGCTGCACGAACGCGACGACGTGCAGCTTCTTGAAGTCGACCGGTTTGACGCTCAGTTTCACGTTCGTCTTTTCCTCCAGCGACGTGAGGAAGTCCCGCAGCCGGCTGCTGAGGTCCGACAGGTCGACGGTCTTGGTCAGCGTCGTTTTTCCGGCCTTGGGGACGACCCCGTCGATTCCGGCGGGCATCGACCGCACCACCATGTCGTGATGCCGGATGCCGTTCTTCCCCGTGTAGGAGATGCGGTCTTCCGCCAGGACCAGCCGCAACCTCACGTCGGGGTCGGCCTGCTGGGGACCGTCGACCTCGGCCTTGATGGTCAGCACTTTGCCGCGGGCGGATGCGGAGACGCGGACTTGATACCGCGGCGTTTCGTCGGCGGAATCGCTGCGAACGGCGTTGCGAACGAGGGCCTGCAATGCGGGCACGCCCGCCAGCGTGCTGGCCATTCGCGGGGCCAGCGGCTTGCCGTTGACGAGAATCATCGGCGCGCCGGGAATCTGGCAGTCGAAGGCCCGCAGCTTCGCGTCGTTGCAGACCAGCGGGTTGGGATCGGGGGCGTCGAGATGGTAACGGAGCACGACGACGTCGACAGGCTTGTGGGTTCGTTGAACGACCTGCGAGGCAACGTCCGCCCCGACGCAGAACGGCTCGTCGCAACTGGTGAACAGTTCGCAGAGGTGCGTGCGTTTGCGGTGCGCCGCCGGCCGGGTGGCGACGAGATCGGGAACCAGGTCGTTCATCGCCCGGCGATAGGCTTGCGCCAGGTAGTCGTCGACCCCGGCCTTGTTCCCCGTCTTCGTCCACAACGCTTCGAGCTGCTTTCGCAAATCCGGCGTTTTCATCCAGCGGGCCTCGAATTCCCGCTCGAGGTCCTGCGTGGCGGCGGGCATGGCCAGCAGCCTGGCGTACTGCTCGACCGCCTTGTCGACGTTGCCGGCCAGACGGTTGCCCTCCGCCTGCGCGTACAACAGCCAGGGGACGTATTGGGGCGCGGTCTGCAGAAAGTCGTCGAGATACGTCATCGCGGCCGACCGGCGTTTCGGGTCCTGCGTGGCGAGCAGGGCGACGGCGTTGCGTTCCAGTTCAATGTACGTCTTCAGATCGGCCAGCCGCGCCTGTTGATCCTCGGTGAGCAGCCGCTGCGACTCCGGCGACTCCGCGCCGGCCACGATTTCCCACGCGATGTCGAGATTGATGTTCTTGCGAACCAGCCGCGTTCCGGGGGACCTCCAGAGGACGAGGTTGCCTGCCAGTTCAATCTTCGCCAGCAGCGCGGCGCGCCGACCCCAGACGGCGGACAGGCTCTCCAGCCGCTTCAACTGGGGGCGAACGTCTTTCGAGTCCGGTCGCGGGTCATCCGCCGCGCGGATTTTCAGGATGGGACTGCTGATGTAGATGATCGCGAAGTAACTGATGGGATTCCGCGGATGTTGTTTGATAAAGGCTTCGACCGCCTCGGGATCCTTTTGCTGTGCAAGGCGATTCATCGCCTGTTCGAAATCCTGAAAATGTTCGTGAGGTACGGGCGGCAGGAACGCATGCAGGTGGGTCTCCGTCGTCGCGAGCAGCCGCGCGGGAACGGGCGGGCGCAACTCAGAAGGGGCCGCCAGGACGTTGCCCGGCGCCTCGGTCGCCTGGAGTGAAACCTGAATGTCGAGCTGGTTCTGGTCCCGCGACAGGACGAGGTGCGCGCTCTTTTCGTCGATGTCGGACTTTTCAATCCGCCAGTCCTTGGAATGAGGCGAGGGGAGTAATTCGGCCCTGTACTTCCCGGAATCCGATTTCGAGATCTTCAGCAGACACAACGGGAGCCAACCGAAGTGCCCCTGCTGCGTGATCTGCTGGTTCGTTTGCAACACCCACGTGCCCGCCATCGAATCTCGTTGCACGGGTTTGGGCCCCGAAGGCGTCTTTTTGGCGACGGCCTCTTCGGTCTTCGTCTTCGTTTTGGCCTCGTCCCCTTCGTCGACGACCGGCCGCTGGAAGCACCCGGCGAGCAACAACGCCGACAATACGACGGCCCCAAACTTACACATCACGGACGATCCTCTCGTTCGGTTCGAACGGTCTCGGCGACGGAAGTAGCAGAATTCGTAAGAATTCTGCCGGTCTGACAGCTCGTCCAGAATTCTCACGAATTCTGCTACGGGCGGCCGGCCGCCTGAAGGCGGTACACCAGCGGCTTGACGGCGATTGTATAGACTCTCAGCGCGGCACGCACTTCCAGCGTCCCGCCGCTTCCTACGCCGTTTCCCGGGAAACTGTTGGCAGAACTCCCCTCTCCAAGGGCGGAAAGCGGAAGGCGGAAGAGTCGAAGGTCGGAAGGTCTGAAGGTCGAAGGTCTGAAGGCGACGAATTGAGCGCGGAACATGAGCCAACCAAACGTTTGATGGCTGTCGAACGTTCGACCTTCCGACCTTCGACTTTTCGACCTTCGACCTTGTTCCGCCTTCCGCTTTCCGCCTTCCATTCACGCCCGCTCGATCGGAAACGCCGTCACGTCCCCCAGCGATTCCCCTCCCAGCGCCAGCAGCGCCAGGCGGTCGATCCCCAACGCGACGCCGGCGCACGGGGGCAGGCCGTGACACATCGCGGCCAGAAGCCGGCTGTCGGCCGGCAACGGCCGGCGGTTGTTTCGCGCGCGAATCGCGGCCTGTTCCGCGATTCGGCGGCGAAGCTCGTCGGGGTCGGTCAGTTCGTGGTAGCCGTTGCACAATTCGATCCCCGCCACGTACAGCTCGAACCGCTCGGCGACGGGGGGCCGTTCGTCGCGCACCACGGCCAGCGCGGCCTGCGAGGCGGGGTAATCGTAGAGGAACACCGGCCCGGCGGCGGCCAGCCCCGGCTCGACGCATGCGGCCAGCAGCAGGTTCAGCCATTCGTCGCGGTCGTCGTCGGTCAGGCCGGCGGGAAACGGAATTCCCCGCCCCGCCGCCAGCTCCCGCAACTCGCCGCCGGAGAGGTGCAGCACCCGCGTGCCGAGATACCGCTCGAACGCTTCGTCGTAGGAGAGACGCTCGAAGAGTTGAGAGTTGAGAGTTGAGAGTTGAGAGTCAGAGGAAGTATCCGCAATCTGAAGCTGCCGTTCGAAATGCGAGAAGACATGTCGGACCAGCTCTTCCGTGAACTCCATCTGCTCGCGATGGGTGTCGCCGACGCGGTACCATTCGAGGATGGTGAATTCCGGGTTGTGCAGCCGGCCGGTCTCTTCGCGGCGGAAGGCCCGTGTGATCTGGTAGATCGCCGTGCATCCTTCCGGCGTCGCCCCCGCCGCCAGCAGCCGCTTCATGGCGAACTCCGGCGACGTCTGCAGGAACAGCTCCGTCCCGTCGGTGTCGACGGTGCAGAACGGCTCCAGGTGGGCGTCGACGACGACGTCCCGCGACAGAATCGGCGTTTCGACCTCAACGTAACCGTGGTTGTCGAAGAACTGCCGCACCACCCGCAGCAATTCCGCCCGCCGCCGCAAGGCGTCCAGCGTGGCCGAGGGGAAGAAGTCGGGGCCGCGGAAGTTCGACATCGCACCGAGAATCCTCGCACATCACGGATCATGTATCAGCCGCCGGGCGCTAGCCCCCGGTTCATTGTCTAGCTCGCGGGAACCGGGGGCTAGCGCCCGCCGGCTGATTTCCGCGGCGCGCTGCCAAGCCGGTTTCAGATCCCGCTGCCCGATGAGAACTCGAAGACGGGGTCGAGGAACTCGGTCGGCTCCGCGGTCGTCAGCGAGTATTGCCCCATCACCAGCAACGGCGGCGAGTACAGGTGCAGCGTTACGAGGTCGTCGTCGCCGTGCAGGTTCGAGACCTGGTGGATGTCGGCGTCGCGCGACGCGCAGACGTCGGAGACGTGCCAGTCGTGCGAGCCGGTGGGATAGACCAGTCCCCGCGGCGTGCGTTCGAACTTCGATTCGGTCGCCGTCCCCCGCAGCACGCGAAACGCGCAGTTGGAGCCGCGGTGGTCGTGAATCGGACTCCGCTGCCCGGCCCGCCAGCAGATGAGCAGCGCGTGGTAAACGTCGTTGCCGCGGAGCAGGTTTCGCTGGTAATGCCCCGCGTCGAACTGCTGAAACGGCTGCAGGTCGTCCCATTCGGGATCGAATTCGCGAAGCATTTCCGCCAAGGCGTGCAGCGGGACTCGCGACGAATAGCGGTCGAGCTGGTCCAGCAGCTCGGTGAGCGTGGTGTTCATGGAGTCGGTTCCTTCCGACTGAATTGTCAGCGCAATGGGACGACCGCGTTTCTCAGGCCCGTTGGTGATAATTCGCGTCGCGAGATGCCGCAGTATAATCCGATGGAGCAAGTCCTTCTATACGTGCCATGCCCGCTCTGCGACGCCGTCAGCTTGCAGCCGCCCCGTCTTGGCACTGTGTTTTTGAGCGACGCCAGCTACCGCAGCGGCAGAAACAAAACCTGCCCTTCCCATTCACCCTCTTCGCTACAAAGTGCGAGCAGCAACAGGTCGTCGATCGCGGTCCCGATGGGAATGTCGTCATCGGCCACGACGACTCCGGGCATCGGCCGGCCGGCGTCGACGCGTTCGTACGCGTAGCCGGGGACGGTTTCGCGGTCGTGCGTCATCAGCAGCCGTCCTTCAGCCGCCGCCCACTCAAGCACGTCCGGATCAACGGCCCCGGACAGATCGGTACTCTGCACCGTCAGCACGTCCAGTTCGGGTTCACGCAGCAGCAGGCCGCGCACGATGCGGTTGTTGAAGTTTTCGTCCGCGAGGAATCGAAGCATGATTCCGACGATCAATTTGGCATGCGGCGGGCCAGAAGGCGGTCGCGGATGCCGGCCGGGTCGCACCGCGATTCGACTTCTTGTTGGACGGCGTCACCGGCGGCGGTGCGTTCCGCGAGGTATTCGTCCGCCTGCTCACGATGCCGCAGATAGTACTGAATGACGGCATAGATGTCGGCGAGCTCCAGGGCCGGGTAATCCTGCGCGATCTGCTCCGGGGTCGCCCCGTTGCGAAACGCCGAAACGACGGTTTGCAGCGTGACCCGCGTCCCGCCGACGCGCACGATGTTGTCGGCATCGGCGTGAAGGGGCAACGGCGGTGATTCGAGCGTCAGCGTCATGGGGGCTCGGGGGTTCCGAATGCCATTCGTGCGGAACTGACTGTCGCATCAAAGAATTGACGCACTTACCGTCGAGGGTATTATATCCTCTCTCAATCGGCCCGTGTATCGCCCAACTTCGCAAGGAGATCGTCAATGGCCAGAAAAACGTACAAAGACGACCGGTTCTGCGACATCTGTGAGAGGGTCCAGGAGCATCATTCGCAACCTTCAGATCCCAACTTGAGATCGGTACATGAGCTGGAGGGCCATGAAGCTGGGTGGCTTACAAGCCAAAGATACTTTCGCTGGAAGCGCACGGTGCACTGCCGTGGTTGCGAAAATCGCCTTGAGCTCGTCGAGATGCCCTATGAGCATCTTGTGAGTTTGGAAAAAGAAGTGAAAGGTCTACGGGCGATGCGCGATGAGATCAGAAGGCTTTGCGATTCAACTTCGTAGTCCATTCGTACGATTCGCTTCGCCGCTCGCCGTCAGGCAAACACCGCGTCGATCACGGTCCCCTCATTCACCGTCGCCCGTTCCGGCCGCCCCTGGTGCTGGTAGATCAGTTCCGAGTGGTCGATTCCCATCGCCGCGAGGATCGTCGCGTGCAGGTCGTGGACGTGGGCGCGGTCTTCGATGGCGTGCATGCCGAATTCGTCGGTCCTGCCGATGATTTGCCCCCCCTTCACGCCGCCGCCGGCGAACCACATCGTGAAGCCGTAGGGGTTGTGATCGCGGCCGTCCCCCTTTTCCGACATCGGCGTGCGGCCGAATTCACCCCCCCAGATGACGAGCGTGGAATCGAGCAGCCCGCGGCGTTTGAGGTCCTTCAGCAGGCCGGCGATCGGTTTGTCGGTCTCGCCGCAGTGCAGCGTGTGGTTCTGCTCGATCTTCGAGTGGGCGTCCCACTTGCTCCCCGAGCCGGAATACAACTGCACGAACCGCACGCCCCGTTCAACCAGCCGACGGGCCAGCAGGCAGTTGCGGCCGAACGCGGCGGTCCGTCTTTCGTGAAGGCCGTAGAGCTGCTGCGTCTGTTTCGATTCCTGCGAGAGTGCGACCGCTTCGGGCGCGTGGGCCTGCATGCGGTAGGCCAGTTCGTAGGAAGCGATGCGGGCTTCCAGCTCCGTGTCTCCCGGTCGGGTCGCGAGATGCCGGCGGTTGAGGCGGTTGATGAAATCCAGCTTGCTCTTCTGCTGCTGTTCCGAGATCGAGTCCGGCGTGCCCAGATGCAGGATCGGCGACTTCCCGCCGCGGAACCGCGTTCCCTGATACGTGGCCGGCATGAACCCGGTCCCCCACACGCGGGTGCCGCCGGGGGGTTCCTTCTCGTTATCGAGCAGCACGACGAACGCCGGCAGATTGCGGTTTTCGGTGCCGAGGCCGTAGCTGACCCACGCCCCCAGACTCGGCCGGCCGGCGAGGATGCTGCCGGTGTTCATCTGGCAGACGCTGCCGACGTGGTTCAGCCCGTTCGCCCAGCAGGAGCGGATGACGCACAACTCGTCGGCGCATTCCCCGACGTGCCGATACCAGTCGGAAACCGGCAGCCCGCTCTCGCCGTTCTGCTTCCACTTGCGTTTCACCGGCAGCAGCGGGTTCTCGGAAACACCCATCGGCGTGAGCACGCGCTTGATCGACTTGGGCAGCGGCTTGCCGGCGAGTTCGTTGACCTTCGGCTTCGGGTCGAACGTGTCGAGATGGCTCGGCCCGCCGTCCATGAAGCAGAAGATGACGGATTTCGCCTTGCCGGCGCTGTGCGGCGGCTTCGGCGCGACGGGGTTCTTCGAGGCCGCGACTAGACCGTCTTCCAGCAACAGGCTGTGCAAGGCCAGCGCTCCGAACCCCGCGCCGGCCCGCGCGAGAAAATCGCGACGGGAGGCGGCGGGTTCGAAATGCGGAAAACCGGCGTTCGCGGGCATTTCAGGGGTTGCTCTGGACACGACCGAGATCGAAGAATTCGTCTGTAGCGTAACCGATCGGCAGCCGATCTCCAAGGGCGGGAGTTGGTCCGGGAGCCAGTTGCGTTGTGCCGTTGTTGTTCCTCTGTCGCGTCTTGTGGTCGGTGGGGAAAGCGGCTTCCCCGCAGTGTGGGTGGAAGGTGTAGCGTTTGCCCGTTCAATCGGCGATTTTTTTCGATTTTTCGACCACGCTCCCCACGGTTCGGGGATTAGTTGCGTAGTAGTGGCGGGGACCGACGGCACAACTTTCTTCACCGCCACGCCACGGAGGAACGCCATGCGCATCGCCCAATCCAGACCGCTCTTTGCCTGGGATTGCCTCGAAGACAGCCCGACGCTGCAAACGCTTCGCGAACTGCTGGCCGCCATTCCCGACGGCAAGCTGCTCGAGTCGCTCCGCTCGGCTCGTGGCAAGGGGCGCAACGATTATCCCGTCTCGGTGCTGTGGGGCGTGTGCGTGCTGACGGTCGCGCTGCGGCATCCTCACACCGAAGCCTGCCTGGCGGAATTGAAACGAAACCGTGACCTGCGGCAGTTGATCGGCATCGAGTCCGAAGACAAGGTCCCTGCGAAGTGGAACATGTCGCGGTTCGAGGAAACGCTCGGCGAAGAGCCGCACCGTTCGCTGTTGCCGGAGGTCTTCAACGTGATGGTGCAGCGGCTGGGCGTGGCGGTGCCGGGTCTCGGCAAGTCGACGGCGGGGGATGCGACCGGCCTCTCGGCGCGGCGCGGCAAATCGAACAAGGCCGAGCAGGAAATCGCCGAGGGTCTGCCGCAGGCTTCCGGCGGCCGCAAGGAATACAAAGACGACGACGGCAAAGTGACGAAGGTCGTCGAGTGGTTCGGCTTCAAGCTGCACCTGGTGGTGGATACCAAGCACGAAGTGACGCTGTCGTACCAGATCACCGACACGAAGGCCGGCGACGGCGAAACGCTGCCGGAGATTCTGCAGCAGGCGATGAAGAATCTTCCCCCCGGCCGCATCGAAACGCTGGCCTACGACAAAGCGGCCGACAGCAACGAGGTGCACCGCCTGCTGGACGACGCGGGGATCAAGCCGGTGATCCAGAACCGCGCGCTGTGGAACCAGGAACACGAACGGAAGCTGCCGGGGCACGACGGCAACTCGAACGTCGTCTACGACGAAGCCGGCACGCTGCACTGCTACGACCAGGTCAGCGAGCCGGTGGTCCGGCACCCGATGAGCTACATCGGCCACGAGCCGGCCCGCGGCACGCTGAAGTACCGCTGCCCGGCGAAGCACGAAGGCTGGAGCTGCCCGATGTCGAAGATCTGCAACGCCGGCAAAAAATACGGGATGACGGTCCGCGTCAAACGCGAGATCGACCTGCGGCGGTTCCCGGCCATCCCCCGCGCGACCAAGAAATTCCAGAAGCTCTACAAAGGCCGCACCGCCGTCGAGCGCGTCAACGCCCGGCTGAAAGTCTTCTGGGGCGCCGACGACGGGAACGTCACGGGATCGCGGCGATTCCACGCGAAGATCGGCGTGCTGATGCTCGTCCACGCCGCCTTCGCCACCCTGCTGGCCGCCGCCCGTCGCAAAGGCACCCTCGGCAAAATGAACCTCGGCCCCATCGCCAAGGCCCTGCGGGAAACGGTTCCCGCGGCATAGGGTTTACAACGCAACCGGCTCTTGGTCCGGACGGCCCGTCCGGACCTTACCGCTTGCGGCTTAGCCGGGATTAGCCGGCCTCTGAGTTCCCGGGACGGCTAAGCCGCAAGCGGCGTTTGATGTCAGACCGGGGTCCGGACGGGCCGTCCGGAACTACTACTTGTGACTTGTCCACACTTCAACGACACTTGGCCATGGCCGACCCCTTCCTGCTCATCGACGGCTACAACCTCATGCATGCCGTGGGGCTGTTTCAGCGGAGGTACGGGCCGGGGGAATTCGCGAAGTGGCGGAACCGGTTCCTGCACTATCTCTCGCAACATCTGACGCCGCGGGAACGGGAACGCACGACCGTCGTGTTCGACGCCCCGCCGTCGGGACAGGGGCGGCCGCAATCGGTGGAATCGCACGGCCTGCAGGTGCTCTACGCCCATTCGGAGCTGGAAGCCGACGACGTGCTGGAAGAGCTGATTGCGGGGCATTCGGCCCCCCGGCAGGTGCTGCTGGTCTCCAGCGACCATCGCCTGCAGAAGGCCGCCCGTCGCCGGCGGGGGAAGTCGATCGACAGCGAAGACTTTGCCCTGCGGCTGGAAGAGCGGGAAAACCAGGAACTCCAACGGAAGCAGGCCCCCCTGCCCCGCTGCAAGTTCACCGGCCTGCATTCGCCGGGCGAGCTGGAGGCGTGGCTGGAGATCTTCGGCGATATTCCCGAAGCCGCCCGCCTCAAACAACAGTCGCCCGAGAGCGACGTCGAGCGGCTGCAACGCGAGATCAACGATCTGTCGCCGTGAGTGGTGAGTGGTGAGAGGTTGTGAAAGAATGGAGTGCGAAATGAATTTCGCACTACATTGCCAGATTCAGAATTTCCGATTGCCTTCCATGTTCCCCCCGAAAGTCGCCATCGTCGGACGGCCCAACGTTGGCAAAAGCTCGATCCTCAACTGGCTGGCGCGAAAGCTGGTTTCCGTCGTCGACCCGACGGCCGGCGTCACGCGGGACCGGGTGACTTACGTGCTGACCGAGCAGGGAAGGTCGTTCGAGCTGGTCGACACCGGCGGCGTGGGGATCGTCGACTCCGACGAGCTTTCCGCCGACATCGAACGCCAGATTCAGTACGGGCTCGATTCCGCCGACCTGATCCTGTTCGTCGTCGACGGCCAGGCGGGGGTCACGCCGCTGGATGAAGTCGTCGCCGAGCGGCTGCGGAAGGTGCAGTGCCCGAAGATTATCGTCGTCAACAAATGCGATTCCACGAAGCTGGACGACGAAATCCACGAGTTCCACCGGCTGGCCGACGCCCCGGTCGTCGTCACCAGCGTGAAGGGGCAGCGGAATCGCGGCGACCTCTTGCAGGCAATCCTCAACAACCTGCCGCTGCGCGACGCCGGCCTCGATGAAACCCCCGCTGCCGAGCCGGAAATGAAGCTGGCGATCGTCGGCCGCCGCAACGTGGGGAAGAGCACGTTCATCAACCAGCTCGCGCGGGAAGAGCGGGTGATCGTCAGCGAGGTGCCCGGCACCACGCGGGACAGCGTCGACGTGCGATTCGAGATGGACGGCCACACGTTCGTCGCCATCGACACGCCGGGCGTCCGCAAGAAGAAGAGCCTGGCGAACGACATCGAGTTTTACGGGCTGGTGCGGGCTCAGAAGAGCATCCGCCGGGCCGACGTCGTGCTGATGGTCTTCGACGCCACGCAGACCATCTCGCAGGTCGACAAGCAACTCGTCGAGGAAATCCACGCCCGGCAGAAACCGTGCGTGTTCGTCGTCAACAAATGGGACCGCGGCCTCAAAGCCGAGATGACCGCCGAGAAATGGGGGGACTACCTGCTGCGGACCTTCGCCACGATGCCGCACGTGCCGGTCGCGTTTCTGACGGCGACCGACGGCAAGAACGTCCGCCCGGTGATCAACCTGTCGCAGACGATCTTCAAGCAGGCGCGGGAACGGGTGCCGACCGCGAAGATCAACGAGGTCGTCCGCGCGGCGGTGGAGCAGAACCCGCCCCCCATGCGGCGGAACAAGCGACCCAAAATCTACTTCGCGACGCAGGTGGCCATCGAGCCCCCGACGATCGTGTTGAAATGCAACGACCCGCGGCTGTTCGACAACCCGTGGAAGCGGTACCTGCTGAACGCGCTGCGGGAATCCCTCCCGTTCGCCGAGGTGCCGCTGCGGGTGTATTACCGCAAGCGCGTGCGGGACGGGGAGAATGACGAATGACGAAAACCAAATGACGAAGGCAGAAGTTGGTCATTCGAGCTTCGTCATTGATTCGACATTCGGATTTCGACATTCGGATTTCGTCATTCGGATTTCGTCATTCGGATTTCGCGCCGTCAGTCGTTCCGCAGCTTCATCCCGATCTCCCCCAGCTTCGCCCGGACTTCGTTCAGCGATGTCACGCCGAAGTTGCGGCTGGAAAGCAGCTCGTCCGGCGTGCGCTGCACGAGTTCCCCCAGGGTGGTGATGCCCAGGCGGCTCATGCATTTGCGGGCGCGGACGGAGAGATTCAAATCGGAAATCGGCCGCGACAACTGGGCCTGCTCGGCCGGCGAGAGGGCCTGCTGCAGGAAGCTGTAATCGCTCGAGGCTGACGGGCGCAGGTTCTGGCCGATCATCAGCCCGTGCGCCGCCATCATCTCGCGGATTTCGTGCAGCGACGTCTCGCCGAAGTTCTTGCCGGCCAGCAGGTCCTGCTCGCTGATTCGCGTCAGCTCGCCCAGAGAGCGGATGTTCATGCTTTCCAGGCAGTTGCGGCTGCGGACGGACAGCTCGAAATCGGTCACCGGCCGGCTGAGCAACTGTTCGAGCCGGGCCTGCTGCCTCGCCGACTCTTCGTCGTAGTACATGTCGCTGGTGGCTTCGATGTCGCGGAGATACAGCCGCGCCCGATGATGCAGCGGGTTCGACTCGAGCACCTTGCGGAAGCAGAACGCCGCCGCCGGATAGTTCTCGCGGTCTTCGTACAGCAGCCCGAGGTTCAGCAGCGAGCCGACGTAGAACGGCGGCTTCGACAGCGACTGCTCGTAGAGGCGGATCGCGTCTTCGTCGTTCCCGCGGTTCGAGTTCTCCGACGCCAGCCGGAACAACGCCCGCGCGTGGTGCGGGTCCATGTCGGCGGCCCGCTCGAAGTATTCGATCGCCCGGTACGTGTCGCCCCGGTCCGACCAGATGCAGCCCATCTGGTACGAGTATTCGGCCCGGCCGGCGGCTTCCTTGGCGATCTTCTTGAGCACCGCCTCGGCTTCGTCGACCTTGCCCTGCTGCCGAATCGCTCCGGCCCGCAGCAGGTGGCACTGCACCGGGTCGTACCCCAGGTCGGCCGCCTTCTGAAACTGCTGGTCGGCCTCGGCGAACTGCTCCAGCGACATCAGACACAGCGCGTAGTAGAACCGGGCCGCGCCGCTCTTATTGACCTTCGACAAGTACTCGATCGCCTTGGCGTGCTGCCCCAGCAGGTAGTAGCCGATGCCGACCCGCGTCAGCGACGAGGCGGAATTGTCCTTGCCGACGTCGATGTCCGACCGCAGGTCCGCCAACTCCTGCCGCACCTGCGACAGCAGCGGCCCGGTGATGATCCGCTCCAGCGGGCGGATGTCTCCGTTTTCCAAGGCGGTGTCTTTTCGAATGAGATTGGCGACCGAAATCGGTTCCGGTTCCTTCGCTGCGGTCATCGTCGTCCTCAGACTCGGACCTGGGGGATCAGTCAACGCTTCCGCAACGGCCGCCTCCGCGCCTGCACGGCCCGGAACGTCCGCGCGGAATCTTCACCATGTGAAGGGGGAAAGTATAGTTCGCCGATACCGCGGCGGTCAAACGGCCGCGACTGCCACGGATTCGTGGAGAAATCGTGTCGGGACCTGCGTTTTATTTTCCAGCGACAACGCTCGCCCGCGCCGTCGACCCCGGCACGTCGTCGAGTTCCACCAGCAGCGGCGATTTGCGGATTTTCTGATTCACGCCCACGGTGACGCGGTGCGTGCCGCGGGGGAGATGCAGCGTCGTTTCGGTGGCGGCCTTCTGCGGTTTTGTGCCGATCCACAGCGTGAGGCCGTCGACCGAGTTGAACCGCAGGCGAACCCGACCGGGTTGTGTGACGGCCAGATGGAAGCGGGCGAACCCCGAGCCGCGGTGCCCCTTCTCAGCCAGGTAGCGGAGCCGGAATTCATTCAGTTCCGATAGCGGCAGGTCGCCCGCAACGGTGCTGTACGCCGGCTGCCAGGTGAGCGCCGGGTCGTCGCCGGCGGCGGTGTGGAAGCCGGTCCGCCGCAGCCGGAACAGCGACTCGCGATTGGCCGCGAGCACCCGCCACGTGCGGACGTACCGCTTGCGGCTGACGGCGAACCTGCCGACTTTGCCGAGTTCTGAGAGGAACCGCACGAGATCGACGAGTTCCCGCCGCGTCAACTGCTCCGTCAATCCCGCGGGCATGATCGACGCCCCGTTGCGCCGGCCTTCGATCGACTTCAGCGGGATGGCGATCTCGCGGTCTTCGGCGTCGCGGAGGATGAGGTCGCGGTCGGTCTGGCGGACTTTCACGCCGGTGTGAATCTTGCCGTTGTCGTCCACGACGATCAGCGTCTGGTAGTTTTCCTTGATCTTCTTGTTGGGTTCCAGCAGCGACTCGATGAGATAATCGACCTGCGCGCTGGCCCCGAGGCTCAGCAGGTCGGGTCCGACGCGACCGCCGGCGCCGGCGATCGCGTGGCATTTCTGGCAGTTCAAGACGCCGCGGCGGTAGACGGCTTCGCCCCGCTCGGCGTTGCCGGTCTGCTGCACTTCCTCGACGAGGGCCGCGAGTTGCCGCGGCGTGAGCTTCACTTCCGCCTTGAGTTTCCCCGCGGCCCGCAGCGCGGCTTCCAGACCCGGATGTTTGCGGCCGGAACCGGTGACGGTCCGCAGCGCGAGGATGGCGGTGTCTTTGGGAATCGACTGACCCTTCAGCGCCGCCGCCAGGGCCGCGGACCCGTTGCGCCGCGCGAGAAATGCGGCCACGACGGCGGCGGAATCCTGATCGCTTTTCGCGGAAGACAGCAAAGCCGCCGCCTGCGTCGCGGCGAGCTTCTCGTCGAATTCGCACAGCGCGACGACGGCTCCCTTCCGCACGGCGAAGGACGGATCGCGTTGCGACAGCGCGGTCAGCGTCGCGCGGCCGGCATTCCCCCGCAGTTTCGCCACGGCGTTGACGGCGGCGATTCGGACGGGCTCCGAGTGTTTCGCGTCTTTCGCAATCGCGGTGATCTGCGGACGCAGCGTTTCGACCCGCCACAATCCGGAGCAGGCGATGGCCGTCGTTCGCAGCGGTTCCGATTCGGCGCGGAAGAACGTCCCGATCGCATCGAGCTTGCCGGCCGGTTTCACGTTGCGCGAACGGGCGGCGTCCGCCAACGACGCCAGCAGTTCCACTCGCAGGTCGGACTTCTGTTGCGCATCGATCGCCGTCGTGAACACGTCCCGCAGCTCGTTCGGGCCGCCGAGCGACGCGACGACGTTGAGCAATTCGCGGCGCTGCTCGTCGGTCAGCGTCTTCGATTTCAGCAAACGGAGCAGCGGGGGAACCACGGCACTGCTGGCCACGGCTTTCGCGGCGAACACGAGATGCGCCACGTTGCCGCCGAAGACGTCTTTCCCCTGCACGACTGCCGGCAACCAGTGTTGCCGCAGATCGCGGGCGGTGAGCCACAACGCGTAGTCGAGGAATTCGTCGCGTAGCGGAATTCGTGAGAATTCTGCCGAGACTTTCCCTACTCCAGAATTCTTACGAATTCTGCTACGGTCGAGCGCCCGCATGGCCAGCGTCGCGGATTCGACTCGCGGAATCGTCGCCAGCACGCGGACGGCCTCCATCCGCACGCGGGGGTGCTCGTCGGCGACACGCGGACGGAGGAGTTGCAATGACGTAGTGCGAAATTCATTTCGCACCAGGGACGATTCCGTCTGCCCCGGTTCCTGCCAGTAGCCGATGACCCGCGTTGCCGCCGCGCGGATGCGGTGGTCTTTGGACTTCGTCAGCGATTCCAACAGCTTCGGTTCGACGGCCCGCAACGACTGGTACACCCACAGGGCTTCCAGACGGTGGTGGTCGTAATCCGGCGATTTCGCATCCAAGCTCGCGACCCACTTCGCAAGCTCCGGCAGCACATTCTTGCGGCCGCGTTCCTTCAACACGCGCTTGGCCTGCTGCCGGGTCCACATCTCCGGGGCCTTCAGAGAATCCAGCAGCTTCGGGACCGTCGCTCCAACCAGCTTCGGCGGCGGCACCAGCTTCCGCCCTTTGTACGTCACCCGCCAGATGCGGCCGTGGACATGGTCGCGGCGGGGGTCGCGGAAGTCGACCTCGCCGTGCTGGATGATCGGGTTGTACCAGTCGGCGATGTAGATCGCCCCGTCGGGTCCCATTTTGATGTCGATGGGCCGGAAGGCGACGTGCTTCGTCTTGATCAGGTCGGGCATCTGCCGGGCGGAAAAGCCGGCGCCGTCTTCAGAGACCACGAACCGGCAGACGCGGTTGCCGCGGAAGTCGTTGGTGAGCAGATTGTCCTGCCAGTCTTTGGGCAGGTGCCGGCCGCCGACGATTTCCAGCCCGCAATACTTCGGGCTGCCGGGGTTCAGGCCGCGCAGAATCCTCGGGGCGCCGAACGCGGTGACGTAGGCCGCGCCGGGGACGAGGTAGTTGATTCCCTCGCCACCGGCCCCGTCGGTGACGAACGACTGGCCGAAGCGGTCCTGCTGATGCCCCCACGAGTTGACCCAGCCGCGGGCGTAGACCTGCAGTTGCAGCGTTTCGGGCCGGAACCGCCAGATGCCCCCGGCGTTGAGCCGCCGCACGCCCCACGGCGTTTCGATGTGGCTGTGAATGTAGATCGACTGGTTCATGTAAAGCTGGCCGTCCGGTCCCCACCGCAGCGTGTGCAGAATGTGGTGCGTGTCTTCGGTGCCGAAGCCGGAGAGGACGATGCGTTTCTTGTCCGCCTTGCCATCGCCGTTGGTGTCGGCGAAATGCAGCAATTCCGTGCTGTTGGCGACGTAGGCCCCGCCGTCGCCCGGTTCGACGCCGGTGGGGATGAGCAGCCCGCCCGCGAAGACGGTCGTCTTGTCGGCCTTGCCGTCGCCGTTGGTGTCTTCGACGACGAGAATCCGGTCGTCGGCTTTCTGCCCCGGCTTCACCTGTGGATACACCGACGAACTGGCGATCCACAGCCGCCCCCGCGGGTCGAAGTTCATCTGAATCGGCTTGGCAATCCGCGGGTCGGACGCGAACAGGTTCACCTCGAACCCGTCGGCGACGATGAATGACTTGCGTTCCAGTTCGGGGTCAGGATCGGGAATGCTTTTCAGATTTCGCTGGGCGAAGGCGGCCGCGGGGAACAGAAGCAGCATCGCGGCAACGAAACCGCGCGCGCGACAGGTGACGTGGTTCATGTCTCACTCGGAATCAGTGGGGAGGAAGGCGAGCCGGGAGCGTCAGCGACCGGAGGTATCCGCGGAATATCGAATCTTGAACACGGAATGATGAAGGTCGAAGTAAGAAACATCCCCCTTTGCTCACTCTTCCCTTCACCATTCATTATTCCGTGTTCAATATTCGATATTCATTTCTCCGGTCGCTGACGCTCCCGGCTCGCCGCTGTCATTCCAGGTCACTTCTTCTCCACGACCCAGATGTTCCGGAACCGCAGCGGGTTGTTGTGGTTCTGGATGTAGATCGGGCCGGGTTCCGGGCCTTCCTTGACGGGCGCGGCCGTCGTCGATTTCGGGACCTCCGCGTCTTTGTGCACCACGACGCCGTTGTGCCGCACCGTCATGCGGGCGTTCGCCGTCTTCTTCCCGGCGGCATCGTACTTCGCCGCGGTGAAATCGACGTCGTAAGTCTGCCATTGGAGCGGCGGCAGGCACATGTTGACGGACGGATCTTTCACGCTGTAAATCCCGCCGCATTCGTTGTGTTTGCCTTCCAGCCCGAACGAATCGAGCACTTGCACCTCGTACCGCCCCTGCATGTAGACGCCGCTGTTGCTTCGCCCCTGTCCGCGGGCGTGGGGCATGTACGAAAGCTGGAACTCGACGTGCAGCGTGAAGCTCTGGAACTTCTGCTTGCTGGTCGTCCCCTGGATCAGCAGGCCGTCTTTCGTCATCTTGCCGTTCTGCCAGTTCTTGACGGATTTGCCGTCGAACAGCACGGTCGCGCCGGCCGGGGGCTTCCGGCCCAGCGTCGGGCTTTTGCGGACGGTCTTCTTCATCGTGCCGAGGTCGGCGCCGTCGTTGTTCTTGATCGCGATCACTCCGTCTTTGATGACGCCGGCACCGCGGTCGCCGGTCAGCTTCACAGTGTCGCCGTCGCGCTTGCCGGTGACCTTGATCTTCTCTTTGCCGTCCCAGCCGGCGCCGGGCAGTCCGCCGGGATAGGCGACGGCGTCGAACCTGCCGTCTCCGCGGGCGATGACCTGCAGACCGAACTTCCGCTTGTCGTCCCCGCCGCCGAGCTCGCCGACGTACTCCCCTTGAAACTTGTAGTCGGCGTCGGCATCTTTGGCCGTCATCGCCGCCAGTCGGCGCTTGTCGGTCTTTTTCTTCTGAGCGTGCGCGTGGGTCGCCAGCAGCAACGCGACGAGAACGGCGGCAACGGAAATGCGTTTCACGGTGTGTCTCCGGACGGAAGTAAGGAACGCGGACGTTCGCCGATTATCGAGAAATCCCCCGCCGATCTCCACTGATGCGTAGGTCAGGCTTTCCAGCCTGACCGTAGCAGAATTCGTAAGAATTCTGGAGTTTCGGAGTCCTCACAGCAGAATTCTCACGAATTCTGCTACGCGCCCGGTCAGGCTGGAAAGCCTGACCTACGGGGCGACGTCACTTCCGCATTGGCGTCAGCTTCACCGATTTCAGGTCGACCAGGTATCCCTTGAGCGCCTTGCCCGCCTGTGCTGCAATTCGCTGTTGTCCGGCGGGAAGCGTGATATTCCCGATCGACTGCTTCCGATACGTGTCCCAGCCGCCGGTGCCGGGAATCGTCGCCGTCAGACGGTTGCGGCCGCATTCCAGCACGAACGTATTCCCCGCGTTCTTCGCGTCGCAGGCGAACTCGATCTGCACGGAATACGTCCTCTCCGCCGGCACGTAGACCGGCCACACCGCCCGGTCCCGCGGGCTGCCCCACCAGCCGAGGTTGTTGCGCTTCGCTTCGAGCTTCAGCGTCGGGCCGTAGATTTCGCAGTCGTCGGCGGTGAGCGTGAAGGAACCGTCGCGGCGGGGGCGGATCGTCCGCGGAAAGCGGCCGTTCGGCTTGCGGACGGGGCGGTCCGATTTCACCGAAGCGACATAGGCCATCACGTCGGCGGCGTCCTGCGGTTTGAGGTCCTTTTCCAGCCCTTCCGGCATCGCGGACTTCGCCGTGCTGCGAAGGAGTTCGATTTCACCGCGGAGCAGCACCTGTTCTTTGCCGTCGGGGCCGACGAGCGTGATGCTGCCGCCGGCCTCCGACGCCAGCAGCCCCGCGAACGACCGGCCGGCATTCGTCACGGCGACGTAGTTGACGTACTTCGATTCCACGTTGCGGTTCGGGTCGAACATCGCGACCAGCAGCGACTGCGGGGATTTGTCTTTCAGGCCGATCAGGTCCGGCCCGACGTTGCGGCCCACGTTTTCCAGCTTGTGGCAGGCCGAGCACGATTTTTTGAAGATTGCTTTGCCGCGAGAAACATCGCCGGTAAGTTGCAGCGCGGCTTGATACGCCGCGACGACCTTCACGCGGTTCGCGTCGAAGTGCACGGATTTCAGGGCGTCGGCTGCGAGCTGTCGCAGCTCGCGACTGCGGTGTGTCAGGAGTTGCTGGCGGTGCGCGGCGGAAATCTCCGGCGGCTGGACGGTCCCCTCGCGCACCGCTTCGAGCAGTTGCCGCGTCCAACTTTGCCGGCCGAGCAGTGCATCGACGATGTCGCTCCGCAGCGCTGGCCCGTGCGATCGCCACCCGGCCAGCAGTGTTTTCGGGACTCTCTCGTGCGGAATCCGCGACAGCACCGCGACCGCCGCGGCCTGCACCGCCACGTTTTCCTGGGGGACGAGCAGCTTGCCGCACCTCGCGACGAGGTCGCCGGCGCTTTTATCCCAAGCTGCGATGTGCGGAAGCAGTTTGACTGCCGCGACGCGGGTCTCAGAGTTCCCCGATGTAAAGACGGTCTTCAACGCAAACTGAAACAGCCGGGCGATTCGCGCTTTGAACAGTTCCGCATCCCGTTGTGGAGCGGAGTCGATCAATCCTCGCAGCGTTTGTCCGCGGGATTGCAGGCCGTCGAGGAATGCGGTCAATGCGAAAACCGGCCCGATGCCGAGTGTCGACTTCTCCGCCGGCTGCGTAATCTGCTTCAGGATGTCCAGCAGCGTCGACTTGCCCCCCAACACCGCGGCCAGCGAAAGCACCTGCCCGACCGGCGAGCCGGGAGCGTCAGCGACCGGAGTCTTCTTCAGCAACGACGCGACCAGCGTGCTGACGTTTTTCCCGTGCACCGAACTCAATGCCGCCGCGGTGATGTAGCGTTCGCCGCCGTCGCGCCGCAGCAGCGCGGCGAGCGCGTCGCCGGACTTCGCGTCCTTCCATTCCCCGAGAGAATACGCGACCTGCATTCGCACGAACGGGTCGGCGTCGCCGGCGAGTTGCGCGACCTTGGCGGCGAGTTCCGGCGACGTATTGAGATGTCGTTCCGCCAACCGCACGGCATGCCGCCGGACGCCGGGATGCGGGTCGGACAACGCGGTTGCGATGATCGATGGCTTCAACGCGCCGAGCCCCTCGAGCGTGCACAGGGCGTGGAGACGGGCGAGGGCGTCCTGTTTCGGCGCTCGGGTGACGACATCTTCCAGCAGCCGCACCGCGGACTTGTCGTTTCGCGCAATCAATAGATTCTGCGCCGTGTCGCGAACCCACCCGTTGGAATCGCCCAGCGCGGCGACGAGTTGGCCGGTCGTCATCTTGTCCAGCCGCGGGATGCGCCGGAGCGTCTTTCCCTTCGGAAACACGCGATAGACGCGCCCCAGGTTTTCGCCGGCGCGGAAGTCCCAGTCGGCTTGCAGTTCCTTCGGAATGTACTGCGGGTGTTCGATCACCAGCCGGTACATGTCGGCGATGTACAGCGCGCCGTCGGGACCCGTTTTGAGCATTGTCGGCCGGAACCAGTTGTCGCGCGAGGCGAGGAATTCGGAGTTCCGCTCGTCGTCGGCCCGGCGGCTGGTGAAGGTGGCGCCGGTCGGCATCACGATCTCGCGGTGCACCAGGTTGTGCACCGGTTCGCTGACGAAGCTGTTGCCGGCGAACGCGGGGCCAAACAGCGTGTCGCGGTAGATGATCGCGCTGCAGGCCGACGTGAAGCGGTTCAGCGTGTGGTAGTCGTTGAACCGCGGCAGCGCCTTGCTGACGGGATACACCGCCGCCGCCCCAGGCCGTACGGAGACCTGCACCCGCGGGTCGGGATACCGCACGTGCGGGTTGCGGGCCAGGTAGCGGTCGTCGAGCACGAAGTGATACAGCGGGTTGCTGTTGTTGTTGCCGAACCAGTTCCCCCAGTCGTCCCGGTTGCGGCCGAACTGCGTGCGACCGGTGACGGTCTGCAACTCGCCGGTGTCGGGGTTGAAGCGGAAATCGCGGCCGCGGATGTCGATAGGTTGGAGTTCAACCTTCAGGTTGCCCTTCCGTTGGAGTTCACGCTTCAGCCTGCCGGTTGTGCGTCCTTTGGGCTTTGCACGCCCATCGGGCAAGCTGAAGCTTGAACTCCAACGGATGCGGCCGTCGCTGTCGCCGTTGGCGCAGTAGATCCAGTTGTCGAGGCCGTAACTGAAGCCGTTGGCGCGGTGCTGCTGGTTCCCCTGGCCGAAGCCGGTGAACAGCACCCGCCGCACGTCGGCCTTGCCGTCGCCGTTGGTGTCCTCGGCGTAGAGGATGTCCGGGGCCGCCGTGATGAGCACCCCCTTCCGCCACGGCAGCACGCCATTGGGGAAGTTGAGGCCGTCGAGGAACAGTGTGGATTTGTCGTAGACGCCGTCGCCGTCGGTGTCTTCGAGCACGCGAATGCGGCCCCCTTTGGTTCCGTAGGACGGTTTTTCAAACCGTCCGCCCTTTTGCGTCGATTTCACGGACGGTTTGGAAAACCGTCCTACGGGGTAGTCCACCATCTCGGCGACCCACAGTTTGCCGTCGGGTCCCCATTCGAAGGCGACCGGATCGCGGACCAGCGGCTCCGCGGCGACGAGCTGGACTTGAAACCCGGGCCGCGGCTGCATCGCCTTCAGCGACATCTGTGGCGAGAGCGGCTGCGGTTTCGGCGCGGCTTTTTTTCCGTAGGACGGTTTTTCAAACCGTCCGGACTTTCGCGCCGACTTGACGGACGGATTGGAAATCCGTCCTACGGTTTTCTTGACCGGCTTCAGCACGTCGTCGAACGACACGCGATAGATCAAGTCCGGCAGCTTGTCGGTGTCTTCGTTCTGCCAGCAGAGATGCCGGCCGTGGACGAAGAACCCGTTGTTCGTGCCGTCCTTGCGAACGATCGGCGGCAGCACCGGCCTCCCCGCTTGCGGCTTAGCCGTCGCATCCCGTTTGACGTTCAACACCTCCACGCTCCACCCGCTCTTCATGTCCTTGAACAACCACACGCCGTAGCGTTCGTGGTTGGAGAAGACGATGTCGTCGCGGCCGTCGGCGTTGAGGTCGACGAAGCGGAGGCCGGCTCCAGTGAGAGGGATCGAATTCAGGGCGAGTGCGGAATCCTTCCCCGCCGTTAGCGCACCGGAAAGTTGGAAGGGGAGTTTTACCCATTTACTTTCCTTCGTTTCCCAAGAGTAGAGTTCACGCTCATGCTCGCCGATGGGAGCAATGAGTTCGCAGACACCGTCACCATTGAGATCTCGAAGGTTCGATTCACCTATGAAATCGAGGGCGTTCAGTCGCGAAAAGCGTCGGACAGACGTATCTGAAGTCCATTTATCACCATTGGCATGCCATAGAGTCGCTCCCAAACTCGACGGAACGACGCAACTTGCGATTCCATTCCGACGTAATACGCCATATCGCGTCTTTCGATCACTGAAGACCCGTCGTTCCTCTCCAATGACCAAGCTCTCCCCCGTGAAACCATGGTTGAATCCCTGCTCAATCTCCCGCCACTTCCGAGCACGCTGATCCCATAGACGCGTCAACTTCTTCATTCCGTTTCCAATCACAACATCCAGAACGGCGTCGTTGTCGACATCCAGAATCCGCACGCCGTTTTCGCTGCCATGCTTGTGGCGTATGGGCGTTGCTGCAACGAGATTCGTCTTCAACCGCTCCGCCGCCTCCCGAAAACTCAAAAACTTCACCTTCCGCCCGTGCGTCTTCACCGCGTGGTCGATCAGTTCCACCACCTGCTCCGCCTTGATCCAGCCGTGCGGGTGGAAGACGAGGCAGAAGACGCCCTGTTTGTGGACGGTGATGTCCAGGGCGGCTTTCCAGTCGGCGACGGTTTTCGGGTTGTTCTTGCCGTGCAGGTGCTGGGCGGACCAGTCGCTGGGGGCCACGCAGGGGAACTGCCAGCAGGTGTTGCCGATGACGTAGGGGTACGGGTAGTTCTCGATATAGTTGACGAAGTTGTTGTGCGTGTGGGGGCCGCGCTTGAGGTTGCGGGGGAGGTATTTGAGGAAGCGTTCGCGTTGCTCCGGTCGCTGACGCTCCCGGCTCGCCTGGTCGAGAACAAGGTGGCGCGGGATCGATTTGTCCGCCGACGTGAAGAAGTTGAACACCGACGAATCGATCTGCAGGAAGTTTCCCTTCGGCGTCGTGCGGTTGAACATCTCGGCGTAGAACCGGGGGCTGACGGTGTTCAGCGAATCGCAGCAGGGGGTGCGGAAGGCGACCGGCTTGTTGCGGGGGATGCTGGCCATCAGGTCGATGCAGCGGTCGTAGGTCGATTTCGCCTTCTTGAAATCGCCCCCGGCCAACAGCGGGCAGGGGTGGTCGACGGTGTGGCATTCGATGCTCAGCCCTTCATCGAGCCACGTCTGCAACTGACGATCGTCCGGTTTGACGTTGCAGGTCATGATGCTCATCGCCGAGCGGCCGTCGATGCGCTTCAGCCGGTTGAGAATCGGCCGCAGGTACCGCTCGTACTTCGCCGGGTCGCGCATGTCGTCGATCGCGAGGATGACGACGGCTTCCACCCCCTTCTCGCCGACCCATTGCGGCGTGGTGAGCTTGGGGAAGTCCTTGTGCGGATACCACGGGTTGACTTCGTCGAGGTAGGTCAACCGGTTGCCGTTCCGGTTCGCGTTCGTAGTGACCGGCTTCAGCCGGTCGGCGGCAGCCGTTGAGGTTGCGAGAATCCCTGCGAATGCGAGTGACAGGAACCGAAGGGCCATGATCGCGGTCTCCCGTTGGGCGGAATCGTTGCGTCGCCGTGCATCATAACGAATCGACCGATGAACGGCGTCGCTGGATCGGGTAGGATGGTTTCGGTAGGACGGGTTTCCAACCCGTCCGTGCTATCGCGCCGCTTGCACGGACGGTTTGAAAAACCGTCCTACGGGGGATTGCCATGCAGTATCCGCCGGTTCGCAACTTCATCGGGGGCGAGTTCGTCGATTCCGACGGCGAACGGGCGGATGTCGTCTCGCCGCTGGACGGCAGCCGGCTGTCGACGGTCCCGCTTTCCACGGAGCAGGACGTGAACGCCGCCGTCGAAGCAGCGACGCAAGCCTTCGCCGAATGGTCGCAACACACGATCAAAGAGCGGGCACAGGTCGCGTACCGGTACCGCGAACTGCTGCTGCGGAATCAGGAACAGCTCGCCGAATTGATTCACCTTGAAAACGGCAAGACGCTTCCCGAGGCCAAAGCGGAAGTCGTCCGAGCGATCGAAGTCACCGAGTTCGCCTGCTCGCTGCCGCAGCTCGCGGCCGGCGAAGTCCTCGAAGTCAGCCGCGGCGTCGAGTGCCGGGTGGACCGCGTGCCGCTGGGCGTCGTCGCGTCGATTACGCCGTTCAACTTCCCGGCGATGGTTCCGCACTGGACGATACCGATCGCGATCACGCTGGGGAACACGTTCGTCTTCAAGCCATCGGAGAAAGTGCCACTGACAGCCGTGCGGTCGGCAGAATTGCTCGCTGAAGCCGGGCTGCCAGCGGGCGTGTTCAACGTCGTCCACGGGCAGCGGCCGGTGGTGGAGGCGATCTGCGACCATGCCGGCATCAAGGCGGTGACGTTCGTCGGTTCGACGCCGGTGGCGAAGAGCGTCTACGTGCGGGCGGCATCGAGTTTCAAGCGGGTCCTGTCGCTGGGCGGGGCGAAGAACCATCTCATCGTCCTGCCGGACGCCGCGGTACAACAGACTGCGGAGAACGTTGTCGCGTCGATGGCCGGCTGCGCCGGGCAGCGGTGCATGGCGGCGGCAACGATGCTGGCCGTGGGCAACGTCGATCGCGTCGTCGAACAGGTCTGCGACGAATCGCGGCGGCTGGTCCCCGGTGAAACGCTCGGCCCGGTCATCTCGGCCGAGGCAAAGCAACGCATCGAACACCATATCAAGGAGGCGGAACAGGCCGGCGCGAAGGTGCTGGTCGACGGCCGCGGCGTCATTGTTCCGGGCCGGGAAGGCGGGTTCTACTTCGGCCCGACGGTCCTCGATCGCGTCACGCCGGAGATGGCGATCGCGCGGGAAGAGGTCTTCGGCCCGGTGCTGGCGATCATCCGCGCGGGCGACGTGGACGAAGCCGTGCGGATCGAGAACGCCTCGCCGTTCGGCAACGCCGCCGGCGTCTATACGACCGACGGTTCCTCTGCTCGTGATGTCACGCGGCGGGTCAGCGCGGGGATGATCGGCGTGAACGTCGGCGTGCCGGTCCCGCTGGAGCCGTTCGGCTTCGGCGGCTGGAACGACTCGCGGTTCGGCGTGGGAGATATCACGGGCAAGAGCAGCATCGAGTTCTGGACGCAGTCGAAGAAGACGACGGTTCGGTGGTAGTGAGAGCAGACAAAAAGATTGGTGACAGAAAAATCAATCTCTCTTCCATTTTTCTGTCACCAATTTTTCTGTCTCCAGGTCTCCTCAGAGTAATGAATTCATGGCAACAACTTTTCGAGTCGGCGTGACGCGCGATTTTCTGAAGCCGGACGGCTCGCCGGGGTTTGGCGACATCGGGCTGGATCTGTTGGACGGCGATCCGCGCGTCGAGTGGGAGTACTTCGCCGAGAACTGCGACGAAGTGCCGGCGGACGTCGCCGACCGGTACGACGCGCTGCTGGTGCTGACGCCGAAGATCACCGCCGCCACGCTTGACGGCTGCCGGCGGCTGGTGCTGATTTCGCGGTTCGGCGTGGGTTACGACAACATCGACGTGCCGGCGTGTACGCGGAACGGCGTGCTGCTGACGATCACGCCCGACGGCGTCCGCCGGCCGGTGGCGGTTTCGGCGATCGCGTTTCTGATGGCGCTCTCGCATCGCATGTTCGCGAAGGACCGGCTGATCCGGGAAGGACGCTGGGCCGACAAGCTCGATTACATGGGGATGGGTCTGACCGGCCGCACTCTGGGAGTTATCGGCCTCGGGAACATCGGCCGCGAGATGTTCACGCTGGCCCGGCCGTTCGAGATGCGGCACGTCGCGCACGATCCTTATGCGTCGGCGGAGTCCGCTGCGGAATGCGGCGCGACGCTGCTGGAACTCGACGAGCTGCTGCACGTCGCCGACTTCGTCTGCGTCTGCTGTGCGCTGACGGAAAGCACACGGCACCTGCTCGACGCGCGGCGGTTGTCGCTGATGAAGCCGACGGCGTATTTGATCAACGTCGCGCGGGGACCGATCGTCGATCAGGCGGCGCTCACCCGCGTCCTGCAGGAACGGCAAATCGCCGGGGCGGCGCTGGACGTTTTCGAGAAGGAACCGATCGATCCCGACGACCCGCTCCTGTCGCTCGACAACGTCGTCCTCGCCCCGCACGCGATCTGCTGGACGGACGAAATCTTCCGCGGCAACGGCCGGCAGGCGTGCCAGCACATCCTCGACGCGGCCCACGGGCGGATTCCGTCGCACGTCGTCAACCGCGTCGCGCTCGAATCGCCGGTGCTGCGCGAAAAGTTGCAGAGATACGCGGATTAGCGCGAACCTGGGCTGCGGTGGGGCGATCATCACCGGCGGCAAGCGCTTGACTTCGGCGGCCGTGATACACTGATTTCAGATGGAGCGAGGCATGAACGTCTCACCCCCGCAACGTGTGAAAGAACGGGACGAGGTCGACCGCTGCCGGCATTGCGGGCGGCCGACGTGGTCGTTTCGCCGCTGCTGCGTTCCCTGCAAACGGGCGGGACGCAACGGGCCGGGGACGATTCCCAGCTTGCACGCCGGGCGGTCGACGGCGTGCCGGTTGATGGCCTTCGGCTGCTTCTGGGCGGCGCACGTGGCCGCCGCCGTGTTGTTCGGGACGGTGCTTCTGGCTGGAACGGGGCAGCCGGTTCCTGCCGGCGGCATCCGAGAGTTCGTGCTGCTGGGGATATTGGAAAGCACGCTGGACGGCGTCGGCTTCGCGCTGGCGATCGTGCTCTCACCCCGACCCGCCGCCGAACTTCGTCCGCGATACTATCTTCTGGCGGCCAGCACCGGCGTGTTCTGCACGGTCCTGACGAGCGCCGCCGTCATCGGGATCGGCCGAGCCGCTTCGGTTCCGCCGGAATTGCTGCTGACGATTCCCGTCGTACTGACCGCCGTGGCGGCGCGGGTTTGTCTGTCGGCCAGTTTCGCGACGAAGCTGCTGGAATCGAACGCCGACCAGACACCGTGTTCCGCCTGCGGAACCGAGCCTGACGGACCAGACGAATTGTTCTGCCGCGAGTGCGGCGAACGGCGATTCGACACGTAGGACGGTTTTTCAAACCGTCCGAACGGATGAGAAACTGGCTGTCCTTGGACGGATTGAAAATCCGTCCTACGGTTGTGTGAGACGAATTGAATCATGCCCAAGCTGCATCTGGCCCCGAAACGCCGCTACCTCGTGCGGTTCGACCCGAAGCGGGTGCCGCACAGCTTCACGGACGTGTTGATCATCGGCGGGGGGATCGCCGGCATCCGGGCGGCGCTGGCGGTCGATCCGGCGCTGCAGACCGTCGTCGTCACCAAGGACCGCCTGAAGGAATCGAACAGCGCCTACGCCCAGGGAGGCATCGCGGGCGTGCTCGACCCGCTGGACGATTTTTCCAATCACGTCGCCGACACGCTCGCCGCCGGAAAGGGCATGTGCGACCGCGAGGTCGTCGAGCGGGTCGTCCGCGATGCCCCGGAACGCATTCGCGAGCTGCTGCGGCTGGGCGCGCACTTCGACACGCAGGATGGTGAACTTGCCCTCACACAGGAAGGAGGCCACAGCCATCGCCGCGTCGCGCACGCGCTCGGCGACGCGACCGGGAAGGAAGTCATGCGGGCGTTGATGCAGCGGGTTCGCGATCTGCCGGCGTCGCAGATCTGGGAGTCGACGTTCCTGATCGACCTGCTGACCTTTGACGGGCAATGCCGCGGGGCGCTGGTCTGGAACCCGCGGCACGGCAAGACGCTGGTCTGGGCGAAGCAGACGATCCTGTGCACCGGCGGGGCCGGGCAATTGTACCGCGAGACGACGAACCCGCCGATCGCCACCGCCGACGGCCACGCCGCCGCCTTCCGCGCCGGGGCCGAACTGCGGGACATGGAGTTCGTGCAGTTCCACCCGACGGTGCTGTACATCGCGGGAAGTTCGCGGCACCTGATTTCCGAGGCGGTCCGCGGCGAAGGGGCGTATCTGAAGGACGCGACCGGTTACCGCTTCATGCCGGACTATGACGCGGCGGCGGAACTGGCACCGCGGGACGTCGTCAGCCGGGCGATCACGGCCCAGATGGCAAAGACGCGGCATCCGTGCGTGTATCTCGACCTGTCCCATCTGCCGCCGGAACTGATTCACGAGCGGTTTCCGCACATCGGCAAAGTCTGCGCGGAGTTCGGGCTGGACATCACGCACGACCTGATCCCGGTACGGCCCGGCGCGCACTACATGATCGGCGGGGCGACCGTCGATCTCGAAGCGCGGACGACGCTGCCCGGCATGTGGGGCGCGGGGGAAGCGACTTCCAGCGGCCTGCACGGGGCGAACCGGTTGGCATCGAACAGCCTGCTGGAAGGGCTGGTCTTTGGACTGCGGGCCGGCGAAGAAGCGTCGCGACTCGCCGCCGGACAGCCGGACAGTTTCACGGCGCTGCCCTTGTGCGCGGACTTCGAACCGCTCGAACCGCAGGACGATGGATTGAATCTGCCGGACGTGCGGAATTCGCTGACCAGCCAGATGTGGCGTAACGTGGGCATCGAACGCAACGCGGAGGCGCTGCATTCCGCCGCCGAGCAGGTCGAGTTCTGGGATCGCTACGTTTCCCGCCGCGAATTCACCGACCCGGCCGGGTGGGAATTGCAGAACCTGCTGCTCGTCGCGAGGCTGGTGATCGCCGCCGCCGCCGAGCGCCGCGAAAGCCGCGGCGTGCATTACCGGACCGATTTTCCGGAGACGGACCCGGAGCAGGCGCGGCCGATTGCGCTGGTTGCAGGGAACGCTCAGAACCCAGGGATTTTGGAAAATCCCTGGGTTCTTTCGCCGCGCGTTCGGTTATCATGAGTGCCGAACTTTTAGCCGGAGACCAGCATGCCCCGCCGCAAAGTCGACTTTCGCGCCGGCGAGTTCTACCACGTCTACAATCGTGGGCATAACCGCGAAGACATCTTTTTCGAGCGCGAAAACTATCTGCACTTCCTTCGCAAAGTCCGGGAACATCTCACGCACGAGTGCTGCGAAGTGATCGCGTATTGCCTCATGCCGAACCACTACCACTTGTTGGTGCAGTTGCTTCAGCCGGAGTTCTCAGAGGCAATGAAGTTGCTCGGGCTGTCCTACGTCAAGGCGATCAATAAGCGATTCGACCGGGTCGGACCGCTATTTCAGGGACCGTTCGCGGCGATCCATGTGGATGAGGAATCGTATCTGCTGCATCTCACTCGCTATATCCACTTGAATCCCGTCGCCGCCGCTTTCGTCAAACGTCCAGAGGATTGGGAGTATTCAAGCTACCGCGAATATGTCGGAATGCGGAACGGCACGTTGCCGTCACCCCAAGTCATCCTCACGCAGTTTGGTTCGGTCGAAGGGTACCGGCGATTCGTCGAGAGCGATACTGGGAGGGATGATCCGCTGATTTCGCATTTGATCTTCGACGAGAACGAATGACATCCCAGGGATCTCCGAGATCCCTGGGATGTAGGCGTGTTAGCCTTTCGCCAGAACCCAGGGATTTGTCAAATCCCTGGGTTCTTCGCGTTAGCTCAACCCCAGCAGCTCGCGGGCCTGTTTGTAGCCCGGGGCGGCGGTGCCGCATTCGCTGGCGGTCACGCGGGCCAGGGCGCAGAGCTGTTCCCAGCGGTAACCGCCGCGGGTGGCTTTGAACTCTTCCTGCACCGTTCGGAAGTACTTCTCCGCGTGCAGCGCGCCGTCTTCGCTGCTGGCGAAGCCCAGCAGCATCTGGAACACCGGGCCGGCCGGCTTCTTCAGCGATCCGTAGCGCTGAATGGCCGCGCACGCCGTCGCCTGGTCTTTGTGGCGGATGGCGTCTTCGGCCTGCTTCAGGAGTTTTGCGGCGTCGGTCGAGCTGACCTTCTCGACGTGTTCCGCCAGCGGGTACGGCAGCTTGTTTGAGCGGCCGCTCTGCCCGGCGGTGTGGTACGCCCCGACGATGAGGCTCGCGACCCGGTTGCGATGATTGCTGACGCGGGCGATATGCCGCCACGCGTTGGCCGCATCCGACGCGTGCACGCCGACGGAATCCCCGTGCACGCTGCCAACCGGCTTGCCGGGTCGCGCCCATTCTTTCGGCCGTCCGGGATCGTGCAGCACCAGCCGGCAGGCGGCCAGCGAGATCGCTTCACCGACCACTTCGGGATTGATGCCCTCAGCCAGCGCGGCGGCGACGGCGTCGGCGGCTTTTTCCCGGCTCGAACGATGGATCAGGTTTGCCATCCGATCGACCCACTTGTCGTCCGCCTTCTTGCCGCCGAGCGTCTTGCCCAACAGCTTGTACTGGTCGATCAGCTTCGGCAGAACGGTCTGGATCTCATGGGTGGTTTTCCGTTTCCTGCTGGAGTTCGACTCGTTGCAGCAGAAGCGAACCGACTGCCGCAGCAGCGTGTGGGCGTTTTGCTTTCCGACGATGTCGAGCGTTTCCCACGCCCGCCACGAGAGGACGACGCGATGCACGTTGATCGCATCCTGCACCGTGTACTGCAGATGGTTGTAGGCCTCGCCGGGGGAATCGAGCATCTGCTTTTTGAAGATGCGTTCGGCGAGCTGCACTTCCCCTTTGCGGACGGCGGCCTGCAGCGGTTCGCCCTGGGACGGGACGGATGCGGCCGGTTTGACCGGTTTGAGCACTTCGGACTTCCGCCCCCCCTTTTCCTGCATGCGGTTGGTGTTGCGGTGAATGACCTTCAGCACCGGCAGCGCCGCCTGGTCGGACGGCAGATGGCGGGACATCTCCAGCGCCGGCGCCAGCGCCATGAAGCTGTGGTAGCCGACGTAATCTTCGCCGCCGAACGTGCGGGCGTTGGCCAGGGCGGCGGCAGCGATCAGGGTCTTCAGGTCGGTGCCGGATTTCAGCTTCTCGACGGACGCCGCGACGATCTTGTCCGCCGGCGTCTGCTGCATCATGGAGACGAGCGGTTCGAGCTTGCCGAACGACAGCGCCGCCGCGTCTTCCCCGGCGAACGCATCCGCCAGCCCCATCTCGGCGGCCAGGGTGGCCCCGACGCTGCCGACCAACATGCCGCGGCCGACGTCGGCCAGAAATTCCCGCCGGTTGTGAGAATGCATGACTGAACTCCTGAAGGGGGAAGGAAGGGGCGGAACGGACTGCCCGCTATTGTAACAACGCGGCGGCGTTACACGGGAGGAAAAGCGTAACACTCGGGGTTTGGTTGACCTCATTTGAGTGCCAGGGAATTTTGCCGCACCCACCCGTCGTCCACACAATTGCTTCGATTGCGGACTGGGAATGCGGACGCTATCATATCAATCGGCGTTGATGCCGATAAATCTCCCAGGATGTCTCATTTGCGGGACTGCGATCAGGGAACGAACCAATGCTCACCATTCTCGGCCGCCATCACGGCGCACGCGACGGATTCTGCGACGGCGTTTCCCGGCGGAATTTCCTCAAGATCGGCGGGATGGCGCTGGGGGGCGTCGCGCTCTCCGACGCGCTGCGGGCCGAAGCCGCCGCCCGCACCGGAAGCAGCCAAAAGGCGATCATCAACATCTACCTCCCCGGCGGGCCGTCGCACATCGACTTGTGGGACCTGAAGCCGAACGCGCCGAAGGAAATCCGCGGCGAGTTCAATCCCATCCGGACGAACGTGCCGGGGATTGAAGTCTGCGAACTCTTCCCACGGATGGCGAAGATGATGGACAAGTTCGTCCCCATCCGTTCCATCAGCGACGCCGACGGCCGGCATGACGCCTATCAATGCATGACGGGCCGCCGCTTCGGCGATCGCCAGCCGCCGGGTGGTTGGCCTTCCGCGGGGGCGTTCGTTTCCAAGCTGCAAGGCAAGGTGAACGGAGCCGTCCCGCCGAATACCGCGATGATGTACACCTGCGGCAACCGCACCTGGGGCGAACCGGGGACGGGCGGGTTCCTCGGCGTGCAGCATTCGCCGTTCAACCTCGTCGGCCGCAAGGCTCGCAGTTCGAACGAGGCAATGGTGCTGAAGGGCATCACATTGGAACGGCTGAAGGACCGTCAGCAACTCGTCAAATCGCTCGACAACTTCAAACGAGAGACCGATACGTCCGGCCTGATGGACAGCATGGACGTCTACTCGCAGCAGGCGGTCGGCATCCTCACGACCTCGAAGCTCGCCGACGCGCTGGATCTCTCCAAGGAAGACCCGAAGATCGTCGCCCGCTACGGCAAAAGCGACGAGAAATTCCAACGGGACGGCGCGCCGAAGATGATCGAGAACTTCTGCGTCGCCCGCCGGCTGGTGGAAGCCGGGGCGCGGTTCGTCGCGCTCAACTACAGCCGCTGGGACTGGCACGGCGGGGATGGCATGAACTTCCCGCGCTCGCGCGAGGAATTCCCGCTGCTCGACCAGGGTCTGGCCGCCCTCGTCACCGACCTGCACGAACGCGGGCTGGACAAAGACGTCTCGGTCGTCGTCTGGGGCGAATTCGGCCGCACGCCGAAGATCAACAACCGCAACAGCCGCGACCACTGGCCGCAGCTCAGTTGCGCCATGCTCGCCGGCGGCGGGATGAAGACGGGTCAGGTCATCGGCAAGAGCAACCGCAACGGCGAGCACGCCGTCGACCGCCCGGTGAAATTCCAGGAAATCTTCGCCACGCTCTACAAGAACATCGGCCTGGACCTCAACGGCACGCGCATCTTCGATACGTCGGGAGTGCCGCGGTATCTGGTCGACGAGGGAATTCAGCCGATGCACGAGTTGATCTGACGAACGCCCGTTTAGCCGCGACTCGAAGTCTTCGGAGAGGAGCGCGGCGTGAATGTGACGTTGACGCGGCGCGCTCCTCTCCGCAAAGCCTCCGAGTCGCGGCTAAACGATCGAATTCGGACGAACGATGTTTGACTTCACCACGAACGAGACTCGCGGCTACTGCGACGCAATCGCCCGTCGCGGATTCCTGCAGGTCGGGTCGCTAGCATTGGGCGGGTTTTCGTTGCCGCAACTGCTCGCCGCCCGCGCGGAAGCCGCGGAAACGTCGTCGTACGTCCGCGACCGCTCCGTCGTCCTCCTGTTCCTCAACGGCGGGCCGTCGCACATTGAGTTCTTCGACCCGAAGATGACCGCCCCGTCGGAGATCCGCAGCATCACCGGTGAAGTGCAGACGAAAATCCCCGGCGTCACGTTCGGCGGCACGTTCTCAAAGCTGGCGGGAATGACGGACCGGATTTCCGTCGTCCGTTCCTACGGCACGAAGAACGCCGGTCACACCTACGCGAAAGCCGCAGGCGGGGATAATGCGCTGGAAGCGACGATGTCCGCCATGTACGCCCGCGTCGCCGGGACAAACGACCCGCGGACGGGGCTGCCGAAGAACATCCTCGTCAAACCCGAAGCCGTGAAAGACGGGCTGAAGCTGGGCAGCAACTTCGAAACCGGCGCGCTGCCCACGCTCACACAGGCGGGGAAGCTCGGCAAGACGTTCGCCGCATTCGATTCCAGCGGCGGCGGCGACCTGAAGGACAACATGGAGTTGCGGCTGCCGAAGCTGCGGCTCAGCGATCGCCGCGCGTTGTTGCGGCAGCTTAACCGCGTGCGGTTCGACGCCGAGCAGAACGGCACGCTCGACCGCGTCGACAAGTACCGCCGGCAGGCATTCGAGATCATCACCCGCGGCATCGGCGAGGCGTTCGACCTGAAGCAGGAAAACCCGAAGACGCTCGCCCGCTACGACACGACCGGCATCTTCAAGGGCGAAGACCTGCAACGCTACTACGACATGAAACGGGCCAGCAACCTGCTCGGGCATCAACTGCTGCTCGCCCGGCGGCTGTGCGAAGCCGGCTGCGGGTTCGTCACGGTCTCCGATTGCGGCTGGGACATGCACGCCAACCGCAACAGCCCGAAGAACATGGCCGGCATGTGGCCGATGGGCACGCAGGTGGACCACGCCGTCGCCGCGTTCATCGACGACTGCCGCGAACGGGGACTCAGCGAGAAGATCCTGCTCGTTGTCACCGGCGAAATGGGCCGCACCCCGCGGATCAACCGCAACGGCGGCCGCGACCACTACGGCGAACTGACGCCGCTGCTGTTCGCCGGCGGCGGGCTGAAGATGGGCCGCGTCATCGGCCGGTCCGACGGCAGTGCGTCGCGCCCCGTCGGCGAGAGCTACGAGCCGAAGCATCTTGTTGCGACGGTGCTCAATACGCTGTTCGACGTCGGTTCGATGCGGCTCGATCCGAAAATCCCGCGGGAGATTCTCCGCGTCGCGAACCCCGACGACGCCATCACGCCGTTGCACGCCTGACCGCGCGTGTGGCTGAAAAGCAGGTCCACGTCGGCCCGACCGGACCTCGATGGGCGAATGGACGTCGATTGGCCATTCGAGGTCCGGACGGGCCGTCCGGACCTGCTTTAACGCCGCGACTCGAAATAGCTCATCGGCGTCGGTTTGCCGTCCACGACCGGCGACAGGTACGTCTCCGCGGTGAACGGCGAACGGCTTCCCTTGTTCAGCGTCGCCCGAATCGTCAACGGCATGTTGAACGGGCCGCAGTCCTTCTCCGCGAAGCGAACCGTCAGCATCCCCCGCGACTTGCCGGCGGCGATCACGATCGGTTTCGCGGCGACCCCGCGGATGTGTTTCGCGGTGACCAGTTCCACCGTCACCGGCCCCGACAGCCCGTTGCCCCGCGCGACTTCGACGGGGATCGCGACCGACTTCCCCTTCGGCAGCGGCAGCGTGCGAACCATCGACTGCACGCTCAGCCGGCCGGGGTCGACGAGCACGATGGTCTGGTCGTTCTGCGCGGTCGAGCTGTAGCTGACGGTGTGCCTGGTGCCGTCTTTCTCAGTCACCTCGCCGACCGCCATGATGCACGTGCGGCTGGTGCGGCCGATTTCCATCCACGGCGGCAGGCTGACGGGGTAGTCGAACTCCGTTTTCCCGGGCGGCACGACGATCGTCGGCCCGGTCACGCCCTGCAGATGCCGAATCTGCACGTCGGCCGGCTTGACGGTGATCGGCCCGGTGAAGCCGTTGCGTTGCAGTTTGTAGTGCCGGTAGAACGTACCGCCGCGGGACGTGTATTTCGTCTCGAACTGCCCCGAGAACTTGAAGGGCGTCGGCAGCGCGACGGCGAGGGCGAGTTCGTCGAGGTCCGGCTCCCCCGGCGACATCGGCCGCACGGCGCGACGCGAGACGGACTTGCCGTCGATCGTCGCCGTCGCCGTGACGACGACCCGCGAAACGCCGATGTTCGCCGCCGCCTCCGACTTGAACGTAAGCTGGCCGTTGCGTTTCCCTTTGCCGATTTTCGCACCGGCGACGGTGACTCCCTGCGGCAGGCCGGCGACCTTGAGCGTTATCTCTCCCTGGAATCCGCCGCTGCGTTCGACCTTGAATTTCAGGTTCGCCGATTTGCCGCGATCGACCGTGACGGCATCGGCGGTGAGCAGGACGCGAAACCCCGCCCGTTCCCCCGGCGTGACCCGCAGCCGGTATGCGAACCGCGGACCGCCGCGGGACGCGAGCCGGTCTTGAACGCGAATGCGGTACTCGCCGTCGGCGGGAATCGTCAGCGCGAGTTGCGAATCGGTCTGGCCGCCGCCGAGGTCGTCGGCGGTCGCGAGCTGCTTTCCTTTCGCATCGACGACCGTCAGCACGGAATCGAGCGGCGAGCCGAGCCGGGCGGCCTTGAGGTCGAGGAACAGCCGCTGGCCCTTCTTCGCCGCGAATCGCCACTCGTCGACTTCTTCCGGTTTCGCAATGCGGCCGTTGAGGACCGCGGGAAACGTGACGCTGCCGGTTTGCTCGGCGAATTCCGGCAGGTCGTCGACTTCCAGCAGGAAGCGGTTCGTCCGGCCGTTCGGGAGAGCGATCTGTTGCCAGTGATGCCGGTCTGCATTTTGGGGAATCTTCACGGCGACCGGCTGCCTCGACACGTTGGCCCCGGCCAGCTCAAGTTTCACTGTCTCGCCGCGACGGCCCCCCAGCGGAAAGACCGACGATACGTGCGGGCCGGCCGTGATCGTCAGCCGGTACACGTAGTTCTGCAGGCCGTCGAATTTCACGTCGTGAATGTGCACGGCGTGCCGGCCGGATTTCGCGGCGGTGAAGATCAGCCGCGAGTCGCTGCCGACGGCGTCGGTGTTTTCGGCGATGCGTCGGCCGTCGGGACCGCGGACTTCGATTCGCGAGTCGAGCGGCGACCCGATGCGGGCGGCGACGAATTCGCAGGTGATCGTCTGCCCGGCCCGCGCGTCGAACGTCCACACGTCGACGTCTTCGCGGGGGAAGATACGGCCGTTGATCGTCACCGGCAGCGAAACGTGCGTCGGCAGCGGGGTGCCGTCGATTTCCCGCTCGACGACCTCCGGCAGTTCGCCGACGACAAACCGCATCGCCGGCGTCACCCCCTGTGACGTCGACACCCGCCAGTACCGCGTGCCGAGCTGCGCGTCCTTCGCGATCGAGAGCGTCGCGTCGTAGTCCTTGGGGTAGCTTTCCTGCCGCTGCGAATCGGGCAGCGGAATCACCGGGCCTTCGAAGAAGATCGTCTTCCCGCGGGCGATGCGCGTCGGGGCCGAGATCCCCGGGCCGGTGATTGCAAACGCCGCGGAGTCGTGCAGGTTGTACCCGCCGACGCGGACTTTGACCGTCGTCCCCTGACGGCCGCCGGCGGGGAAGATGTACGCGACCGACGGGTGGTCGGCGGTGGCGGTCGTGCAGAGCGCGAAGAGTACAGTCAGCGAACCGAGCTGCCGCGGGAATCGCGTCACGAGGCGTCTCCAAATCGAGGCGGACGGATGACGCATCGATTATCGCCGATCCTGCGCTGCGGGACCACTCACAGCAAGTAGTGCGAAATTCATTTCGCACGGCCCACACCTCGTGCGAAATGAATTTCGCACTACGGATTGCGCCCGAGATGCGGGAAGGGGGCGGCGACGGGCGCGTCTTCGTCATCCGTGTCGTCGGGCGACGTTTCCGTCGCGATCTGTCCGGGAACGTGCAGCACCGAGTCCTGGTCGCCGTGGAGGTCGACGTCCGGCTTGCGAGCCGTCGTTGCGGCGTAGACGGCCGCGATCGCCAGCGACGTGGCCGCCGAGGTGAAGAACATTTCCCGGAAACCGGTGTGGTCGAAGTAGTCGATGATCCCCCCCAGGACCGGCGCGAACAACGCGGTGCCGAGGTCGACGAAGCCCAGCACCAGCGTCGTGCCCGAGCCGCGGAATCGCCGCGGAAACTGCCCGGCCCCCTTCGAGACCACCGCGGGAAACAGCAGCGCGTGCCCGAACCCGCCTGCCACCGCGGGGAACAGGAAGTGCCATTCGGCGGTGATGAACGGCAGCAAGGCGTGGCAGGCGGCGTGCCCCAGCAGGCCGTAGAGGATCATGCGGTGCCGGCCGATCGTGTCGCTCCACTTCTGCGTGGCGATGCGAAACACGAACGCAAAGATGGCGTAGCCGGTGAAGAACGTTCCCACGGCGTTGCGAAAACCGAGGTGCGTCGCGAACCGCGTGAGGAACACGGTGGTGACCGTGATGCTCACCCCCATCATCAGCGCCACCAGCACGATGCTCCCCGGCCAGTAGCGGAACAGCAGCTTGTGGGCCGGCAGCGTGCAGTGCGGGCGAATATGGCCGTCGTTGCGGGTCACCACGATCACCAGCAGCAGGTACACGATCCCCAGAATCACCGTCCCGCCGAACAGCGCCAGAAACTGCGGCCGGCCCTCCGGGAAGGCGGCGAAAATCCAGTCGCCGGCCTGCGAACCGAGGATCATCCCCAGGAAGCCGCTGCTCCCCAGGTTCCCGATGACTTCCGTCCGCCGCGCCGCCGGGACCATGTTCTGAATGTGCACGATGGAGCAGGTAAACATTCCCGCCACGCTCACCGCGAAGCCGATGCGGGCGGCGAAAATCAGCAGCGAGATCTGGTGGCAGACCAGAAACAGGCCGCAACTCAGGATGAACAGCCCGCAACTGCCGAACCACAGGTTTCGCGTGCCGTAGTGGTCGATCCCCCGGCCCAGAAACAGCCGCGCGACCAGCGCCCCGGCCACGCCGACGCCGACGATCGTGCCGGCGACCTGTTCAGTCCCGCCGAGGTAGGCCACGAGTTCGGCGAAGCGAAAGGTCAGCGCATTGGCCGTCACCAGCGTCAGGTTGGCCACGTAGGCCAGCCAGAACACCCGGTTATAGACGGACGTTTCCCGTTCGGCGGGAGCCGAAACAGGCGTTTCGACAGTGGCCATTTAGGGTCCAAAACCGATCGGCTCTCGGTAGGACGGATTGCCAATCCGTCCCACGTCAAACAGCCGAGAAAGTCAGAATTCGCAATAGCCCCCGGCTGCCGGCCGTAGCGTGGACTTCAGTCCGCGCGGCGGTTTTTCACGACCCGTTCGATGCGCCGTTCGCGTGGACTGAAGTCCACGCTACGGACCGTGCGGCGTTGCCGGGACACGAGCGCGAGCAATGGCGACATTTTACGCAAGGGAACCGACGGGGGAAACCGTTCCGGAAAGCGGAAAGCGGAAGGCGGACAAACCCCTCTGGGCCTGGACCCTCGATTGTCCTCCGTCTCTCAACTCTCAACTCTCAACTCTCGACTCTCGACTCTCGACTCTTTGCCAGCACCGACGCGATGCGGATCGCTTCGATCATCCCCTCCGCGCTCGCCTGCCCCGTCCAGGCGATATCGAAGGCGGTGCCGTGGCTGGGGCTGGTGCGGACGATCGGCAGCCCCAGCGTGATGTTCACCGCCCGATCGAACCCGATGAGCTTGAACGGTATGTGCCCCTGGTCGTGGTACATGGCCACCACGCCGTCGAACTCGCCGCGGACCGCCCGGCGAATCAGCGTGTCGGCGGGAAACGGCCCGGCGGCGTTGCGGCCGGCAGCCTGGGCGGCCTTGACGGCGGGGGCGATGAGCCGCCGTTCTTCATCCCCGAACAGGCCGTCTTCGCCGGCATGCGGGTTCAACGCACAGACGGCAATCCGGGGCAGGTCGCAGCCGATCCGCCGCAGGAAGCCGTCCACGAGTTCGATCTTCTCCGCGACCCCCTCGGTCGTCAGCAGCCCCGGCACGCTGGCGATCGACGTGTGCAGCGTGACGTGGGCAACGCAAAGCCCGCGCGGCGAACGGATGGGATCCCCGGCCGGCAGATAGAGCATCATCGCGAAGCGGTCGACGCCGCAGAGCTTCGCGAGGACCTCGGTGTGCCCCGGCACGTGGATGCCGGCCTGGTTCAGAGCCAGCTTGTTGAGTGGGGCGGTGACGACGGCGTCGATTTCGCCCCGCAGCGCCGCCCGGCCGGCGGCGATGAGCGCGTCGTGGGCCGCGCGTCCCGCGCGGGGGTCGACGGTTCCGGGCCGTACTTCGGTGACGGAGTCGAGCCCGCAGGGGACGCACGGCAATTCGCCGGTCGCTGGTGTCCCGCCTGTCGTGCGAAATTCATTGCGCACGGGCCGCGCTTCGTGCGAAATAAAATTCGCACTACGGATCACCGGCGAAAGATCAGCCCCGAGCAGGTCTACGGCGCGCTGCATGATTTGCGGATGGCCGAACACGACCGGGCGGCACCATTCCCGCACGCGGTCGTCGGCACAGGCGCGAATCACCACCTCCGGACCGATGCCGGCTGCGTCCCCCATCGTCAGGCCAATGTGGGGAACTCTCTCCGCGAGTTCCACGCCGGACTCGCGGAGCGAGTCCTCCACATTCGTCAGGCCGATCAGCGGTTTCTGAGAGTTGAGAGTCGAGAGTTGAGAGTTGAGAGATGCCAAAACCGTGCCGTCCTCCGATCAGTCGTGCGAAATCCCTCGCACGATCCGTGGCTCGTGTGAAATGAATTTCGCACTACGTTTTTCTGACTCTCAACCCTCACCTCTCAACTCGTCGAGCGGAAGCCCCCGGCGGTCTTTTTCGGAGAGAATCGGTTCTCCCTCTAACGGCCACTCGACGCCCACGGTTGCGTCGTTCCACAGCAGCGTGCGTTCGTGCTCGGGATGGTAGTAGTCGGTGCATTTGTAGAACAGCAGGGCCGTCTCGCTGAGCACGCAGAAGCCGTGGGCGAACCCCGGCGGAACCCAGAGCTGCCGATGGTTCTCGCCGCTGAGCACCGTGCCCGTCCATCGGCCGAACGTGGGGGAATCGCGGCGAACGTCGACCGCCACGTCGAACACTTCCCCCGCGAAGACCTGGACGAGCTTTCCCTGCGGATGCTCGATCTGGTAATGCAGCCCCCGCAGCGTGCCGCGGCACGACAGCGAGAGGTTGTCCTGCACGAAGTCGGCCGCGATGCCCGCCGCCGCGCTGGATGCGTGCGCGGCGGCGCATCCATCCAGGGCCGCCGCGTACCTCTGCTTCTGATACGTCTCCATGAAGAACCCGCGGGCGTCGGCGAACACGCGCGGTTCGACGATCAGCACGCCGGAGAGTTCGAGAGGTTGAATGTGCATCGCTGGGTTCTGGCTGGGAGGAGCCGCGTGTGGAAGGGGTCGGGTGTCCAGAATTCAATTTTCCCCACCGGCTTCCGAACATCATTCCGCCGTAGGAAAATTGAATTCTGGACACCCGACCCCAGCCCCTCTGCGGGAGACCACTTTATCGTATCGAGTCGCGGGAAACCGGGCCATGAAATCAGGAACTTCTTGATTTCGCGAGCGTGGATGGTGAGAATCGCGCGTGGCTCTTCGCGCCTTTCACTCGCAGGCATCGCACGAACGCGAATTTTTTACGTAACAAACCCCGGCCGATTCCGCTGAAGCCCGGAAGATGGCACGCGGCCGATCGCGTTCCCACCGACTCGTCCCCCAATCCAGGAGCTTTCCAATGCCAGACGAATGCTACGGAATCCCGCTGACGACGTTTCTGCCCGCCTTCATCACCGACGAGCTGTTCCGCTACTGCCGCGACTTCCGGCACGCCACGCGGGGCGAGTTCGGCAAGATCAGCGAAAAGACGCAGATCAAGATCGCCGACACGCTGCGGGGGCAGTTCGACCCGACGCACGTGACTTACGGCAAGCCGTTCACGCCGGGAATTCCGCTCCCCATCGGCATGCTCGACCTGCCGGGCGATCTCACGCTGCGGATCTGGCCCAACGACTGGAGCGACCTGGGCCGCGGGGTCGACGAGGTGCATTTGAATTACGAGCTGTACCGGTTCTAGCCGACAGGTCCATGCAGTTCACAGTGGAAGGGCGAACTTCATCGACGTTCTTCGCCGATTTGTTTGATCAGATCGGAGAGAGTCCACGCCACCTTGACGAGTCCGGCCCGCGTCACGGTGGCGATGAACGGCCAATCGAATTTCGTCAGCAGCTTGTGCATCGTCGGCATGGCCTTGAGGAAGCTTTCCGCCATTTGACGGCCGGTGAGGGACTTTCGCGAGACAAGTACGAAGGATGGAACTCCCGAGTTAAAGAGAGCGCGCAGTTCGAGTTGGTTTTTCGAAATGTTTGCGTCTCTCGTCAGGATGATCCACCCTCGCGCGCCGACCTGCGTCAGCCACTGCGAGTCATCCGACTCCGCATCGCTTTCGGTGGCGGGAAAGTGATCGGCGTGGACCTCGACCAGATGTCCGGCGGCGCGCAGTTCCTCCGCTACGATCCGTCTGCCGAGGCATCGATCCAGAAAGAAAGTCGGCGGTTCAGGCTGCGACGCTGAATTCGAATTCGCATCGCAGTCCCTCTTCGATGTCGAGCCGCTGACAGCCATAGTCGTCGGCCAATTCATCAATCGACTCGCCGGCTTTATATCGCTCAGCGATGACCGACGTGGGGACCTGGCAACCAGCCAGTGAGGGCCGACCGAACGACACCCGGGGGTCGATAAACACGCTCCGCGGCGCCGCCTTGATGTCGCTTCTGGTAAACGGCCAGAGCCGGATCACGGCATTGTCACTGCTGCGGTCGAACCGGAGGAAGAACTCTTTCACCGAGTCCGCCACGATCTGGCCGCGCGCGGATGCATCGACCCATTTCCCCAGCTTCTGGACGAACAGCGCGACCCCGTCGGTCTCGAATTTCTGTTGGATCAGCGGATGTTCCCAACCAAACTGCCTGGATACATAGTTCAGAGCAGGGCGGATGCGTTTGAACGGAATCTTGAAGTCCCGGCGAAAGGCACACAGAACGTGAGCTTCCGCAAGGTTGAAGAACGACAGCAGGGGAACCGACGGGTCCGCCAACTGGATGACCGGAGCGAAAGACTGAATGCCGTCCCTGGTCGGATATTTCCTCCCCTTGACCCACGATCGCAACGTCCCAACCGGGAGCCGCAGGTAATGTGCTGCGTCCCGGATCGTGTAGGCGGGCACTTCGCGCGGATCGGTCTTTCTGGCCATCGCAATTCGTCGCTCTGACAGGGAACGTGATTACTCTGTCATCGTCGATTGACAGTGTCAACCCCGTCAGAGATCGCATAGATCGTCAGATTCCAGCGATCGGTGCGCGGAAGCCTCCGGTCGCTGACGCTCCCGGCTCGCCGGAGAGATCACGCCGCCGTATCGTGCGGTTCGCCGGAATCGGCAGCCCCGTCCTCCGGGGCTTTCGGGCGCAGCTCCTTCGCCCGCGGCAGGTCGTCGAGCGTGCGCAGGCCGAAGGTTTCCAGGAACAGCCGGGTCGTGCCGTAGAGATACGGGCGGCCCAGCGAGTCTTCCTCTCCGGCGATGCGGACCAGGCCGCGCTCCATGAGGTGCTTGATCATCTCGGCGGACTGCACCCCGCGGATCGATTCCACGTCGACGCGCTTGATCGGCTGGCGATAGGCGATGATGGTCAGCGTCTCCATCGCCGGCGGAGAAAGCTGCAACTGCGACTGCCGGTGGTGCAGGCGGTTCAGCCAGCGGGCGAACACCGGCCGCGTGAGCAGGCGGTAACCGGTCGCGACCCGCTCAGCCCGGAAGGCGGAACCGCCGCGGTCGTATTCCTCGTTCAGGCGGTCGATCAGCGTCCGCGCCTCGGCAACGTCGGCCAGCAGGGCGAACTGCACCAGCTTGCGGGTGGACAGCGCCTCGGAAGCGACAAACAGGGCCGCCTCCAGCCGGGCCAGCTTCTCGTCGCGCGTCCGCACTTCAGATCCCTGGGATTTCTTAAAATCCCAGGGATCTGAAGTGCGCGGCGTGCCACGACGCATGAACGCCCGCGACCACCCCTCCGCCGATTGCGCACTGTCCGTCGACAAACCACCGGCGGGGGGACTGAGAGGCTGGAAATCCATCGCGACGCCTCGTTCACACTGATGCCGGCAACGAGTCTTCCGACCTTCGACCTTCCGACCTTCGACCTTCGACCTTCCGACTCCTTACGGCCGCGACTTGATCTGCGTCAGCACCTTCTGCACGGCCCGCAGCGGGTCGGCGTCTTCGGCTTCGAAGCGGTGGGCGACCCGCGGGTTGTCGGGCGCGGAATACAGACAACTGAAATGAAACTCGTCGGACCGGCTGCCCGGCTGCAAGAGGAAGTCCTTGATTCCCATCCGGTTCAGCGTGCGAACCGCCTTCTGCCACGTGAAGGCGGATTCGGAACTGTCCGAGACGCTGGCGACCGATTGCATTCCGGCGCTGGTCGCCGACTTGGACCGCGTGTCCTGGATCGACGTTTCGACGCGGTTGGTCGATCGTTTGTCGCCGCGTCGATCCTGGTCGACTTCCCAGCCCTGCAGTCCCTGTTTCCCGGTCTTGCGCTGGCCCCCCTCGGTGGGATGATTGTTGAGGAACGGGTCGGCTTCGGGCTTCAAGCCCTCGCCGGGAAACCCCGGCGCTGCTTCGGTCGCGGCCTCGACGGGCGCGAACACATCGTTGCCGTTGGAGAGACTGCGGCCGTCCTGTGTAACCGGCTTGCGAACGGGGTTGTCAATCGTGATCGCGTTCGCCGTGGGTTCGGCCGGGGTCGAGGCATTGACCGGCGTGAACTCGGGAACGCCGAAGATCGCCAGCAGCGGGATCGCAATCAGCGGCAAAAACATCAGAAACGTGGTCAGAGAAGAGCCTCGCATGGAATCCTCCTTGACTTCGAGATATCGAGCCGGACCGGCGGGGGCGGTCCGGCTCGAAAACCACCGCGGTCGTGCGGCGGAAGGGAACTGAAGCGCGAGCAGCATCGTACTCAGGACCGCCAGAGTACATTCCGCGTGCCGTTCTCGCCGGAAATCGCCGAATCCCCGAAAAAGCCTGAACTGCGGCCGGCGACGGCTTCCGGCAATGGGCGAACCAACGCCCCGCGCGCGGAATTCCGGCGGAAACGAAGGGAATTCGCTGCCGTTGAGCGAATTTCACACGGTTCGGAACCGGAATTGCCCGATGACACGCGACAGGTGCTTGCCCCGCGTTTCGGGGTGTTTTCGTCCTTTGGGGGTCTCCCCGATGGCAAGACTTACAATCGCATTGTAAATTCCGACCCAAACTTCAGAGGTTGTGAAAGAATCGTAGCAGAATTCGTGAGAATTCTGCCGTTCAGGATTGACCGTCCAGAATTCTCACGAATTCTGCTACGGGATCACGTCTCGTTGCAAAGGGAGAGGCAGCAGTATGTCCGGACATCGATCGCGAGCGGCGTGGCGGGTAGTGTCGACGGGCGTCTTGTCGGTGGTGCTGGCGACGACCGCGCTGGCCGACGGACGAACGCGCGCCGCCGCCACGAAGGAACATCCCCTGACGGCGTTCCTGCAGGCCGCCGAAAAGAGCCGCGCCGCGCTGGCGGGCGTGCAGGACTACACGGCGATGTTCATTAAAATGGAGGTCGTCCGCGGCAAGAAATTCCCGCACAGCATGGCCATGAAGTTCCGCAGCAAGCCGTTCAGCGTCTACCTGTACTTCACCGACAAGCACAAGGGACGCCGCGTGCTCTACGTCGAGGGGCAGAACGGCGGCAAGCTGCTCGCCAAAGACGGCGGGCTGGGGGCCATCGTCGGCACGATCGCCCTGCTGCCCGACAGCCGCAAGGCGATGGAGGAAGGCCGCTATCCCATCACCAAAATCGGCGTCGCCAACATGCTCGACGCGGTCATCGAGCAGTGGAAGCAGGAATTGAATTCCCCGCACGTCACCACGAAGGTCATCGACGGCTCAAAACTGAAGCCGAAAGACCGACGCCTGCCGACCATCGAATGTACCGTGCTCGAATCGGAGCACGCGAAGCCGGAGAAAGGGGTCGAGTTCTTCCGCACGCGGCTGTACCTCGACAAGAAGACCAACCTGCCGGTGCGGGTCGAGCAGTACGGCTTCCCGAAGCGGTCCGGCAGGAAGCCGCCGCTGCTGGCCGAATACACCTACTGGGACCTGAAGACCAACGTGGGGCTGAAGGACATCGACTTCAGCCGGGCCAACCCCCGGTACGACCTGCGGTAGGCGCGCCGTAGCGTGGACTTCAGTCCACGCGAGCCACGCATCGAGCGGAACGCGGGAGACGATCGCGTGGACTGAAGTCCACGCTACGGTCGCTACGTCTGCACCAGCCCGCTCAACCACGCGCCGGTCGCGGCGCTGATGATCGCCGGGCACCAGGCGGCGAAGTCCGGGGCGATCAGATTCACTTCCCCCAGGTACGAGAACGCCTGCGTTACGCCGTACAGCACGCCCAGCACCAGTGTGCACAGGGCCATGTTGAAGATCAGGCTGCGGCTCTCGCGGCGGACCACCAGCGGGATCACGATGAACACCGCGATGACGTTCAGAAACGGCTTCACCAGCCGCGAGTGAAAGAACAGCCGCTGGCTGCGAATGCTCGACAACCCGGTGGACGGATTGCGGATCCGCCGCACGAGCTCGGCCGTCGACAGATAGCGGAAATCTTTCGACCGCGCGCTGAGCTGGTCGATGGTGACGTCGCTGACGATGAACAGCTCCGAGGGCACCTTCGTCCGCCGCACGTACTTGCGGCCGACGGCAGTGAGGGGCAACTGCTCGTGCTTCTTCGAGCAGTTCCGCAGCAGCCAGCCCGCGGGGCGCCCGCCGTCGGCTTCGAGGTACACCGCGTCGTCCCCCTTGAGGTCCGTCAGCTCGGTCGCCAGGTCGGGCGGGGGGAGGATGAACACCGCCTGATTGATCTGCTGCCGCTCCAGATTCAGCGACTTCCCGTCGATGTGGATGCGCGTCATATAGTCGTACCGCGGCTTGACCGAGTACGTCGACTGCTTCTCCTCCACCCGGTTGGAATTCAAGTGATGGGCGACCTTCGGGATGACCACCTCTTCATTGCAGATCACCACGGCGTTGACCACCGCGGCCCCCACGGCAATCGGCAGCACGAGCCGGTACACCGGCACGCCCGCCGCCAGAATCGGCTGCAGTTCGCCGTTCTTCTGCAGCAGGGCGAAGGCGACCATCATCGCGATCACCGACAGAATCGCCGCGATGCGGTCGAAGAAATCGATCGCCTGGAAGCCGTAATACGTCGCCATCCACCGCAGCACGTCGCCGGCGGCATCCTGGCCTTCCTGAAAGGCGTCGACGTTCGTGAACCCGTCGATCACCACGAACAGCCCGTAGGTGCTGACGAACAGAATCACGAACGCATGCAGATACCGCTTGAGCAGATACCGGTCGAAGGTGGTCAGCACGGCAGGTTCGCCTCAATCCCTCGGGCAAAACGCGGCGGGGATTACACGGGAATCGGCGATGGCGGTCAAGATGAGACTCGTCGCGAATCATTGCGGCAAGGCTACTTCTTCCCCCGCATCTGCTTCGCCACCCACAGGCAAACGCTCCGGACGTAGCCGTAATCGCGTTCGCCCCATTGTTCGATCAACGGCAGCAGTTCGTTGTTCTTCTGCAGGCTGGCGAGCACCGCGGCGACGGGGACTTCGTTCTGGATGAGCCACCCGCTCGCATCGCGGTCGACGCTGAGCTTCGCCTTGAGCAGGTCGACGGAGACGTCTTTCTCGACGCTGTGGATCTGCTGGGCCCCCCAGCGGATGGACGAATTCACGCTGCGAAAGCCCGGCCCCCAGTGGCCGATCTGCACGAACAGCAATTCCTGCCGCGCCCAGCGGTCCTGCTCCGGCTTCTTCAGGGATAGCCGCTTCTTGATGTACCAAGCGGTCCGGTCGCGGAATTGCAGCACGTGCTTGCCGGAGGTGTCGCGCGGCAGGGCCTTCAGCTTCTTCAGCGTGTCGGCATCCCCCACGGCCCGCAGCAGTTGGAGATAGTCGAGCTGCTTCGTCCATTTCAGCTTCGCGTCGGCGGCCATCTCTTCGGCGATCTTCCTCGCGACCTTCGTCGGGAGGTGTGTCACCCCCAGAAAGACCGCCGGCGAATAGCGGAATTTCTTCGTGCCGATCTGCGATTTCAGAAACGTCGCCGTGTCGTGCTTGCCGGCGAGCAGCGCCAGGCCGATGAAACCGGCGAGTTGCCGCTCGAGGCTCATCCGGCCGCGGAAGTCTTCGAGGGCGACCTTCTTGAGAAACGCGACGGCGGCCGCGTCGTTGTGGACGTCGGTGAACGTCTTCGCCGCATCGTGGACGTGTCGCTCGTTGGGGAAGGGCTTGGGCAGCTTCGACAGCGCCTTGTCGAATGCCGCCGCCAACTTGGCGTCTGAATGATCGTCTGCGTTCGCAATCGCCGTTGTCGAGAGAAGCAAGGCCAGAAGAATCGAAGTGGCGGGAATCTGTCGCATGATCGCTTCCCCTTCTGTTGGTCCGGAACCCAGGGTTTTTGGAAAACCCCGGGTTCTGCACGGCAGCGGAACATCGTCCCGGATTCTACACGAATCCGCCCGGCCTCGAATGGCCTGAGCCGGGAGTGTTACAAATCGGAGACATGGGCCACGGTCACTTCGCCATCAGCCCCAGCATCGCCGTCCCCATTGCCTCGCCGATGCGGTTGTGCCAGATCGCGCTGCCCAGGTAGTGGTAGGGGCGGTCGGAGCCGACGAGCTTCCATTCTTCGAAGCGCTTCCGCCATTCCGGGTACAGCGTCTCGGCGGCCTTGTCGACGAGCACGTCGGTGCGGACGGCTTTGACATTGCCTTGGAATTCCGGCACCTGTTCCATCGCGAGCTGCGCCTTTTGAATGACCAGCATCGCCCCCTTGGCCGGCTTCGAGCCGTTCTGGCCCATCACGCCGATGACGAACGGCAGCTTCGGGGCGCGCAGGTCTTTGCGGACGTCTTTGATGAACAGCTTCATGTTTTTTGCGTAGTCGTTCTGCGCCCCGTACTGGTCGTTCCAGCCCTGGAACCAGACGAAGCCGGCGAGTTGCAGCTTGCGGCCCTTCAATGCGGGGAACAGCGTGCCGGCGTTGGCCATTGTCTCCCGCACTTCCTTCAGCATGGTGCGGTAGGACGAACCGTAGGCCGACTTGATATCGTCCATCGCCGGAAGTTTGGCTTTGCGCTTGCGTTTCTTGTTGCGGTTCGTAACCCGCTGCCGGGCTTTCTTGAGTTCATCCTGAAGAGCTGCGTCGCTGGGCATTCCGGCGGAGGGCGGGCGGAACAGCTTGAACAGCGAATGCCCGCCCCAGGCCGTTTTGATGAGCAGCACCGGTTCCTCGAAGCGGTCCCCCATCGTCGTGCCGAACGCCAGCTCGACGCCGGTGCGGTTGGGACTGCCGTACCCGATCGTCAGGCCCCCTTTGCGGTTCAGGAATTTGATGAACACGTCGTCGCGAACGACCCACTGGCCGTCTTTGCGGTACTTCGCGAACAGCTTGCTCGATTTGGGGTCTTTCGCCTGGTGGTCGAGCAGCGCGTTCTGGACCTTGCCTTCCATGTTGGACTGGCCGGCGAGGAGGAAGACCTTGACCGGCTTCGCGTCCGCGGCAAAGGCTGGCGACGCGGCGACGAACAGGAGGGCGGCGAACAACGCCGGACGATGAATCATGGCGATGGGTCCTGATTGCGGGATTCGAATCTTTCACCCCCCAATTTATAACCCGCCCTTGCTCAGAATCCGAAAGAGGCGGATAAAAAATGGGGGTGAAAAATAAAGGATTGTGTCAATGTTTAGTCGCCCCCTATGCCGCACCGGGGCGATCCGCCCGATCCACGTCTACTGGGGGACCGGTTACCTGCACCCGCTTTTGTGATCAACACGCAGCCGCGAAGTGTCGAATTCATCAACAGCGTCTGATATACTTCATCCTGGCGGAAGCCCTTTCCGCCCGTGCCTTCCACCCATCGCAGCAAACGCCACCGAGGTTGCCGATGCTGTCCCTGCCGAGTCGTTATCCCACCTCCTTCTGTGACGGCGTCTCCCGCCGCGATGCGTTGCGCGTCGGCGCGCTGGGAACGCTGGGACTCAGCCTGCCGCAACTGCTGGCGGCGCAGGCGAACGCTGCCCCGTCCAGCGACATCGCGTCGACGTTCGGCAAGGCGAAACGGGTCATTCTGCTGTTCATGTGGGGCGGGCCGGCGCATCAGGATACGTGGGACCTGAAGCCCGACGGCCCGCTGGAACTCCGCGGCGAGTTCCTCCCCATCGGCACCAACGTCCCCGGCCTGCACATCTCGGAGCATTTCCCACAGATCGCGCGGCACGCCGACAAGTTGGCGTTGATTCGCTCGGTGGGGCAGGAAGACAACAACCATTCCACGGGAGCGCACGCCGGGCTGACCGGGCGGAAGCACGACGTCAAGGCCGAGAACTTCAGCGCCAGTGAAACCGACTTTCCGCACTACGGCTCGGTGCTCTCAAAACTGCGGCCGAACACCAGCGGCCTGCCGACGTTCGTCGCGCTGCCGGATATCATCGCGACGACCGCGGGCAAGGTGACGCCGGGACAAGGCGGCGGCATCCTCGGGCGGAAGTACGACCCGTTCCAGATCACCGACCACCCCGAAGAACCCGGTTTCTCGATTTCGACGCTGCAACTCCCCGCCGGACTGACCAACCCCCGCTTGCGGAACCGTCGCCAACTGCTGCGGAAAATCGACGGCGTCGCCCGCATCGCCGAGCGATCTCAAAACGTTGCGTCAATGGGCGACTTCTACCAGCAGGCGCTGGATATGATCCTCGCGCCCGCGGCCCGCAAGGCGTTCGACATCGCCTCGGTCTCCGACGCCGAACGCTGGCGGTACGGCTGGCACACGTTCGGGCAGAGCGTGCTGATGGCCCGCCGGCTGATCGAAGCCGGCGTGAAGCTGGTCACGGTCTACTGGCATCGCGAAGTGAAAACGATCGACACGTCGTGGGACACGCACGCCCGCAACTTCACCGAGCTGCGCACGCGGCTGATGCCCGTGGTCGACCGGCCCATCGCCGCCCTGCTCGAAGACCTGCAGGCGAAGGGGCTGCTGGACGAAACGCTGATCGTCTGGAACAGCGAATTCGGCCGCACGCCGAAGATCAACAAGAACGGCGGCCGCGACCACTGGGGCCCGTGCAACACCGTGGTGATGGCCGGCGGCGGCGTCCCCGGCGGGCAGGTGTTCGGTGAATCGGACAACGCCGCGGCGTACCCCACGCGCGACAAAGTCACGCAGGACGACATCGCCGCCACGACGTACCACCTGCTGGGCCTCGACCCGCACAGCCGCATCCACGACCGCGGCGACCGGCCGCATCACCTCGCGCTGGGGAAGCCGATCGATAAGCTGCTCCGCGAAGAGTGCAAGCCGGCGAAGACGCCGCCGCCGAAACCGCTCATCGGCCGCCCGACGTTCGGCCCGTTCCACCAGATGCTCCGCGAACGCGGCCGGCGGTTTCTGTGTTGTGAACTGGGGAATGCGAATCAGTTGCCGGAGTGGAAGCTCAGCGGCTGGTCGGCGATTCAGGGAACCGGCAAGACGCGCTATCGGACGGCCGACGCCCGTAGCGGAATTCGTGAGAATTCCGTAGCGGTGCGCCGCACGGCGGAATTCTCACGAATTCCGCTACAGACGGGGACGATCGAATACTCCGAATTGTTCTACACGCACTTCGCCTACGGTTTCCTCGTGTTTCGCCTCGCGGAGCCGGCGAAGATCGACCGGCTGTCGCTGTCGCTGAACGGGAAGCCGATTCCGATTCCCGAAGAACTGACGAAGTCCAAACCGCGAACGATCTGGCAGGTGCCGTTTCCCGAGAGCCTGAGCAAGGCCGAGAAGAAGTTCCATCTCGCGGTGACGTGCCCCGGCTGGAAGCTATGCGACGTGGCGGTGACGGGGGATGCGGTGCGGGAGGCGTTTTTTGTGCAGGCGGGGCTGATCTTGAATGCTTGATCTAAACCAGCGGACACGGCCGATGACCATCAAAGAACAGATCGACAACTTCCACTGATTCGCAACGTCGCAGATCGAAAACGGCGGCGCCGATCTGTCGATGGACGAAATCTATTCGCTCTGGCGGGCCAGCAATCCGACGGATGCGGAACTGGCGGAGAGCGTCGCGGCCGTGAAGGCCGCGTACGCCGATATTCTCGCAGGGGACGAAGGCGAGCTGGTCGACGATGTCATCCGCGAGTCCCGCGAGCGATTGGGATAGGTGATCGACGAATGAGATTCACCCTCAAGACGAGCGGGCGCGCCAAGCGCGAATACAACTCGTGTCTGGATTACATTGCCGCGCGGTCAAAGAAGGGGGCGAGCGCGGCGTCGGTTGTAAGTTCCGTCCGCGCTGTGGCAGAGCGCTCCTCTCCGAAGACTTCGAGTCGCGGCTGAACGGTGCGAACGTTAATACGCGCTCTCCGGCGGGGCGCCCATGATGTGGAAGCCGCTGTCCACGTGCAGCGTTTCGCCGGTGATGCCGCTGGCGGCGTCGCTCAGCAGGAACGCGGCGGCCTTGCCGACTTCCGCGGGGGTGATGTTCCGCCGCAGCGGGGAGAACGTTTCGTAGAGCTTCATCATCTGGTTGAAATCGCCGACGGCCGAGGCGGCCAGCGTTTTCACCGGGCCGGCACTGACGGCGTTCACGCGGATCTTGTGCGGGCCGAGCTCGTGGGCGAGGTATTCCAGCGTGCTTTCCAGGGCGGCTTTGCAGATGCCCATCAGGTTGTAGCCGGGAATCACCTTTTCGCCTCCGAGGTAAGTCATCGCAAGAATGCTGCCGCCGGCGGGCATCAGGTCTTTCGCCCGGCCGGCCAGCGCGATCAGGCTGTAGGCGGAAATGTCCATCGACAATTTGAACCCGTTACGGCTCACGGCGTACACGGGGCCTTTGAGGTCGTCGAGCGGTGCATACGCGATCGAGTGCACGACGAAGTCGATCGTGCCGAACGTCTCTTTCGCGGCAGCGAAGACGGCGTCGAGGTTTTCGTCGTTCGTCACGTCGCAGGGCATGACGAGCTTCGCCCCGATCGGCTCGACGAGCTTCCTCAGCTTGTTGGCCGCCTTGGGCCGCTCGGGGTCGCGGTCGGGCAGATGCGTGAACCCCATCTCGGCCCCCTGTTCCGCCAGCGCCTGCGTGATGGCCCAGGCAATGGAACGATCGTTGGCGATGCCGAAGACGAGGCCTTTCTTACCGGTGAAGGCGGGCATGGGCGTGCTCTTGTTTGTGCGAAACCGCAAGCGAGGGTTGTGGACGGGGTGGAGGTTAGCGATTTCGCCGGTTGGCGGCAATCCGTGTGTCGAGTTGAACCGCTAATGTCCGCTGATGGACGCTGATTTGAAAAGGCCTTTTGAATTAGCGTCCATTAGCGCTGATTAGCGGTTTGTTCCTTGTGGCCCCGCGGCGAGGTCTTTGCGAATCTTCAAAGCGATCGACGGGTCAAGCATCGCCGCCGTGGCGATGTGTACGGACTCGGCCCCCGCGTCGAGGAATTGCCGGACATGCTCCGCGGTGCTGATGCCGCCGACGCCGATAATGCTGATCTTCAAGCCGCCTTCCCGAATCAAATCGCAGAACAAGCGGGTCTGCTGCAGGGACGCCGTGCGCGTCGCGTCGCCGCAGATGCCGCGGCGTTGGCCGTCGAAGAGGTAGGCGCCGTCGGGTTGGCGGACTTTCGTCGCGACGCTGTTCGTCATCGCCAGGGCGTCGACGAATGGAGCGACGGCGTCGAGCAGTTCGGCCGCCGCCGCGCGATCGGTCATGCTGCCGATCTTGATGATGAAGGGCGTCTTCCCGACGGCGTCGCGGATGCGCTCGGCGACCAGCGCGGCGTCTTTCGGCTGCTGATAAAGCTGCCCGTCGCAGGTCGAGACGTTCGGGCAGGAAAAGTTGGACTCGACGGCGTCCGCCCCGCTTTCGACGACCCACTTCGCGCAGCGGGCGTAGTCGTCGGCGAGGTCGGAGAGCGACCAGTCGGGTTGCACGCTGCCGACGACGGAGACGGAGAGCAGTTTGTCGGCGGTGAGATGCCGCCTCGTCCATTCGACGTCGGCCCGCCATTTGTCCGGCTCGGCGGACGGCATGCCGAACGAGACGGCCCAACTGCCGCTGGGTTCGTTCGTCGCGGGGACTTCCGATTCGCTGCCGGTCAACTGGCCGGTCGTCACGGGTTGCAGGTTGGGCAGCGGATAACATTCCCGCGCGACGCTGCGAACCGTTTTGTAGGTCAGCACGTCGAAACCGAGGGCGGCGTAATAGAGAATCCACTTCCCGTTCAACAGCGGGCCGGCGGGCATGCCGAGGGGCGAACCGACGCGGCGGCCGCAGAACGTCCACCCGTCGGGGACGGGTGCGGGCGATTCCGCAACGGTCGGCAGCGGCGGCGGGTAGTCGTAGTTGTCGCGATACGTGCGGGCGGCGTCATAGCGCGGCAAAGCAGTTGCGGCCATTGGACGAAATTGAAAACTGAGAATTGAGAATTGAGAATTGGGACAGAAAAATCGGCAAGAGGCAGGTTATAAATCTGGGGGTGAAAAAATCCGTGTTTCAGCACGCGATCCGAAATGTAACGGCATCGGCCCTTCACAGAATCAATCGTTTACCCTCAAATCTATAACCCGCCGCCCTTTCTGCCGTGATCCAGTTTCGACCTCATTCTGGTTCCGGCGACGCGGAGCTGATTCCGGTTCATTCACATCGGGTAGTTTAACAGGTACTTATCCTCAATTCTCGATATTCGATTCGCGAATGCTCTTCCGCCGCAAAACTGCCGCTCCGGTCTGGATCGACCCGCATTGCCGCGACGTCGATCCGTTTCCCGATCCGTCGAAGGCCCTCCGCGACCCGGACGGGCTGCTGGCGCTGGGGGGGAATCTCGAACCGCCGATGCTGCTGGCGGCGTATCGCAAGGGGATCTATCCCTGGTACAGCCCCGACGAGTGCATCCAGTGGTGGACCCCCGACCCACGGATGGTGTTGTTTCCCGACCGGCTGAAGGTCTCGCGGAGTCTGCGGCGGACGATGCGGCGGGGGGAAATCCGGGTGACGATCGACGACGACTTTCCGGCCGTCATTCGCGCCTGCGCCGAACCGCGTAGCAGAATTCGTGAGAATTCTGCAGGACCCGGACTGGACGGCGGAATTCTCACGAATTCTGCTACCTGGATCGACGACGGCATGATCGAGGCGTATTGCCGGCTGCACGAATACGGCTTCGCGCATTCCGCGGAGACGTGGCGCGACGGCGAACTGGTTGGCGGGTTGTACGGCGTGGCGCTGGGCCGCGTGTTCTACGGCGAGTCGATGTTCTCGCGGCAGACCGACGCCTCAAAGGTCGCGCTGGTGCACGTCGTCGAGAAGCTCCGCGCGTGGGGCTACGAGCTGATCGACTGCCAGATGCATACGGCCCACCTGCAGAGCCTGGGGGCGGAAGTGCTCCCGCGGAAGGCGTTCAACGTTCTGCTGGACCGCTGGTGCGTCGCGGAACCGCAACCGGAGGCGTGGCGGTGACGGATTTCGTAGGACGGATTTTCAATCCGTCCGGACGGTTTGAAAATCCGTCCTACGGTTCGCCGATACCCGGCGAATCTGTGAGAACGTTTCCCGGACCGGCGGTTTGAAGCGATCGGTTGTCGCGGGCGATTTCAATTGCGGCCCCGTTCCGGGGGGCGTGATCTGCTCCCGACGCGCGTCGTCGTCGGTGAAGTGCACGTAGGGGGCGATCGCCGTCGAAATCCCGGTCTGCTTGAAGTAGTAATGCCACATGTGCTGGGCGCCGATCAGCGGAGTGACATCGAGCTCGCGGACCTTCGCGTTCCAACTGCCGAGCCGTCGGCGGTCGCGGTTCGTGAATCCCGCCTTCGCCAGCGCGCGGTGCCCGAACGGCTTTCGCAGCGGGTAAAAGCTGAGGGGGAAATCGCCGCGATTGCGAAGATTCAGCAGCGCCTCGGTTCCGTACAACGCGCGACCGTAGCGTTCTCTGGGGTCGAGCCAGTGGTGGTCGATCGCCGCCGCCAGGAACACGGCGCGGTACCGTCGCGCACATCCCAGGGATTTTCCGAAATCCCTGGGATGTGCACGGCACAGCCGGTTCCCCTGCACCGTCCCGCCCGATTCCAGATGCAGGGCCGCCGCGATCGTGCGGACGCCGTGGCTGTGCCCGACGAGACACACGCGGCTGCCGACGGGCAGCGTGTTCAGAAAACGGGCGAGATAGACCCCGTGGTATCCGCTGCGGCGGCCGAGGACGGCGATGTCGATCGGGAACAGGCCGGTGGGGTAGTCGTCGCTGGGCCACGAGAAGATGACGATGTTCAACGGCCGCCCCGGGGCCGGCGCGTGCAGCCAGCGGTACAGCTCGCAGCTTTCCCCCAGCAGGCCGCGAAAGCTCGTGAAGCTGCCGTGCACCACGACGCAGATCGGGGCGCCGGGAATCAACCAGCGTTGAAACGCGGCGGGATCGTGCTGCGGCACGCAACGGTCGTTCTCGTACAGGAACTGGTCGTATCGGCAGCAGGGGCCGGAGTTCTCTTTGCGGCAGCGGCGGGTGCTGACGATCCAGAACCGGGGGTTGCACTTGGCGCAGGGGCCGCAGGGGGCGGTCCCGTAGGACGGTTTTTCAAACCGTCCGGACGGGTTGGAAACCCGTCCCACGTCAAACCGTCCGGACGGGTTGGAAACCCGTCGCACGTCAAACCGTCCGGACGGGTTGGAAACCCGTCCCACGTCAAACCGTCCGGACGGGTTGGAAACCCGTCCCACGTCAAACTGTCCGGACGGATTGGAAATCCGTCCTACGGAAGAAGACGACGACGGCGAGTTCTCGACGCGGGTGACCGACCAGGCCCGATTCGCGCGAACCGCCGGCTGCCCGTTCGCCGGCTCTGCCGCCAGCGCGCCCGCGACGGCAGCCGACAGAAGGATGCCGGCGCAGGTTCGCCAGAAGTGTGCCGGTCTCTGCATCATGCGGGGGGGAATTCCGAAACCGTCACCGCGATCGTTGGAGTTCACGCTTCAGCGTGCCCCGATGATGGCGAGATGGTGCAATACACGCTGAAGCGTGAACTCCGACGGGTCTCGCCGTCTGGCCGTAACACGGGAATCGGCGGTTGCCGAACCGTATCGGCAGCTTACACCGCGGAATTCCTGGAGCGAAGTTCACATTCGATTCGCGATGCTGGAAACTTCCGCAGCGCCGGGGGCCTTCGTTGCAGACCCGAAAACCGGCAAACTTCATGCGATCGACAGCATGATTTGGACGAGGGATGCGGGATAAAGGATGAGGGCTTGTCGATACGACTATTCCATACCTCATCTTTCATCCTTCATCTGTCATCCCCACTCACGGCTCGAAGATCAACAAGTCGTCGATCTGCAGCCGGCCGTTCTTGTCGTCGATGAAAAACTGGATCGCGTCTGCCGCTGATGGTCCCTTCGGCTCAGCCGACGGCAATTCGAACCGCAAAGTCACTGTGTCCCATCGTCCCGTCGCGGGCCGAAACGAGACGGGGCGAAATCGGGCTTTCCGTTTGCCATCCCGGAAAGCGACCTGCACCGGACCCTGTCCGGCGAATTGATAGCGAACGCTCACATCGGTCACGCGGCTCAGCGTGCGTTTGCCGCGCAGCGAGACGCGAATCCACGGTTTGCCGGTCGCCTTGTTCGTGACCGAGCGTGCCGTTTTCCAGGTCAACGGCTTTTTGTGCGGGACGATCTCGAAGTCGCCGGGCCATTCCTGCCCCTGCTTCCCCGTGTCGAACCAGCCGGTGAAGACGATCCGCTTGGGAAACGGCCGCTTCTCGGTCTTCGGTGCCGCGTCGTACAGCACGATGTCGTCGATGAGCAGTTCGGCGTGCGGCGACGTGTAGAACTGGATGTCGTCGATGCGTTCGTCTTCGGAGAGCGGGCCGCCGCTGCCGTCGGGCCGGCGGGCCTGCGTCATGTCGACCACGGCCGTCTGCCACGTATCCTGCGGCAGGCCGGCGAGCGTGAGAAAGCGGTGGTAGCCCTTCGAGAGCGTGTAGATCTGCACTTTCAGCGTGCGGCTCCCCTTGATGCGGTAGCGAAACGACAGCCGCGTCTTCGGCCCCATCGGCGGGCCGGGGACGGGGTTGAAGATCACCGCGCGGTACAGCCGCGTCTGGTCGCCCATCTTGCCGTCGAAGGTCTTCGTCAGCGTGCCGCGGCAGCAACGGCGGTTGGGGACGGATTTCGACAGCGGCGGCGGCACGTCTTTCGTCTCCAGCCGGCCGGCCAGCCACCAGCGGCGTTCGATGTCGGTTTCGTAGTCTTCGACGACGTGCACGCGGCGCGGCATGCTCGCATCGACCAGTGGTTTGGCGGCGTTTGTACGCTCTTTACGTGCGCGACCGAGTCGCAGTTCGAACTTCGGAAAGCCCGCCTCCTGCAAGGCGGAGATGGCATCGGTGACCTTTCCGCCCGGAGTCGTTCCCGCAGCCTGAAGGATGATCCGGAGCTTCTTCGGTCCGGCTGGCCGTTTCTTCAATGCATTGATGATCTGCTGCCGCGTCATGTGTCGCTGGCCGAACGCCAGTTTGCCGTCGGAATCCACACGCACGACCGCGCTGTCACCGGTAATGTAGCCGACGAACCACTTGAGAAACTCGTCCCGCTTGATCCCCGTCGCCACGCGGCAGTTCGGTTTGCCTTTCGCAACGCGCGTCATCCCCTTGTCGTCGACGGCGAGCCGCAAGTCTTCCATCGTGCAGAACTTTTCGGTGAAACCGAGCGTCACCGCGACCGGGTCGTAGAGCACCGGCGTTGGTTTGTGCCACAGGTCGTGCAGCGTCCAGAGTTCGTTCGCGAGAGCGGTGCCGGTGCTGAAGATCGTTTCGCGGCCGGTTTGGTCGAGCGCCAGCACCGCCGTCGCATCCAACGGCGCGACGGTCAGCGGGACGCCGGAGGCGAACACGAGTTGCGCGGCTTTGATGTCGGACTTGATGTTCCACTCCGGCTCGGCCGGCGGCCTTCCCTTGTAGCCGACGCGGAGGGAGCCGCCCATGACGACGATCCGTTTGATCCACGGCTTGCAATCGGGATGCTTCCGCAGCAGCTCGGCGACGTTGGTCAGCGGCCCGACGGCGACGATCGTCAACTTTCCCGGCGCCGATTTCAGTTGCTGATACAGGAACTCAACGGCCGGCATGCGGACCGGGAACTTCCGCGCCGGCCGCAGACCGTACTGGAACTGGCCGTCCGTGGACGGCGATTTCACGCGCGAAGAACCGGCGGCCACCGGGACTTTTTCCTTCCCGATGGCGTGCAGGAAGCGGCAGGCGATCATCGCCCGCGTGCGGCCGTCGTTGCCGACGGTCGTCACGCCGCGGAGTTCAATTTCCGGACTGGTTGCCGCCAGCGCCAGCGCGAAGGCGTCGTCGATGTCGTCGCCGAGGTCGGTGTCGAGCAGGACGGGCGTCTTGCGTGCCGTCGGTTCCGCAGCGGGAACCGTTGCGGCCGATATCAAGCACAGTACACCCACGATCGTCGCGACACATTGCGTGCTCAAAACTGTACCTCCACATCCGCGATCTCGTAGGGCGACATTTCCACGACCACGGCGTCCCCTTCCACCGTCAGGTCATTGATCGTCCGCCCCTGCAAGTCGATCTGCCGCGCCGAGACCGGCGTGGCGAAGCAGCGGAGTTTCGTGCGCCGGCCGCGGCCTTCGGTTTCGAGGAGGCGGATTGTGAAACCGTCACGCTCCGGTCGCTGACGCTCCCGGCTCGCCGGGGTCAGTCGCAGGAGTTGCACGTTTTTCGCGCTGAGATGGAAGAACCAGCCGGCGTCCCCGGCGGCGGGCGGGCCGTGTTCGACGGGCACGACGGCCGGCGGGCAGAGCAGGTCGAGCGCCGGCTGCATGGGGTAATCGACGTCGATCGCGATGCGGAACTTGAAGTGCCGCTGCGTTTCGCCGGCGGCGACGAGCATTGTGTCGAACATCCGCGGGCCGGTCTTGCGGTGGAACGCATGCCCGCCCAGCGCGATCGTGGTCCGCTGCTCCTCGGTGGCGATCTCGATGTAGTGCAGGCTGTCGAACCGCTGCCCCTGATATCCCTGCGCCCCCTGCTGCACCGACCGCGTCACTGAGGCCGTCAAGTCGTTGTACGCGAACCGCAGGCCGTAGTAGTTGGTCCACGGGTCGCCGTCGGGGAGGTGCTCGGCGTCGAGCGTCAATTCAACTTCGACCAGAGGCAGCCCGCGCCACATGCGGACGGTCTGCACGAACCCCGCCAGCCGCGCCCCGTTCGTCTGGTCGACGATGTCGCCGGTCGTTTCGATTTCCCCCAGCAGCGGTCCGGCGGACTTGATCCGCAGCGACCGGCAGCGCATTTCGGAGTAGTACGATTTGACCCGCTCGCCATCCTCTCCCTCGACGAACGTGCGTTCCTCCCGAAAGCGGAACGCCACCTGCTGGCTGAGCCGGTTCGGGTTGCGGCCGTACTCTTTGATGCGGCCGATGCCGCCGGTGGCGTCGTTGATCCAGACTTCGAAGGACTCGTTGCGCAGCACGTCGTCGACGGCAAGCGGCGGCCCGGGCTGGTGTACCGGCTTCAGCCGGCCCGTGGCGCGAGATTCGGACGCAAGACCTCCATCGGGGCCGGCTGAAGCCGGTACACCAGCGGGCAGCCACACGAACCCGCACGGCGGCAGGTCGAGCGAGACCAGCCGGCGCGAATCGTCGAACTGCGTGCCTTTCACGTGCGGGCTGTGTTCCGGCTGCGATTCCATCTCCGGAAAGTCAAGCACGACCCGCCGCTGAAATGCCAGCGGGTTCAACACGAGGAATCCCGCCGTCGCCGCTTGCGGCTTAGCCGCGTCGGAACGACTTCCGAGAATCACCGCTGCCAGTCTGCCGGCCGCTTCCGCATGGAACTCGTCAATCGCCGCGTCAACCTCCGCCGGCGTGTGCGGCGGCCGCGGGCGGGAATCGTCTTCGTCGATTGCGGGGACGTCGGGGCCGCCGGTTTCGAGGAGGCTTTCGACGGTTGAGGCGGCGGAAAGAACGCCCGAGAACGGGGACAGGTCCATTTTCCCGGGGTCGCGTTGGGGCGAATCGGAAACTTCCGGCGGGAAAATGGACCAGTCCCCTTTGTCTCCCAGCAGCGCCGCCGTTGCTGCGTAGAACGCGGCTGACTCGAAGCGGTGCCGCAGGCGGACGTGCCGGGCGTAGCGGCTCAGCGGGTCCGGCTCCTGCAGGGCGACCGATTGCAGCAGGTAGGGTCCGAAGTATTCGCCGGCCTCGAAGCTCGACAGCCGGCCGGGATCGTCGGTCTGGTCGAAGAACTCCTCGAAGGTGACGAACCGTCCCAGCACCGGCGCGTAGTTGTGGATGCGTTGGAAGTCCTCGAACCACGGCGCGTTCATCTCCGGCCAGCGGGCGAGGATCACCGCCGCCACGTGGTCCTCTTCCATCGATTCGGCCATCCGTTGCGGGAAGCGGAGATAGCTGCCGGCGCTCAACGCCGCTAGCGGAATCCGCGTGACGGCGTCGACCACCGTGCCGTCGCAGCCTTCCCAGCGAATGCGGCTCTGCTCGGCGTCGGGGTAGGTGCCGTCGTCCAGCGCGACGTGCAGGGCGGCGACGTAGCCGAGCTTGTTGAGAACCTGCGGCAGCGTCGTCGTGAACCCGAACCGCCGCCGGCCCCAGGTCGTCGGCGTGCGGCCCAGCAATTCCTCAAACGTCCGCCGCCCCTGCTCGAAGTCCCACAAGACCGACCCGATTGGCAGCAGCGGTGAAGGACGCTCCTGGAACTCACCGCCGGCGACGTCGAGCCGGCCGGCGTCCCAGGCGGCTTTCATCGCGGCGACGACCTCCGGCTTCGTCTCCGCGATCGTCCGCAGGTCGCCGACGGAGAGCAGCAGGTTGAACGGCGTCTCGCCGGCCAGCGCCCGGTCGAGGTATTCGTTAGCCTGCCGCGGAATCAGCAGACACAGGTCGATGAGATAGCAGTCCACCGGGTAAAACCGTTCGCGGGCTTCCTGCAGCGTTTCGAAGCAGCGCCGCAGGTGCGAGCGGGCCGCCTCGTCATCGCCGGAGACGGCCGCCTGCGCCGCGGCGATTGCTTCCCGCTGCAGCTCGACCTCATCGAGGTTGCTGAAGTGGTGCATGTGCGTCGTGAGCAACTCGACCATCAGCCAGCAGGTGCCCAGGGCGTGGAAATCGGCGACGAGATCGGGGGTCGGGGATCGGAGGTCGGAGGTCGGAGGTCGGAGGTCGGACGTCGTTTCAGAAGTCTTGCCGACCTCCGACCTCCGATCTCCGACCTCGGATTCCAGCGGTTCCAGCGCGGCACGCACCATTTCGGCGCGGTCCTTCATGCCGTCGAGCACGATCGCCCCTTGCAGCCGCGCGTGCCCGGCCCAGCCGCCCGGGAGCCACTCCTTGCTGTTCTCGGGAATGATGACCAGCCGGTTCTCCAGCGTTTCGGGCGGCTCGTCGGAGCGGTGCCAACTCGGCAGCGTGTCGACGCAGGCCAATAGCCGCGGGTGCCACAGCACGGCGAAGGCGTTCAACAGCCCCTCGGCTTCATCGTCGCCGATTTCGACGGGGAAGTCTTCGAGACTGTGGCTGGGGATGAGAACGAACAGGTCTTCGTAGGTCATGTTCGGCGGAAGGTTCGGTGGCGAGTGTGAGAGCAGCCTGATGAAAGGCATTGTAGCGATGGAAGTCAGCGATTCGCACTGTAGCGGAGTTCGTAAGAATTCCGTCGTTCAATGCTGCGTCCGCGGCATCGGAATTCTTACGAATTCCGCTACAATTCGGGGCGGACGGGGCAGTTTCGAAAGTCTTAGAACGATTCTGAAAAAATTGCGGAAAAAGTCCGGAACCGCCGGGAACAATCCGCTTCGCTGCGGCGTCGAACTCTACAAACACGATGTCCATTGCGAATTCTTCCATCTCTCATCCTCGGGTTTCGTTCGCGTGGAGTTGTTCTCGACGCCGTCATCCGGACCGCCGCGTCGGCGTTGCCTGTGGTGATGCGATTCTTCCGCGGGCCGGCCAACGGGCGTTCCGTCGCTGGACGGAGGGTTTTTGGTTGACTTTTCAGGAAACCCCGTGGTAGCTTGGTGTTATGAGAGAAAACCGGAGCGCGGAACGACACATCCCTTCCACCGCGCCTCGTCAAACTACCGATGCCGACCGTTTCAGGTTTGGCAGGCCTGAGTTGGCAGTTCACAACGGCGATTTCAACGGCCTCTCATCAGGTGGGCCGTGTTGAGGAGAGTGTGTGATGGCAGAAGCAAACGGCGCATGGGGCATTGACATCGGGCAGGCCGGGCTGAAGGCGATTCGGCTGAAGTACGCCGAAGCCGCCGGCCAGGTGCTCGCGGTGGCGTTCGATTACGTCCCGCATCCCAAGATTCTCAGCCAGCCGGACGCGATTCCAGACGAACTGATCAACCAGGCCCTCGAACGCTTCCTGTCGCGCAACGACGTGAAGGGGGACAAGGTCTGCATCAGCGTGCCGGGGCAGACGGCGCTGACCCGCTTCATCCAGTTGCCCCCCGTCGAATCGAGCAAGGTCGCGGAGATCGTCAAGTACGAAGCCCGCCAGCAGATTCCCTTCGCCCTCGACGACGTCTGCTGGCAATGGCAGACGCTGGGGAGCGGGTCGGTCGAGAGCGGCTACATGCTCGAAGCCGAGGTCGGCCTGTTCGCCATGAAGCGCGACCAGGTGATGCAGCACCTCAAGCCGTTCACCAATCACGGCGTCGAAGTCGACTTGGTGCAGATCGCCCCGCTGGCGCTGTACAACTTCCTGGCCTACGACCGGCTGGGAGTCCGCCCCGGCGAAGACATCCAGGCGAAGGACGACCACACGATCGTCCTCGACATGGGGGCCGACAACACCACGCTGATGGTCTCCAACGGCCAGAAGATCTGGATCCGCAACGTCCCCATCGGCGGGAACCACTTCACGCGGGCGCTGACGAAGGAAATGAAGCTCACCTTCGCCAAGGCCGAGCACCTCAAGATCAACGCCACCAAAGCCCCGGACCCGCGGTCGGTGTTCCAGGCGCTGCGGCCGGTGTTCAACGATTACGTTTCCGAAATCCAGCGGTCGATCGGCTATTTTTCGAGCGTCAACCGCAACGCGAAGATCGGCCGCATTCTGGGGCTGGGGAACGGCTTTAAGCTGGCCGGCCTGCAGAAATTCCTGCAGCAGAACCTGCAATACGAAATCGAGCGGGTCGATTCCTTCCAGGCGCTCGTCGGCGATTCGGTCATCAACGCGAGCCTGTTTGAAGAAAACCGGCTCAGCTTCGCGGTCCCCTACGGGTTGGCGCTGCAGGGGCTGGAATTGACGCGGATTCACGTCGACCTGCTGCCCGAAGAAATCCGCACGCAGCGGCTGATCCGCCAGAAGAAGCCGTGGGCCGTGCTGACGGCGGCGTCGATTTTGTTCGCGATGGCGCTGTCGGCGACCGGCTACGCCCGGATGGCGAAATCGGTGGGACACGACCGCTGGTCAACCGCCAAAGACGCCGCCACCGACATCGCCAAGAAAGCCAGCGCCGACAAATCGGCCTACACCGGCAAGGTCGGCGAGTTGGATGCCCAGGGGAAGAAGGACGCCCAGTTGGTGCGTTCCGAGCAGGGCCGCGTCGCCTGGCTGGAACTCCGCAAAGCCTGGACCGAGTGTCTCCCCCGCGACAAACCCGATGCATTCAAGGAAAACGAACTCGCGAAGAAGAACCGCATCAAGGTCTGGAAGTGGACGGCCAAGAAGATCCCCGACCTCGCCAAATGGTACGAGCAGGTCAAAGCGGACCGGCCCGGCGACGTGGCGTTTCTGCGGCCGGAAGACCGCGCCAACCCGCCCACCGGCGAAGGGTATATCATCACGCTGAAATGCGTGCACTATCACGAAGAACTCGACAAGAACGGCCAGTTGATCGCCGACAAATACGGCGGAACCTGGCTGCGGAACACGTTCATCGCCAACCTGCGGAAATGGCGCGTGTCGCAGCAGTGGCCGCAACCGACCGGCGACGTGCCGGTCCGCGAGATCGGCATTTCCCATCCGATGATCGTGGACGGCGGGACCCGGTCCACGAGATTCGATTACATCCTCGACCGCCGCAAGGCCGGCAGCAGCAAGTTCAGGGGCCAGGTGGGGCCGGGACTGCAACGATTCGGGCCGATGGCGGGGGGCCTCACGCCGATGCCCATGGGGATCGATGGCCCGAATTCCGCGAGCGGATACGGGGGCGGACAGGGCGTCAAACGGAATTTCGGACCTCCTCCCAAGAAGGCGGCCGGCAAGGGCAAAGGCAAAGACGAAGCCGCGGAAGAAACGAACACGCTGTCGATCCCCATTACCCAATGCACCGTCCAGTTCGTGTGGAAGCCGGTCCCGCTCGACAAGCGGCGGGCGTACAACCTGTTGTACACGTTCTTCGAGGAGAATCCCGTCGGCGACTTCGCGAAGGCGCAGGAGTTCGTGGCGAACGAACGCAAGCGGATCGACGACGAGAACAAGAAGGTCTCGTCCTTCGCCGAACGCCACAGCCTCCCCCCCGAGCTGACGCAGGCCGCCTTCGACGACTTCGTGAAGCTGCATTACAATGAACGCACGACACTGACCTATCTGTCGGACTTCTTCCGCGAAAAACCAGGCGGCAGCTACGAGCAGGCGAAGGAATTCGTCGACGAGAAAGGCAAACCGGCCGACGAGAAAGCCGTCCCGCCGCCGAAGCTGACCAAAGAACTGTTCGATCGCTACGTCAAGAAATACGGAACGAAGGAAGCCAAATAGGAATCGCGACCGGCCGCGCTCCTTCACCAACTCACGACACCCAACGTTCCCTGCGAACGAGGACGACCATGGATACTCTGATGACCCATCGCTTCTGGCTCTGCTTCGGCGTGGCCGTCGTGCTGATCCCCGTCGGCTGGTGGATGGGGTCGTCCAGCCTCGCCAAGGAGATCACTCAGAACAAGGGGGAGATCGAAGCTGCCGAAAGCGGCATTCCCAAGGGGGCCGACCATCCCAACAAGGACTGGATCGCCGGCGTGGCCAAGGTCGTCGAGAAGCGCAAGGAGTATCACGCCGAACACGCCGCCGAACTGTGGGACATGCAGCGGTCGGTCATGACGTGGCCGTCGTCGGTCAAACCGGCCATGCAGGGCGCGAAGTTTTTCGGCCCGGGGAACAACGAACACGCCCGCACGACTTACAACACGGTCTACTATCTCGATACGTTGGAGAGGTTGTACCGCATCGTCGACCCGATCGGCCGGAACGGCAACGAGACCTTGCTGGGTTACGACCCGGAGCAGCGCAAGGTCACCGGCAAGGTGGTCTTCCCCTACGAGGCCCTGCCGAAAGTCCCTCTGGAACTGTGGAAGGCCAAAGACCCCGAATGGCGGGAAATGTGGGACGCCCAGCTCGACGCCTGGCTGACGGAGGCGCTGCTGACGTCGATTAAGCGCGTCAACGACCGCCGCGGCGCGAAGAATGTCTTCGACGCCTCGATTCGTGAAATCGTCACGCTGATACTTCGCGGCGGGTCGAAAGGCGACGCGGCGGCCGCCACCGCGGGTGCGACCGGCGAGACGACCAGCGAGGATTCGACCTCGATGCAGATGGATACGCCGACGGGCGCAAAGTCGTTCGGCGGCCCGATGGGGGATGGGGCCGATGGTTCCGGTGGCTTGGGAGCCACGGGCGGGCCCTTGGCGCTCAATTTCCTGGACGAAATCTTCGGCAAGGAAGTCCCCCGCGAGGGGGCCGCGGGGGCCGCGACCGACGGAGCGTCCACGGATGCCCAGGAAGCGACCGGGGCCGTCGCAATGACAGCGCCCGCTGGCGCCACGATGTCGCGGAGCGGCGTCGGTTCCGGCATGCGGTCGAACATGTCCCCCTACGTCGACAACGATCCGGAAATGCCCTTCAAAACCCGCGGGTTCGTTTTGCAGGTGCTGATGAACCGCAAGGACATCCCGCTGCTCGTGCAGGAATTGACCGACGCGAACAAATCGAAGTTCCCCGTCGAAATCCTCATGATTCAGGAAGTCGACCGCGACGTCGACCACACCGGCCTCGCCATCCACTCGCGGGTCGGCGGCGGCTTCAACGGCGAATTTGACGGTGGATTGAATCGAGGTGACATGGACGAGGGGGTTCCGCGCAGCCCATTCGGGGGGAGCCCGATGCCCGCCTTCGGTGGTGGACGACCCGTCGTTCCGATGGGAGGCCGGCTGGGGGGTGTCCGTCCCCTGGGTGGTGGCGTGTCTCCGCTCGGGGGTGGCGTTAATCCCATGGACGATGGCGCCGGGGCCATGCAGTCGACGACAACCAACGGCCCCTGGACGAGCGCATTGAACGACCCCGGCCTCGGTTACGTGGTGATCGCCGGGTTGATGACCATCTATCAGCCCCCCAAGGAACCGCTGAAAAAGTCCGACGCGAAGACGGGCGCCCCGTCGAAACCGACCGCGACCAAACCAGCCGACGGCAATATTCCGGTTTCGCCGAAGCCAGGCCCGAAGGTCGACACGAACACGCCCGATCCCGGCAAGGCAGAATCGAAATCGGCCGCGAAAGGCAATGCCGCGCCAACTGGCATCCCGCCGAAGCAGCCCGCGGTGAAATCCGGCAAACCGGTTCCCGGTCCGAAGGCGGGCATTCCGAAACCGGAACCATCGGCACCGGGTTCGGCGTCAAAGGTGGAACCGAAGACGAAATCTCCGGCGGGCGTGAAGAAGGCAACCCCTCCCGGGAAGCCCTGACGAAATGAACGAACGGACGGGTAGAAAACCCGTCCTACGAAGAGAACAGCGAGACGAGAAAACACGGCACATCTCCGGCAAGCAAGGAGTCGGTCATGAAAGGCAAAGGGTTCGATTTCAAGCAGTTCGCGATCACCCACGGCGAGAAGATCGTCCTGGGGGTGGCCGGCGTGCTGGCGTTGTTCGTGCTGCTGAAGACGACGTGGGGCACGTATCAGAAGCAGCCTTCGGCCCTCAAGAAGGCCGCCGAAGACGCCAGCGTGCTCATCGCGAGCACGAAATGGCCGGCGACCGAGGCGAGCAAGTATCCGCCGAACGACACGCTGGGTATCCAGATCGGCTCGATGCTGACGCCGATCCCCGGAGACAGGCTCACGACGCAGGAGGGTCCTGGTTTGGAGTTTACACATTCGGGCACGTTTTCGCTGTATGTCCGCGAGAAACCGATGACCGACCCGAACTACCTGCCCATTCGTAACCTGATTGCGACCGCCGACCGCATGGTGGTCGCCAAACGCAGCGAAACCTTCCCGCTCGTCGACGGCGAAGGGCAACCCGGTGCGCTCGACCCGATGGACCCCACGGGGGCCGGCGTGAAGACACAACCGAAGCGCGGCGCGTTCCGGAGTACGAAACGCAGCGGCGCGGGCATCGACGGCACGGAGGACAACCCCATGGGGAGATTCGGCGTGAACCCGATGTCGGCCGCGGGACGCAGCCAGATCGGCGGGACGGGCGCCAGGCCGTTCACCGGGGCGGGTGTCCGAATGACCGGGCCGGCGACGGGTGCGAGGGGTTACACCGGGCCGCGTCCCAGGACGACCGGGCCGGCGACGGGTGCGAGGGGTTTCACCGGGCCGGGTTCCATGAGGACCGGGCCGATGATGGACGACGGGGGATCGATGGAGATGGACGGTGAGGGCGGCGGACAGATCGTCGAGGCCGACGGCAAGCGGGTCGTCACCGTCCGGGGCATCTTCCCGATTCGAGAGCAGATGCGGGAATACGAACGGACGCTGCACCTGCTCGAGGGGTACAGCCCGCTGGAATACATCCGCCTCAAGGACTTCGTGCTCGAGCGGGCCGTCAGCACCGACAGCGGCAAGACGTTCGCCAAGTGGACCGAGGTCGATCAGAAGGCCAACGTCGAGTACCTCAAAACCGAAGTGGCCGACTTCGATACCGATATCGTCGCCACCGGAGTGACGCATTACGTCATCACGAGCCCGCTGCCCAAGCGGCTGCTGCGTTACTGGGGGGACGAAGCGACCCACCCCGAGCTGGATAAGTACAATCTCTCGGAGCAGGGCCGGAAGCGGCAGCGGCTGATCAACGAAGCCATTCAGGAGCAGAAGAAACTGCTGAAGAAGCACCAGGAAGAGACCCAGCCCGGCGGGTTCGGCGGGATCCAGCAGAACATGGCCGGCGACCGTTCGGCCGTCATGCAGGACACATCCGCCATGGGAGGATTCGACAACTACCTGCGACAGCAGATGTCCCAGATGTATCCGACGGGGGAAACGGAGGACGGTAACAGCATTAACCCCACCGCGATGTTGAACACCATCAAGGCCGAAGCGAACGCCGTGGGGGACCTGGTGCTGTTCCGCTATTTCGATTTCAACGTGCTCCCCGGGCGAACCTACAAATACCGGGTGAAGCTCAAGCTGCACAATCCGTTGTTCGGCCTGCCGGTGGAAAAGCTGGCCCTGGAAAGCCAGGGGAGCAACAAGGACGAGTTCCGCGAGACCCCCTTCAGCAACGAGACGACGCCGGTGACCGTTCCCACCGACGTCGATTACTTCGTGGACTCGATCGGCCAGAGTTTTGCCGATTATAAGTCGTCGTCCCGCATGGAGCCCCCGTCGGTGTCACTGCAGGTCTACGAATGGATGCCCGATCTCGGCACCGTCGTCAAAGGCAGAATCACCGACGTGGGGCCGGGGCAGACGATCGCCGGCAAGGACTCGAAGACGAAGCGGCTCGATCCCGCGAAAGAGGAGTTGCAGATCAACGTCGAGTCGGAGTTCAACTCCAATTCGGTGTTGCTGGATTTGAAGCCGGGGCACCGGAAACTGGACGGTCGTCATCTGAAGGAACTGGGCCTGCCGCACCAGTCGCGGGTCACCGCCCCGGACCAGATTCTCGTCGTTGACGAGTTGGGACGCCTGAAGCAGCTTGACCCGCTGTCCACGAAGTACCGCCGCAGCGAAGTGGAACGACGGCACAATGAGATGCTGACGGAGTTCAAGCACTGGGAGCTGGACCCGGCAGCCGTCAACGAGTCGGCCCTCGAGGGGGACGGCACCGATATGACCGACGACGCACTGGATAGTCCCATCGGGGTCGGGAAGAAACAGAAACGCAAACGAGGGGTGCGAGTCAGAGGAAAGTCCCCGCTCCGCCGCGGCGGCTATCCAGGGGCAGGCAGTTACAACCCCTACGGTGCCCCAAGTGCCGCGCCCGGTAGTTCTTCCCCTCGCAACTCCGGCCAGTATCGTCCCAGAGGAAGCTGACGCAACCAGCGAATGGTCTGATTCGCAATCGCAACCCCCGGCCGGAGAATGCTCGGTCGGGCGTTATCAAGTCGACGTTCCGTCTCGACCGTGCCGCCGACAAGTGCTGTCTTCGTGCGCCGATTTCGGATCAGCCGGCACGCACCAGCGCCCGGTCGATCCGCCGCAGGCACGACTCCCTGCCGAGCAGCGCCAGGCAGTCGAACATCCCCGGCCCCTGCGGTTTGCCGGTGACGGCGACCCGCAGCGCGTGGATGACGTCGCTGAGCTTTGCTCCTTGCGATGCGACGAATTCCTTCAATGAATCTTCCGTGTGCCTGGCATCGAACGGTTCGACGTCGGCCAGCACGTCGCGATATTTCCGCAACAGTGCGACGGATTCGGGCGCTTTCGTCAATCGCTTCTCAAACGCTTTCTCGTCGTATTCCAAGGCATCGTCGGCGACGAAGTATTCGCGGTACTCGATGATATCGCTGAAGATCTTCAGCCGCTCGCCCAGCGTCGCGATGAGGCGAGCGAGAAAGTCGCGATCCGATTCCGACCTCCGACCTCCGACCTCCGACCTCCGGTCGCTGACGCTCCCGGCTCGCCACAGGAATGGCAGGCACCCGTCGGCCTTCTCGTCGATGCTCTTCGTCCCCATCCAGTGCAACTGGTAACTGTCGAGCTTGTCCGGATCGAGGCCGGCGGGGCTTTTGATGACGCGGTCGAGCGTGAAGTTCTCGACGACGGTTTGCAGCGAGAGGATTTCCGTCTTGTCGTCCAGCGACCAGCCGAGCCGCGACAGCGCGTTGAGCACCGCTTCCGGCAGGTAGCCGATCTGCTCGTAGAATTCGACCATTACCGGGTTGAGCGTTTCCGAACTCCCCAGCCCGATTCGCGGCAGGCGTTCGTCGGCGAGGTCGAACAGGCGTTTGAACTGCGGGTTCTTGCGGTATTTATTGAGAGCGCTGTCCCGCTTGCTGAGCTTTTCCTTCGTGCCGGGGGCCGAGACGAACGGAATGTGCGCGAACCGCGGCAGTTCGTTGCCCAGCGCCCGGTGCATCAGCACCTGCACCGGCGTGTTGGAGAGGTGCTCTTCGGCGCGGATGACGTGCGAAATCCGCATCTGGCCGTCGTCGACGACCGTCGCGAAGTTGTACAGCGGGCTGCCGTCGCCGCGGAGGATCACCGGGTCGGGAATCGTCGCGCAGTCCCATTTCACGTGGCCGCGGATGGCGTCGTCGATCAGCACCGTTTCGTGGCGAGGCACCAGAAACCGCACGACGAACGGCCTCCCCTCGGTTTCGTATTGGCGAACCTCGGCGTCGGTGAGTTCCAGCGATCGGCGAATGTTGACGTAGTTCTGCTTCTCCTTCTCGGCCGTTTCGCGGTCCTGCTTCGAAAGTTCCTGGGGGTCGAAGTCCTTGAACGCCTTCCCTTCCGCCAGCAGCCTCTCGGCGGCCTCGCGGTACAGCCGCGTGCGTTCGGACTGGAAATACGGTCCGCACGGCCCGTCGACTTCCGGCCCCTCATCCCACGCCAGTCCCAGCCAGCGGAAGGCCCGAAGAATCGGGGCGAGCGCTTCGGAAACGTTGCGCTGCCGATCGGTGTCGTCGATCCGCAGGATGAACCGCCCGCCGTGATGCCGGGCGAACAGCCAGTTGAACAACGCGGTCCGCATCCCGCCGATGTGCATGTACCCGGTGGGAGACGGGGCGAAGCGAGTGCGGACGGGGGATTGCGTCATGTTTCGATCGCGAAGGAATGCGGGATCGGTCCGGAGGGATTCTAGTGGGCGTCGGGAAGAAATCGAAGGAAACGGGGTCGGGTGTGGAAAATTCAGAATTGCGGTGAGTACTCGATCTGCTCGCGAGAAACCCTGCCTCCGCAATTTTGAATTTTCCACACCCGACCCCGGAACACTCACCGCTCATTTCTCGCCGAACCCGGCGATGCGGAGCAGGGTCGCGTAGTCTTCCGGCGTGTTCGCGTTGCGGAACGAGTGCAGGTTGGAATCGAACCGGCGGATTTCGTCGGCTTCCACAATTCGCGTATCGCTCGTCTCGATCAGACCCTGCAGACGCAGCCGGCGTTCGCGCAACATCTCGCGAATTCGCGGGAACAGTCGGATCGAATAGACGGCGGCGAGCACGTGGCAGAACTCCCCGTCGCGCACCACGGCGGCGTCGTGCTCGCCAAGCAAATCGATCAGGTATCGCGCGACGTCCGGTCGCAACAGCGGCGTATCGCACGACGCGAGGAATGCCGCCTTGACGTCATTCGAAATCGCCTCCATTCCGGCGCACAACCCCGCCAGCGGGCCGAGCTCGGGTTCTTCGTCTTCCGCGATGAGCACGTCGGCGGGCAATTCCGGCAGTTCCTGTCCCGCGGATCGCACGACGACGACCGGCGACGCGACCTGTCGCAGCGTTTCTACCACGACTTGCAGCATCGTCCTTTGTGGGACGGATTGGCAATCCGTCCTAATGTCGCCGAAGGGCAACAGGTGCTTCGGCGTGCCCATTCGCGAGCTCCGCCCGCCGCACAGCACGATGCCGCCGGTGCGTGCGATCGGGCCGGCAGGATTGCGGTTTGGTGTCATCGCTCCCGACCTTCGACCTTCGACTTTTCGACCTTCGACTTGCCGTTACGCCGCTCGCTCCACGAGCATCGCGACGGCGTTTCCGCCACCCAGGCACAGCGCGGCCAGTCCGCGGCGGAGGTTGCGTTGCTTGAGCGCCGAGAGCAGCGTGACCAGCACGCGGACGCCGCTGGCGCCGATGGGATGGCCCAGCGCGATCGCCCCGCCGTGGACGTTGACTCTTTCCGGGTCGAGCCGCAGCTCCCCCAGGCAGGCGAGCATTTGCGACGCGAACGCTTCGTTGATTTCGATCAGGTCAATGTCGGCAGCCGACAGCTCGGCCTTCCGCAGCACGCCGCGGATCGCATCGACCGGGGCAATGAACAGATCGCGGGGCTCGGTCCCCGCGGTGTGGTAGGCGACGATGCGGGCCTTCCACGGGGCCGGGGAATCGTTGGCGATCTCTTCGTTCGCCACGACCACCGCCGCGGCCCCGTCGCTGAGCGTCGAGGCGTTGCCGGCGGTGACGATGCCTTCCCTGGTGAAGGCGGGATTGAGCTTCGCCAGCGCTTCGATCGTCGTCTCCGGCCGCGGGCCTTCGTCGTCGCGGATTTCAACCTCGTTACGACCTTGCCGCACGGTGACCGGGATGATTTCGTCCCGGAAGGCCCCGCCGGCAATCGCGCGGGCGGCCCGCTGCTGGCTTTCCAGCGCGAAGCGGTCCACGTCGTCGCGGGAGAGGCCGAACGTCTCGGCGGTGTACTCGGCGTGAAGCCCCATATGGCAATCTTCGAACGCGCACTGCAGGCCGTCGAGCAGCAGGGCGTCGGCCAGCACGCCGTCGCCGAGCTTGATGCCGTTGCGCGAACCGACCAACAGGTGGGGAATTCGCGTCATGTTTTCCATTCCGCCGGCGACGACGACGTTCGTATCGCCGCAGCGAATCGCCTGTGACGCCAGCATGACGGCCTTCAGACTCGACCCGCAGACTTTGTTGACGGTGACCGCCGCGACGCTGGGGGGCAGCCCGGCCTTCAGCGCCGCCTGCCGCGCCGGCGCCTGCCCCAGCCCGGCGGAGACGACGTTCCCCATGATGACCTCATCGACCCGCTCGGCGGCGATTCCGGCGCGGTACAGCGCTTCGCGGATCACCACCGCCCCCAGCTCGGTCGCCGGCGTGTCGCGGAATGCGCCGAGAAACTTCCCGATCGGCGTGCGGACCCCGGCGAGGATGTAGGCGTTGGTCATGGCGGGTGCTCCTTTCTCGTGAATTGTTCCGGTCGGTGCGGCGATGTCAACAACAGAGTCGAAGGTCGAAGAGTCGAAGGTCGGAAGGTCGCAGAGTCAAAGGTCGCAGAGTCGCAGAGTCGAAGGTCGCAAGTCAGAAATCAGAAAGGCAGAAATCAGAAAGGCAGACTGTCGACCTTCTGGCCGTCAACCCTTCCGATTCTTCCGACTCTTCCGACGCTTCCGGCCTTCCGACTTTCCGACCTTCGACTTTCCGACCTCCGACGTCCGACCTTCGACTTTCAGACCTTCGACTCTTCGACGACGATTGCCTTCGTCGCATCGATCAGCAGTCCACAGACTCCCGCCATCACGAAGGCGGCGGCGCAGACGAAGAACGTTACGTGGTAGCCGTAGGCGTCCTGCACCCAGCCCAGCAGAATCGGGGAGACGGTCGCGCCGAGGTTGCCGAACATGTTCCCCCAGCCCAGCACCGAGCCGACGTTCTTCCCGCCGACGTCCTGGCAGAACGCCCAGCCGGAGGCGGAGCCGAGGTCGGTCGAGAACGCCACGACCGACATCGCGACGACGACCGCCCAGGGCGAGAATTCCAGCAGCGGGCACGCCAGAAACGCCGCCACCGCGAGAAACCGCGACCCGCCCCACGGCAGGCGGCGGCCCCATTTCAGGCCGAGCCTGCCGACGCAGTAATCGGTGAGCCGCCCGCCGCCCAACATGCCGAACCAGCCGACGAACAACGGGATGCTCGCCATGAAGCCCCGCTCGACGATTTTGACGTGGTGCACCTTGTCGAGATAATCGGGAAACCAGGTGACGATGAACACCCAGCCGATGTTCGTCCCCACTTGCGAAATGCAGTTGGCCCACATGCTGCCGCTTTTGAGCAACGGCCCCCACGGCACGCGGCCGGCGGAATCGCGCGTCGCCGGTTTGTTGGCGGCGATCAGTTCCTGTTCGGCGAGATTGCACCGCGGATGCTGCGACGGTTCGTTGCGAAGCACGACCCAGATCAACGCCGCCACCAGCAGCCCGGCCAAGCCGTAGGTGATCATCACTGGCCGCCAGCCGGAGACGTAGACCTTGCCGAGCGAACTCCCGAGTGTCGCTTCCAGCAGCAGCCGGTGCAGGCGCGATCGTTCGTCCGGCGACAGCGTCTCGCCGGCGTTCACCCGTGCCCGCAGCTTGTTGCCGGCCACGTCGAGCGGCAATTCGTCCTTTTGGAAGGCCGGTTCACCCGTCGTGTAGAAGTCACTGCGTTGCAGGGCGTTGTTCAACCCGGCGGCGAGTTGCTTCGCCTCGTTTTCCGCGAGCCGCACGCGGAGCTTGTCCGCGGCCGCGAATTTCTGCCGTGCCGACGGAAACCGCCACTGCTGCTGGAACGACTTGGCTTCCTTTTCCAGCCCGGCGATCTGTTTCGCCACGGGACGATGCCGCTTCGCGATTTCCCGCACCACCGATTGTGAATCTGCGGAGAGCAGCGACCAGACCCGCTTTCGTGCGTCCGAGCGTGTGTCCTTCGCATCCGAGATCAGCCGGCGGGCGCTAGCCCCTGGTTGTCCCGCATCGTCCGTCAAACCGGGGGCTAGCGCCCGCCGGCTGATTTTCAAATCCGCCGGCGGCGCGAGGCTCGCGCAGAGTTCGCCGGGGTTCAGCAGGTCGGATTTCGTCACCAGCGACGACCGCTCGGCAGGGACGAAGGCGACGATCAGCACGGCCGTCAGCAGCGGCGCGATCGCCCCGCCGATCCGCCCGCCGAAGGCGACGATGCTGCTGGCGGTCCCGCGGTTCGTGAAGGGGACCCATTTGCTGATCACGCTGGCGCTGGTGGGATACGCCCCCGCCTGCCCCAACCCGTAGGCGGCCCGCATCACGATCAGCATCACGAACCCGTAGGCCAGCCCCATCCCCGCCGTGAACAGCGACCACGTCAGCACGTACAGAACCAGCATCAGCCGCGAGCCGTAGCGGTCGGTCATCCAGCCGGAAGGCACCTGAAACAGCGCATACGTCAGAAAGAATGCGCTGAAGAAAAACCCGACCTGAAACGTCGACAGCCCGAGATCCTGCTTGATGTACGGCTGGGCGATGCTCACGCAGAAGCGGTCGAGATACAGCAGCACGGCCATCAGCATGCAGGCCAGCACGACGAAATGCCGCACGCGGGACGGGGCGGTATCGGGGGAATCGAACTGGTGCGACATCGGCGGCCTGTTGCGAATGAAGAGCGGGGCGTCCAGTGTACCCGTAACGCCGCCGCGAATCTCCGCCGGGCAACTCCCCGGACGGCCCGGGGTGTGTCCGCTCGTTGGGGGGGACGTGGCGGATGCTGCCAGCATCCGCGCGGACGCTGGCAGCGTCCGCCACGGAAGAGCCGACTTCCCCACCATTCGCCGGATGCACCCAACGGCCCGTCTGGACCTGGATGGGCCGGAGGGTGTGAATCTCGCCATCGGTTGCAGGAACGGGGACAGGTCCATTTTTCGGAACGAGCGATTTCCGGGGTTGGACGCGGAACGCCGAAAAATGGACCAGTCCCCGTTCCGCCACGAACCTTTTCCGACCGAAGCGGGTTATTGGGTAGGTGCAGGATGCGCGCCGAGTCCGCCCGGCCCCGCGGAACGACGGTCCCGGTCGCAACTGCAATGCCTCTTTTGCGATACGGAAAACGGGCCATCGAATTCAGTTGCGAATTTCGATGCGTTCCCGTAAACTGGGGGGACCGTAGTGCGCCCCTTTTGAAATTGAACAGGGGCATTTCGCACGAGCGCTCGGCGTGCGAAATGAATTTTGCACTACCACCTTGGTGACGGGCCTTTCACACAGGAGCCGGCAGTGAGTTCGACGACTGGCGCGCAGGCGGACGCCGGCTACGATGACATCGGGCTGGACGGCGGGCTGCTCCCCGACCGCCGCGAATTGCCGGCCTGGGCGGTGAGCCTCGGCGTGCACGTGGTCGTGCTGGCGCTGCTGTGGAGCATTCACCTTTCGGCCTTCCCCGCGCCGGAATTCCAGATCAACAGCGACATGCAGACGCTGGAAGATCAGGCGATCGTCTTCGCGACGGCCCAGGACAAGATGGGGAACGAGACGAAGACGGACAAGCCGACCCCGTCGCAGGCCGCCGCCACCGTTGCCGGCCGCGACCCGCAGAAGGAATTCGCCAAAGAGCTGAAACAAGACCACCTCGACTTCCCGGCCCCCCAGCAGCAGCCGATCGTCATGCCCAGCAAAGACGACTACGTTGCCCTGGTGCAGACCCGCGGCGAAACGGTCGACGCCGGCGGGACCGACGGGGCGGTCGACATCCTCGTTCGCGAGATCGAACGCTCGCTGGCCGAACGCAAGACATTCGTCGTGTGGATGTTCGACGCCTCGCAGTCGCTCAACGCCCGCCGGCAGCAGATCGCCGACCGCTTTCAGAACGTCTATCGCCAGCTCAACGCGCGTAACGAGGGCATTAATACGAGGCTGACCACCGCCGTCATGAGCTTCGGCGAACGGTTCCAGTTCCTCACCGACAAACCGGTGGCCGACGTGGCGGACGTCGTCAAGGCGGTGCGGAACATCACGCCCGACAAATCGGGAAGGGAATTTACCTTTACGGCCATCAACGAGACGCTGCGAAAGTTCGGCAGCCAGCTCAAGTCGTATCGCAGCGTGTCGAAAGACCGCCGCAACGTGATGTTCATCATCGTCACCGACGAGCGGGGCGACGACTACGCCGGGCCTGACGCGAAACGGAAGGACTACACGTACCTCGACCGCGCCATCCGCGACCTGCGGCGGTTGAACATCAGGGCGTATTGCGTCGGCAACGCCTCGCTGTTCGGCCGCGAAAAGGGCTACGTCTCGTTCACCGACGAGACCGGCTACCAGTGGAACAACCGCCCCGTCGACCTCGGGCCGGAAACCGTCGCCGCCGAACGGCTGCAACTCCCGTTCTGGGGGCCGGCATCGCGGCGAATCGAGCAACTCTCGGCCAACTACGGTCCCTACGCGCTCACACGGCTGTGCACCGAGACCGGCGGGCTGTTTCTAATCGCCGAGCACAGCGCCGGGGCGGTGAAGTTCCCCGCCGACGTCATGCGAAAGTACGTGCCGTTCTACGGGCCGATTCCCGTCTACCTCCGCGAGGTACGGGCCAACGGCGCGAAGACTGCCGTCTATCTGGCCGCCGACCTGCCGCTGAAAGAGCCACTTCCCCGGCCGCGGCTGGCCTTTCGCGCCGATACCGAAATCAACCTGCGGAACGAAATCCGCAACGCCCAGCGGCCGATGGCGCGGCTTGACGATCGGTTGCGCGAAATCCTGCCGATCCTCGAGAAAGGGGAAAAAGACCGCCCGAAGGTGCGAGAAGATCGCTGGCGGGCCGCGTTCGACCTGGCGATGGGCCGCGCGCTGGCCACCCGCGTGCGGGCCTACGGCTACCAGCAGGTGTTGGCCGAAATGTCCCGCTCGCCGAAGCCGTTTCAGACGCCGGGGAACAATCAGTGGCGGCTGGTGCCGTCGGCCGACTGGAAGTCGTATCCGCCGGAAGTCAAGAAACTCGCCGCGAAGGCGACGACGTACCTCAAACGGGTCGTCGACGAGCACCCGCATACGCCGTGGGCGCTGCTCGCCGAACACGAATTGAGCACCGAAATGGGCTGGTACTGGACGGAAGGGCGAATGTACATTCCGCCGGCCCGCAAGCGAAACGCGAACCCGCTTCTGCTGGACGAAGAGAACAACCGCCGCCGCAAAATGCGGAAAAAACAGGCGATGCGAACGCCACCGAAACTGTGAGATCACGTAGCGGAATTCGTGAGAATTCCGCGGTGAGCCAGGCAGCGGCGGAATTCTCACGAATTCCGCTACGGACCAGAACCCCGAGGGGCAACACCCATGCAGGCGAATCTCCTCGCCCCCTTTCGCGACAGGCGCTTCGTGGCGTCGCTGGTCACGTCGTTCGTGGTGAACTTCGCGGCGTTGATCGTGCTGTCGCTGGTCATCATCGGCGGGGGCGGGCTGCCCGACGACTTCGCGCTCGATTCGCTGCTGGCCGAGAAGCCCGAGAAGCCCGAAGAGCAGATCCAGGTGCTGCGGAAGAACGACACCGTGGCCACGACGCTGAACACGCTCCCCGGCGGGATCGCGTCGACGAACATTCAAACGTCGGCCCGCCGCTCGATGCAGGCCGCCCCGCAGGTGACGGTCAACGAGCAGCTCGCGAAGCTCGAAGTCGCTCCGCCGACCGTCAACGCGACCGGCATCGGCCGCGACCAGATGAACATCGACCTCGGCGAGCAGAACTTCAAAGGGGAGCCGACCGCCATCGTCGACGGCTACGGCGACGCGCTGAACCGCATCACGCAGGAGATCATCCGCCTGATGCGGAAAGACAAGCTGCTCGTGCTGTGGCTGTTCGACGAATCCGAAAGCATGAAAGACGACCAGAAGAAGATCGCCGCGAACTTTCACATCGTCTACAAGGAACTGCGGATCGTGCAGACCCGCGGGAAGGACCAACCCGCGTCGTCCGGCAAAAAGGGCAATAGTGACTCGAAGCGGCGGAAGTCCCGCGCCGAACAGTCCCGCGAGATGAACCGGGCCGTGCTGCTGACCGCGATCTACGGCTACGGTCAGAAGGTCACCCAGATGCTGGCCCCGACCGCCGATTCGGAGAAGATCATCAGCACGATCCGCGAGAAGATCAACATCGACGAAACCGGCAAGGAAAACACCTGCGCGGCGATCGTGCAGGTGATTCAGGCCAACCGCAAGCTGGCCACCCAGCAGAAGCGGAAGATGGTGGTGATCGTCGTCAGCGACGAATCGGGGGACGACGGGACCGCCGTCGAAGCCGCCCGCAAGGTCGCCCTGGTCACGAAAACGCCGCTCTATTTTCTGGGGCGGGAGGCCGTCTTCGGCTACCCCTACGCCCGGCAGCGGTGGATCGACCCCAAGTACAAGTTGCCGCACTGGATTCGCATCAACCGCGGGCCGGAGACCAGCTACCCAGAATGCCTGCAATGGGACGGGCTGCACGCCCGCTGGGACGTGTTTTCCAGCGGCTTCGGCCCTTACGAGCAGGTGCGGCTGGCGCGGGAGACCAACGGCATCTTCTTCGTGCTGCCCGATACCGAGACGAACCTCGCCGGCGCCGGCTCGCGGGAAGAACGGCAGTTCGCCGCTGACGCCATGCGGGAGTACCACCCCCTGTGGCAGGAACGCAGCATCTACGACCGCGAACGGGGCAACAGCAAATTCCGCAAGACGATCTGGGATGTGATCGTCGCCCTGAACCCCACGGAGCACGCGCAGAAGCTCATCCCGCGGCACGACTCGCAGTTGAACATCCGCGTGCGCCATTTCAGCGTCGATCTGCCGCAGTTCAGATCGCAGGCCGCCGTCGAGGTGGTCAAGGCGTACAAGGCGTGGCTGACGCTGGCCAAGGCGATCCAGATGCTGGAAGGCATCGAGCCGCTGCGGGCCAGCGAGAAGTCGACCCGCTGGCGGGCCAATTACGACCTGGCCCGCGCGCAGTGCCGCGCCTTTCGCGTGAGGCTGTTCCAGTACCTGCTGCGGATGGACGAGCACGTCAACGCCAACCCGCCGCGGCAGGTGCGGAAGAAGAAAAACGAATGGTGGTTCGGCCGCTCCCGCGAGATGGTCAACCCCAGCGACGCCCAGTTCGAGCGGGTCAAGCAGGCCTTCAAGTTGAAGATGGACCGCGAGGAATTCATGGCGTTGCTCAAGAAAGACGAAGACATCGCCCGCGAGCAGTACCAGCTCGTCCTCACGCGGCACCCCGGCACGCCGTGGGCTCGCCGCGCCCAGCACGAGCTGGCCAACGGCTTCGGGATGCACATCTACGACGTCTTCTGGGACCCGCGCTACAACCGCCGCGACGTCAAGATCCCGAAGTTCTGAGCGCGAACCGTGCGAATCGTAGCGTGGACTTCAGTCCACGCTACGAAGAGTTGGCCCGCACCCAACCGCTGCCTTCGTGGCCGAACGCGAACGTCGCCGGATGCAGGATTTCCGCGAGAATCTCCGCCGATTCGACCAGCCGCGGCCCCGGGCGGTTGAAGTACTGGTTGCCGTCGGTGAGGAACACGCGGCCGTTGCGGACCGCCGAGAGGGAACGCCATTCCGGCCGGCCCGTCAGCACCGGCATTTCGCGCCGCGTGCGTTCAATGTCGAACCCGCAGGGCATGACGGCAATCACGTCCGGGTCGCGGGCGAGCAACTCGTCGAACGTCATCCACGGCGAATGCGCACCAGCCTCGCCGAACAGATTGACTCCACCGGCGATCTCGACCAGTTCGGGCACCCAGTTCCCCGCCGCCATCAGCGGGTCGATCCACTCGATGCAGGCGATTGTCGGCTTGGGTTTCAGCGACTTCGCTCGCTCTTCGATCGATCGTAAGCGTTCCCGAAGTTCCTCCGTCAGCCGCATCGCTTGCGGTTTCGCCCCGAGCGCTTCCCCGACTTTTTGAATATCCTCCCAGACGTCGGCCAGCGACATCGGTTCCAGCGACACGATCTTCGGTCGGGAATCGACCAGCGCGCACACCGCCGCTTCGACGTCCTTCAGGCTGACCGCGCACACCTCGCATTGCGTCTGCGTGACGATCAGGGTCGGTTTCAAGCGGTCGAGCGCGTCGGCGTGCACGCGGTAGACCGAGAGACCGTCTTTGACGACGGCCTTCACCCGGTCGTCGATCTCGCGGCTGCTCCCGTGGACTTCGATCTTCGGCTCCGAGCACGCCGGCAGCGAGAGCACCGACGGCGGATAGTCGCACTCATGCGACCGCCCGACGAGTTGCTCTTCGAAGCCCAGCGCCGCGACGATTTCCGTCGCGCTGGCGATGAGGGTGACGATGCGGTGTTCGGTCATCGGATTCCGTAGGTCAGGCTTTCCAGCCTGACCGTGGATGATCGCGGCCGCTGACGTGTCGAGACCCGGTCAGGCTGGAAAGCCAGACCTACATCAGCCCGCCTGCGCCGCGAGATTCGTGCGGACCGGCGCGGTCAGCGCGACGCGGCTGAACAGCACCGGCAGGAAGACCGCCATGCTGACCAGCGTGTAGCGGAAGAACGGAATCGCGGCCACGTAGCATTCCAGCAGCCCGGCGAACGTCAGCGGATAGGTGTGATACTGCCCGAACGCCCACACGCCCAGATTGCTGACCAGAAAGAACACGACCGCTCCCAGCAGGCCGGTGCCCGCGATCGCGAGCCACGAGCGGTTTTCGCGGAGCAGCAACCCGGTCGCCGTCAGCAGGGCGTACGACAGGTACACCAGCGGCTGTTCGGCGTAGAACGCGAACGCCACGTCGCCGGCGAGGATCCCGATTCCCAGATCGCCCACGGCCAGCGCCGCCAGCGGGAGCAGCAACGCCGTGCGGCGGTCGGTGAACATCGCCGCTCCGAAGATGCAGATCGCGTACAAGGGCGAGAAATTCCAGGGATAGACCGTCGTGTGCGGGTCGATCGACATCCCGAACTGGTGGAGCACATACGGCATCAGCCGCACCGCCACGCTCAACAGCAGGAAGGCGGCGAACACCCTGGGTCGAACTTGCTGCATCATTCACCTCCGATTGCAGGAATCATAACAAACACGAACTGAAAGCGGAAAAGTTGAGGGAACACTAATCTCCGCTAATCCCCGCTAATCTCAATTCACGCAAGTTAAAGGGTGCTACAGTGCAACTGTATGATTTACAGCAGGAGGTGATCCCTCGGTTCTTCGTGACTCCGAACGTCGACACCGCGAGAATTGACGTGTTGTCGTTTGGGACGCCTTGAAGGAAAGATCAGTGGAGATTAGCGGAGATTAGTGTTCCCTTTCAGACTTGTTCTCAGTTTGAGTAACAATCACGCCGTGTCCGGTTCATTCCCCCGGCAACGGTCCGTCGGCCGTCAACGCCGTCCCATGCCGGGGGCACTGCCCCGCGTTCGGGGTCCGCTGCCGCACTTCCAGCGGCGGGGCGGGATACCATTTGCGGCATTCCGCGCAGTACAGCCCCGGCATCAGCGTTCGCTGGCCGGTGCCGGGATTGACGGCCGGCAGCGTCACTGAGTGCTCGGCCCGCACCACCTGCCCGGTCCGCGTGTCGACGTAGACGCTGTGCGCGGGGGACGTAGTTTCCGCGGCCGGTTTCGACTGGCAACCGGCCGCGGCGCCCGCCGCCGCCAGCAGCAGCGGAATCATTCGTCGTGGAATCGACATGCCGCGCCCCCTTTCAGTTGCGGTCGTACCATTCATCCTGAAACCGTGGATCGGTGAGGCGATCGCCGACGTAACCCAGGTTTTCACGCTGCATGCGGACCGCGTCGCCGAAGAACGGAGCCTTCCAACCGACCCGGCGGGTTTCGACGTGCCCGTCGAGGAAGGCCACGTTGGCCGCGCCATTGTGCCGGCCGTGCACCGTGGGGAAGTCGTGGCTGGGGGGCTCCAGCAGCCAGTTTTCGCGGAGCTCACTGGCGGTGCAGGCGAAGTCGACGCAGAACACGCCGGCGCTGTCGGCGAACAGAATTGTCTGGGACATCGTGGCGACGTCGGCGAAGCGTCGCGTCGCCGGCTGCCGGCTGGGCTGCGGGGCCCACGTCGGCGGGAGCCATTCGATCCCCGACGAGCGCGACAGATAATGCCCGTTGAAGGCGAACCCCGCCGCCGGCCGGCCGAACTGCACGCGATCCATCTGCCCCGGCCCGAAGTCGGGGCATTGAAACGCCTCGTAGTTCGTCTCCATGAAGGGGGCCAGCGGCCCGCGGGTGAAGTCGAGTTGCCCGGCCGGGTCCGGCTCGTCGTAGTTGACGACGCCGAACCAGAACTGCGCTGTCCCCTGCGGCCCGCTGAAGCTGAGGAAGTAGTTCAGCCGCGCGGCGTCTTCGATCACGTAGGGGGGCATCATCTCCCGGTGGACTTCGGCGTAGTTGTGCACCGCGAGCGCAAGCTGTTTGAGGCGATTGCGGCAACTCGTGCGGCGGGCCGCCTCCCGCGCCTGCTGCACCGCCGGCAGCAGCAGGGCGATGAGAATGGCGATGATCGCGATCACCACCAGCAGTTCGATCAGCGTGAAACCCCGCCGGGTCCGAAGCGTGCGCATGACAATTCCTCGCTGTCACGGCCGCGCGTTTCCGCGCGGCAATTCAACCGGTGATTGCGAGGAAGCGAGAGAGCGCTGTCCGGAGGCAGGTCGGACGGATTAGCAATCCGTCCTACGCGCGAGCGCAACCGTCTTCGTACCTCGAAAGACCGGCCGTCCAACCGACGTTCGGGCAGGTCTTCCGGCTTCCGGATCGTCCTACTGGCTGCGCCTTCCCGCGTGATCTTCCGCAGTGGCGTATTGCAGCGTTCGTCCCCGGTTACGGCGGCGGGACCGCGACGGATTCGCACCGTCTTCCCTATTCTCCCGCCGGGCCACAAACCCGGCGAGCACCCGTGTCGTGGCGGCCATCGTACCGCGGGGCGGCGGATTGTCAAGCTAGGGGTCGGGTGTGGAAAATTCAAAATTGCGGCGGCGAGGATCGTCACCGAAGGAACACGTATTCCGCCGCAATTTTGAATTTTCCACACCCGACC